>Ga0209164_1000362_pt1 | contig 118050 bp, 116 predicted proteins | sample MTBNYHSulfiMetaG_FD_187458 | JGI IMG/M metagenome (GOLD analysis project Ga0209164, IMG submission 187458) | Enrichment culture microbial communities from rom New York Harbor, USA that are MTBE-degrading - MTBE-NYH (New York Harbor Sulfidogenic)... | ecosystem: Environmental > Aquatic > Marine...
TATGCCAGCGAGCCCGATTATGGATGCCTTCCTCAGAGCGTCGGGTTGCATTATGTCAATTCCAAGGCGGTCGAAGGCGATGTACACCCCTCTGTCCAGCACCGACGTGTGGTACTTGAGGTCGGTGTTGCCGCCGATGTGCCCTATCACAATCCGCCCGGGGTCCGCCCCCTCAGAGATGAGCATGTCCGCCTGCTCAGGCCCCATCGTCCCCGCCTCAGTATGGGTGATGATGGGTACGCCGGTCTCCTTCTGCGCCCTCGCCGCGGCGCGGAGCACTCTCTCCTCATAGCTCGTTATCTCCCCGTGACCCGTCGCCACCTTTATGACCCCGGCCCTGATGCCGCTGTCGCCGATGCCCTCCGCGATCTCTTTGACAAACGTCTCGAACATCTCAGCGGTCGTGTCCGCCATCGGCCCGCGAAACCTGAAGTAGGCCGACTTGCCCATGGCCTCCATGTACATGCCGGTGGCGACGATTATGTTCACCCCCGTTCTCTCGGATACCATCCTGGCCAGCTCTACGTCGCGACTTAGGTCGATGGGGCTGGCATCGACCATCGTCTCCAGTCCATAGGCCTTGGCCTCTTCGAGCGCTTTGCCGCATACCTTCGCGATCAGGTCCCGATCGTACGGCACGGCCAGCGCGTCACACTCCCACCCGGGATGGCCAAGGACCAGGTGCTCATGGATCAGCGTCGCGCCGAGATCGTCGGCGGAAACCGGCCCCAGAACCGTATTGACAGTTGCCATAGTACCCCTCCTGCCAGTTTTGACGCAGGCAGAGTATATGGTTTCGACGCTGGCCAGTCAATTGAGGGGGCTGGCGGGCCCCAACTGAGGTAGCCCAGCACGCGCCACGGGGCGACCGGGTGGATTCCACGAGGTTGCCTCAAGCTGCCGCTTTGCTTATAATCTCTATTGGGAAAGAGCCCTTAGCTTTGCAGTTGGAGGTCCCGATAGTGCCGATCTACGAATACCGCTGTAACGGGTGCCGCAAGAAGGTGAGCGTCTTTCTGCGGAGCCCTTCCGCATCAGCCAAGTGCCCGTTGTGCGGCAGCGAGGACCTGAGCCGCCTTCTCTCCACCTTCAGCGTCCGCGGGACGTACAAAGACATATACGATGGCATCCTCTCCGACGACCAGTTGACCTCCGGCCTGATGCGCAATGACCCTCGGGCCCTGGCGGAATGGAACAGGAGGATGACCCGCGGCATGGAGGAAACCGAGGTGGGCCCGGAATACGAGGAGGCGCTGGACAAGATGGACCACGGGATAATGCCCGAGGGACCCATCGGCGAGATGCCACCAGACGACGCGGTGTGAGGTCAGCCACAATGCCGATCTATGAGTTTCGCTGCAGCGGCTGTCAGAAGAAGGTGAGCATATTCACCCGGCGCATCGGCGACCCTGTCTCTCCCCAGTGCCCGCATTGTGGCGGCACCGACCTCCAGCGCCTGGTCTCCAGTTTCGGCTTTCAACGATCGACCTACGTCTGGACCCCGGACAAAGGCCCCCCTCCAGCCAGCCCCGACCCCGACTACTACAGAGACCCACGCAATATCGGGCTTTGGACCGAGCACAGGCTGAAGCAACTGGGGATGGACATGCGCAGCGAGGAATACCGCGACACCTTCTCCCACGCCCGAGACATGATTGATGCCGCCAGGGAAGGCGAGATGCCGGACGTCATCAAAGACGCCTAATGTCAAATGCGACGCCTTATTGATGCCAACCTGAACCGCATGAACGAGGGACTGCGCGTCCTGGAAGATATCGCCCGCTTCATTCTCGATGATGCCACGCTGAGCGCCAGGCTGAAATCACTGCGTCACCAACTGACGATAGACGATGCTTCACTGAAGAGGGACCTGCTTTCCGCTCGAGATTCGGCTCAGGACGTCGGCGCCTTCGCCGAGGCCGAAGGTGAGGCGCAACGGCAGAACCTGCCTTCCATCGTCAGCGCCAACGCAAACCGAGTGGAGGAGTCGCTGCGTGTCCTGGAAGAGTTTGCCAAGCTGCCCGATAGCATGCTAGAATCGGCCCGATTCAAGGAAGGACGCTTCGCCCTCTACGAGATAGAGCGCGAGCTTACCGCCAGGGTCCTCCGCCGCGGCAAAAGGGTCTCCGGGCTCTACCTGATTCTCGATACCGACGTCCTCGGAGACAGAGATGAACTGGATGTCGCCGAGAAGGCCATCAAGGGCGGGGCGAAGATAGTCCAACTGCGGGACAAGCGGCGAGCGAAGGGACAGGTGTTGTCACGAGCAAGCGAACTGAAAGCGCTGTGCGCCCGCTTCAACGTACTGTTCATTGTGAATGACTACCTCGATATCGCTATTGCTTGCGACGCCGATGGCCTGCATATCGGTCCGGATGATCTCCCCGTTTCCGTCGCGCGCCGGCTGCTTCCCATCGACAAGATCCTCGGCCGCTCCGTCAGAACGCTGGAAGTAGCGCTCCAGGCACAGGCCGACGGTGCCGACTACATCGCCGTCGGCTCCATCTACCCCACTGCCTCGAAAAGGGACACTGAGCTGGTGGGGCTGGACACGCTCCGCCAGGTCAGGGAGGCGATATCGCTTCCTATCGTGGCCATTGGCGGCATCAATGCTGGCAACGCCGCTGATGTGGCCGCGGCCGGGGCGGACGCCATAGCCGTGATCAATGCCGTACTGGGCGCGGAGGACGTCGAAAAAGCAGCACGTCTCCTCGCCCGGACGATGGAGGTGAAGTGAATGGAGGACCTGACAGCCAGGCTGGAGCACATCGCTGAGAAGGCACGCGCCTCCCTCTCGACCAAGGACGCCGCCCGCGAGAAAGCCCTTCAACTATCCCGGGACACTGTCCGCTTCTCCGCCGACGCCATACGCTCGGTGCACCGCGGCGACTACGAGGAAGCCGGATCGAGGTTGGCTCAAGCCCGGGCTCTTCTCAAGGGGATCGACGAGGCGGTGGCCGACCAACCGGAGTTCCTCTACACCGGCTTCGTTTTCAGTGCTCAGAAGGAATACGCCGAGGGGTGCATCACTCTGGGATTGATCACCGGGAATACTCTCCCCGAACCTGACGAACTGGGGATCGACTACCCCGCCTACCTCAACGGTCTCGGTGAGGCGGTAGGGGAGCTGAGGCGCCACGTCCTTGACCTTATCAGAAAGGGGAATATCCCGCGCTGTGAACAGTTGCTGTCCGCCATGGACGACATGTACGGCGTATTGGTTACCATGGACTTCCCCGAGGCAATGACCGGGGGCCTGAGAAGGACCACCGACGCAGTGCGGGGCATACTTGAGCGCACCCGAGGCGATCTGACCGTCGCTTTCAGGCAGTGGGACCTGGAGGAGAAGCTTGCCGCCTTCGAGAGAAGGGTGGAGACCTCCAGCCAGCTTGCCGATGAAGAGTCGCAGTGAGTCCACATATGTAGAGCCAGCTGACATGAGCTTGAGCTGAGATTGCAGGAGGTCAACGCATGGATCCAATAATCTTTGCCGTAATCGCCGGTGTCCTGGGGCTTGCCTTTGCCGCGTTCCTCGTCGCCTACGTGCTGCGGCAGGACCAGGGGTCAGAGAGGATGAGGGAGATATCGCTCGCTATCAAGGAAGGGGCTATGGCCTTCCTCAGGCGAGAGTATCAGGTGCTGGCGGTCTTCGTGGTGGCGATCGCCATTGTCCTCGGCGTGATACCCTACCTCGGCTGGTGGGTGGCCCTGTCGTTCGTCTTCGGCGCTGTGTGCTCCGGCCTCGCCGGTTTCATCGGCATGAACATGGCGGTGCGGTCGAACGCCAGGACGGCGGCGGCAGCAGAGAAGAGTCTCAACCAGGGCCTGCGCGTTTCCTTCCGCAGCGGTGCGGTGATGGGCGTCTGCGTCGTCGCCATTGGCATCATCGGCCTGAGCATCCTCTACTACGCCTTCCACGGAAGCGTTGACTTCCTCAAGATTATCCCCGGCTTCGGATTCGGCGCCTCCGGGGTGGCCATCTTCGCCAGGGCCGGGGGCGGCATCTACACCAAGGCAGCCGACACCGGGGCCGACATCGTGGGCAAGGTGGAGCAGGGTATCCCCGAAGACGACCCGCGAAACGCTGCGGTTATCGCCGACTTCGTGGGAGACAACGTCGGCGATGTCGCCGGCATGGGCGCGGACCTCTTCGAGTCCTACGTCGATTCCATCATTGCCACCATGACCCTGGCGACGGTGGCGGTGGTTGCCGGCCTGGCATCCACCGAGACGGCATGGTGGCTGCCGATGATGATCGCCACCGGAGGCATCCTCGCCTCCATCGTCGGCGTGTTCTTGGTCAGAGTTGGCGAGAAGGCCGAGATGGGCGCGCTGCTCAATGCCCTGCGCCGCGGCACCTTCGGCGCGTCCATCCTCACCGCCGCTTTCGCCGCCCTGGCGGTGTACTTCCTCGGAGCCGGTTGGGGCATCCTGTGGGCCGTGCTTGCCGGCCTGATCGCCGGCATGCTCATCGGCGAGAGCACCAACTACTTCACCTCCTACGCCTTCGGCCCCACGCGCCGCGTCTCCAGAGCGGCGCAGACCGGCGCCGGCACCACCATCACCGCTGGGTTCGCCAATGGCCTAATGAGCACCCTGCCCCCGCTCATCCTCATCGCGATAGCCATCCTGGTGGCGCACTACTTCGCCGGCATGTACGGTATCGCCATCGCCGGGATCGGCATGCTCTCCACGCTGGGTATCACCCTGGCCACGGACGCCTACGGCCCGGTGGCGGACAACGCCGGCGGGATCGTGGAGATGTCCGATCTGCCCCCCGAGATAAGGGAGCGCACCGACGCCCTAGACTCGCTGGGCAATACCACTGCGGCAACAGGAAAGGGTTTCGCCATCGGGGCGGCCGGCCTCACCGCCCTTGCCCTCATGCTCTCCTATACCCAGGCCGTGGGCATCGGCTTCGCCGACATCAGCCTGCTCGACCCCTATGTGGTCGCCGGCATATTCCTCGGCGTCCTCATGCCAGCCCTCTTCTGCGCCCTGACGCTCAACGCCGTGGGCACAACGGCCTTCACCATTATCAATGAGGTGCGCCGCCAGTTCCGCGAGATCGCGGGGCTCATGGAGGGCACCGCCAAGCCGGAGTATAGCAAGTGCGTCGACATATGCACCAAGTCGGCGCTCAAGCAGATGATCCTTCCCGGCCTCTTGACCGTGGTGGTGCCCATTCTCATCGGCTTCATTCTCGGCCCGCTGGCGCTCGCCGGATTCCTCATCGGCGCCATCGCCGCCGGGTTCCTCATCGCCGTCATGATGGCCAATGCCGGCGGCTCATGGGACAACGCCAAGAAGTGGATCGAGTCGGGTCAGTTCGGCGGCAAGGGGTCAGACGCTCACAAGGCGGCGGTTGTCGGCGACACCGTCGGCGATCCCTTCAAGGACACGTCGGGACCGTCCCTGAACATCATGATCAAGCTCATGTCGATAATCGCGCTGGTACTGGCACCGGTCCTGGCGGGCGTCGGCGGTTTGCTGGGCGGCTAGACCGCGGGACGCAGCTCAGGGAGAACGGAATAGGCCCGGTGCGCCACGCTCGCCGTGAGTCCCCCGGCCGTTCCTGGCGACCCTCGTTCCCCAGGCCGTTGGTGGTGAGCCCCATTTCCGTTCGTGGTGAGCTTGTCGAACCATGAACGGAACCTAGCTTTGATGTGAGGAATCGCCCTTCCACGGGCCCAGTGATTCCTGGGCCAGTGGCTTCTCCTTCCACGACTCCCACCAGAGAACTCTGACATAGCGGCCTTCGGCGTAGAACGTCTGTTTGAACTTCACCATCAGGCTCTGGGTAGCGGCGTTCTTCTTGGTCATAGCCGTACGCACGACCTCCACCCCTCTCTCCCTCAACAGCTTGCGCCCTACCAGCATCCCGTGAAGGCCAAGGCGCATTCGCCTGTATCTCGGGTCGGTCCAACTTGCTCCCCGATATCCCTCGTTCTTGGAGAAGTCAGTCCTGACGGGAGGTTCCTGCAAGGTGCTCATGGCCTCTTGGGTCACCGCGGCCCATCCCACGTGGCCCAGTTCACTCCCAACAAATACGCACGACGCGATAGCTCCCTTGCTAAGCCGTTCTCTGCTATTGAGGACACAGGAGCGGAACTCGAACCCCTGGGCCTCCAGTTCATCGGCCTCCTCGTTTGTTGATACTATCCTGACGGTAAAATCATCGACTCTCGGCATGAAGTCCGCTTCGTCCTGCTCTGCGGGGTCGTCCGTGCGAGCCACGGACAGATAATAGGTCTGGTAGTAGAAGAAACGGCTCAGAAGGTAGGCGGCTGCCAAGTTCAGCAGGGGCCACAGACCTTCCGTCTGTGTGATCCTCCTCGCTCTCCTTAGCAGCACCTTTGAAGTCTCCATGAGATCGAGCTGGAGTTCGTGTCGACGTATTGTACCACGCCCGGTTCCTCTCCGACAAAGGCTCTAGGGGAGCACGAGTGACCTGCGGCGCGAACCACAGGAAGCGAGCACGCGTGGGTGCTGCGCCTGTGTCTCTCCCAAACTCCACCTTGCCCACTGGGCTCCACTTACTTTCACCGAACCCGCCACCCTGATTGCGCAATCCACCTCCCTGAGCCAGGCAAGCTCAGCATGCCACGCCGACCTTTGCCCGCACGACCCCACCCTCCCCGTCCTGGGACCCGTGAAATCCTTGGCGCTGGTGAGCCCGTCCATGCAGTCCCGCCGGATTCGACAGTTCCCACGAGGGGCTACACGAGCCCAGTACAGGCTTCAGACCCTGCGGGCGAGTTTGCCTGCTCACAATCGCTGTGAGTACGCGCGAGCTCATCCTATCGCCATTGACAAAATAGAATGAGCGTTCTACAATGAAAACGAGCGTTCGATTTAGAACTGGGAGGCCACGGTGCCGCGAGTAAAGGAGGCATACCGAGAGGCTCGCCGCAAGCAGATCATAGATGCGGCGTATCGCTGTTTCGCCGAGAAGGGATTCCAGAAGGCGACCATGAGGGACATCTGCAAAGAGGCCAACCTCAGCGTGGGCGCGGTCTACAACTACTTCCGCAGCAAGGACGACATCATCGCCGCCAGCGGAGAGCAAGACCAGAGGCGAATCGCAGACATGATTTCACGGGCTGTGGCGGCCGATGTCAAGGACCCACTACGGAACCTGATACGGGTCTTCCTGCCGTACGCCGATCAGCCGGAGATGGCGCGTGATGCGATCGTGGGCTTCGACCTCTGTTCCCAGTCCAGCCGTGACCCCGAGATCGCCAAGGACTTTCGCCATAGGCTGGACGCGGCTCTCGAAGAGCTCATGGTACCGGTACAGCGCCAGCAGGAAAGGGGTGCGCTCGATGCCGAGCTCGATCCCTATGCGGTGGCAATGGCACTGGTCGCTCTGTATCAGGGCTTCCGCTACCTGCGTGTCTTCTACCCCGAGATTGATGTCGACGCTTTCTCCACCGTATGCCAAGCAATGGTGTGCCGCATACTGACGGAGAAAGGCGACGACTCCAGACAGGCTTGACAGCAGCACAACAATATAGATGGTTGGGGATCTGGCTGAAACGATAGGGCACACGTGGAGGAGGGACGAAATGGACGGAGTCGAAAAGAGGCTAGGTGGGGACGAGAGACCCGACAACACCGCAGGCGACGCCCGACGCAGCGCAACCGCCGTCCGCCAGCGCGACGGCAAGGGCGGGGGCTCCGCATCGGAGGCAGCGTACTCGGTTGAGACGACGCGGACCGCAGCCGAGACGGCGGAGCCACAGCGAGCCCGCGAGGGCGTGGTGAAGCGCTTCTTCAAGGCCGTCTTCCTTACCGTATCCGGCGATGTCAACGACATTTGCTAGAGCGTTGGCCAAAACGGGCATAGCGCCAGGCGTAGCCTTGTCAACGGAGGCGGGTTGGCCTTCTCAGCCGAAGAGGGCTACTCGTAGAGGAAGGGATTGTACTGGCGCTCGGTGGCGATAGTGGTCTCCGGCCCGTGACCGGGCAGGACGACGGTGTCATCGGGCAAGGTCATGAGCTTGTCCTTGATGCTGTCCATGAGCGCGCGGTAGCTGCAACCGGGGAAGTCGGTCCTTCCAATGCCGGAATTGAACAACGTATCCCCGCTGAACACCACCCCGTGCCCGTAGAGGGACATGCCTCCCGGGCTATGACCCGGGGTGTGGAGCACGGTGAAGCTGAGGTCCCCGATTTCCACGGTGTCGCCATCATTGAGCAGCATATCCGGCTTGGGCGGCGGCTCAGTCGACCCGCCCATCACCATGCTAATCATTCTGGCCATCCCCTGCATCATCTTGCCGCTCGACTCCAGTTCGTGCATGGCGTAGGGTGCCCCGGTAGCCTCCTTCACCGCCGCCAGCGCCATGATGTGGTCGGCATGGCTATGGGTGGCAACGATGAGCTTTACGGTAAGACCAAGCTGGTGCACCGCTTCCAGTATGGCTTGAGCATCAGCCCCGGGGTCGATGATCAGGCCCTCCTTGGTCGCCTCGGAGCCGACGATGTAGCAATTGGAGGCGAAGGGCCCGACTTCCAACCTTTGCAGAATCACACCCCTATTGTTCGCTATCGCCATCGCCCTGTCAACCCATGCCACATTACGGCCAGGCAGTCAGCGAAGGACGTGCGCCCCGGGGCGGGCGGGTGGGACAAATCGCCTCTCGCTCTGGCCCACCACATTGGGAATGCGAGTGAAACCAGAAGGCCCAAGGAACCTCCCCCACCACCGAGATTCTTCGCTGCGCTCAGAATGGCGGAAAGGGGAGTCCACAGGGGTATCCCCTCTGGCGGGGGCCTGGGGGGGTCCCCCAGAACTACCCCCAGGACGGGCGGGTGGGCAAAACAGCATCGTACCTTGCCCACAGAGTCCCCACCTTTACATGTGAACCCAAAACTGGTAACTTTTCCCTGGCTGTTTTTGCCCGGAGGAATGTGTTGACGGTAGACATGGACAAGATAGTCTCCCTTTCCAAGCGGAGAGGCCTCATCTTTCAGTCGAGCGAGATCTACGGCGGTCTCTCCGCCTGCTGGGACTATGGCCCCCTCGGCGTCGAGCTGAAGAACAACGTCAAGGCCGCCTGGTGGCGCTCCATGGTCCAGGAGAGGGACGACATGGTGGGGCTGGACTCGAGCATCATCATGCACCCCCAGACGTGGGTCGCCAGCGGCCACGTTCACGGCTTCTCCGACCCGATGGTGGAGTGCAAGGAATGCCACCACAGATGGCGCGCCGACGATTTGACCGACGGCAAGTGCCGGGAGTGCGGCGGCGATGTCAGCGCCCCCCGCATGTTCAACCTCATGTTCAAGACCTTCTTCGGGCCCGTCGAAGACGAGGCGGCGACGGTCTATCTGCGCCCGGAGACGGCCCAGGGCATCTTCCTCAACTTCGCCAACGTCATGGACACCACGCGCAAGAAGCTGCCCTTCGGCATCGCCCAGATCGGCAAGGCCTTTCGTAACGAGATCACCACCGGCAATTTCCTCTTCCGCAGCCGTGAGTTCGAACAGATGGAGGTGGAGTACTTCGTCAAGCCGGGCACCGATGAGGAGTGGTTCAACTACTGGCTGGAGCAGCGCTTCAACTGGTACCTGAACCTGGGCATCAACAAGGATAACCTCCGCCTCAGGGAGCACGCCAGTGACGAGCTGGCCCACTATGCCCGCGCCTGCTATGACGTGGAGTACCTCTTCCCCATGGGCTGGGCCGAGCTGGAGGGCGTCGCCAACCGCACCGACTTCGACCTGGTCCAGCACCAGCAGTGCAGCGGCAAGGACCTGACCTATTTCGACCAGGACAGCAATGAGCGCTACCTGCCCTACGTCATCGAGCCCTCGGCAGGGGTCGACCGCTCCACGCTGGCCTTTCTGCTCGATGCCTATGACGAGGAGCCGGACAAGAACGAGATACGCGTCCTGCTGCGGCTCCATCCCGACCTGGCGCCGATAAAGGTAGCCATTCTGCCGTTGAGCCGCAACGAGGCCCTGGTGCCCATGGCCCGGGACGTCTACGCTCAGGTGCGCCGCTGCTCAATGACCCAGTATGACGACGCCCAGAGCATCGGCCGCCGCTACCGCCGCCAGGACGAGATCGGCACCCCGCTCTGCGTAACCATCGACTTCGATTCGCTGGAGGACAATGCCGTCACCATCCGCGACCGCGACAGCATGAAGCAGATCCGCGTGCCGGTGGCCGAGCTGGTGGCGACGCTGCAGAAGAAGCTGGCCGGCGAGCCGCTGGACGTCCTGCCCCCAGGCGGCAAGTACTGGCTCGGATTCGACAAAGAGAAGACCTGACCCCCACCTTCTTAAGGTGAGAACGAAGCCCCAGCGATAGCTGGCGCAGACGGGAGGGAGCAATGGAGGTGAAGGACTTCGCCCTGCGCACCCTCGACGATGCCCATGCCGCCATGATGCAGGCGCTGGACGGGCTGAGCGATGAGGAGGTGCTGTGGCAGCCGCAGTCGGGAGCAAACCACATCGCCTTCATCCTGTGGCATATGTTTCGCATCGAGGACTGGTTCTTCCAGTACATGTTCCAGCGCGTGCCCCAGGTCTGGCAGGCGGAGAAATGGCACCAGAAGCTGGGCCTGCCCGATGACCCCCGGGTTACCGGCTGGGGCTACACCGCCGACCAGGTGGACAGCTTCCCCCGTGTGCCGCTGCGCGACCTGCTCGACTATGTGACGGCGGTGCGGGGAAAGACGGTGGACTTCATCCAGAGCGCCGACGCCGCCACCTTCGACCGCGAGGTCAAGTCCCGCGTCCTGGGGGAGGCGACTGTAGGTCTGATGCTGGCACACCTCGTCGCCGAGGTGTGCCAGCACGCGGGGCACATATGCTTCCTCCGCGGGCTGACAAGGGGCCCGAACAAGTAGCGTTTGAGGTGTTTCTGCTGAACTCCCCACGGTTCGTGGCGACCACCCTGCCGTTCGTGGTGAGCCTGTCGAACCATGAACGGCCCCGACGCCAGCGAGACACATCGCCCTTCGACAAGCTCAGGGCGAACGGAGACAGTGACGATGGCCTTCTGGGTCTACACACTTGAGTGCGCCGACGGTAGCTACTACACCGGCCACACCGACGATCTTGGGAAACGGTTCTATGAGCACGAGCACGGCCTGTTCAGGTGCTACACCTCCAGCAGGCTCCCTGTAAAGCTGGTGTATTCCTCTGAATTCCAGGGGCGGGAGGACGCCCTGGCCAGCGAGAGACAGATCAAAGGATGGTCACGCCGGAAGAAGCAGGCGCTCATAGCTGGGGACTGGCAGAGGTTGACGAGGTGCTCGAGGGGGCTAGCCCCTCGCCCTTCGACAGGCTCAGGGCGAACGCAATAGGCCCGCTGCGCCGCATTCGTGGTCAGCGTCCCTGGCATTCGTGGTGACCTCTCTGCCCTTCGTGGTGAGCGCCCCTGCCGTTCGTGGTGAGCGCCCCTGCCGTTCGTGGTGAGCCTGTCGAACCATGAACGGCCCCGCGGTATTGGCCGGGAGCACGGGAGAAGATGGAATGGACATGAAGGCCTTCGCGGTGTACGCTCTGAATGACGCCCGGGCGTATCTCACGCAGGCGCTTGACGGCCTGACGGACGAAGAGCTGCTGTGGCAACCGCAGCCGGGGGCCAACCACATCGCCTTCATGCTGTGGCACATGTTCCGCGAGGAGGACCGCTTCTTCCAGTACAAGCTGCGCGGCAGCCCCCAGGTGTGGGAGGAGGGGAGATGGCACGAGAAGCTGCACCTGCCCGAGGACCCGCAGGACGTCGGCTTCGGCTGGAGCGCCGAGCGGGTGGCCGCCTTTCCAAGGGTCAGGTTGAGCGACCTCCTCGCCTACGGCGACGCGGTGCGCGCCCGCACCATGGACTATCTGCAGAATGCCGACCTTGCTAGAATGGATGACATAGTGAAGTCCGACGTGTTCGGCGACACCAGCGCGGCCAACCGCATCGCCCACCTCATCGTCGAGCTCGCCGAGCACATCGGCCAGATTGACTACATACGCGGGCTCCAGCAGGGCGTCACATTGGTGAACCGCCGTGAATGAAACAGCCAGCGTCTCTGTAGCTGTTCACCCCAACGCCGGGCGCAACGAGGTGCTCGGGTTTGAGGAAGGCGTGCTGCGGGTGAGGATCGCCGCGCCGCCGGTGAAGGGCAGGGCCAACCGGGAGCTTATCGATTTCCTGAGCAAACGGCTCGGGGTGAGCAAGGGCAGCGTCACCATAGTGAAGGGCCTGACCAGCCGCAAGAAGGTCATCGCCATTGAGGGGCTGCGCCAGGACGAGATCGCGAAGCGATTGGGCCTGTGAACAAGGGAGGAGGTGCAATATGCTGGACAAGCTGCCAATCGAGACCATCGCCGCCATCTTCGAGGCGCTGCCGATGGAGGTCTCCTTCGTCGACAGCGACGACACCGTCCGGTACTACAGCAAGGGCGACCAGCGCATCTTCCGCAGGACGCCCTCGGTCATCGGGATGAAGGTGCAGAAGTGCCACCCGCAGAAGAGCGTGGACAAGGTGGGCCAGATACTGGAGGACTTCCGCGCCGGCGCGAGGGACATGGCCGAATTCTGGATCGACCTCAAAGGGCGGACCATCCTCATCTGCTACTTCGCCGTGCGTGACACGGCGGGCGCCTACCTCGGCTGCCTCGAGGCGACCCAGGACATCACCGACCTGAAGAAGATAGAGGGGGAGAAGAGGCTGCTCGACTGACCCTATGAGAATTGTTCACTTCGCCGACCTGCACCTGGGGGTGGAGAACTACGGGCGCATCGACCCCCAGACCGGGCTGTCGACACGGCTCGGCGACTTCCTGTCGGCATTCGACGAAGTGGTGGACTACGCCCTTGAAGAGAGCGTCGACCTGGTCCTCTTCTGCGGCGATGCCTACAAGAGCCGCGAGCCGTCGCAGACGCACCAGCGGGAGTTCGCCAGGCGCATCTGGCGGCTGGCCTCGAATGATGTCCCCGTCTTCCTCCTCATCGGCAATCATGACCTGCCCAACGCCATCGGCCGCGCCACCAGCATGGAGATATTCCAAACCCTGGCCATACCCAACGTCACCGTCGCTAACCGCCCCGGCACCCATCGCATCGAGACCAGGGCGGGCCCTCTGCAGGTGGTGGCCCTGCCGTGGGCGCGGCGGAGCGCCCTGCTCAGCCGGGAAGACACCAGGAATTTGAGCCTGGACGAGATCAACGAGAGGGTTGAGCAGATTCTCACCGACCACATAACGGCCGAGGCGGAAGCCCTTGACAGCAACGTGCTGGCTATCCTGGCCGCCCACGTTTTCGTCCAGGGGGCCAAGACCGGCTCGGAGCGAGGCATGATGATGGGGCACGACTACATGCTGCTCCACAGCACCGTGGCCAACCCCGCCTTCGACTACGTCGCCCTGGGACACATCCACAGAGCGCAGGTGCTCGGCGAGAATCCACCCGTGGTGTACGCCGGCAGCCTGGAGCGCATCGACTTCAGTGAGGAGAACGACAAGAAGGGGTTCTACGTTGTCGAGGCGGGCGAGAACCGCAAGGCTTCCTACGATTTCCGGCCCGTCCACGCCCGCCGCTTCGTCACCATCGAGGTCGCCATCGCTCCCCTGGAGCCCGACCCCACCCAGGCGGTGCTCGACGCCATCGCCAGCCACGATGCGACCGACGCGGTGGTGCGCGTGCAGGTCGCCATTCCTGACCGTCTCGAGGCACTCCTCGACGAGGGGGAGATCCAGCGGGCGCTGAAGGATGCCCACTATGTCGCCGCCATCGCCAGGGACGTGGAGCGGGAGCGCCGCCCCAGAGTGGCCGGCTTCACCGCCGAGGGGATGACTCCCGTAGAGGCGCTGGAGGTCTACCTCGACTCGAAGAAAGTGCCAGAAGAGCGACGCAAGCTGCTCCTGGAATACGGCCATAGGCTCATCGAAGAGGCCCGCGCAGAGGAACGCTGAAACCCCTCCCCTGCCGCTCGTCCACAGTCACACAGCCCACCCCACATCATACTGGCTTCGGCTTGACCAATCCGCCAGCCGCCATGCCTACGACGGCCACCAGCAACGCAAAGGCTGCAGTGGCATAGAACGTCGCGTTAAATCCTCCATAGACGAAGAACAGGCCAAACAGCGGCGGTCCCAGTGCCTGCCCTCCCCTGAGGATGGTAGCGTTTACCGACATGAAGGCGGCGCGGTGCTCCAGTGGAGCCATGCTAGCGATCGCCGTCTGAAGGCTGGGCATGGCAGCCCCCAGGGCCATGCCGAAGACGATTTGCGGTATGAGCAGAAACCATATGCTGGGCATGGGCGGAATCAGCGCCGCGGAGAGGGCAATGACGACGAACGAGAGCTTGATTATATTCCCCAGCGAAAGCCACCGGTTCATTCTGCCGAGCTGGGTGGAAGTCACGCCGATAGCAGTGCAAGTGATAGCCATGAAGTATCCGATAGTGAATGACGAAGCCCCAAATGCCTGGGCCAGATACAGATTGTAGTAGGTGAAGTACGCACCGAAAACGATCATGTTGTTCAGCACGCCAGCGGAGAACAGCCCGACAACCCTTATGTCACGAAGGTATGCCCACGTGCCTTTCAAGTAGTCCCTGATGCTGCCCGACTTCTTGGGTTCAGGATTCCTCAGATGGGTGAGTGTCAGGATACCCATGGGAAGGGCCAGAATGGACAGGGCAAAAGGATAGTACCACGCCACAGTTGCCAGCGCCCCCCCCAGGAGGGTCCACATGGGCATGCTGATGAACATGACGCTGGCATTGAGCCCTATGGCGCGGACCCGCTGCCTTCCCCCATACATGTCGGCGATGATGGTGGTGTTGATAGAACCGAGCGCGGTAGCCCCGAGTCCCTGTACCGCCCTCAATATCAGCAGGGTATTGAAGTCCCGGGCGAACGCACAGGCCACCCCCATAATGGAGAAGATGAAGAGGGAAGGCACCAGGATTCTTCTGCGTCCGTACCGGTCGGCGAGCACACCGAGGAAAGGCGAGAGCACCAGGCCAGGCAGGCTGAAGACGGTGATGAGCAGCCCCACTTCAAGCTCTGATACCTGCAACTGCTTTACAATCTGGGGAAAGGCGGGAGCGATGGCCATCATCGCCTGTACCGCCATCAGGTTCACGCTAAGCATTATGAGGAGATTCCGGTCCCGATACAGCCTGGTCTCGGACACTCAGCACTCTCCCTTGATCAGTCGCGCGTCTAAGTGGTTCGGCAACCGTGCACGCAGCCACGACCCCGGTTTCAGATACAATGTGCGGAAACGAAGCTTACGACAGGCCAAAAGCTGGCCCGTAAGCGACAACCATCCTGTGGAACTGCGTGTGACAATCGAGCCGGCCGCGGCGCGGCCACCATACTACCACACATCAACCACATTGCGCAGCACTTCCTGAACCGGTGTCGCGTCATCGCCGATTCGACCGTCTGACTCATCCTCACGATGGTGTCCATGGCAAGCCGTCAGTCAACCAGGACAAGCTGCTCCGCCCACAGACAGGGCCGAGCAGACGGGGAACAATCAAGGAGTGCAGACCTCCACAAACGGGGGACCGTCGGTGAACGCAATCGCAAGCGACGGCTTCAAAGCGATGCCACCACCCGGTCGTAACCTTCAACCAGCTCACGTACCACGTCACCAGCGCTCACAATATCATTGATCATGCCGGCAATGGCGCCGCAGTACAACTCTCCATGGCGCACGTTGCCGTCCAGTTCGCCCGACCGGGACCGGCCAAGGCCGATGAGCACCAGCAGTTCCTCCGGAGTAGCCCCAGCAGCCTCCTTTTCCAGCATCAGTGCGGTGAACTCATTCTTCAACCCCCTGGTGGGGCCGAGTCTCCTCCCGGTAATCACCGTTCCGGTGTCAGCGGCCTTCAGCACCTCATCCTTGAAGTTCTGATGGGCGATGCACTCACGCGTCGCCACAAAGCGGGTGCCTATCTGCACTCCGTCCGCGCCGAGGGCGAAGGCGGCAACAAGGCCTCGCGCATCAGCGATCCCCCCAGCCGCCACCACCGGCACGTCTACTGCGTCTATCACCTGAGGAACAAGAACGAAGGTAGTCAGTTCATCGAACCCATTGTGGCCGCCGGCTTCGAAGCCTTCGGCGATCACCGCATCCACGCCACGTTTCTCGGCGCCCTGAGCGTGCCTTACCGAGGCGACCACGTGGAGGACCTTCACCCCAGCGTCCTTCAGATAGCTGGTGTAGAGCGCCGGGTTCCCCGCCGACGTGGTGACCACCCCGACCCCTTCCTCGATTGTCGCGTCAATAAGCTTGTCGACGTCGGGGGTCTGCAACGGGAGATTCACCGCGAAGGGCTTGGCGGTAAGACCCTTCGTCTTTCGTATCTCCTTTCTCAGGTTCTGCTCCATATCATCCTCAAGCTTCATCCCGGCGGTGGGGCTGATTATGCCCAACCCCCCGGCATTGGAGACTGCAGCGGCAAGCTCAGCATTGGCGATCCAGTTCATCCCTCCCTGGATTATGGGGTAGTCTATGCCCAGCAGGTCGCAGATTCTCGTCCTCTTCATGACCTTCCTCCTTGAGGCCGCATTCTATCCGTTAGCGCGGAGTCACGTCAAGGAACCGCCTGATCACCCCATCGATTGAATGGTGACCTCGACCGGTCGCCGGCGGCAGTGCATCGGCGTTGAGAGGTCTTACGCCGAGTTATGGGCGCACCCCGCCACGAGGCGATGCCGCCGTGTTGACGTTAGTCGAGGATTGAAGTAGAATTCGCTGGGAACACGAGGGAGGGATGATGAAAAGAGACCTCATGGAGATCCTCGCCTGTCCGGTCTGCAAGGGTACACTTGAGCTCACCGTAGAGGAGGAGGACGAAAAGGAGATCGTTAAGGGGTTTCTGTATTGCAGCAACTGCTCGGTGCGCTATCCCATAGAGGAGACCATCCCCAATCTGCTTCCGCCGGAGCTTCAGAAATAGACAGGAGGTAGCATGCAGACGTCTCGACTCGTCGGTGGCCTGATTTGCGTACTTGTAGTGGCGATAGGAGCGGCCTTCGTCTGGGGGATAGTGGTCAGGAGCTACTGGGCGGTGGCAATTCCGGTGGTCATCGGCTTCCTCGGTATGTTGACGCTGGGGTTCTGGATCGGCTGGACCATGGCCGTAACCAGAATCGAGCCCCCACCTGAGGCCATCGAGGAAGGCACTTCGGAAACAGAGCCCAAAGCCTAAGGGAGGTTGCGGGGTACGTAGGTGACGGAAGACTCCGGGGACTCGAAGACCTGGACTTTGCAGACGGCAAGCCCCCTGTCCTGAAGCTCCTCACAAATCGTAGTCGCTACGTTCTCCGCTGATGGGTTCATCTTGTCGAAGGGCGATATCTCATTGAGGCAGGTGTGGTCAAACCGAGCCAGCATCTCCCTCATGTGACCTTTCACATCAGCAAAATCACAGGCAATGCCAATGTCGTTCACCTCAAGCGCCCGCACCGTGACTATCACCTCGTAGCGATGGCCATGAAGGCCCTCGCACTTGCCCCCGTACCCCCTGAGGAAGTGCGCCGCGTCGAAATGCTCCCGAACCGATACCTCAAACATCACTTGCCCTCCAACTCGCCGACTTTCTCAACTCCCTGCTGCCCCTGAACCGCTGCCACCAAGTCTTTGATGTTTTCGCCGCTGACCGGATGGACCAACTCCGGGGTCAACTCAAGGAGGGGAATGAGCACAAAGGCGCGCTCGGCCATCCGAGGATGCGGGATGGTCAGGTCCGCGGTTTCCATAGCCAGACCTTCGTAGAGGAGTATATCCACATCTATAGAGCGCGGACCGCTGGCGAAGCTGGGCACCCTGCCCAGCGCTGCCTCGATACCCTTGATCAACGAAAGCAACTGGAGAGGGCCGAGGTCCGTTTCAGCGCGGCACACGGCATTGAAGAACATGGGCTGCTCTTTGTGTCCCACTGGCTCGGTCTGGTACAGAGACGAGACCTGCCGAATGGTGAGCCGCTCACCGAGGAGTTGAAGCGCTTTCTCCAGATTCGTCTTGCGGTCCCCCAGATTGGAGCCAAGCCCAAGATAGACTTCCATACCATGTCACCTTCGCCGCACCACAGCGTCGGCCATCCTTGAGACGCGCACCATCGCGAGCACATCGTGGACCCGCACGATGTCCGCCCCATTGGCGATGCCCAGCGCAACGGTAGCTGCGGTGCCCTCGAGCCGTTGGTCGGCAGGCAGGTCAAGGACGTATCCGATCACCGACTTGCGAGACGTTCCCAGAAGAATAGGCCTGCCCAGCGCCTTGAGCTCGCCCAATCGCCGGATAAGCTCCAGATTTCCCTCTACCGTCTTCCCAAAGCCAATGCCGGGGTCAACGATGATGTTCTCCCAGGAGACCCCAGCGTCGGACAACAGTCTGATGCCACTCTGCAGGGATGCGATGACCTCAGGCACGATCTCATCGTAGGTGGTTTCCCGCTGATTGGAGGCGATTACCACGGGCACGCCCCACTCAGCAACCACCTCAGCAAGCCTGGGGTCGCGCTGCAGACCCCAGACGTCGTTGACCATGACCGCTCCAGCCTCGAGGGCACGCCCCGCCACCTCCGAGCGGCAGGTGTCAATGCTTATCGGCGCCGTCGTTTCCCTAGTGAACCTCTCGATGAATGGCAACACCCGTCCCAACTCCTCCTCGACTGAGATGGGCTCGAACTGGGGACGGGTGGACTCGCCCCCCACATCGATGATGTCGGCCCCCTCCTGCACGAAGCGTCTTGCCTGCGCCAGAGCGGCATCAAGGTCACTCCCCAACCCATCACCGGAGAAGGAATCAGGAGTCAGGTTCACAATGCCCATGATGTAGGTCCGCTCTCCCCATCTGAACTCGGTGCCACCGCACCTCGTGACGCCCAGACCCACGTTCATCATTTCTTAGTCTAACACAGGCCCCATGCATTGAGAATACTTGACACGCCAGGGCTGTAGCAAAGATACTAGCTCGACGGAGGAAGCAATGGAACCACTGAGAACGATGCTGTCTGTCCCCGGCAATCGACAGAACATGATAGAGAAGGCACGCGACCTGCCCGCCGACGCTATCGTCCTTGACCTGGAAGACTCAGTGCCCGTGGCAGAGAAGGCCAATGCCAGGGCTATGGCAAGGGATGCCATAGCCGGGCGGGTTCTGGCCAGGCAACGGGTCTTCGTCCGCATCAACTCCCTGGCAAGCGGGCTGCTGGAACAGGACCTGGGGGCTGTGGTCATACCCGGTCTCGATGGCATCAACCTTCCCAAGCCAGCCTCGGCCGAGGACATGCGAAAGGTGGACGCCATTCTCGACCGATTGGAGACGGAGCGGGGCATTGAGAAGGGTCATGTCAAACTGACTCCCTGGGTGGAAACGGCCAAGGGACTCCTCAATGCCTTCGAGATCGCCAGTGCCTCACCCCGCATTGTGGGCATCATCTTCGGCGCGGAGGACTTCACCCTGGACACCGGCATGAGGCGCACCGATACTGGCGACGAGCTTCTCTATCCCCGGATCATGGTGGTCATCGCCGCCAGAGCGGCGGAGGTCATCGCCATCGACACGCCCTACAATGACTTCAGAGACGAGGACGGCCTCATACGGGAGACGACGCTGGCCCAACAGCTCGGCTTTCAGGGCAAGTACGTTATTCACCCCAGCCAGATAGAGCCGGTGAATCGGGCATTCCGCCCTTCGCCCGAAGAGGTGGAGGAGGCCAGGAGGGTGATGGAAGCGTTCGACGAAGCGGAAGCTCAGGGTTTCGCCTCCACGTCAGTTGATGGCAAGATGATAGATACTCCCATAGCCAGCAGAGCGCGCCGGCTGCTGATGGTGGCCGAATCTATAGCACGCAGAGAGAGCGGCGCAGCCTAGTCTGTGCGACCTCGCTTACACAGCAACACTCGGCCTACAGCCCGTCCCAAACAACGGTTGCCCCATCCGGTAGGGGCGTTCAATTGAACGCCCCTACCGTGCTATTGAGCGGCAGGCAACGACACCGTTGCCCGTGGACGTTCAGTTGCGTTTTGGTGGTCACCATAATAGAATGAGCGTGGGATTTTGCCCAATACAATGGAGGACCGAATGGAAATCGAAGACCGCATAGAGCATCTGGCTAAGCTCAGGGCTGAGTCTAGGCTGGGTGGTGGACAGAAGCGAATCGAGGCACAACATGAAAAGGGAAAGCTCACGGCGAGAGAGCGAATTGCCCTGTTCCTCGATGAGGGAAGCTTCGTCGAGCTTGACGCCTTTGTCACCCATAGCACAACCGAGTTTGGCCTCGCTGACAAGAAGTTCTTGGGCGACGCCATAGTCACCGGATATGGCACGGTGAACGGCAGGCTGGTCTACATCTTCGCCCAGGATTTCACCGTTTTCGGAGGCTCGCTGTCGAAAGTGGTGGCCGACAAAACGTGCAAGGTGATGGACCTGTCGGCAAAGAACGGTGCCCCCTGTATCGGCCTCCTTGACTCGGGTGGCGCCAGGATTCAGGAGGGCGTCGACAGCCTGGCAGGGTACGGCGACATATTCTTCCGTAACACCAGGTATTCGGGGGTGGTCCCCCAGATTTCGGTTGTCATGGGGCCTGCTGCTGGAGGAGCCGTCTATTCACCAGCGATCACCGATTTCATCTTCATGGTGGAAGGCACGGCGCAGATGTATATCACCGGCCCCGACGTGATCAAGGCTACCACCGGTGAAGAGGTGGGCCACGAGGAACTCGGTGGGGCGATGGTGCATGCCGAGACAAGCGGGAACTGCCACTTCGTGGCGCAGAGCGACCAGGAATGCCTCACCATGGTTCGCCAGCTTCTCACCTATCTGCCGCAGAACTGCAGAGAGAAGCCCCCCAGGGTGAAACCAGGTGATTCCCCTGACCGAGCCGATGAGAAGCTCCGCACTGTCGTTCCAGGCGACCCCACCAGACCCTACAACATGAAGGATATTATCCATCTGGTCGTCGACAGCGGGGAATTCATGGAGGTTCACGAGAACTTCGCCCCCAACATCATCACCGGTTTCGCCAGGCTCAACGGGTACCCGGTGGGCATCGTCGCCCAGCAGCCGTCAATGGCGGCAGGCTGTCTCGACATCGACGCTTCCGATAAGGGCGCTCGCTTCGTCCGTTTTCTCGACTGCTTCAACATCCCTATCATCACCTTCACCGACGTCCCCGGCTACATGCCTGGCGTTGAACAGGAATACGGCGGGATCATCAGACATGGCGCCAAGTTGCTCTTCGCCTACGCCGAATCCACTGTGCCCAAGATCACCGTAATCACCCGCAAAGCCTACGGCGGCGCCTACGTAGCCATGAGCAGCAAACACCTTGGGGCTGACATCAATATGGCGTGGCCCACCGCTGAGATCGCAGTGATGGGGCCAGAAGGCGCAGTGAACATCATCTACCGAGACGAAATCAAGAACGCTGATAACCCCGAGGAAAGACGCCAGCAACTCATCGCCGAATACCGCGACCGGTTTGCCAACCCCTACGTGGCAGCAGCGAAAGGCTATGTCGACGATGTCATCGACCCCAGGGAAACGCGTCCCATGCTCATAAAGGCCCTGGAAATGCTGAAGGACAAGGATGAGTCGACCCCTCCCAAGAAACACGCGAACATCCCTCTGTAGATAGACGCGGGCTGGCTTCGGGCCCGGCGCACACAGGGGTAGCGTCAACCCAGTTGTTGAGATGGCCGGGAGCAGCGTTCCTTTTGGGAGGGAGGCGCCGGCCATCATCCACGGTAGCCATCCCGCCGACGCAGATGTGTACCACTTCGCCTGCGCCCTGTGTGGGCAGTGCTGCCCGGGGCTTGCCCCACAATGCCAGGGGATGGATTGCGTGAGTCTCAGCCAGGCCCCAGGCTGCAAAGCTCCTCGAACTGAGGTTGCGACTCCTGAGGCTGCGCCTTGTTGACGGGGGCAAAGCCATCTCGTATACTAGGAGTTGCAGAGAAGGCGATTTGCACGTTTGGAGAGGAGACGTACCTCCATACCATGTGTCACCGTGGTTCGAAGTGGTGGCGTGCCGTCTTCAACATGTTGACGGGGCGAGCGGCGTTATCCGGGTCACGGCAGATGAGCATGTTTGGTACCAAGGCCTCGCTATTGACATGGCGCAGGATATAGACAGTACGCACCAGTCCGACGATACTTCCGACTCGACTCCGGGGAAAAGGGCAGCTTGCTGCTGGTCCGTCGCGACCCCGATGGGTGCAGGCTTTCGGATCGGTGAAACCTCGCTCAGGGACCGGCTTGGTCTCGTCACATGTCCCCGTTCCAACCAGACGCGCCAGGGAACGCCCACCCTACACAACTTCAGGCAGTGTACTGCCTCCCGCCTCCGTGCCGAACCCGCCGTCAGTCTAGCGGATAGCTGAGTAGCTCTATGCGAAGGAAGATAACGATAGTAGGCGCTGGCAACGTGGGCTCCACTTGCGCGCAGCGAATAGCCGAAAAGGGCTATGCCGATGTCGTGCTGGTTGACATCATCGAGGGACTGCCCCAGGGCAAGGCGCTCGATATCCAGCAGAGCGGAGCAGTGATTACCTCTGATTCCCGCGTCGTCGGCACCAACGGCTATGAGGAGACGGCGGATTCCGACATCGCTGTCATCACCTCGGGGGTGCCGAGGAAGCCCGGCATGAGCCGCGATGACCTCGTCCTGACCAACATGGAGATCGTGAAGGGCGTCGTCGAGAGCATAGTCAGGTACTCCGCCGATTGTATCATCATCATGCTCACCAACCCGCTCGATGCCATGGCTCAACTCGCGCTTCAGGTTAGCAGGTTGCCCAGAAACCGTGTCGTCGGCCAATCCGGTGTTCTTGATGCCGCCCGGTTTGCCAGCTTCCTTGCTGCCGAACTGGACGCCTCGGTAGAGGACATACAGGCATGCGTCCTGGGGGGACACGGCGACACCATGGTGGCCATTCCCAGACTGACCACCGTCGGCGGAATCCCGGTGACCGAACTTCTTCCCCAGGAGACCATCGACCGCATCGTCGAGCGCACCGTTAACGGCGGGGCCGAGATCGTCAACCTCATGAAGGGCGCAAGTGCCTACTACGCCCCATCGGCAGCAGCCGTGCAGATGGTGGATGCGGTCGTTCTCGACAAGAAACGAATTCTCCCTTGTTCGGTATACCTCGAAGGCGAGTACGGTATCCACGGCGTATTCCTCAGTGTCCCGGTGAAGCTGGGTGCCGACGGCATCGAGCAAGTCGTTGAGATCAAGCTCACGCCAGAGGAGCACGCGGCGCTGGCCACGTCGGCTGAGACAGTGCGGCAACTGGTCAACGTCATGAAGCTGGAATCGAAGAAATGAGAGAGATCGAGGCGCAGAGGATAACGGACACGGTGGCTCGCCTGTGTCAGGAGGCTAACTACCACCTGGGCGAGGATGTTGTCAAGGCGTTGCGTAAGGCGAAGGACAGCGAGAAGTCGCCGCTGGGAAGGCGCGCGCTGGAGAGAATCCTGCAGAATACCGCTATCGCCGCTCAGGATGAGGTACCACTCTGCCAGGACACCGGCATCGTAATCGTCTACCTGGACGTCGGCCAGGATGTTCATGTCTCTGGCGGAGACATCAATGAGGCGGTGCAAGAGGGGGTACGCCGCGGATACAGGAACGGGTACCTGCGGAAGTCCATCGTGGCGAGGCCCTTCTCCTCCAGAGTGAACACCGACGATAATACCCCTGCGGTCGTCCATATAGAGATTGTGGGCGGTGATAACATCCGTATCCGGGTCATGCCGAAGGGAGGAGGCAGTGAGAACACCAGCCGTCTCACCGTGCTCCACCCCGATGCCGGGCCCCGTGGCATCATTGACTTCGTGACTGGGGTTGTGAACGAAGCGGGTGTCAACTCCTGCCCTCCGCTCATTATCGGCGTCGGCATCGGCGGAACAGCGGGAAGGACGATGGTTCTGGCAAAGAAGGCGCTCCTGCGCAAGGTGTGCGAGCCCAATCCTGACCCGGAGGTAGCACAACTTGAGAAGGACATACTGGATAGGGTGAACGAGCTTGGCATTGGCCCTGTGGGCTTTGGTGGAACCAACACGGCGCTGGCGGTACACGCTGAGGTGTACCCCTGCCATATTAGCGCTCTCCCAGTGGCAGTGAATCTGCAGTGCCACTGCGCTCGCCTGAAGGAGGAAGTGCTTTAGATGAGAACGGAGATATCCGCGAAGAACCTCTACAGCGACTTTGTGAGGAAAGTCGAGCAAATCAGCGAGCAAACGCTTCTGTCCTGCTACCAGTGCGGCAAGTGCTCGGCGGGCTGCCCCATGTGTTTCGCCATGGACCTGCTCCCCAACCAGATAATCCGATTGGCGCAACTGGGGCAGGAAGACGATATCGCCAAGGCGAATACCATCTGGATATGCGCCTCGTGCATCACCTGTTCCGTCCGCTGCCCCCGGGGCGTGGACCTGGCACGGGTGATGGAGGCCCTGCGGCTCATCACGTCAAGGAAGAACATCGACCACGTGCAGATACCGGACATACCTAAGGAGACCATCGCTGAGCTTCCCCAGCTCGCCATGGTCGGAGGGTTCAGGAAGCTTACCGCCTGAGGAGAATGACGATGACGCTCAGCTACTATCCCGGATGCACCCTGAAGACGAAAGCGAAGAACCTGGAGGATTCCGCGATTGCCTCGATGGCGGTTCTGGGGACAGACCTGGTGGAGCTACCGCGCTGGAACTGCTGCGGCACCGTCTATTCCTTTGCCGGCGACGAAGAATTGCATCAGTTGGCCCCGGTGCGCAATCTCATTCGAGTCAAGGAGATGGGGAGCGACAAGGTCGCAACCCTGTGCTCCTTCTGCTACAACACCCTGAAGCGGGCCGACCTCCTTGTCAAGAACAATCCAGCCAAGATGCAAACCATCAACACCTTCATGGAGGAGGAGATAGACTACGAGGGCGACGTCGAGGTGGTCCATCTGCTCGAAGTGCTGCGGGACGACATCGGTTGGGACGCTATCGCCGAGAAGGTGCAGATGCCCCTCAAGGGGCTGAAGGTGGCGCCGTACTACGGCTGTACCCTACTCCGTCCACAGGAGATCGCAATAGATGACGTGGAGCGTCCCAGCATCATGCACGACCTGCTAAAGACGATTGGCTGCGATGTGGTGGACTTCCCTTACGCCACCGAGTGTTGCGGCTCCTACCAGGTCATAAGCAACCCGGAATTCGTTTCGCAGCGGGCGTGGGACATCCTCAGTTCGGCAGTGCGCCGCAAGGCGGACGCCATAGCCCTCACCTGCCCCCTGTGCGACGCCAATCTCGATCTGACGCAGAAGGACCTCATCCAGAAGCGCAGTGATTTCAACGGGCTGCCAGTCTTCTACTTCAGCCAACTGCTCGCGCTGGCGTTGGGACTCGACCCGGAGGTATGTCGCTTCGAGTTGAACTACGTGGACCCACGTCCGCTCCTTGAAAGCAAGGGACTATTGGGAAAGTGACATGGAGAGAATCGGCGTTTTCATCTGCCACTGCAAGCTGATGACTCCTATCGACACCGACATGGTGTTGGAGGCGATCAGACGCAAGCCTGGCGTGGTCCATGCCGAGGCCTACGCGGACCTGTGTGTGACGCCTGGCCTGGAGCAAATCCGGGAGGCAATCAAGAGCGAGGGTCTCGATGGATTGCTCATCACCAGTTGCTCGCCGGTCCTCCACCAGGAGGTCTTCCGTCAGGCTGTCACCTCGGCAGGACTCGAGGCCCATCACATGCGGCTCGTCGATATCAGAAGCCACGATGGCATCAAGGAGAACACGGAGCGGGCGTTGGAGGCCATCGACAGGGAGCTAGATGCCCTCAAGGCGAGCCAGCCCCCGGTGCATAGAAGAGTCCCCGTCATCAAGAAGGTGCTTGTCATCGGCGGTGGCATCGCCGGCATACGGGCATCCCTCGACATCGCCGACGGCGGGTACCAGGTCATCCTGGTGGAGAGGACCCACAGCATCGGCGGCCACATGATCCAGTACTCCGAGACCTTCCCCACGCTGGACTGTCCCCAGTGCATCGAGACGCCGCTGATGACCGAGACCGGCCAGCACGACAACATCACCATCTACGCTCACAGCGAGATCGAAGAGGTATCGGGAGGCATCGGCAACTTCAAGGTCAAGATACGCAGGAAGGCAGCCTACGTCGACTGGGACAAGTGCAATGGCTGCCTCATGTGCACCGAGAAGTGCCCACCGCGCGTCTTGTCCGAGTACGAACGGTATCTCAACCTGCCCAAGCGACAGGCCCACCGTCGGGCAATCTGGGTCCCTCACGCACAGGCCGTGCCCATGAGGCCCATAATCGACAGGGAGCATTGCCTTCATTTCACCAAAGGTAAGTGCGGCGTATGCGTGGACACGTGCCCCAACAAGGCGATTGACTTCGAGCAGGAGGACCGCTTCGTCGAAGTGGAGGTCGGGGCGATTGTGGTGGCCTCCGGTTTTGACCTGATGCCCAAGAGCTTCATCAAGGAGTACGACGAGGACCCCGACATCATCGAGGGCATCGAGTTCGAACGAATCCTCTGTCCTGCCGGCCCCACTACAGGCAAGGTTATCAGGCCATCCGACGGCAAGGAGCCGAAGGAGGTAGCCTTCATCTCCTGCTGCGGCTCACGTGACGCGGAGCACGGCGTCCCCTACTGCTCCCGGGTGTGCTGCATGTACCTTGTCAAGCAGGCGCTGCTGTACAAGCACGTTTGCCACGACGGACAGGCCTACATCTTCTACATGGATATCAGGACCACCGGCAAGAACTATGAGGAGTTCGTGCAGCGTGCGGTGGAGGAGGACAACGTACTGTACATCAGGGGCAGGGCGTCCAAGATATTCCGAGAGGGCGACAAGCTCAAGATATGGGGCGCCGACACCCTGACCGGTAAGCGAATCGAGATGGCCGTTGACCTGGTGGTGCTCGGCATGGCCATGCTGCCCAGTGAGGGGGCAAAGGAGCTTGCCGCCAAACTGGGCATCGAAACGGACGAGTATGGATTCATGACTGAACTGCACGCCAAACTGCAGCCGTTGGAGTCGTCCGTACCCGGCATCTTCCTCGCCGGTTGCTGTCAGGGGCCGAAGGACATCCAGGATACGGTGGCTCAGGGAGGCGCAGCGGCTAGCAAGGTTCTCGCGCTCTTTGCTCAGGACGAAGTGGAACTGGAGGAGGCGGCAGTAAGCTAGTGGAACACAGGATAGGTGTTTTCGTCTGTCACTGCGGCATGAACATCGCCGGCACGGTGGACGTCCTGCGCGTGGTTGACGCGGTCAAGGACTACCCCGGGGTCGTCTTCGCTCAGAACTACATCTACATGTGCTCCGACCCGGGCCAGGACCTGGTGAGAAAGACGATAAGGGAGCAGAACCTGAACGGTATAGTTATGTCAAATTGCTCCCCGTTGATGCACGAGAAGACCTTCCGTGGCGTCGCCGCCAAAGAGGGACTCAATCCCTACCTTCTCGAGATAGCCAACATCCGCGAGGACGTGAGCTGGCCGCATGAGAATGAGAAGGAACTGGCCACTCAGAAGGCCATTGCCATGGTCAAGATGACCATTGAGAAGGTGAAACGGAACATGGAGTTGACCCCCATGGTGGTGCCTCTCCACAAGAGGGCGCTGGTCATCGGGGGAGGCATCGCCGGAATCACTTCAGCCCTGGACATAGCTGCTGCCGGCTATGAGGTGGTGCTGGTAGAAAAGGAACCCTACATTGGAGGCCATGCCGCGCAGCTCGCCGGAACCTTCCCTACACTCGACCGCGTGCCCTGCCTCCTCGCCCCCAAGCTGGCAGAGGTGGCGGCCAACCCCCGCATCAAGGTGTACACCAACTCCGAGGTTGACGAGGTCTCTGGATACGTGGGCAACTTCGATGTGAGCATCAAGACCAAGCCCACCTATGTCGACAACGAGAAGTGCACTTCCTGCGGCCTTTGCGTGGAAAAGTGCCCGGTGACCTGCCCCAGTGAGTTCGACCGTGGCCTCTCGGAGCGAAAGGCCATCTACAAGTCGCCGCCGGAGGTGAGCCCGCAGCGGTACATAATCGACGCTGACAACTGCCTACACTTTCAGGACGGTCAGTGCCGTGCCTGCGAAGAGATCTGTCCCTCCAAGGCAGTTGATTTCGCCCAGAAAGAGATAACGACCGAGGAAACCGTAGGCGCCATGGTTATTGCCACAGGATATGACCTCTGGGACAAAGCCAATATCCCGGAATACGAAACGGACCCCGACGTCATCGACGGCCTGCAATTCGAGCGAATACTCTCACCGACCGGACCTACCGGGGGTGAGATACGCCGCCCCTCGGATGGCAAGGTGCCCAAGCAAATCGTTTTCATCTCTTGCTGCGGCTCGCGTGACCCCGAACACGGCTTCACCTACTGCTCCCGGGTCTGCTGCATGTACATCGCCAAGCAGGCGGTGATCTACAGCCGGACTGTCCCCGACGGGCAGGCATACGTCTTCTACATGGACATCAGGTCGGACTCCAAGGGATACGAGGAGTTCGTCAAGAGCGCCCAGGAAGAGGAGCGAGTTCTGTACCTGCGAGGCAGGGTCTCCAAGGTATTCCGGGAAGGAGACAAACTCAAGGTCTGGGGAAGCGATACCCTCAGTGGCAAGGGCATCGAGATCTCCGCCGACCTGGTGATCATGGCCACCGCCATGACGCCTCGTCAGGGGGCTATAGACCTGGCGAGGAAGCTGAACGTCACCGCGGACTCCCTTGGCTTCCTCACTGAGGCCCATCCCAAGCTAAGGCCGGTGGAGACACTGACCACGGGCATCTACATCGCCGGCACCAGCCAGTGGCCGAAGGACATCCCCGACACCATCTCCGCCAGCGGCGGGGCGGTGAGCAAGGTGCTGTCCCTCTTCTCCCGGAAAGAGTTGCTTCATGAGCCGACGGTCGCCTGGCCCGACGAGGAGATATGCAGCGGGTGCGGCCTGTGCGCCCAGGTCTGCGCTTACAGCGCCATAGAGATAGACCCGGTCAAACGGGTGGCCAAGGTCAATGAGGCGGTGTGTGAAGGATGTGGCGCCTGCATCGCCACCTGTCCATCAGGCGCCATGCGGCACAAGAACTTCACCGCGAGGCAGTTCTTCGACATGATCGATATAGCGAGTGGAGCGTATGTCTAGATGGTAGGAACGGTACTGGTCATCGGTTCCGGAATCGGCGGCATCAAGTGCTCCCTAGAGCTGGCCGAGTCTGGATTCAAGGTATACCTCGTGGATCGAAGTCCCTTCATCGGCGGCACCCTCAGCCAACTGGACAAGTGGTTTCCCGACAATCATTGCGGCATGTGCAAGATACTGCCCGTCTTCTCCAGGGATGACAGCTCGCAGTTCTGCCTCCGCCGCGGTCTCTATCACCCGAATATCGAGCTTCTGCCCCTGACCACGGTAGAGGAGGTGACAGGTGAAGCAGGCGCTTTCCAGGTCACAGTGCGAACCAGCCCACGAGGCGTGAAAGAGGAACTGTGTATTGCCTGCGGTCTCTGTACCGAGGTGTGCCCGGTGGCGGTGCCCAGCGAGTTCAACGAGGGACTGGAGAACCGCAAGGCCATCTACCTTCGCAACCCATTGGCCCTGTCCAGCGGCTATGTCATCGACTGGGACTCATGTACGAAGTGCGGGGCCTGTGTGGAGAAATGCCCCACTGACGCAATCGACCTGGCGCAGCAGGAGGAGACAAGGGCTCTCGACGTGGGGGCCATCGTGCTGAGCGCTGGCTTCGAGGAATTCAATCCCAGGCCATGGACCCAGTATGGCTACGGCCGCCATCCCAACGTGGTCACCAGCATACAGTTTGAGCGGATGCTCAGCCCCAGCGGACCGACTGGAGGGGAGGTCCTCCGAGGCTCTGACCGCCGGCCACCCAAGTCAATAGCCTTCCTCCAGTGCATTGGCTCCAGGACCAGGGAGAGGGACTACTGCTCATCAGCCTGCTGCATGTACGCCCTCAAAGAAGCGATGCTGGCCAAGGAGAAGTACCCTGAGGTCGATGTCGAGGTCTTCTTCATGGATATGAGAGCCTTCGGCAAGGGCTATCACCGCTACTATCAGCAGGCGGAACAGGACTATGGCATCAAGTTCACCCGCTGTCGCGTCCCCAAGCTGAAGGAAGACCCTGCCACGAAGAACCTCTTCTTCACCGCAGCAACTCAGGATGGCGGCCTGGAGAGGCGGGATTTCGAGCTTGTCGTGCTGTCCGTGGGACAAACACCCTCACCGCGCTTTCGAGAGCTGAGTGAGGTCCTCGGCGTAGAGCTCAACCAATGGGGGTTCTGCCAGCTCGGAGAGTTCTCCCCTGTTGAGACGTCAAGGCAAGGCATATACGTGTGCGGTTCCGCCGCAGCTCCCAAGGACATTGCCGACACGCTGGTGGAGGCTGGCGCTGCAGCGTGCCGCGTCTCCACGCTGCTCTCCGCGGAGCGAGCCACGTCGGTGACCGCGACAGAGTATGCCGAGGAGTTGGACCTCAGCGAGGCAGCGGTCAGGGCAGCCATTTTCCTCTGTAGCTGCGGCGAGGAGATCGCAGCCGCCGCGGATATGGAGGGGTTGAGCGAATTCGCCCGGGCCCTCCCCGGAGTAGTCCACGTTGAGCAGATCCCGTATCTGTGCCAGAAAGATGCTCTGGAGCAGGTCAAGGGGAAAATAAGGGAGAGTGAAGCAAACCGGATCATCATCGCAGCCTGCTCAAACTTCGTATTCGAGAGGCAGTTCACCGATGCGGTTCGGCAGGTGGGACTGAATCCATCATTGCTGGAGATAGTGGACTTGCGCCACCAAGTCGCCTCAACGGGCCCGGATGGAAAGGAGCCTGCAACGGCAAAGGCGAAGAGCCTGATCTCCATCGCCCTGGCGAAACTCAGAACGCAGGAGCCCTTGCGACTCGTCGCACAGGGGGTGGAACATCAGGCTCTCGTTGTTGGAGGCGGCCTCGCCGGATTGACCGCCGCCCTCTCTCTGGCGGAGCAGGGTTTCGCGGCTCACTTGGTGGAGAAGACGGCTGAGCTGGGAGGCAATCTGAGGCACATCTTCGCCATTCTGGGTGGCGGCGACCCTCAAGCCCTTCGCGATGATCTGGCGAAGAGAGCTCAGGACCACCCTTTGGTTCACCTCCACCTCGAGACTGAGGTTGTCGAGGCCAGAGGCTATGCTGGTAACTTTGACGTGGTTCTTAGGGACAAGGAAGGCAACGATAGCCCGCTCAAGGCGGGAGCTGTCGTCGTAGCCACGGGCGGCGAGGCATACCAGCCCCAGGAGTATGGCTACGGCGAGAGCGAGAAGGTGGTAACGCAGGCTGAGTTTGAGGAGAAGCTGGTCACCGGTGCGCTCGACGCCAGCCAACTGGGCACCGTGGTGATGATCCAGTGCGTCGGGTCCCGGGACGAGGAGAGGCCCTACTGTAGCCGCATTTGCTGTTCCCAGGCGGTCAAGAACTCGCTGGCCGTGAAGGAGCGGAATCCCAACGCCAACGTCGTCGTGCTCTACCGAGATGTCATGAGCTATGGCTTCTTCGAGGAGTACTACAGCAAAGCCCGGGAGCAGGGCGTCATATTCGTTAACTACGACCTGGGTCGCAAGCCGGAGGCCAGCGTTGACGGCGACAAGCTGGTGGTCAAGTGCGTGGAGCCGACCACCAGTGGAGTGCTTACCATCGAGCCTGACGTGCTCGTGCTGAGCAGCGGGATTGTCCCCAACGACAACGCACCACTGGCGCAGATGTTCAAGCTTGACCTGAACGAGGATGGGTTCTTCAAGGAGGCAGAGGTCAAGTTCCGGCCGGTTGATTTTCTCACCAACGGCGTATTCCTGTGCGGCCTCGCCCACTCGCCGAGGAACGTGAATGAGACCATCGCCCAGGCCCAGGCGGCAGCACAACGAGCGGCATGTCTCCTTTCCCACGAGCGATTGGAGTCGGGGAGGATTGTATCTGAGGTCAACGAGAGACGTTGCAGCGGCTGTGAGCTCTGCGTCGAGGCCTGCCCCTACAATGCTCGATTTAAGGACGTCGATAAGGGCGTGGTCGTGGTGATTGAAGCACTGTGCCAGGGTTGCGGTGCGTGCGTGGCCGTCTGTCCCAGCGGCGCTGCGAAGCTCAGGGGGTTCACTGACAAGCAGGTCTTGTCAATGCTGGATGCCGCAATCTAAAAGGAGGTTGCCTTGCAGGAGCAGCAGGAACAGCAACAAGAGAAAGACGGGTTCGAACCCAATATCGTCGGTTTGCTCTGTCACTGGTGCACCTACACCGCTGCCGACCTGGCAGGTACCACCAGAACACAATATCCCCCCAATATCCGCCCAATCCAGACTATGTGCAGCGGCATGGTCGACCCGGTCTATGTGCTTTGGGCGCTTCTCGGCGGAGCCGATGGTGTTCTCATCGGGGGATGCCACCCAGCCGACTGCCACTACGTATCGGGCAATTACAAGGCCAGACGGAAAATCGCGGTTCTCAAGAGCATCTTCAATACCCTGGGCCTTGATGACGACCGAATCTGGCTCTGCTGGATCAGCGCGGCCGAGGGTCAGCTTTTCGCCAATACGGTGGCCAAGTTCACCGAGACACTGAAGAAGAAGGGGCCCAACCCCATGAAAGAATACTGGACTACCTAGGACGAGGCCATGGTGAAGAATGCAGTACTAGAAGTTCAAAACGGCAACGTGATACAGACCCTGAACAACCTGTGGCGCCAGTTGCTTGAGAAGGGTCTCGTCGATGCGCTCCTCATACCGCAGGAACTTCCCTCGGGGGGCAATGTCGTACAGACCCTGGTCAGCAGAGTTGACAGCCTTACCACCCCCAATCCGCTGGCCCCGGTCATGCCGGTGAACTCGGCAAGGCTCGTCTCCCAGATGACCAAGGTTACGCCCAGCCCGAGGAAGGTTGGCGTGGTGCTGCGCCCCTGCGAATTGAGAGCGCTCATCGAGCTGGTCAAACTGAAGCAGGCTTCACTGGAGAACCTGGTTCTGATAGGGATAGACTGCTTCGGGACCTATTCGGTGAACGACTACAAGAAGCTTGCCGAGAACGGGTCATCCCCCAGCGACGCCTTCATCAAGGCGGTCAAGGAAGGCAAGGAGGACCCATCACTCAGGCAGGTATGCCAGATGTGTGAGTACCCCACCCCGATGAACGCTGACATAGCCATCGGCCTGATAGGCATTGACCTTGACAAGAGCCTCCTAATCCAGGCATCTACGCCTGAGGGGGAGAGGATCCTGGAAGCTCTCGAGCTGAAAGAGAGTTCAGAGGCTGACGTGACGAAGCGGGACGAGGCTGTCTCCAAGCTTGTTGAGCAGAGAACCAAGAAGAGGGACGAGGTCCTCCAGCAGACACAACAGGAGACATCAGGGATAGACAATCTCATGAAGGTCCTCGCTTCCTGCATCAACTGTCACAACTGCCGTGACGTCTGTCCGCTGTGTTTCTGCAAGGAATGCTTCTTTGATTCCCCGACCTTCGAGATGGAAGCGGAGAAGTACCTGGGATGGGCTGAGAAGAAGGGCACCATAAGGATGCCAACGCACAACCTGCTCTTCCATCTCACCAGGATGTCCCACATGGTGACTTCCTGCGTGGGGTGCGGTATGTGCTCTGAGGCCTGCCCCAACGATATCCCCGTGGCCAATATCTTCCGTCTCGTTGGTTTGAACACCCAGAAGCTCTTTGACTACGTTCCCGGGCGCAGCCTGGATGAGCCCATACCGGTGAGCACCTTCCAGGAGCGGGAGCTTCTGAAGGTGCCGGAGAAGTTGTGATGCATCTCATAAGCGAGCGAGTCCAGGCCACAGGCGATCCGGCCTTCTCCAAGAAGGTCAAGGAAGTCAGCCAGGCAGGGTTGGAGCGCTGCTACCAATGCCAGACGTGCACTCTGAGCTGCCCGGTGGCTTACGCCATGGACCTGCCTCCACATCAGTTGCTGAGGATGGTACACCTGGGGCTCAAGGAGCAGGTGCTGTCGAGCACTACCATCTGGCTGTGCGCCACGTGCGAGACCTGTGTTGCTCGTTGCCCCCAGGAGGTGGACATCCTCAGGGTGATGGATACCCTGAAGGAGATGGCGCTTCAGGAGAAGGTAAAGAGCAAGGAGAGCTTCATCCCCATCTTCCATAATACCTTCCTTGAGAGCATCAGGATCTTCGGAAGGCAGCACGAGCTTTCGATGGTTGTCCTCCTCAAGCTGAGGACCAGGGACCTGTTCAGCGACCTTGATTTCGGCATAAAGATGCTGTTGAAGGGGAAGTTCGGCATACTCCCTCCCAAGATGCAGGGGACCAAAGAGGTGAAAGCCATCTTTGAGAAGACCAAGGAGGCGGCGCCTTGAAGTATGCGTACTACCCTGGCTGCTCCATGGAATCGGGGACGGCGAAGGAATACGACCAGTCGGTGAAGGCGGTTTGCCAGACGCTGGGGCTGGAACTCGAAGAGATTCCCGACTGGAATTGCTGCGGTGCTTCATCGGGCCACTGCACCAACTTCAGACTCGGGCATGCCCTGGCAGCGAGGAACCTGGCTCTTGCCGAGAGGATGGACATGGATATCGCGCTGGGCTGCCCCGCCTGCTATCAGCGGCTCAAAGGCACGCGGCACGAGTTCAACGAGAACGCCCAGCTAAGGGAGGAATTGCCCGACCTCATTTGCATGCCCTACCAGGCAACACACGATGTGAGGCATCTACTCGATATTATCTACAGTGACTTTGACATCGAGGAGATTCGCGCGAAGGTGACAAGGCCCCTCACTGGCCTCAAGTTGGCCTGTTACTACGGCTGCTTCATTGTCCGCCCGCCAAAAGTCGTGCAGTTCGACGACCTGGAAAACCCGCAATCGATGGATATCCTGATGGGGGCGCTGGGGGCAGAGCCCCTCGACTGGTCGGCCAAGGTCGACTGCTGCGGCGGCAGCCTGTCGCTGACCAAGAGGGATATCGTGGCCAAGCTTGTTTCGGACATCGCTGACGCAGCCCGGGGGGTAGGAGCCGAAGCCATAGTGACCGCATGCCCGCTGTGTATGGCCAACCTCGACACAAGGCAGAAGCCCAACGGGGACAAGGCACTGCCCATCCTGTACTTCACCGAACTCATGGGGATTGCCTTTGGTGCAGCTGATGGAAAGGGATGGTTACAGAAGCATTTGGTGAGCCCGGTTGCCTTGTTAGCATCGCGTGGCATAATATAGAATTCCCAAGGAGGAATGTGGATGAGCAGCACCGACACGAAGGCGGGTAGCGAAGCCCAAGGGATAGCGGCTGGAGTTGAGGAGAACCTTGTGCCCATCTATATCATGGGGCGCAGGCATATGGTTCCCAAAGAACTCACCATCATGAAGGCAATGGAGTACGCTGGCTACAAGTTCATTCGAGGCTGCGGATGCCGAGACGGCAAGTGCGGCGCCTGTTCCACCGTCTACCGGAAGCCAGGCGACTACCATATCCGCATCGGATTGGCATGCCAGACGGCTGTCGAGCCCAACATGTACTTGACCCAGATTCCGTTCTATCCTGTCAACCGTTCGTCCTACAACTGGAACGAACTAAAGGGGACTCCTGAGGAGGTATTCCAGCTATACCCCGAGGTCTTCCGTTGCGTCGCCTGCAACGCCTGCACCAAAGCATGTCCCATGGATATCCAGGTTATGGATGTCATCGCCGCCGTCAAACAGGGGGACCTTGCCAAGGCGGCCACGCTCTCTTTTGAGTGCATTCAGTGCGGGTTGTGTGTCAGCCGCTGCATGGCTGAACTGCCTCAGTACCACGTTGCGCAGCTCGCTCGAAGAATCTATGCCGGCAAGATGGTGCCCAAGGCGGAACACTTGGCCGCCGCGGTCAAAGTGGTCGAGGAGGGCACGTTCGAGGCTATGCTGGCGGAAATGATGAGCATGACCGAGGAGGAAATTCAGAAGGCCTACTCAGAGCGGGAGATAGAATCAGAGCTGGGTGAAGAGTACTGGAGGCCTGGGGACAAGAGATTCCTCATTGAGGTTGAAGACTAGGCGAGAGGGGGATACATGCCATACACCGAGGAACTGAGAAGCCTGATCCAGATTGTCGAGAAGACCAGGCCTGAGCGATTAGCCCGGAAGAGAGCGGGCGAAGAGATGCCGGCCATGTCCCTGCGAGAGCGGGATGAGATACTGCGCAAGTACCACCCTGACTACAAAGACGAGGGAAAGAGAGAGATACGGGTCGGGCCGAACAAAGGCTACAAGCTCCCCGACGAGCTTGTGGACCTTCTGGAAGCGAAGAGCAGAATCGAACCAGATGCAGTCGACCTTTCCCAGGCAGACTACGAGACCGATGTGCTGGTGATCGGAGGGGGAGGAGCGGGGACGGCCGCTGCTCTCCTGGCTGAAGAGCATGGTGCCAAGGTTATCATCGCCACCAAGTTGCGTCACGGTGACTCCAATACCATCATGGCCGAAGGTGGCGTCCAGGCAGCCACCAAGTTCGAGAAGGATTCCCCTGTGGTTCACTACCTGGACACCATGGGAGGCGGACGCTTCAAGAATGACCCCGAAATAGTGCGCACCCTGGTCAACAACGCCGCAAACCTTGTCCAGTGGTTGGAGAGCCTCGGCGTCATGTTCGTCAAGTTCCCCGAAGGAAGACTGCAGAGCCTGCCGGCTGCCGGCTATTGCAGGAAGCGGCTGCTCTACTCCGGCGACATAACCGGCACCGAGATCATGCGCGTTCTCCGCGACGAGGCACGGAATCGCGAGAACATCACCGTTCTCGAGTTCTCGCCCGCTGTGGAATTGCTTCTCAATGAGCACGGGCAGTGCGCCGGCGCCATACTCTATGACCTGGAGACCGAAGAGTACTTCATGGTCAAGGCCAAGGCAGTTGTCCTTGCCACCGGTGGACAGGGCCGGATCCACATCGCCGGCTTCATGACCACCAACCACTACGGAGCCACCGCAGATGGAATAGTCCTCGGCTACAGAGTGGGAGTCGGGCTTCGCGACCTTCATGCAGTTCAGTATCACCCTACAGGGGTTGTGTTTCCTGAGCAACTGGAAGGCGCCTTGATTACCGAAAAATTCAGAGCGGCCGGGGCGAACGTGGTGAATATCGACGGAGAGCAGTTTGTTTACGAGCGAGAGCCCCGTGATGTGGAATCAGCCGCCTATATACGCGAGTGTTTGGAGAGAGGTAAGGGTGTGCCCTCACCCACCGGAAAGCTGGGACTATGGTTGGATTCTCCCATGCTTGAGGACCTCTACAGCCCAGGCACAGTCGAGAAAGAGTTCCCCGGCAAGTTCAAGCAGTTCAAGCGACACGGCTTTGATATCTCCAAGGAACCCATGCTGGTGTACCCTACCCTCCACTACCAGAACGGGGGTCTGGTGTTCAACTCACAAGCCGAGACCAGTGTCCCCGGCCTCTTCGCCGCCGGAGAGGTGACTGGAGGGGTACACGGCGAGAACCGCCTCATGGGCAACTCCTTGCTCGGCGTTCATCTCTATGGCAGGATCGCCGGTAGGAATGCAGGTATCTTCGCCAAAGAGCACGCCAAAGAAGGGAAGCTGACTCTGGAGCATGTTAGGTCTTATCACAAAGGCTTGGAGGACGCGGGCATAGTGACCGACAGGATTGCCCCAATGCTCCTTCCTGACTATACCGATCCTGAGGTCAGGAAGCGTCAGCTCACCGCGCACTACGCCGGGACTCTACGGTAGAGGGCGCACAGACGCCAGCGCTCCAGACATTGCTGGGCCGCGCGTCATGCGGTTGCCCTATGGTATCTTGTGGACCTGAAGAGAAGCAAATGGGTATCAAGCTGCCCTTGGAGCCTGACGCGATTGAAACACTCAGGGTGGGAGATCTCCTGACCCTGGACGGGGTCATGTATGCTGCCCGCGATGCCGCCCATCATAGGCTCATCCAGGCTCTGGATTCCCATCAGCCACTGCCCTTCGACATCAGGGGACAGACCATCTACTACATGGGGCCCACCCCCTCCAAGCCCGGGCAAGTCATCGGCTCCGCCGGGCCTACCACCAGCGGGCGCATGGACATCTATACACCTCGCCTTCTCGCCGAAGGCCTCAGGGCGATGATCGGGAAGGGTTCCCGCTCTCAGGAAGTGAAGGACGCTATCATGAAACATGAGGCCATCTATTTCGCGCCCATCGCGGGGGCTGGTGCGCTGATCGCCAAGTCCATAAAGAAGGCCGAGGTCGTGGCCTACGATGACCTGGGGCCCGAGGCAATCCTGCGCCTTGAGGTCGAGAATTTCCTCGTCATCGTCATCAACGACATCTATGGTGGGGACTTGTACGAACAGGGAAAGGCCCGCTATCGGAAGGCATCTCCATGAACCTGGGCAAGTGCCCGCTACAGGTCGACCTGAATTGGGACGATGAGTACGTTGTCACTGGCGTTTACTATCTGGATACCACTTTCCTCTTCGCTCGAATGACTCAGGGAACTCACGACATGGTCGCCCCACGGGAGGGGGAGCGAATCCTCGATGTTGGCTGCGGGAAAGCTGCGGATGCTCTGCAGCTTGCCGCGAGCGGGGGGCATGTTGTCGGTCTCGACCCATCGGGGAAGATGCTTGGCCAGGCAAAGGACAATTCAAGAGCGTGCGGCACAGAAGTCGCCTTGGTGCGCGGCATCGGTGAGGCTCTGCCTTTCAGAAGAGGCTCCCTGGACAAGGTCGTGTGCAAAGGTGCTCTCGACCATTTCCCCGATCCCCAGAGGAGCATTGAGGAGATGTCGCGAGTCCTTAAGCCAGAGGGGGAAGCCATCATAGCCATTGCCAACTTCGAGAGCCTTAGCTGCCGAGTGGGGAGAGCGTGGCATTCGATACTTAAGAAATTCATCAAAGGAGACCACCCGAGGACGCCCTGGGAGATCCCTGAGGATCACACCTACAAGCTCGATTATCCCATCATCATCGGCCTGGTGGAGCGCCACTTCGAGGTGAAGAAGATCCTGCCGATCTCACTGCTATGGACTGCCCCCCACTGGGGCAAGGCTATCTCGCTACCGCCGCAAAGGGTTGCTCAGGGCATCCTGTCGTTCCTTGACGCTATAGCCCGCAGGATGCCAGCCCTGAGCGACGTGATCATAGTGAAGGGCATACCTAGGTGTAACCAGACTTCGAAATAGCTTCCTCGTAGACGGCAAGAGTCTGTCTTGCCGCCAGCTCCCATGAAAAGCACTGTTCTACCCTTCTCCTGCCATTGCCACCGAGCCGGCGTCGCAGGTGCTGGTCCCCCTGCAGCTGCTTGATCGCCGCGGCAAGCGCGGCGGCGTCATGCGGCGGCACCAGCAGGCCCGTCTCGCCATCCTTCACCACCTCAGGCAAAGCCCCTGCTCGAGTAGCGATGACCGGCACCTCGCACGCCATGGCCTCGGCAGCGGGAAGGCCAAAGCCTTCGTACACAGATGCTGTGACCGCCACCTCCGCCCTGGAGTACTCTCGCACCAACTCCTCCGTGCTTATCCTGCCGGTGAACCGCACCACGTCCTCGAGCCCGTACTCTCTGACCAGCCTGGGAGCGAAGTTGTCGGGAAACACGTAGTCCACTACGGTCAGCTTGACATCTACGTTTTCGCTTCGCAGCAGCCGCAATGCTTGAAGCAGATACAAAATGCCTTTCTTTCGGTCTTCGGTTCTCCCCACCACTATCAGGCTATTCGGCGTCTTGTGTCTCCCATCAACCCCCCTGAACACCTCCGTATCCACGCCGACATAGACCAGCCTCATCCTCTCTTCTGGCACCCTGAAGACCCGCCTCACTTCTTCAGCCGAGCTTTCCGAGTCCACGATCACCCTGTCCAGCATCCTGGCCACGAGACCCTGCATCATTGGTGGATAGAACAGGCATTGTCGAATAGCCTGAAAAACGTGCCGTGCCTGAATAATGTCCGCCTTCAGGTCGATGGGCAAAGGGTGATGTATGGTGTCCACAACGGGTATGCTTAACGCCCTTATGAGCAGAAGCCCGTAGGCCAGGCACTGGTTGTCGTGAACCACATCGAAGCGGTACTCGGGCAGCAGGTGGCGCACCTTCTGATACGCCCTGAGGCTGAAGGTCAGCATTTCAGGGAACATGCCCATCTTCGTTGCCATGAACTCGAAGAGGTTGGCCGGGCTGAAGATGCGATAGGGGTTGTCCTGCGGCAGCCAGGTTCTTCCCTCAATAGTGCAGTCATAGAGGTTCAAACTCGGCAGCTTGTGCACCCTGATGCCTTCTGCTATCTCCGGGTACGGCGGACCCACCATCACATCGACTTCGTGCCCCAGCCTCTGGAGCTCGCGTGTCAGGTAGTACATGTAGATGCCCTGCCCGCCGCAATACATGTTCCCTCGATAGCACAGGAAGCATATTCTCACCCTACCTGCCTCCTAGACCTTCCTCGTGTAGACGACTATGCTCTTGGGGAAAAAGAAGTTCAGGATGCGTTCCATCCACGGGATGAACTTCGACCTGGTAGCCAGTGGTACCTCCAGAAACTTGCGATACAGCGCCGGAATTCTCGCGTCCTCATTCTTCAACCCAAAGATGCAACGAAGCAGCCAATAGACGGAATGAAAGGCATGCTCATAGCGGATGGCATACACCGCCAGGCTATTTCTCCTCAGAGCAGCTACAAGCCGCTTGGCAGTGAATATCCTGACATGGCCGCCAGGATGGTTGTAGTAGTCGTCATCCAGAGCCCAGTAGACCGTCTCCGTCAGATAGGTCGGAACGGTCACCGCCAGTACACCGCCCGGCTTCAGTATCCTCACGAATTCCCTGATGCCCTGTTCCTCATCTTCGACGTGTTCCAATACCTCAGAGCAGATGACCTTGTCAAACGAGGCGTCTCTGAAAGGGAGTCTAAGCGCATCGCCGAAAAGCACATTCCAGTTGCCGTTGGCCTGCCGCTGGGTGTCCATGTAGTGTAACACGTAGTGCGTCTTCTTAAGGCTCACGTCATCGATATCCATGGCACACACGATGCCACTGTTGTTGCGCCGACACGCTTCAAAGCTGTGTCTGCCCTCGCCACAGCCAGCATCCAGGAATATGTCGCCATCCTCCACCTTGAAGAGTCCGAAATTGACGGTGAGCACCTAAAGCACCTCCTGATACACCTCGATAGTCTTCCTCGCCGCTTCGCTCCAGTCGAACCGCGCCTTCACCCTTCGCCTGCCCTCCTCACCCATGGCCTTCCGCAAGTGATCGTCCTTGAGCAGTTGTGCAATCGCCTGTGCCAGAGCCACCGAGTCTCTGGGGCGGACCAGAATGCCACTCCTGCCGTCCTCCACAACCTCAGGCAGCGCCCCAGCCGTGGTAGCCACCACTGGGATGCCACAGGACATCGCTTCAGCCGCAGGCAGACCGAACCCTTCGTACAGCGAAGGAACCACCGCAACCTCAGCCCGACCATAGTGCTTGACCAGGTCCTCAACACTCAACCTGCCGGTGAATGAAACGCTGCCATCCAGCCCGTACCTGCTCACCAGGGCCGGCGTATACTTATTGTCCGGCGCCCCCCTGTCTACAATGGTGAGTCTCACGTCAATATCATTTCTCAGCAACTGAACAGCGCGCAGGAGATAGACGATGCCCTTCTTGCGATCCGCGCTGTTGGCCACAACAATGAGTCGACCGCGCTCCTTGCCACCACCGTCAACCCCCCGAAACATGTCGGTGTCTATTCCATTGTAGACCACCCGTATCTTGTCCCGCGGAACCTTGAAGGCGTTGACTGTCTCCTCAGCGGCGTTCTCCGAGACAGTTATCACGCGATCCATCATCCTGGTTACCAGGTGCTGCATGAAGAATGGGTAGAAGAGTATCCTGGTTATCCGAGCCCCAATCCGCTCCAGATAGGCCAAGTCAGTCTTCTTGTCGATAGGCAACGGGTGATGCACCGTGGCCACAACCGGGATATTCAAGGCCTTCATCATCAGAATGCCGTATCCCAACGTCTGGTTGTCATGGATGACATCAAAGCGCTGGCTGCGCAGCAGCTCTCTCAGTTTGTTGTAGGCTCTGAAGCTGAAAGAGAACATCTCGGGAAACATGCCGATCGGCGTTACCGCCAGTTCGTACAGGTTGAGAGGGGTGAAGACTCTGAAGGGGTCTTGCTTGGGGAATCCGTACTCCACGAGGTTCAGGTTCTCCACCCTGTGCTCAACAACGCCCTCAGGAATATCGGGATAGGGAGGGCCCACAATGGCATGAACCTCGTGGCCAAGTCTCTGGAGTTCACGGGACAGGTAGTAGAGGTATACTCCCTGACCGCCACAATACATATTGCCCCTGTTACACAGGAGGCATATTCTCACTTCTTCTCTTCCTCTTTGCAGCGAAAAGCAACGGTAAAGAGGCCGGCGATGCTCTTGGCGTCGCGAAGCTCTCCAGCCAATATGAGGCTGAGTATCCTCTCGAATGGTACAGATACCACCTCAATAATCTCGTCTGCATCGGGACGAGCCTCACCCTTCCGCAGATCGGAAGCCACGAAGAGGTGAAGGAACTCGGTTGAGTACCCCGGGCTGCTATAGAACCCACCAACCCTCTCCATCTTTCCCGCCACGTATCCCGTCTCCTCCTCGAGTTCCCTGTGCGCACTATCCAGCGGCTCCTCTCCAGGATCGACACCACCCGCCGGTATCTCCAGAAGTACCTCCCCCACCGGCTTGCGGAACTGGCGCACCAGAACCACTCTACCCTCCGGGTCTATGCCAACGATGGCAACACAGTTGGCATGCTCAACCACTTCTCTCGTCGTCTCCCGTCCGCTGGATAAAACCACCCTATCTTGACGAAGATTGACCAAGCGTCCTTCATACATGCGCCTGCTGCCTATCGTCTTCTCCTCCATCGGACTCTATTTCCCCAGAGGATACGTCATCCCGACTTCATCACAGTCCGGGAATTTCGGGCACCTGAGACACTCTCCCCAGACCTTCTGTGGCAGTTCCTTCTTGTCCACCTGACGAAAGCCGAAGCGCTCGAAGAAATCGGGCTTGTACGTGAGACAGAAAAGGGTCTCGATGCCAAGATCCTTCGCTTCCTTGATGCAGGCCTCTGTGACCAACTGGCCCACGCCCTGGGTCTGCATCCCCTCAACCACAGCCACAGCCCTGATCTCAGCCAGGTCCGACCAGAATACGTGAAGCGCAGCACAGCCAATCACCTCATCGCCGCTGCGGACAACAGAGAAGTCCCTGATATTCTCATACAACTCACTCAGAGCCCGGGGCAGCATCTCGCCCTTGCTGGCGAAGTAGTTGACCAGCTTGTGGATCTGAGAAATGTCACCTATTCGTGCCTTTTCCGCTTTCACTTCTGCACCAGTCTGTTCATCAAAGTGCCGTAGAAATAGCCTAACGGCTGAGCTCTCAGGAAGCGGGCCACGTCGGGGCTGAGCCTCGCCCTTACGCAATCCCCATCCTCCAGGCCAACATTGACCTGGCCGTCGACGCTCAGCACTGCCTCATGGGTGGTATGCACTCTGAGCTCTATGACAGCCGTGGACGGCAGCACCAGAGCATTGGCAAAGGCCAAATGCGGAGAGACAGGGTTCAAAATCATCTCCCTGGCCTGCGGGCAGAGAATGGGACCACCGGCGGCAAGAGAGTAGCCAGTGCTACCCGTCGCCGTGGACAAAATCACTCCATCAGCCCGGTAGGTGGTCATAAGAGCTCCATCGATGGATGTCTCCACATTGACCACCCGGGGTATCGCGCCACGCCCGACGAAGACGTCATTGAGAGCGTGATAGTGGCCCCTGTCAGCGAGCTGCACCTCAAGCATCGCCCGCTCGTCAATCCACCCCTCTCCCCTAAGGTATTGGGACAACCTGTCGCGAGCTTCTTCGGGCCCGAGCTCAGTCATGAAACCGAGTCTTCCCAGATTGATCCCCACGATAGGTACGGAATACGATAGGGCAGCGCGTGCCGCCCTCAAGATAGTCCCATCGCCACCGATGCTGAGGAGCAGATCGGTGCCCTCAATCTGACTTCTTGCCGCCTCTTCCTCCCACGCCGAACAGAGCCATACGGCAGCATTGATTGAGGGTAAGAAGTTTGCCAGTTCCTCTGCCAGACCTCCCGCCGCCGCGATCTTCGGGTTATACAGAATACCTACTGTCTTCAAGGATGAATCGACGAGATTGAGAATGAGTTTGCACGGCGAAGTCTATCACCGCCAGGCCAAGCTGTCAAGAAAAGCCACTGCAGTAGCGGCAGCGACACCCACCGGTCAGACCACCCCAGCTATCTGCATCAGCCTCTGCGTGTCCTCGTGGAGGTCTTCCCACATTCTCGGGATTTCCCCCCGGGAGACCCACATTGCCTCGCCCACATCGCTGTCCGCTCGAAGCTCGCCGTCTGCCAGCTTCGCCAAAAAGTCTATGTAGATGACATGAAGCACTGTCTCATTCTCGGCCTTCACGATTCGCTCGAAAGGAACAAGGGGAGTGGTGAGACGTATCTTGAGGTTGGTCTCCTCCATAACCTCGCGCTTGATCCCATCAGCAATGCTTTCGCCCGTTTCGAGTCTGCCGCCGGGGCATATCCACTTCCCCTTCCAGAACCCCTCCCTTTCAGGCACATGTCGCACGAGGAGGATTCTCCCCTTGTCGTCCTCGATCACCGCCCCCACCGCAACCACTATCTCTCCCACAACAGGCTCTCCACGCTTCAAGTCCCACCGGAAGGCAACTGAAACACCACGCTGTCGTCACGCCCGATTTAAAGCCAACTCCCCCAACAGTCGAGGCGCATTCCTCGCCAGCCCCGATACGTCGATGTATTCTCTTCGCGAAGACGTCTCTGCGTCAGGCGCGGTTGCCTACGCTCGCAGTCCTATGATAACATATGCCCGTCCAGTCGGAAAGCGAGACTGCTCCCCGCTTGTCCGGTGGTCAGCGTCAACCGCGTCAAATGCTTATCGACCTTCACACGCATACCAAGCCAGAGTCAGAAGACAGCAATCTGACACCGGATGAGCTTGTAGCCACCGCCAAGAGCGCCGGCCTCGACGCTATCTGCATCACGGAACACGACAGGTTCTGGAGTGACGAAGACATTGCGGAGCTAAGCAAGAGGCATAGTTTCCCCATCTTCCCCGGCGTCGAAATAACCACAGAGCAAGCTCACCTTCTGGTTTTCGGACTCGACAAGTACGTCTTTGGCATGCACCGCACTTCGTTTGTGAGGCGTCTGGTGGACGAGGCTGGAGGCGTGATTATCGTGGCCCACCCCTATCGCCGCCACTACCTGACGCAGGAGGGGCCTGAGGGGGAGCGGTATTACCCTGCCCTGAACAGAGCGTGCGAAAGCCCGCTCTTCGAACTGGTTGATGCCGTTGAGATATTGAATGGCAGGGGTTCGCCGGTCGAGAACCTCTTCTCGCAGGACATAGCCAAGAAACTGAACATACCGGGCGTCGCGGCAAGCGATGCCCATGACATCAAAGACATCGGCCGTTGCGCTACGCTCTTTGAGAGAGAAGTCTCCAACCTTGAGGAGCTAATCACCGAGCTAAAAGCCGGCAGGTTCGCCGCAGTAAACCTGAACCGAGGCTCAGCCACAAAGCTCAGCGATTAGCAGGTCCAGGGCGAGCTCACCGCCATAAATCCCTCTCTTTATGGAAAGGTCGGCCTCCAGAAGCCTGCGGTAGACCTGCTCCAATCGCTGCACGGAATAGCGTTTGGCCTGCTCAAGCGCCTTGCCAAGAACGTAATCTGAGGTTACGCCCAGCGTCGACTTGATCTGTGAGGTCGGCAACCCCGTCGCATCGAGTTCCTTCACCTGAACCAGCATCCGAAGTTGTCTGGTGACCATGACAATCAGATAGGGTGCCGGTGCCCCCTCTTGCAGCAATTGATGGAGAAGTGATGCCGCAGTCGATGTCCTCTTCTCAAGCAGGGCATCAACCATGGCAAAAACGTTAGCCTCGCGAGCGTAGCTGACCACGGCTTCCACGTCTCCTACGTCGATGGCCTGCCGCAGAGTATACGAGATGAGCTTGTCGATCTCGCTGGCCAGGACCCACAAATTGTCCCCGACAAGCGAGGCCAGCAGCTGCACCGCCTGAGGTGAGATGCTGCCACCTTCCTGCTTCACCCTGCGCTCGACCCACTGGCGCAGTGTTGCCCCCCTGAGGGGAGGGAATTCCTTGACCTCTGCCAGCGGTGCGAGCTTCTTCAGCAACACGTTGCCCTTGCCTATCTGGCCATCAACCAGGACGAGCACCGTGGTCGGAGGCAGGTCAGCAACTCGTTCCTTGAGTGCCGACCACTCCTTTGCCGCCGCCGCTCCCCTTGACGTGGTCGCGTTCGCGCTCGCTTCCCCCTGCCCCATCGTCCCTCTCTCACGCCTCTCGAAGCGGGCCAGTAGCCCTTCAACCACTACGAGACGGTGAGAACCGAGGAAGGGCAGCGCCATGCAAGCGTCCAGCAACTGGTTCAGGCCTAAGCGCTGCCCGTCAAACAGCGTGGTATTGGATGTCAGAGACTCTCCATCACCCAAACTGGCTTTGATCCTCTCCATCTCCTCCCTCAGGGAGAAGTCATTAGTGCCATACAGTATGTGAAACACGGCTCTCTCAGCGACCTCCCCATCAATTCTAACGCATGACCACACTTCAGGCTAGCCCTAGAGACGTTCTTCCGGAAGTGGTATCATAGCCTCCGCCGGGCCGAGCAGTGCAGATGCATGCGCGGTGATGGCCAGAGGGGCACGGGGAATTTGATTGCAGGCCTTGAGACAGGCACAGGGCATGCGGAAGCGACGGGGCAAGGCAGCAGGCGCGGAGGCGGGCAATGGAGATCGGAATCGTCGGGCTACCCAAGAGCGGCAAGACCACCGTGTTCAACGCCCTGACCAGAGGTGAAGCCGACATTGACGCCCATGCCAAGGGAGCGCCAAATGTGGGGGTGGTCAAGGTACCTGACCCCAGGCTCGACGGCCTGGACGAGGTGTTCCACCCGAAGAGGAAGGTCCCTGCCGAGGTGCGATACGTCGACGTCGGGGCTACTACCACGGCCCTGGGCAAGACTGAGGGTCTCGGTGGCCAGTTCTTCGCTCACATGAGCGTGGCGGACGCCCTGCTCCACGTAGTGCGTGTCTTCAGTGATGACACAGTGCCCCACATGCAAGGAAGCGTTGACCCGGCACGGGACATCGATATCCTCAACACGGAACTTGTATTCTCCGACTTCTCGATTCTTGACAAGCGGCTCCAGAAGATTGAACCCTCCCTGAAATCGGCTAAACCACAGGAACGTGATGGCCTCGCCAGGGAGCAGGCGCTTCTGACCAGGATCAAGGCCGCCCTGGAAGGCGGAGTCCCGGTCAGGGAACAACACCTGAGCGACGACGAGGCGAAGCTTGTCTCAGGCTATCAGTTGCTCACCGGCAAGCCGCTCCTTCTGGTGGCCAATATTGGTGAGGAAAGCCTGCCCCAGGCCAATTCGCTCGAAGAACATTGGCGCGCTCGGTATGTGCGACCCAACCTCGAAGTTGCCGCCCTGTGCGGCAAGCTGGAGATGGAGCTGGCGCAACTGGAGGACGACGACGCCCGGGAGTTCCGCTCCTCGTTGGGAGTGGACGAGGCAGCGCTGGACCGCATGGTGAGGCTCTCCTACAGGCTGTTGGGGCTTGTCTCCTTCTTCACCGTGGTCTCTGATGAAGTGAAGGCGTGGACAATCCACAGGGATACCAGTGCGGCAAGAGCGGCGGGCAAGGTCCACACGGACATGGAGAGGGGTTTCATCAGAGCGGAGGTCATTGGCTACGATGACCTGGCTAGATGCGGCAGCATCGCCGAGGCGCGGAAGAGGGGCCTGCTCCACGTGGAGGGGAAGAACTACACGGTAAGCGACGGCGACGTCATCACATTCCTCTTCAACGTCTAGTCGAAGATCGTGCTGCATGGCAGCAGTTCAACCGGTATCCCCACCTCCCGCTCTATGTCGAGATAGACTCTTCCTGTAAGGTCGCGGCCCCAGCCTCCCAGACTGAATGGCGTTGACGGGATAACGACAAGGTCAGGTCTATAACCACCGCCCTTCACATACTCCCTGATGAAGTCGATAAAATCCTGAACCACCAGGAGGTCCCCCATGAATATGTTTCCGCCAAAGAAGCTGTTGCGGGGGACTCCAATATCAAGCCGTACATCGCCGAAGAGATGGCTCTCGGCAAGTAGTTGCTCAAATATGGGCTTGACCAGAGTAGAGGACAGGAAGAGGACATGTCTTGCATTGTGGGAGTTGATGACTCCCCGCAGGCTCTCCAGATAACTCAGTCTGAGCCCGGTGCCCATGAAGATGACGCCAAGGTGATGATCGGTCTCTGGCGAATAGGGATAAGAGAAGTCCTCCATGTTGAGTATGACTTCCACACGCTCTCCACCCCGTTCAACAGTGAGTGATGCCTGGCCAGCCTCATTGCCCTGCAGGACGGAGAGGAGGCCCCGAGCTTGCGGCCTTGAGGATATGACAACGCTGCCCAGCTTCAGAATCTCATCGCCTCTCGTCAGCCCAGACCTGGCAGCCGGAGAATTCCTTACCAGACCGACCACCTTGGAAGCGTTCTTCCGAGTCTCGTAGGCATTCTCCTCATACATACTGGGCATGACCACGATAGGGCTGGCAGTTGTCTCCCTGAGGTCTCTTACTGCGGAGACAACCCGTGACCAGACCTCGTCCAGGTCGTAGAGCTTCTCGTGGGAGAAGTACTTCGAGTAGCCAGCGAGGTTGACCTGAACCAGATGAGCGAGGTTTCGATCGGCGTACGCCACGGTGTCTGCCAGGTCGTCGAGCATCTCTTGGACCGAGTCCATCGGCCAGGGGACAATGACCAGGGCATAGGGAATCCCAGCCTCAGTAAGCAGCGGCAGCGACTCAATGGCAGTCTTTGGGTGCCTGCCTTTCATCAACCTCGCCCGGCGCGAAGGGGAGGCGCTGTTGAGGGACAGGTGCACATACACTGGCTTGAGCTTCTTCAATCGAGAGATGAATTCGGGAGTGAGACACTCCCCGTTGGTGGTGATTCGAAACGCCTTTGCGCTCTTCTCCCGTGTCGCCTCAAGAACCTCGAAAAAATGGGGATGAATCATGACCTCATAGATGTCTCCCAGGGTGGGGAACAAGCAGTAGCCAGGTTTGGGGAGGAAGTAGTCCAGCCTGCTCATCATTTCGGCGAATTCCTCACTCGCCGGCCTTCTGAAGTTGCCCAGAGCCAGGGTTGCCGGATTGCCTTTGTTGCAGCAAAAGACGCAGTCGCAGTTGCACCTCGTCCCGGCATAGCCGAATATCTCAGTGGGATCACAAGGTGAGGGAGAAAGCCAGTCCTTGAGATTCCTGAGTCGGAACCCATCCACCTCGATAGCTTGCCCACGGCTCTCGAGCTGTACTACGCGTAGTAGGCTTTCAAGTTGTTTCTTTATCAGCTCTATCCGGGGTTCGTACAGTGAGGCATTCTTGACACTCTGGAAGGAACTCGCGCCGCATGATACTCTCCCTGACTGCCCGCTGTGAAATCTGTCGCCGGCAGCCTGAAGCCCATCCTCCGGCTTCCTCAGCCGGAAGCCATCGACGTGGACAACCCTGCCATCCTTTTCAAGCTCGATCACAGATAGCAGGCTGTGCAGTTGCCGCCTGATGAACTCAACGATTGGCTGATGCAAAGAGGCGTCCCATCCGTTCCGAAAGGATTCACACCACCCCCGTAGCCCACGCCCATGGGGGCGCTACTCGAAGCGCTCCGAGGATTCCTTCTCGTGAGGGAAGATCCTGTGTACGGTACTGCGGTCGCGGAGCAGCTTGAACCCGTCGATCCTCACCTCACGCTGCCCCTCCACAGGGATAACGACATCCAGGATGCTCTCTAGTTGCGCCCTGATCATCTCCAGCAGGGGGTCGGAATACACCAGCTCGCTACCGCCATCAAGCTCATAGCGAAAAACATAGTCCGCCATCCACCCATTCACCTCCCCTTGAAATCGGGCTTGCGCTTCTCAATGAAGGCCATCAGGCCCTCTTTCCGGTCCTCAGCACTCTCCGCAGCGTTGACCAGCTTCATCGCCTCCGCCCTGTCGGAAGCGCTTATCCTCCGATGCCCGAGAAGCTTGTTGAAGATAGCCTTGGTGGCACTGACCGCGAGTGGCCCGTTTTCGGCGATCTCCTCGGCCAGAGCGTAGGTCCTGGCTGGCAATTCCTCCGGCGTAACCACGTGATTGACCAGGCCAATCGCTTTCGCCAACTGGGCGTCGATGAACCGCCCCGTGAAGAACAACTCCTTGGCCCATGCCACCCCAATCACGTTGACCAGGCATTGTGTGCCATCGGGCCAGTACACGCTGCCCATTTTGACCGGGTTTATCCCCATCCTCAACGTGTCGGCAGCGACGCGAATGTCGCACGCCGCCGCCAGGTCACAGCCCGCTCCAACGGCGGCACCATAAATCATGGCGATCACTGGTTTGGCACAGAACAGGATCTTCTCCCTGGCGTAGTCAAGAGGGTTACCCTTCTCCGCCATCTCCTCTTCGGATACCGCCATTCCCCCTCTCAGGTCCATTCCCGCACAGAAGGCCTTCTCGCCAGCACCTCTCACCACCACCACCCTCGCCTCCCCATCCTCATTGATGCCACTCAGGACATCACCAAGCCGATAGAGAAGCTCGATGGTGAGGGAATTCCGCCGCTCCGGACGATTCATGATGAGGGTGCAAACGTACTTGTCCCTCTGTACAAGAAGCGGTTCTTCCGCCATTGGCCCTTTCTCTCGTTGGCTCAGGAATTATGTCAATGGGCTGCTCCCCTGCCCGGTGTGATTCGCGCTCTCGGAATCATTTGCCCTTGAAATCAGCCTTGCGTTTCTGCATGAAGGCAAGCATTCCCTCTTTGAAGTCCTCGGTCGCCGATACGCTGTCCCGCAGAGCATGGATCTCAGCCACGTCCTCAGCACTGATCTCCTGATACTTGAGGATCTTGTTGAAGATAGCCTTGGTTGCGCTCACCGCGAGCGGCCCGTTCTCGGCTATCTCCTCAGCCAGGGCGTAGGCCTTGGCCGGCAATTCCTCCTCCGAAACCACGTAGTTCAGCAGCCCAATTTCCTTTGCGGTCTGCGCATCAATGAATCTGCCGGTCAAGAAGAGTTCCTTGGCCCACGCCAGGCCAACCACGTTGATCATGTTCTGGATCGCCTGGGGCCAGTAGACGCCACTGAGTTTGACCGGGTTTATCCCCATCCTCGCCGTGTCCGAGGCGACGCGGATGTCGCAGGCGGTAGCCAGGTCGCAACCGGCGCCAAGGGCGTTGCGATAGATCATGGCGATGACCGGCTTGGTGCACTTCATGATGCTCCCTCTGGCATACTCCAGGGGATCGCCCTTTTGCATCTTCTCACCTTCACTCACCTGAATCCCGCCTCTCAGGTCAAGGCCGGCACAGAACGCTTTCTCACCCGCACCCCTCAGCACCACCACCCTTACCTCGCCATCATTACTGACAGCATTCATGGCATCGCCAAGCCGGTACATGACCTCCGTTGTCAGAGCATTTCGCTTATCGGGGCGGTTGATGGTGACGGTGCAGATGAAATCCTTCTTCTCGGTCAGAACAACCTCTTCAGAGACAGCTTCCTCGGCCATGACTCCTCCTTTCCCTTTACGACATGTAGCTTATCATCAATCCAGCGACAGCAGCCGACCCGATGACACCGGCCACGTTTGGCCCCATGGCGTGCTGCAGCAGGAAGCTCTCCGGGTTGGCGCGCTGGCCCATGGCATGGACGACGCGCGCGGCCATCGGCACCGCAGAAACACCGGCGGCCCCGATTAGCGGATTGACCTTGCCGTGGGTCACCCAGCACATGAACTTGCCCATCAGAACGCCCGCCGCCGTCCCGAAGCCGAAGGCAACGATGCCCAGCGCGAATAGCTCCAGCGTCCTGACGTTGAGCACCAACTCAGCGACCATCTGTGATCCAACAGCGACGCAAAGAAAGATAGTGACGATATTCAGCAGCGCCCCCCCTGCCGTCCTCGCCAGCCTCTCGACCACACCAGCCTCTCGAAGCAGGTTGCCCAGCATCAGCATCCCGATGAGCGGGGCGGCCTTGGGCAGAAGGAGCACGACCAGAATCGTAACCACGATGGGGAACAGGACAAGCTCGACCTTCGACGCCTCGCGGCTCTCCTCCATGACGATAGCCCGCTCCTTCTGCGTAGTGAGAAGGCGCATTACGGGAGGCTGGATGATGGGCACCATAGCCATATAGGAGTAGGCAGCTATGGCCACCGGCCCGAGAAGGTGCGGCGCGAGCAGCGCCGCCGTGTAGATCGCCGTCGGCCCGTCAGCGCCCCCGATGATGGCTATACTGCCAGCCTCAGGTAAGGTGAACCCAAGGGCGAGGGCACCAAACAGGGTGGCAAATATGCCCATTTGAGCCGCAGCGCCGAGGAAGAACGTCTTGGGGTCCGCCAGCAGGGGAGAAAAATCGGTTAGGGCTCCAATGCCGAGGAATATGATGGGGGGGAAGATGGCCAGATGCACTCCGAGGCCGAAGTAGTACAGAAGACCACCGGGCACCGCCGCCGAGCCTGGCTCCAGTATTCCACTCAAGGGGAGATTCGCCAGTAAAACCCCAAAACCTATCGGCAGCAGGAGCAGTGGCTCATAGTGCTTCCGTATCGCCAGGAAAATGAGCAGGCCACCCACCAGCAGCATCACCACGTTGCCCCAGTAGAGCTGGGCGAGGCCCGTATGCCTGAGTAAGTCTAAGATCTGCTCCACCACCCGCTACTCTCCTATGTCGACCAGTTGCTCCCTTCTTTTCACATACTGCCCCTCCGCGACGTATATCTCGCTGATCGTCCCATCCTGGGGAGCGGTGATCTCATTCTTGATCTTCATCGACTCCAGTACGAGCAGTACATCGCCCGCCTTCACCGTATCGCCCGCCTTCACCTTCACCGAGACTATGGTTCCTGGCATTGGTGCCCTAATCAGCATCGCGAATGTCCTTTCTACTCAAGAATAGCGGGGCTCTTGTCGGTCACGACATGGTGAGAAGGCGCTCTCCCCGCCTTACATTCTCACCCTCGCTCACATATATCTCCCTGACTCTTCCATCCCTCGGAGCCCTTATCTCATTCTGAATCTTCATCGACTCCAGTACGAGCAACACATCACCGGCTTTCACCGCATCGCCGGCCGTGACCTTGATGGACACGATGGTACCCGGCATGGGGCAGGTCACAACCTTCGCCCCCGATACGGGCGAAGGCGAAGGCTTCTCCGCCTGAGCTGCACTCTTCGGACGGACAGATACCGCTTGGGGCAGTGTGGGCGGCTTCTCCGCCACGGCGATGCTAACCAGGCGATCCCCCCTCCGCACACTTGCGCGCTCGGAGACGTATATCCCCACTACCTCGCCACCGACCGGAGCCCTTACCTCGTTCTGCACCTTCATCGACTCCAGCGTGAGCAGCACGTCGCCCGCGCTTACCACATCGCCGATTTTGGCCTTGATAGAGAGGATAGTGCCGGGCATCGGAGAGGTGACCACTCTTTCAGCAGCCGCCGTGGTACCACGGGCCTCTGCCGCCCTCGACGCCTCCCCTTGGGGCAACTCGGCAACCGCCAGCGGACTCCTGGCCGGAGGAACCGAGTCGACTGGCGCACTCATCCCCACCTGACGATCAGCGACCCTCACCCCCAACTGCAGGAGCTTGGACAGCACCATGAAGACAATGCAGATAATGATGAGGGCTCCCAGCGCCATCCCAGTCAAGACGAGAGCAGAAGCCATATCACCCATTGTCACCCGCTACAGGGGGATATTGCCATGCTTCTTGGGCTGCCTGGTCACCTTCTTGCCTTTCAGTATCTCCAGCGCTTGGTACAACCGTCTTCTGGTCTCCGCCGGTTCGATCAGGTCTTCAAAAGAAGGCCCGTAGGAAATCGCCAGCAGGGGATTGGCCATGCCGTCGCGATACTCGATGATCTTCTCCTGTAAGGCTTTCCCTGGGTCCTCAGCCTTGAAGATCTCCTGCCCGTAGAAGAGCATCACCGACTCCTTTGCCCCGACAACCCCGGCCTCCATCAATGGCCAAGCGAGCACATAATCGCTCATGAGCCCCGGCATGACGCCCATCCCCAGATTGCCGCCCCCATAGGCCTTCCGGGTGACGACCTCGACTCTGGGAACCGTCGCCTCACACAGGGCATAGAGACACTTGGCTCCGTGGCGAATTATGCCTCCATGTTCCTGCTCCGAGCCCGGTGCGTAGGCCGCGGTGTCGACGAATACCACCAGCGGGATGTTGAAGCAATCGCAGAATCTCATGAATCTGGCCTGCTTCCATGAACTCTCGCAGGTCATCGCTCCGCCGTAGACCATCGGCTGGTTGGCCACGATGCCGATGGTCTTGCCTCCGAGGCGTCCGAAGCCTACCACGATCTCCCCGGCATACTCAGGCTTTATCTCCATGAAATCGCCATTGTCCACCACCCGGATGAGCAACTCATGCACATCATAGGGCTTGTCCGGGTCTTCAGGTATGATGTCAGTGAGCTCGGGTACGAGACGCATGGGGTCATCCCCGGTATCCACTACCGGTGGCAGTTCATCGCAGCTCAGAGGGAGAAAGCCAAACAGCCTTCGCATCTGCTGCAGACACTCATCTTCCGTGGGAAACCTCAAATCAGCTACCCCGGAAACGGCGGTGTGCACCTCCGCCCCGCCAAGCTCCTCCTTGCTGATGTCCTCGCCGGTCACCGACTTGACCACCCGAGGACCGGTGATCATCATATGGCTGATTCCATCCACCATGAATATGAAGTCCATAAGCGCAGGTGAGTAAACCGCTATGCCAGCACAGGACCCCAGGATGCCGGCAATCTGCGGCACCACCCCCGACGCCTGGGTATTGGGGAAGAAGACAGAGCCACCGTGCTTCTCACCCATTATCGCACCGGTTGCCATCGCCGCCATGCCCGCGCCGACCCGTCCGCCTCCCTCTCCACCAAGCCGGGGCACGCGCGCCCCCGGTGAATCGTGAAGTCCGATAACCGGAACTCTCGCGTCCGTGGCCCTCTGAAGGGCTCGATACATCTTGTTCCCATGGAAGCCACCGATTGAGCCCCCCAGCACTGTGGCGTCCTGGGAGTAGACATAGAGCGGCCTTCCGCCTATGGTGGCGTGACCGGCGATGAGGCCATCACCGGGAGCTCCATCAAGGTGCCCATAGAGCTTGCCAAACTCGACCAAGCTTCCCGGGTCAACCAGGCGCTCGATTCTCTCACGAGCGGTAAGCTTGCCAGCCTGGTGCTGCTTGTCGACCTTCTCTGGACCACCGCCCGCACGGGCCTGCTCCTCGAGTTCCCTGAGCTTCGCGATCCTCTCTTTCATTAGCTCGCCCATTTTGGACACCTCCCTCTTCGAGATACTAGCCTAGTCGGTCTTATAACAAGTATGACTACTCCCCCTGAATTGCTGAAATTATAGCACATATCGTCTTGGCGCGCATCAGGCGTGGTCACGAATCCACAATATCCAGGAGCGCATCCGTCCACAACAAGGCACGTTCCCAATCAATAGGGTCAAGGCCATGTTCCCACGGTAGCGACCAGCAGCGACGATGAGTCCCGCTGCGGCTGCTTCGCTATCCTTTCACCACACCGATGGGCCTTGCCTTCGCCACCTTGCGAGATATCCCTGCTTGATGCACCACCTCCACCACCTCGGCGACGTCTTTGTAGGCCTCCGACGCTTCCTCAGCAAGCGACGTCATGCTCCCCGCTTTGACCGTGATTCCCCTCTCGGCGAGACGCCTCGCCACATCGGCCCCCCGCAGGCTTCTCTTCGCCGCAGCACGGCTCTGCACCCGCCCCGCACCGTGGCACGTTGAGCCAAAGGTCTCTGCCATCGCCCGTGCAGTCCCTACCAGTATGTACGAGTAGCGCCCCATATCGCCCGGAATGAGCACCGGCTGTCCGATATCGGCGTATGCAGCAGGTACATCGGGGTGACCCGCCGGGAAGGCTCGCGTCGCCCCTTTTCGATGGATGCAGAGGCGAAGCTTCTTCCCATCCACCTCGTACTCCTCAATCTTGGCGATATTGTGGGCCACATCGTAGACCATCTCCAGCCCCAACTCCCGCGGACCCGCGCCAAGCACGGTGGCGAAAGACTCTCTGACCCAATGAGCGATACACTGCCGGTTGGTCCACGCGTAGTTGGCGGCACACGCCATGGCTCCCAGATATGCCTGGCCCTCGCAGGATTTCACCGGGGCACAGGCAAGCTGGCGGTCAGGAAGGCTGATATCGTACTTCTTCACCGCCGCGCCCATTGCCCTTACGTAGTCATCGCATACCTGATGACCAAGACCTCGTGACCCCGTATGAATGAGGAGGAGTACCTGTCCCACCCCTTCGATCCCCATTGCCGAAGCGATGGACGGCTCGTATATCTCCTCCACCACCTCAACTTCCAGGAAGTGGTTCCCCGCCCCCAGCGTCCCGAGTTGGGGAGCACCCCGCTGTTTCGCCTTGGCGCTCACCTGCGCTACGTCGGCACCCTTCATCCCGCCTTGCTCCTCAGTAACTTCCAGATCCCTGGCCTCCCCATACCCCTTCTCCACAGCCCATCTGGCGCCTTTGACCAGAACCTGGTCCACTTCCTGTCGGTTCAGCTTGAGCTTTCCCTCGGAGCCAACACCGGAGGGAACATTGCGATAGAGAGCGTCGACCAGCTTCTCGATCCAGGGGCTCACTTCCCCCTCAGTAAGGTTGGTGCGCAGCAGCCTGACGCCGCAGTTGATATCGAAGCCAACTCCCCCCGGGGAGACCACCCCATCCTCAACCCTGGTGGCAGCTACCCCCCCGATGGGGAAACCGTAGCCCCAGTGGATATCAGGCATAGCCAGAGACCGTGAGACGATCCCGGGCAGGAAGGCCACATTGGCCACCTGCTCCAAGGCCTGCTCTTCCTTGATATGGCCCAGCATGGCCTCGTCAGCATAGATGAGCCCGGGCACCCTCATGCCCTGCTTGTAGCTGGTTGGGATCTCCCACCGGTAATTGTCTATCTTCTCTACTACCTCTGGCCGCACTTCCGTCACCCCCTAGATGTCAAGCAGCACCTGAGCCCGGTAGCCATCCCCCTCCTCCACCTGCAGCATATGATAGGTAGCGGCTTTGACACCGGTCTTGATCCGGTGGCGCTCGGAATCGATTTTCTCTCCAAAGCAGTGTGCTTTCAGACTTGTATCAGTGAGCTTGATGATCTCGAACCTCTTCAGGAGAACGTTGTCCACATCGAAGATGTAGATCAGCTCGTTGAGCCATTCGACCAGAAGGTCCTCACGGTTGTCCGCAGTGACCCTGGCCTCACGGCAAAGGGACTCACCCACATCATCCAGGTCGACCATCAGGCTAAACAGGGCAAATGCCGCGTTGGCAAAAGCCTCTTTCAGGTTCGCCCCATAGGCGACGATGCCAATGTCAGCGGTATGGTCGATAAGCTCGAATTTCTTGGCCATATTTGGCGAGTATTATACTCGATTGCCGGTGCAAACTGAAGGCAGTTGCCTTGACAACGGGGCGTCCCTCCCCGATAATTTGGGCTGAGACAGAGGGAGGCACCTCTTGCCACGATTCTCCTTTTTCCCCAAGAACGAGAAGTTCTTTGACCTCTTCGAGGAAAGCACCGAGAACCTGGTGCAGGCTGCCGGCGTCTTCGCCGAACTGGTGGAGCACTGGGAGAACATCGATGAGATGGTGAGGCAGATCACCGACCTGGAACATCATGGCGACTCCATCACCCACCGCATCATTGCCGAACTGCATGGCACCTTCGTTACCCCTATCGACCGCGAGGACATAGCCCTGCTCGCCCAACGTACGGACGACGTGATGGACTTCATAGAAGCCGCCGCCGTACGGATGGTGCTCTATGGCGTTGACAAGCCCACAGACAGGGCGAAGCAGTTGGCCGACATCCTTGTCAGGGTTACCTCAGAGGTAGACAAGGCCATACCGCGACTACGCCACCGCCGCGACCTCGCTCACATGAGGGAGCACTGCATTGAGATAAACCGATTGGAGAATGAGGCTGACTCCGTGCGCCGCTCCGCACTGACGGAGCTCTTCCACGACCAGGTGGAAATCGCCGAGGTAATCAAATGGCGTGAGATCTACGAGCACATGGAGAACGCTGTCGATTCTTGCGAGGATATCGCCGATATCCTTGAAGGGATTATGATCAAGCGTGCCTGAGGTAGGCCTGTTCGTTCTAGTCATTGTGCTCGCCATCGGCTTTGCGGTCATCAATGGCTTCAACGATGCCGCCAATGCCATCGCTACCGTTGTTGGAACACGTGTCCTTTCCCCCCTTCGCGCCGTAGCGATGGCCGCTATCCTGAACTTCGCCGGGGCAACCACCGGCCTCGCCGTTGCCATAACCATCGGCAAAGGCATCATCGACCCCACTATGCTGGGCTACGACGTCATGCTTGCCGCCCTCATAGCGGTGATCGCCTGGGGATTCGCCGCAACACGTCTCGGGCTGCCGGTAAGCATAAGCCACAGCTTCATCGCTGGACTTGTCGGAGCCGGCATCGCCGCAACGGGAACCACAGATGTTATTGTATGGAGCGGTTTTGGCAGGGTGCTCTCAGCGGTGGCTATTGCTCCCACGCTTGGCTTTGCCGCGGGCCTGCTGGTGATGACTGCCCTCATGTGGATACTGCGTCGCAGTGCGCCGCTGAAGGTGGAAGGCCTGTTCAGCAAGCTGCAAATCCTCTCCGCCGCTTTCATGGCCTACAGCCATGGCAAGAACGACGGTCAGATGCCCATAGGCATTATGGCGATGGCCCTGATGATTCACACCGGCGCCGAGTTTCACGTCCCCTTCTGGGTCATCGCCATCTCCGCAATTGGCATCTCCCTGGGCACCGCTTTCGGCGGCTGGCGCGTCATCAGAACAGTGGGTATGCGGATCGCCGCCCTCCGCTCGGTTCACGGCTTCGCCGCCACTGGCGCGGCGGCGGCGGTGGTGGAGATGGCCTCGGCCCTCGGCATCCCAGTGAGCACCACGCACTGCATGAGTTCCGCCATAATGGGCGTGGGAACGACAAAACGCCTGTCTGCAGTGCGCTGGGGTATCGCCCGAAGTATAGTGCTAGCCTGGATCATGACCTTCCCCATTTGTGGTGCCATTGGCTGGCTCGTGGCCTCGATTTTCCGCCTGGCAGCGTGAAGACGCGTGACGCAAGTGCGCTGACCAGGGCTAAGGCAGAAGGTGAGGCTCGCGGTCACGTGGGCAGCGCATAGCCCGGATGCTGGAAATGACGGTCTACTTGGCTTCCAAGACCTCTCGGAGCGGCATAAACTCCTTGAATCGGTCGATGGCGTACTGGCACGCCTCGAAGGCCTCCTGACGATGAGGAGCGGCGATGGCGACCACGGCAATGGTCTCCCCCACCTCGATCTTGCCCAATCGGTGGCAGATCGATACATCCTCGATCCCCCATCTGGCGCGGATCGCCTCACCAATACCCCGCAGTTGCCGCTCAGCCGTCTCGCGGTCAAGGTCACAGTCGGCATGGAGCACAATGCCGCCATCAGATGACGTGCCCCGCAATGACCCGATGAAGGTCACCGTCGCGCCACTGCCTTCCCCTCTCATCTGGCTCACGACAAGTTCGGGATGAATGGCATTCTCAGTTGCCTCAAACATGCTCTCCGTCCGGAACGGCCTCCTGCACAACCTCCTTCTCACCCAGCTCACCGAAGAGCGCCTCAAGCTCCTGACCCTCTATGGTCTCCTTGGCCATCAACGCCTCAGCCAACCGCATCAGCTTGGTCTTGTTCTCAGTGAGAACGTCTCTGGCCACATCATAGGCATGCTGAATGAGGTGCTGAACCTCCTCATCGATTTGTTCCGCCGTCTTCTCACTATAGTCCTTCTGCTCCGAGATCTCGCGCCCCAGAAAGACCAGTTCCTCCCTCCGCCCAAAGGTGCGAGGCCCCAGCTTGTCACTCATCCCGTATTCGGTGACCATTCTCCGCGCGATTCTCGTTGCCTGCTCAATGTCGCTCTCGCTGCCGGTAGTCATCTCGCCAAAGGTCAGATCCTCCGCCGCATGTCCCGCCAACATGGTGGCCAGTGTGTCATTGAACTGAGAGCGAGTCCACAGGTAGCGGTCTTCAGTGGGCAGCAGCCGGGTGTACCCACCCATCGTGCCGCGGGCGATTATCGACACCTTGTGCACCGGGTCGGCATTGGGCAGCATCCGTGCCACCAGAGCATGACCGGCCTCATGATAGGCAGTGATCTCCTTCTCTTTGGGGTTAATGATCCTACTCTTCCTCTCCGGGCCAGCGATTACCCGGTCGATGGACTCCTCCATCTCCAGAAGGCCGATCGTCTTCTTGCCCCGCCTCGCCGTCAGGATAGCTGCCTCGTTCACCAGATTCGCCAAATCAGCCCCAGAGAAGCCAGGCGTCTGCCTGGCGACAGTACCCAGGTCCGCAGTCTCATCCAGAGGCTTGTCCTTGGCATGCACCTCCAGAATTGCCTTGCGCCCTTTGATATCAGGGCGGTCTAGCACTACCTGGCGGTCGAAGCGGCCCGGCCGCAACAGCGCCGGATCCAGTATGTCCGGCCGATTCGTCGCCGAGAGCACGATGACATTGGTGGAGGAATCGAAGCCATCCATTTCCACCAGGATCTGATTCAAGGTCTGCTCTCTCTCATCATGGCCACCACCGAGCCCAGCCCCTCGATGACGCCCCACCGCGTCGATCTCATCGATGAAAACGATGCACGGGCTGTTACGCTTCGCCTGTTCGAAGAGATCCCTGACTCTGGAAGCCCCCACGCCGACGAACATCTCCACGAACTCGCTACCGCTTATGGAGAAGAACGGAACGCCCGCCTCACCGGCCACCGCACGACCCAAGAGCGTCTTGCCGGTTCCCGGCGGGCCTACCAGGAGCACCCCACGAGGAATCCTGGCACCGAGAGCGGAGAACTTGTCAGGGGTCTTGAGAAACTCAACCACCTCCAGCAGTTCCTGTTTCGCCTCGTCTATGCCAGCAACGTCGTCAAAGGTAACCGTCGGCTTCGAACTGGGGAAAAGGCGAGCCTTGCTCCGCCCGAAACTGAGAGCCTGGTTGCCCGCCCCCCGCGCGCGGCTGAAGATAAACCACAGCAGGCCAACGAAGAACAGAAGCGGCAGGACAGTAGTAAGCAGAATGGCCCAGTCGAATCCGCTCGGTGGCTTATAGTCGAGCTTCACCTTGTCCCAATCAACCCCACGCCCCTCTAGGTACTGCTCCAGCTCACGGGTGCTCCCAGAAAAACCCGCCTTTAACACCGATGCATCGCCGGCCATAGCGGTAAGGGTCTGCCCCTCCTGCACTATTCGGTTGACCGAGCCTTCCACCAAAGTACCGTCCGCCAGCGTCACGGACCCCGTATTCGTCAACGCGACCAAGTCGTCCAGGGAACCAGTCGCCACCCCCGGAGAACGCATGAACAGGGCGAAGAAGATGGCCCCCAGCGCCACAATGATCACTATCCAAATCACCCACTTGCTGGGAAACTTCGAACCCATTACCCCACAATCCTCCTCTACGCGTACATTATACCAGAAACAGCGCCGAACGAGAAACGAAGCTGAGGTTACGTCTCCCCCATGGGCAGCACTGGACCCAACTGCGACGACAACGAGCACGGCAAGCGCCCGTCCCACCGCCGTGCTTGACCGCCTACGTCAAGAGGCCGTGTCTCATCGAGGCAACGTCCCGCACTAGTGCTTCTACTCCCTCTTTCGGCACAGACGTGCCCGGAGGCCGTTCAACGCGACCCTCCACGCCTTTGGCAGGGAGACGCCTTGCCCTGGCATGACATGCCGTTTCTGGATGCCATCGCGCGGTCAAGCAACGACTCGAGACCGGGGAGGTCAGTCTCGCGATCTTCAACGCTATGAGCTACGGCTCATAGTAGACAACTACCAGTTTCGGCCGCCACTCATTGGGGTCAGGTTCGAAGTCCGAGGAGTAGAAGGCCTTGTAGGCCTTCTCCGTAGCTTCGTCAGCATCCTTCATCAGTACACCGTGATTGGGAATGGAGCCGTCGAGCCAGCCCTGGACTAGGTCTTCTATGTCCCAGTATTCCCAGTCAAGCGCTGCCGTGCCAGGCACCGGGTTGATGTCCTCCGGTGTCTCTGCACTCGCGGGCTGGCCACCCCAATCCATGGTATCTTCACCCCAAACGCCGGTCACCCGATACGCTCCAATCGGCACTGGACCCGTGCCCACCGAATTCAGGTAGAAAAGGGCCAGGTGAGCATCGATTACCACCGCCGTATCGGGAATCGAGCTGAGATCGAATTGGAGGTAGCACCTGTACGTTTCCCCTGCGGACCCCGCACCAGCAAATAGATATGCGTCCGTGCCGTAGTTGTTGTTTGGCATGGCCAACAAAACGTAGCTGTCGTTACCCTCAACGCCGCCCGGCTGCAATGTCAGCGTAGCCATCTCCGCCTCTTCCATATCCCAGTCCACCTGAGACGTCTCGCCAGCAGTAACCGTCACCATGCCTTCCTTGTCCTTGTGACCGACCAGGGCCAGCTCCACCGCATGCTCACCCACATCCACACCCCCTATGACGTACGGGGTTATGTTCCCCGTGTATGCCCCATCCAGGAAGACCCTGGCTCCCGCCGGGCTCGACCTCACATCGATCGAGCCCGTTGTCACCACCACACCAACGGTTACGGAGCAACTCGCTTGGTCGGTTCCCCCTCTCCCATCATCCACGATGACAGAGACAGTGTAGGTGCCCAATGCTCCGGCCACCGACCAGTCAACCGTGCTGCTTGTGCCGGCTATGGGCGCCTCACACGGCCCTGTGTAGCTCCAGCCATACGTGAGAGAGTCACCGTCTGGGTCACTGGCGACACAGGTGAGGGTAACGATCTCACCCGGGGCCACGCTGGTACGATCAGCGCTTACGCTGGAGATCTGGGGTGCGCCGTTCACCCCACGCGAGCATGCAGCGGAGAACAACGCCACAACCAGGAACAGCAGAACCGCCCGTTGCACCCACTTAGGCAAATGCATTGACCATATTACCTCCATCGCGTGCACAGCGGCACAGTCTAACCCTATCACAGGTCAGCCGCCGCAGTTGCATCAGGCGGGCGTCGGCAGGCCACCACCAAGACCCGAAATCCTGTCTTGAGCTATACCGCGCCAGACGTAGCGTGAGACCGCCGCCTACGGGGCCGGGTCATAGTAGGTGAACGTCAGTTTCGGCCGCATGTCCGGCGTAAAGTGCTCGGAAGACGGAAAGACTTTGACCGCACCCGGCGTGTCTTCATCGGCATCGATCAGCACCAGCCCGTGGTTGGCGATCGACCCGTCGACCCAGCCCTCGATGAGACCAGGCTCAAGCTCCCACGCCACGAAATCGTCTGTCTCCACGTCTGGCAACACGCTGCTGCCGCGTGCAACAGGGCCGTGACCGGGCTGGGCATCCCAAGTGATGGTGTTCTCAGCCCATGCAGCGGTTACCTGGTAGGCATTGACGGTTGTCTCAACCGCAGCGGAAGTGGCGCCGTACCACAGCAGCAAGTCAGCGGACGTCACCACCGCCGTCGCCGGAATCCCGGCCAACTCGAAACGGATGTACGTTCTCACCTTCTCGCCACCGCTATTGCCAGCCGCAAGAAGCTCCAGAGCCCCCTCGTTGCCTCCTGGATTGGTGCTATCTACAAGTGCATCCTTACCTTCGGCCCCGTCAGGCTGGATAGTCACCGTCTGGGACGGGGCAGGGTCCAAGTCCCAGTTGACGTAGGTAGTCTCACCCGCGTCAACCGACACCGTACCTTCCCGGTCCTTGAAGTTCTCCTTGCTCAGCTTCAACGTGTGGTCGTCTTCGTCAACGGCAGCGAGCACGTACGGGGTAATATTCCCGGTATCCACCCCGTCCAGGTACACCCTGGCCCCCGCCGGGTCGGACTTCACGTCGATGGAGCCCGTGGTCACCGACACCTCGACAGTGACCGCGCAGCTTCCTTCATCCGTTCCCCCTTTGCCATCGCTGACCGTCACGCTGACGGTATACGTGCCCTCCGTGCCAGGCACCGTCCAGTCGACCGTGCTGCCACTCCCTGATATGCCTCCAACAGAAGGGCCACTGTAGTTCCACGCATAGGTGAGCGTATCGCCATCCGCATCGGTGGCAACACAGGCTATGGTGGTTTCCGTCCCTGGGTCAACCGTGGCAGGGTCTGCACTGAGGCTGGTGATCTGCGGCGCGTTGTTGGCCGGGGGGCAACAAGCAGCCAGAAGGAGCATTACCATCAGCAGTCCCGCAAGCCACCATCGTCTCCGTATGAGCGATTTCATGTCCTTCTCCCTCCTTCCTGTAGTAACACCATCAAAATCCGCCACCGGACCGTTGCGTCGGCAACGTTGCGATCGGCACACCCAACCAGAGAAACAATCCGGCACCCGCCACGATGGGCTATGGTGTGGATGGAACCGGGTTGAAATAGGTCACCACCAACCTGGGCTGCCTCTCCAAAGTCCAGTGAGACGAGGAGTAGAAACCCTTCAAAGCCTTGACGGTGCTCTCGTCGACGTCCTTCAGCAGTACGCCGTAGTTCGCCACCGAGCCGTCCATCCATCCCTGAACCAGGCTGGTTGCGTCCCATGTCACCCAGTCCTGCGTTGCCTTTGCCGGGACATTGACGGTGTCGACGGGCTCAGCGGCAAACGTAGGCGCGTTCGCCCAGTTGATGTGGCTCTCCTCCCAATCGTTTTTCACCTGGTAGAGACCCACCACGGTGTTCAACTCCGGAACGCTCTCACTGTAGAATGCCTCAACGTATGCCTCGGTTATGACAGCGGTTGAGGGGATGGTGGCAACATCGAACTCGATGAAGGTACGGTAGAACTGGTGCGCCAGGTTCCCACCGACGTACAGATATGCGTCACCGCCGAAGTTACTGTCCTTGGCGTTCTCGAATACATAGGCATCGTTGCTGTCTCCCGGCCCCGGCTGAATCTTGCGCGTCGCTTCCGTGGCCGGTATCAGTTGGTACTGCTTGTACGTGATCGGCTCAGCGCCGACAGTGACAGTGTCTTCGATCCACTTGTAGTGGTAGTAGGTCAATCTCAACGTGTAGCTGCCCCGCGCCAAATCGAGCACGCAAGGAGTCACCTTGCCCGTGTCCTCCCCATCCAGGTACACGTTCGCTCCCTCGGGAACGGAGGTGATGTTCACTGAGCCCAGGCTGACAGCAACGGTTATGCCGCAGGTCCCCTCAGCGGTCCCCCCCTTGCCGTCTGACACGGTGACTCGAATGGTGTAGGCTCCGTCATCGTTTGGCGCCATCCAGGTCACCGTTGCCCCTGACCCAGAAAAGGTTCCCTTGGTCGCCGTCCAGTCGTAGCTGAGGGTGTCTCCGTCAGGGTCGCTCGCCTCACAGACCACCGTAGTGCTCCCACCCTTGGCCACGCTGGCCGGGCTACAGGTCACGCTGGAAATCTGCGGCGGGCTATTCGCAGCACCATCCCCACCACCACAGCCGCCAACGACAAGGATGGCTATAACAAGCAAGAGCAGGACCGCCCGTTGACCCGTGCTACGCAGCATCATCACTTCGCACCTCCTACCCAGTTGCCCTAGATTGTAGCACGGCGCAACTGCTTGGGCAAGGAAATTGACGCTCAGGGCCAAACCCCCTAGAATAGGAACAGGAATGGACAGAGATGGTTTGACCATAGGCCAGGCAGCAACCAGTTTCCTCGCCAGTCTGCCCCCACAAGAGAGACAGGCTGCCCAGCAAGAAGTGAACAAGTTTGTCCGCTGGTACGGCACGGAACGCCCCATGCGTCGGCTCAGCGCCCAGGAGGTGGCGACCTATGCCGAGAGAATGGACGTATCGTCGGCCAACATCTCAATACGGCTGGAGCCGGTGAAAGCCTTTCTGGCGTACGCCAAGAAGGAAGGCCTCACCGCTGCCAACCTCTCGGTTCACCTGCGGGTGAAGAAGGGCTCACCCAAGCGGAAACCAGTCAGAAGGGGCCCTGTAGGGAGGTACAACCTTACAGCCGAAGGCTACCACGAGCTGCAAGCTGAGCTTTCAGCCCTTCAAGGAGAGCGTCAACAGATCGCCGACGATATTCGGCTGGCTGCCGCCGACAAGGACTTCCGTGAAAACGCGCCCCTCGACGCGGCCAAGGACCACCAGGGTATGGTCGAAGGCCGCATCAGGCAGTTGGAGACCGTGCTCAAGTCGGCGGTCGTAAGCAGTGATCAGGTAGACACCAAGACAGTGGCCCTGCGCAGCACGGTCGTTCTTCGAGCTCTGCCTTCCGGTGAGGAACTGCGCTACACACTGGTGGACGCCAGCGAGGCGAGCCCCGCCAAAGGGAAGCTTTCGGGCACCTCGCCCACAGGCAAAGCGCTCCTCGGCAGACGAAAGGGCGAGGTGGTTGAGGTAGCAGCGCCAGCAGGCAAGCTCTCCTATCGAATCGAGTCCATTGAGGGCTAGGCCAGGAGAGGGAAGAGGAGAATCCCTCTCCTGCTGCATGACACCGTCGGTGCCCCGCGGACGGGAGCGAAATGCTCTTCCCCAGTCGTGCTGCATGACAGACAGCATTGGCTCTCCGTTTTTCGCATCGGGGTGAATCCCGCCGGTACCGCGCCAGTTGCGCGGTTGCGCGGCTGCTCACATTGTGACGGGAGTTCTGCCATTGCACCCGTCGACGAACGCCATCATGGATGTGATACCTCAGCGGCGGAGCGTTACTCACAACACTGATAGGTAGCTAGCTTGACACGGTGGTCACAAGCAGCTAAGATGACGCAGGCACAAAACGGCTTGGACGTGCAGGAAAGGGGGGGATCGTGTGGCAGAAGTGATACTCTCTGAAGCCGAGAGCTTCGATAGTCTCCTCAGGCGATTCAATCGCAAAGTACAGCAGGAGGGCATCCTTTCTGAGGTACGGCGGCGTGAGCACTATGAGAAGCCCTCGGTGAGGCGCAAGAAGAAAGAGGCTGCCAAGCGGCGCAAGAGCGCCCGAAGCAGCTAGAGAGCAGTCCGATCATAGCAGGGCCGAATATGACGTTAGCGGAGAGGCTTGCAGCCGACCTGAGAGAGGCAGCCAAGAACAGGGATGCACCACGGAGGTCAGCACTGCGTTTGGTTCTGGCGGCGAAGAAGAACGTCGAGAAGGCCAGAGGTGTCCTCCTCGACGATTCCGGTGTCATCGATGTCATCGCCAGGGAAGTGAAGCAGCACCGCGAGAGCATTACCGAGTTCACTAAGGGCAACCGTCAAGACCTCGTTGACAGACAGGAGGCAGAACTGGCCGCTCTCCTTGAGTACCTGCCGCAACAGATGAGTCGAGAGGAGATAGTGGCGGCTGCGCGCCAGGCAATTGAACAAGTTGGAGCGCGAGGGTCCGGGGACAAGGGCAAAGTTATGGCTCAGCTCATGTCGCAAGTCAAGGGAAAGGCTGACGGGCGTGAGGTGAGCGACGTAGTGTCCGAATTGCTCTCCCAGTTGTAGTCCAAAGGGAGCATGGGGCGGTAGGCGCCCCTTGTACTCGTTGCCGAACACCGCACCACCATGACGGAAGGTGCGGTTTCGTTTTTGTGTCCGCCCAGACTTGGCCGACGGCGAGACCCGTATCCCAGTCAGGTGACACGCAGGAAATCGCTTTCCGTTTTTCTCCTTGTTAGTTTATATTTTGTCCCCGTTGGTTTATAATGGGTGGCGACATGAAAGTGGTACTGCTTCAGGATGTATCTGGTCTGGGGACAGCTGGTGAAATCAAACGGGTGGCCGCCGGCTACGGGCGCAATTTTCTCATCCCCCAGAGGCTTGCTGCGTTCGCTTCCCCCTCCTTGTTGAAGCGTCTTGAGGAACAACGCCAGGCTACAGTACGTCGGCAGGAGGCGGCCGAGACTGAGCTTGCCAGCCTCGCCGAGACGCTGGACGGCGCGGAGGTTGTGCTCAAGGCTAAGGTCGGTGCGCAGGGTCGCCTCTATGGCGCAGTCACCAGCAGCGACATCGCGGCGGAAATACGCCGGGTGATGGGGCATGAGATAGACAAGCGGAAGGTGGAGCTCGAAGAGCCCATACACCAGTTGGGCGAATACCAGGTGATGGTCAGGCTCTCCAAGGAGTTGATACCCAGTATAAGGGTTGTTGTTGTTGAGGGGGAGAATGGTTAGCAATGGTCGCCGAGAGACTGCCCCCCCACGATATCGAGGCTGAGGAGTCGGTAGTCGGTTCCCTCCTAATCAATAGCGACTCCATTCACCAAGTCGCCACCTTCCTCAAGCCTGATGACTTCTACCGCGAGAAGAACCGCTGGGCCTACGAGGCCTGCTTTTCCCTCTACGAACGAAGCGAGGCGATCGACCAAGTCACCGTTGCCCACGAGTTGGAGCGCCGCGACAGGCTCGACGCCGTCGGCGGGGCCGCCTACCTCAGCCACCTCGTCTCCGTTGTGCCCACCTCAGCGCATATCGAGCACTATGCCCAGATCGTCCACCGTACGTCGGTTATGCGCCGTCTAATCGACGCGGCGTCTCGGATTGAGTCCATTGGGTACGAGGAAGGACCTGAGGTGGATGCCGCCCTGGGCAAGGCAGAGGAGATACTGTTCCGGCTGCGCCACGGCCGAAGCCCCCGCGACTTCGTTCCCCTTCGCGATCTCCTCGACCGCTACTTCGAGGAAAGCGAGGTCCGGCCCTTCCATGGTGACGTGCTGTATAGCGGCTTCTCCGCCCTGGATGATATCCTCGGCGGCTTCCGCCGCTCCGACATGATCGTCCTTGCCGCCAGGCCAAGCCTGGGCAAGACAAGCCTGGCCCTCGCCGTCGCCCGCAACGCTGCCGTCCAGCAGAAGGCCCACGTCGCCATATTCAGTGTGGAGATGGCCCGGGACCAGTTGGTGCAACGTCTGCTCGCCAGCGAGGCGAATATCGACACCAAGAGACTGCGCCTTGGCGAGCAGACCGAGGCCGAAGAGAAGAGGATGATTGATGCTACCGGCGTGCTGTCCGAAGCGCCCATCTTCATAGATGACTCCCCGATGCTGCGGGTGGTGGAGATGAAGTCCAAGGCGCGGCGGCTGCACGCTGATCAGGGTATCGACCTGATCGTAGTTGACTACATCCAGCTCATTCGAGGGGATGGCAGGGAGAACCGGGTTCAGGAGATGACTGAGATCTCTCGCTCCATCAAGGAGCTGGCTCGCGAGCTGGACGTGCCACTTATCGCTGTCTCACAACTATCCCGGGCCTCAGAGTGGCGCGCCTCTCACCGACCCCAGCTGTCCGACCTCAGGGACAGCGGCTCTATCGAACAGGACGCCGATGTGGTGCTGTTCATCTACCGCGACGATATGTATTTCACCGAGGACGACTGGAGGAAACAGCATGTCGATGAGCCCTACCCCAAGGGCGTTGCCGACATCATCGTCGCCAAGCACCGCAACGGGCCGGTTGGCGAGGGAAAGCTGCGTTTCCTGGCGCGAACGGTGAAGTTCGCCGACTATGAAGTGGAGCGGCTGGTATGAAGCCCTTTCCTGGTTTCTCGCCAAGGATGCGCTTTACCCCCCTGCCCAACGTCTTCTTCAGCCAGCTTCTCCCCCAGATAGATGACCTCACCGAGTTGAAAGCGACCCTTCACGTGTTCTGGGCGCTGTACAAGAAGCGGGGATATCCCAGGTTCGTCACCTATGGAGAGCTCCTCGGGGACAGGAGGCTGATGGCTGGCATGGAAGACGGCGACGCGCTCCGCCACGGTCTGCAAATGGCGACGTCGCGGGGCACGCTCATCCGCCTCAGCCTGGAACGAGAGGGGAGAAGCGAAGACATCTATTTCCTCAATAGCGAGAGCAACCGCGATGCGGTAGTCAAAATCGAGACAGGCGAGCTCGACGTCGGCGCCGTGCCCCGCGCACAGCCGTACCACAAGCCGGAGGAGCAGCCCAATATCTTCATTCTCTACGAGCAGAATATCGGCATGCTCACCCCGATGATCGCGGAGCAATTGAAGGACGCAGAGAGAATATACCCCTCTACGTGGATCGAGGCCGCTTTCAAGGAAGCGGTGAGCCAGAATGTACGCAAGTGGGGGTACATCTCGGCCATCCTGGAGCGATGGGCCGCTGAGGGCAGGAACCATGGAAAAGGTGGGAGACATCCTGAAGAGGACCGGGACAAGTACCTCAAGGGCAGGTACGGACACGTGGTCAAGCGCTGAATCCAGCGAGGATACGGCGAAGGCCGGGGTGTGCCCCATGTGCAACGGCGCTGGCTTTGTCCATCCGCTGCTCCCGTCGGGACGTGCCGACTTCACCAGGCTGGTGCCCTGCCAGTGCAACCGGGGAGAGCCCGAGGAGGAGTTCTTGCTGCGCCTGCGCCGGGATAGCGGAGACCTGGGTCTCAAGCTCTTGCAGAGCATGACGTTCGAGAGCTTCGACCACCATCGTGTTAATCTCCCGCGCCACGAGCAGGAAAGCCTCGAACGCGCCTACAAGAGCGCGCGGGATTTCGCGGAAAGACCCGATGGCTGGATCGTCCTACAGGGCGTGAATGGCTGCGGGAAAACCCATCTCGCGGCGGCCATCGGCAACTATCAGCTTCAGCAGGGCAATCCGGTGGTTTTCAAGGTCGTTCCGGACCTCCTCGACCATCTGCGTGCCACCTTCGGCCCCGACAGCAAGGTGACCTACGACGAGTTGTTCGACAAGGTACGCAATGCCCCCTTGCTCATTCTCGACGACTTCGGCGAGCAGGCAACCACCCCGTGGGCCCAGGAGAAGCTCTACCAGGTGATCAACTATCGATACAATGAGCGCCTACCGACAGTGATCACTACGTGCCTGGCTCTGGACGATATCGAGACGCGCACAAGCTCGCGACTCGCGGACCTGAGACTGTCTCTCAACGTTTACGTCGACGTGCCCGATTACCGATCCGACCACCCCGAGCCAGCAGGGGAAAAACATCATGGCAGGCAGTTAAGGAGGAAACGCTAGGCCATGGTGAACTCCCCAGTCCTGGTGCTGAACCAGAACTACGAGCCGCTGAACATAGCCCGCGCGCGGCGGGCGGTGGTGTTAATCCTGCGCGGGAAGGCCGAACTGCTCGAGAACGGCGTCGGGGTCATCCACACCACCAATGAGCTCATCCCCCTCCCCTCAGTCATACGACTCGTCTATCTGGTGAAGCGCCCACCTCACGAAAGGAAGCTCACTCGCCACGAGGTGTTCCGGCGCGACGGATACACTTGCCAGTACTGTGGCCGTCAGACCAGACAGTTGACCCTGGACCACGTGGTGCCACGCTACAAAGGGGGAAAGCACGTTTGGGAGAATGTGGTGAGCGCCTGCATCCCGTGCAATGGCCGCAAAGCGGGCCGTACGCCTGAAGAGGCGGGGATGAAGCTCTTACGCCAGCCCTTTGTGCCACACGTTGTCGGCTACACCGTTCCCCATGAGTACGTTCACCGCAACAAGGAGTGGCACAAGTTCCTTCCCCCGTCACAGACGAGTACGCTCAACTAGGCTAGGCGCTCTTCGCCCTGCGTGGCCTATCCTTCGTGACGCTCACCTCTTCGATAGGCAGTTCCACTCTAGCCTGGCTCTCGAGTCGCACTACTACCGTCTGTCTCAGCGGGTTGGCTCCCACCACCGTGGCCGACCCCACCGGAGTGTTCACCCGCTGCCCCACCAGGGGAAGCTTCTCCTTCATAATGCGGTACTGCTCGGACTCATAGGTGAGGCAGCACAGCAGTCTTCCGCAAACTCCAGAGATCTTCATCGGGTTAAGCGGCAGGTCCTGCTCCTTCGCCATCTTGATGGTGACCGGGTTGAACTCGCAGAGATGTGTAGTACAGCAGAGAGGGCGACCACACCGCCCAATTCCGCCGACGAGCTTCGCCTTGTCACGCGAGCCTACCTGTCGCAGTTCGATGCGCGTGTTGAAGGTATTGGTGAGTTCCCTCAGCAGGTCACGGAAATCTACCCTGCCTTCGGCGCTGAAGCAGAAGGTAAGGCGGGTGCCATCGGGAGCGTATTCCGCCGACAACAGCCGCATCGGCAGGTTCATGCGGTTGGCCATCTCCTGGCACCGAACCACAGCTTCTTTTTCCTTGCCAGCGAACTCCTCTTTTCGCGTCAGGTCCTCCTCCTCTGCCCTGTGCAGAACGGGCCGGAGCGGCTCCGTTATCTCGCTGGAAAGAACCTGTTTCGGTGAGATAACCACCCTCCCCACCTCGGTACCGCGCTCCGTCTCCACCACTACCCAGTCATTCAATTCAAGCTCCATGCCCGCCGGGTCGAAGTAGTACACCCGCCCCGCTCGCTTGAAACGAACGCCAACGATCTCGGTCATATCCGAAGTAATTCGTCCCCCTTTCTCGTCGGCATGCTGAGCATCAGAACCTCCAGCACCAGGCGCGGATTGGCGTTGTGCTCCAACTGCGTCAAGGCCTGCCGAAGGCTCTCCAGGAACGCCTTTGCTCCTTTCAGACTATAGCTCAGTGCCTCTTCCTCAAGCTTGTCTCGTTGGTCCACATTGCCTATGTAGTCGGCACATCCCTCCCTGGTGAGCAGCAGGTCGCGCCACCATCCCATCCACAGGGCCAGAACCTCCCGCACCGATTCCCGGTTTCGAGCGAACTGGCTGGCCAAGTCGGCAGCATAGGACAGGCATTCCGCCCGCCCAGCCCGGTGGAGGTGAATCAGCGAAGCCAGTCTCTCCGATCGCTCCCGCAGGACCCGGTCATCATCTGCCACGCTGACGGCCCAGCCAAGGCAGCCGCCGCAGAGCTGCGCCAGCACCGTTGCCTTCTCGTCAGCAAGCCCCCATCGCTCGGTGAGCGCCCTGTGTACTGCAGCGGTGGGCAATGGCCTCAAATCCAGCCGCTGACAACGAGAGAGCACTGTACCCAACAGGAGGCTCTCGTTACCGGCCAGCAGAATCAGCTGTACATCGGACGGTGGTTCCTCCAGAGTCTTCAGTAAGCAGTTCGTCGCCTCGTGAGAAAGGCGCTCTGCCCCATCGATGATGAAGACACGATGTCTGCCCTCAAAGGGTTTGAGGTTAGCGGCGTGCTGCATCTCTCTCATCTGGTCGATCCCTATCTCCGTCCTGCCATCGATGCCGATGACATAGACGTCGGCATGCCTCATCCCCTCGATTCTGGTGCACTGCGTGCACTTGCCACACGGCCTCTGCTCACCATCGCAGTTCAGCGCCTTGGCCAAGTCTATCGCCAGTCTCATCTTGCCCACATGCGGTGGGCCAACGAAAAGATACGCATGGGCCAGCTTGCCGTTTCTCAGACTCCGGTCCAGCAGCGCGACCGCTTTGTCATGTCCCACCACTTCCCACATAGGGACCTCCTCCACCTAGACGAGGTCATGGCTCGTCAAGTCATCATAGCTCTGGCGGCGCCTGATTAGACGCGCCTTTCCTTCCTTCACCAGGACGACGGCTGGCAACAGTGCCGCATTGTAGTTTGACGCCATGGCAAGGCAGTAAGCGCCACAGCAGGGGACCGCGATGATATCGCCAGCTTCAACCTTGGGCAGCTCGATATCCCTGATCAGGATGTCCCCCGATTCGCAGAATTTCCCGGCAACGGTGACTCGCTCTACGTCCGCCCCCTGCACTCTATTTGCCACCACCGCCTCGTACTCGGCTTGATACAGAGCGGGACGGATATTGTCCGCCATCCCCCCGTCGACGGACACATATTTGCGCACGCCGGGGACCTCCTTTGTCGACCCCACGGTGTACACCGCCACTCCGGCCTGTCCCACAATTGACCTCCCCGGCTCCACAATAAGGCGCGGCGGCTCCACGCCAAAAGCTTCGGCCTCCTCCTGAAGGCTGCTGACGATGGCCTGGGCGAAATGGGCGACGGTGGGTGCGGGAGAGCCCTCGCTGTAGGTGATGCCCAGCCCACCACCTGTGCTCAACTCGGTGAGGGCGAAGCCGTGCTCACGTCTCATCTCAATGGCCAATCGCAGCACGATGGCGATCGCCTTTCGATACGGTTCCAATTCGAAGATCTGCGAGCCGATGTGGAAATGAAGGCCCTCGAGATGAAGCGAAGAGATGGACATCGCCCGCGCCACAGCCTCCTCAGCCTGTATCATTGGGAAGCCGAACTTGCTGTCAACCACACCTGTGGCTATGTAGGCGTGAGTATGAGGGTCCACCCCCGGCGAGAGGCGAAGGAGAATTCCCTGCCTGCCCCTTGCCTCCGCCACCACCGCGCTCAACAGGGAAAGCTCATGAAAGTTGTCCACGACAATCCGACCGACCCCACAGTCGATCGCCAACCTCAGTTCACTCTGCGACTTGTTGTTCCCGTTGAAGTAGACCTTCTCCATCGGGAAGTCGACCGACCTGGCGATGGACAGCTCACCTCCCGAGGCCACGTCAAGCCCAAGGCCTTCCTCCTTGAGTATCTGTGCCAGAGCTCGGTTGATGAAGGCCTTACAGGCGTAGACCACCAGACTACCGGGGTGCCGCGAAGTGAACTCCTCGCGGAATTCGGCACATCTGCCTCTCAGCGTAGCCTCATCGAAGACATAGAGGGGCGTGCCAAACTCCGCGGCGAGTGCGACGACGTCACACCCGCCGACGACAAGATGGTTGCTCTGGTCAACATGTGCGGCTTCAGGAAACAGAGATATCCGGCGCATACCTTCCTCTCAAGTGACCCCGGGGTGGCTAGCGGAGGGCATAGCGGACATCCTCCCCATCCCCTAGAGAGGACACCTTCCCTTCCCGCTCCAGCTTTATGAGGTGGGCGAGAACCTGTCCCTCGGCTGCGGGAATGAGGCGGCTGTCTAGTTCTGGATAGATGTTGTGCACCAGCTCCCTTACGGTGGTCTTGCCTTGCCCCAGCCCGGCCACTACCTGCTCCTCCCGCTCCAGACGATGCTGAATCAATTCCTCGATCTTTCGCCTGGCTTCCTTCACCGGCGGGCCGTGGCCGGGGTAGATCATGGCGATATCGTAGCTGAGGAGCTTCCTCAGCGACTCGATGTAGGTGGCCATATCGCCTTCCGGCGGTCTCATCGCGGTGGTACCCGTGCCCATCACCTGGTCCCCCGAGAAGAGGACCTTCTCCGGCCTCAGGTACAGGCAGATGTGCCCCGGGCTATGTCCCGGGGTGTGCACCACCTCCAACGGGCTACCGTTGAGCAGCAAGGTATCGCCGTCCTCCACTACCGTGTCCACCCCAATGCCACCTCGCCCCGCCTCAGCGGCGTGCACAACGATCTCCGCCCCCGTCCCCTTTTTTATCATCGCCGCACCCCCCATGTGATCCGGGTGCGTATGGGTCAGCACGACATACTGCAGGTGCGGCTGGACCGTCTTGATGTAGTCCAGCCGAGCCCCAACCGACTCCTCGTCACCATATCCAGCGTCTATGAGAGCACCCCCGGTTCCGCCCACCACGAGATACACATTTGGCGCGAAAAAACCCATGAAAGAGCCCTTCTCCACTGGCATGGAATGGATTCCAGGGGCAATCTCCAATTCACCCTCCTCCTTCAAACCCTCTGCCACCGGAGACCCGACTCTGAGGGGATATTAGCAATTGCCCTAGGCAAAGTCAACCGCGGTTGACAGGGATAGGGGGTGGGGCTAGTATTTGGCTGAGGTATCATATGTTTCAGAGAAGCGTTCTCGACAACGGGCTTCGGGTCATCTCCAGCACCATGCCCGGCACCCGCTCCGTGTCCATCATTTTCTTCCTGGGCGCTGGCCCGGTGTACGAAAGCACTGAAGAGGCCGGGCTGTCCCACTTCGTCGAACACCTCCTTTTCAAGGGTACCGAGCGCCGGCCGACATCAAAGGACGTCTCCGAGGCAATCGACGGAGTAGGGGGGATGTTCAACGGCGGCACGAGCAAGGAAGCTACCATGTACTGGTTCAAGGTGGCTCGCCCCCACTTTCCCCTCGCCCTGGACCTGATGGTCGATATGCTGCTGCATTCCAGGTTCGATCCCGAGGACATTGAACGGGAACGTCAGGTCATCATCGAGGAACTCAACGAGAGCCTGGATTCGCCACATCAACGGGTGAGCATGCTTATCGATGAGGTGATATGGCCCGACCAGCCTCTAGGTCGCGACGCCATCGGCACCAAGGAATCGGTGGCTGGCCTCAGCCGGGAGATGCTCCTTGAGTACACCAGCCGGCAGTACGTGCCGGGCAACGCAGTGGTAAGCGTGGCTGGTGACATAGGCCACGACGAGGTCTTATCAGCCATAGGAGAGGCTCTGGGCGATTGGACACAGGGCAGTCCGCAACCAGCCCACCCCACCGACGACACCCAAAGCCAACCTCGAGCCAGAATCGAGCCCAAAGAGGCCGAGCAGGCACACTTCTGCCTGGCCCTGCGCGGTCTGCCCGTCAACCATACCGACCGCTTCAACCTCGATTTGCTCAATGTCGTACTCGGCGAAGGGATGAGCAGTCGCTTGTTCGTGGAGATCCGTGAGAGGCGAGGGCTGACATACGACATCTACAGCTTCGTTCAGCACTTCCTCGATTCGGGCGCGGTGACTATCTATGCCGGCGTTGACCCCAAGCACATTGACACCACCCTGGAAGCCACCCTGGAGCAACTGCATCTGGTCAAAGAAGACATCCCCGACACCGAGCTATCCAAGGCAAAGGAGTATGCCAAGGGGCGCCTGTTGCTTCGCATGGAAGATACCAGGAATGTCGCCAGTTGGACCGGGGGGCAGGAACTGCTTACGGGACGAATCTACACGGTGGACGACGTCATATCGATAGTCGATGCCATCACCGCTGAGGACCTGAAGCAGGTGGCGAGGCAAGTGTTCGTCACCGCGGGCTTGAACCTCGCCGTCGTCGGCCCCATCGCTGCCGACCACCGTTTTGACCGGCTTCTCAAGCTCTAGGGTGGTGGGAGCACCACCTCAACGTCCGCTTCATTGTCAGTGATCTTGAAACTGGTGTCCTCGTCGTGCCTATCGAAATGGAGATCCACCGTTCCTTTGCCGACGCGCAGCCCTCTCACCGAGGCATGCCCTATCCAGGGTGGCAGCTTGGGGGTAACGCATATTCTCTTCGAGTGGGCATCGACCCGGAGTCCGAGCAACGACTGAAAGAGGAGGATGGCGGCCCCGGCAGCCCATGCTTGGGGACTGGGGCTCACCGGGTATTCCGCTGGCACGGAGAAGCCGTCTCGTTCTCGGGTGAAACCACAGTAGAGCTCAGGCAAGCGCGACTGGGGGAAGTGGCGGCTGGCCTCGAATAGCTGGGTGGCAATGTGCTCCGCCTCCCACGTGTAGCCGCATCTCTTCATGCCGGCGACGATGATGGAACTGTCATGCGGCCACACGCTGCCGTTCTGGTAGCTCATCGGATTGAACTTCGCTTCCCTGTTGCCCACCGTCCTGATACCCCAGCCGCTGGCCATGTCGGCTGAGCTGAGACGCAACACCAGGTACCTCGCCTTGTCTTCGTCCACAATGTCACAGAAGAGACAGTGCCCGGGGTTCGAGGTGAGGACCTCAACTGGCTTTCCGTTGCCATCCAGCGCCTGCGCGAATATCCTCCTCCCCTCCAGCCAGAAGTCCTGGTTGAATCTCTCCTTCAGCCGAGCTGCCTTGCTCTCCAATTCGACAGGGAGGGACGCCTCGCCCTTTCTCCTTAGCAGCCCCGCCATCTCCATCATCGCCCTGTAGGCATAGCCCTGTACTTCAGCCAGAGCCACGGGAGGCTCAACCTCGCTGCCATCGGCGTGGGTTACGGCCATGGGGATGTCCTTCCAGCCCTGGTGAACACTCCCCATTGAAGAGCGGCTGAGGTACTCCACGTAGCCTTTCCCGCATATATCCCCGTATTCCTCCATCCACCGCAGTGCCTTCTTGGCCGCCGGCAGAATCTCCTGGTACAGCACATCATCGTCAAGCCATTTCATCGTCTCGGCGAACAGCATGAGAAACAACGGGGTGGCGTCCACGCTGCCATAGTAGGCACTTTGAGGCGTTTCACCGACCCGCGCCATCTCCCCACGGCGAATCTCGTGGATGATCTTGCCCGGTTGCTCCTCCCGCCACGGGTCATCCTTTGTTCCCTGATGCGCAGCGAGGAAACGCAAGGTGCTCACCGCTATGTGCGGATTGAGCATCAGCGTCTGCAGCGAGGTGATGAGACTGTCACGCCCGAAAACACAGGCGAACCACGGGATACCGCCGGTGGGCACCATCCCCTCAGGGGTCATGTCCATGAGCAGACGAAGGTCAATAGCGCTGCGATGGAGAAGATGATTGACCATTTCATTGTCGGTCTCAAGCTTGGCGCACTGGTTGCGCCAGTCGTCATAGGATTTCGCCACGTCCTCCAGGCCGGTGTTGAAGGCCGCTTCCGCCGGGACAGACTCCCCCTCCACCACCAGAATACGGAAACCCACCTCCAGCGGCTTGCCCGGCATAAGCTCAAGGTCCCATGTCACCTGCGCACAGGCCGGGCGAAACACGGTCATGACAGCCGGCTCCACCGCATCGGGGAGGAAGGTGCTCGGCCGACGAACCAGCGGCTCCACGGCGCACACGTCAATCTCAACATCCGATGGCTCTACCTCGAAAAGCACTTCAGTGCGCCGCTCCACCCCGTCCAGCCCCATGTAGCTCAAGGTGAGTCGGCCATCGGCGAAGTGGGGCACTCTGACCTCGCCTCTTCTCTCCCTTTCCCAACCACGGATCTCAAGCATGTCACGAAAGTCGCTGCCGAAGACCATGGCGAACTGGACGGTGACGGGGAAAGGATTATGGTTGTAGAAGCTGATGCGTTCATGGAGTCCGTTTCTGAGCAAGCGGCTGCGCCTGATACTGATGGTTCGCGCCAGGGCAGTGCCGCCTTCAGCGAGTTGGACCGTGGGGTTTGCCATCTGGAAATCGCAGACGTAGTCCAGATCGCTGAACGAGGAAAGGAGACGCGGCTGCTGTCCGCCTATGGTGGTCTCCCAGATGGACAGAAAACGGGTGTCACAGCAATAGAGCCCGAGGCGGCGCCGACCGCGGGCCATATCCCCCGTCTCGTCGCATACCATCATCAGCCTGTCCTCTTTGAGAACATGACGTTTCATGAAGCACCTTCCTCGATTTGATGTGGCAATTGCTCGTAGCCGCAGCCTTCCGGCTGCGGCTACGCTTGAATCATGATGTTGGACAGTGCTCAGGCGCTAGTACTCAGGCATTGGCGGCATCGCCGCCTTCTCCTTCTCCGGCAGGTCAGTAATCAACGACTCGGTGGTGATCACCATGGCAGCCACGCTGGCTGCGTTCTCCAGTCCGGCGATTGTCACCTTCGCCGGGTCGATGATGCCTCGCTTCTGCATGTCGGCATAATCGTCCTTCAGCGCATCGTATCCGATCCCTGCCTTGCTCTTCATAACCTTCTCCACCACCACCGAACCCTCTCTGCCGGCGTTGATGGCGATCATCTTCAGCGGCTCCACCAGGGCCTTCTTCACGATATTGACCCCGGTCGCCTCATCGCCGCTCGCCTTGATCTTGTTCAGAACAGGAAGAGCATTGATAAAGGCAACGCCACCGCCAGGGACGATGCCTTCCTCCACCGCTGCCCGGGTGGCGGAAAGGGCATCCTCCACACGATGCTTCTTCTCCTTCAACTCAACCTCAGTGGCAGCACCCACCTTGAGCACGGCCACACCGCCAGCCAGCTTCGCCAAACGCTCCTGCAGCTTCTCACGGTCGAATTCCGACGTGGTATCCTCGACCTGCGCCTTTATCTGCTTGATCCTCGCCTGAATGGCGTCATCCGAGCCCTTGCCCTCGACGATGGTGGTATCCTCCTTGGTGGCCACCACCTTGCGCGCCCGGCCGAGGTCCTCGATGGTAGCCGATTCCAGCTTTCGCCCCGTCTCCTCGGTTATCACCTTGCCTCCGGTGAGGATGGCCATGTCCTCAAGCATTGCCTTGCGACGGTCGCCAAAGCCGGGCGCCTTTACCGCCAGGCAGTTGAGCGTCCCGCGCAACTTGTTCACCACCAGGGTGGCCAGCGCCTCGCCATCGACGTCCTCGGCTATTACCAGGATGTTCTTGGTGACCTGCAGCGCCTTCTCCAGTACCGGCAGCAGGTCAGCAACAGCGGAGATCTTCTTGTCGGTGAACAGTATGTAGGGGTCTTCGAGCTCTGCCTCCATCCTCTCCGCATTGGTGATGAAGTAGGCCGATGTGTAGCCGCGGTCGATCTTCATCCCCTCAACGTACTCGGTCTCGAACTGGATCCCCTTGCCTTCCTCCACAGTGATCACGCCGTCCTTGCCCACCTTGTCCATCACCTCGGCGATGATGTTACCGATCTCCTCGTCAGCCGCCGAGATGGCGGCAACCTGGGCCACCTGGTCCCTGGTGGTCACCGGCGTTGATATCCTCTTGAGCTCATTGACGATGGCGGCCGTTGCCATATGTATGCCCCTCTTCAGGGCCATGGGGTTTGCCCCGGCGGCGACGTTCTTCATCCCCTCATGGAGCATCGCCTGGGCCAGCACCGTGGCAGTGGTCGTGCCGTCACCGGCGATATCGTTGGTCTTCGTCGCCACCTCTTTTATGAGCTGGGCACCGATGTTCTCGAAGTTGTCCTCCAGCTCGATCTCCTTGGCGATGGTGACACCGTCATTGGTTATCGTCGGCGGGCCGAACTTCTTGTCCAGCACTACATTGCGGCCCTTGGGGCCAAGGGTGATCTTGACCGCATTGGCCAGGGCATCCATCCCCGCCTTCAGGTGTGCCCTCGCCTCCTCACCATAAGCAAGCTGTTTTGCCATTTCTCCTCCCTTTAGCTGTACTTAGCCAGAATATCGCTCTCCCGCACAATCAGGAGCTCTTCGTCGTCTTCCTTGATCTCCGTCCCAGCGTACTTGCCGTAGAGCACCTTGTCTCCCTTCTTCACCTCCATGGCCACCCTCTTGCCGTTGTCATCCAGCCTTCCCGGGCCCACGGCGACGACCTCACCACGCTGGGGCTTCTCCTTCGCCGTATCGGGTAGTATGATCCCTCCCTTGCTCACCTCCTCCTCGCTCAAGGGCCTGATCACCACCCGGTCTCCCAGCGGCTGCATCTTGGTTGCCTTAGCTGCCTTAGCTGCCTTGCTTCCCTTGGTTGCCAATTTCGCCCTCCCTCTAGGTTACCACTTTAGCACTCTCGCCACTAGACTGCTAACTATATTAGCCCAGATTGCCAGCGGCTGCAAGTGAATACAGTATGGTTTACGAGCTCTGACATCGCTTGAGAATAATCTAACTCCCTCTTTCTTCCATCATCTTCTTTGAATGCTCTTCCTAACCCCTCATACTGATGTTGACGGTGCACACGATATCGTGTAAGCTGGGTACGTGAGTGCACGGGGGCGAAAGAAGAAGGTGCAGTGGGATGGAGAGGGCATTCGTGCTCTGAGGGAGCATCTCGGCCTGACCCAGCAAGGCATGGCCGATGAGCTGGGGACACGGCAACAGACGATCAGCGAGTGGGAGCGCGAACTGTATCGTCCTCGGGGCACGTCGGTGAGGCTACTCTCCATCGTCGCCGAGAGGGCCGGCTTCGAGTATCAACCGAAAGCCAGGGCCGATCCCACGCACGATAGCGCCGACACGGCACGGTGAATCTAGTCCGAAGGCGGCGGGGGGCCGGTGAAGTGAATGGAAAGATGGTGGCGTACACGCTGGGAACGAGCGACGGTACTCCGCATGAGTTCCTCTCCCTCCCCACCGACCTCGGTGTCGAGGCAATGATGGATGTGCGTCGCTTCCCGGCGTCGCCGTTTCCCCACTTCAGAGAAGAGGGTCTTGCGCGGCTGCCCCAGCGAGGACGCTTCGCCCGTGTCCACCTCGGTGAGAAAGTCGGGGGATACCGGAGCATGGGCCACGAAGCCTTTGTGACTACCACAGAATTCCAGGAGGGGCTCAGCCAGCTTGAGGCACTTACCCGCGACAAGCGGGTGGTCGTTGTCTGCGCCGAGCGCCTGCCGTGGCGGTGCCACCGCCGCTTCGTTGGCCGGGAACTGGCGCGGCGCGGCTTCACCCTCGAGCATGTCGTTGACGAGAAAAGGAAGTTGGTGCCGCGGAGCCAATCCGACGGTGACGACTGATGCGTAAGGCTTTTTTTTGCCTGGTCTTACACGTAATCGTGTAGACGGTGTGCCTATGAAGAGGCTAACGGAAAGCGAGCTGGCCCAGCTGTGGCAAAGCCGCGGCCTGCGCAACAGGGAGCTGCTCACCGCCAGCGGGGAGCGCCTGCGAGTGCTCCATCCGGGAAGAAGGCAAGGGAGTGGGGGCCCCGACTTCCATCACGCCGTCATCTGCGCCAGCGGCGGCGAGCTCCGCGGCGGCGGCGAGCTCCGCGGCGACGTCGAGCTGCACGTCCGGGCGAGCGGCTGGCACGCCCACGGACATCATCGGGACCCCCACTACAACGGGGTTGTCCTTCACGTGGTACTGTGGGACGACGAAGGGCGGGATACCGTCCTTCAAAACGGCACGGCAGTGCCGGTCCTGCCCCTTTACAGCTACCTTGCGTCCACGGACGCCTCCCCCACCCTGCTCACCGCCGCTGAGGAGCCCTGCCACGACGCAGCGGCTCGCCTCGGTGAGGGCGCGGTGGGAGCGCTGCTCGACAGAGCGGGGGATGAGCGGTTTCGCTCCAAGGCGCGCCGCTTCCAATCGGAGCTCGCCGCCGCGGACGGCGACCAAGTGCTCTACGAAGGGCTGATGCGCGCTTTGGGCTACAGTCGAAACAGCCACACCTTCGAACAACTGGCGCGCCGTGTGCCCCTGGCGATGTTGCGCGAGATGGCGCAGGATGCCTGTCCGGCAAACCTTGAGCCGGCTGTGCAGAGAGCCCTGACCGACGAGGCCCAGCTACTCACGTGGCGTGTTTCAGGCATCCGCCCGGCCAACTCACCGCAGCGACGCATCGCGGCAGCGGCCCGCCTGCTCACCCGCTGGCTCACCAGCGGGGGCCTGGCTCGAGGGCTGCTTCAGGCCGTGGCCGAGACCCATGCCACTGCCGGCCACCAGAGGCTTGAGGGTCATCTGATGGTATCCCGGGATGGCGGCGCAGCGTTGATCGGCCGGGGAAGGGCAAGGGAGATGGTGGTAGACATCCTCCTCCCCTTCTCCTTTGCCGTCGCCGGGAGGAGGACAAGGCTGGGGAAGCACGCCCTGCAGGTCTACCGCGCTTACCCCAGGCTGGGGCAAAACCACATCACCCGACAGATGGCGGAGCAGGTCAACCTAGGACCGAGAGTGGTCGACACGGCGAGGCGCCAGCAGGGATTGCTCCACCTGTACCACAACCTCTGCCTGGAGAGACGGTGCAGCACCTGCCCTCTCATGCCAGCCTGAGGTTGGGCTCCACGTCCAGGTCCCAACCGGAGCTCTCACCTGCTTGGATACGGAAATACCCGCAGGAGGCGGTCATCGCCGCGTTGTCGGTGCACAGGAGGGGGCTGGGAACGTGAACCGGGAGAGGGGAGCGTTCGGTCATCGCGTGGCGAAGGGCCTGGTTCGAGGCAACGCCACCGCAGAGGAGGACCTGCCTCGCCTGGAGCCGCGTTGCCGCGTCCACCGTCTTGGCCACCAGCACGTCGACCACCGATTCCTGGAAGCTGGCGGCGACGTCGGCCGCGGCAATACCCTCGTTCTCCTGCACCAGGTGGAGCACCGCTGTCTTCAGGCCACTGAAGCTGAAGTCGTCGGTACCCTTGAGCCAGGCTCGGGGCAGGGGGTGGAGCGAGCCATCGCCCCCAAGCGCTGCCTGCTCTATGGCCGGCCCCCCGGGGTAGCCCAGGCCGAGGATGCGGGCCACCTTGTCGAAGGCCTCGCCGGCGGCGTCGTCCCTGGTCCTCCCCAGCGTGTGGTACTCGCCGTGGCCCTTCATCAGCATGAGGTCGGTATGGCCTCCAGACACCGTGAGGCAGACTACGGGGAACTGGGGCTGCTCCCCCTCCAGCCAGTTGGCGTAAATGTGCGCCTCGAGGTGATTGACACCGATGAAGGGCAGACCGCGGGCCAAGGCGATGGCCTTGGCCACGTTCACCCCCACCAGGAGGGAGCCGGCCAGCCCCGGCCCGATGGTGACGGCGATGGCGTCGACATCGCCCCACCCGGCCGAAGCCCCAGACATGGCCTGCTGTATGATGGGGATCGCCGCCAGCAGGTGCTGGCGGGACGCCACTTCGGGGACGACCCCCCCGTAGCGGGAGTGGATGTCGACCTGCGAAGCGATGACGTTGGACAGGAGGTATGTCCCATCCCTCACCACGGCCGCCGCCGTCTCGTCACACGAGGTCTCAATGCCAAGGACATTCATCTCACTACACTTCGCCCGCTGCCACTATAGCAAACGTACTGCACGCGGCTGGGTCGCACCGTGCTGCTCGCCCGCGCCGTAGCTTGGCGCGGGAAAGGTGCCACGGTACATGCGACAGCGCTCGTTGGCGCACGACCACCCCACAGTCCGGGAGAAGAGGAATCTCCTTCCCTTGCGGGGGTAGACGGTGGGCCGGCCACAATAGGGACACAGCGGCTGCCCCCTGGGCTGCCGGCGTGCCGCGGCATACTGCTCTTCCCGCTTCGGCATTGCTCGCCCCGCTGGAGCGAATGATAGTTGGGCACGTGTCCCGTGTCAACGCTGCGCGAGGGCAAGAGCATCAGCGTAGTCCAGGTGCAACACACAGGAGGGTTGACAAAAGCGGCCCGCCCGCCTAGAGTGGCGACGACCCGCGAGCGCCGGCGCCGGGATGCATCCCGATGAAAAGAGAGCAGTTTCGACGGTACTGCCTGGCCAAGAAGGGCGTCACCGAGGAGTTCCCCTTCGCCATGCCGGTCGCCGTCTACAAGGTCCGGGGCAAGATGTTCGCCCTGGCCGATACCGATTTCCGTCGCATCAACCTCAAGTGCGACCCGGTGATGGCCATCGAGCTGAGAGAGCGCTACGGCGGCGTCACGCCCGGTTACCATATGAACAAGCGACACTGGAACTCGATTGCGGTGGATGGCTCCCTGGACGACAGGCTGGTGTACGGGTGGGTAGACCATTCCTACGGTCTGGTGGTATCCAGACTGCCCCGGGCGCAACGGCAGGAACTGGAAGCGCTGTAGCCGCTCACGCTACCACTGTTCCCGCTCAGTACGGGACGCCGACACCGTTTTCTCCGTGCGCTGTGCCCGCCTCATCAAGATGTAGAAAACGACGACCCCCACCAGCGCGATGCCGGCGGCATAGCGGAAGACGCTGTCCACACCAAGGGAGCTCTGCACCGCGCCGCCGGCCAGCGAGCCAATGAGCAGGCCAATGGCCATGGCCGTGTTGAATAACCCCATGGCCGCTCCCATCCCCAGCACCCGACCCCGGTCCACCACGATGGCGGTCGCCGACGGCACGGCTATGCTCTCGAAGAGGGCGGTGAGAGAGAACAGCAGCAGCAACGGGACGAAGCTCCGCATCCACGGTATGGCGAAGGTCCCCGCTGCGGTTATGGTGGCGCCCACCACGACGAGAAATACGCGGTTCATTCTGTCGGCCAACCAGCCATAGGGGTACTGCAGCGCCCCGTTGAGGAGGGCGCGGCAGGAGATGACGATGCCCACAGCGGTGGCCGATGCGCCCAGATTGGTGGTCATGAACACCGGCAGGAAGGACAGCACGGCGCCAAAGCTGAGCCCCAGGATCATCTCGAAGGTGCAGCCGGCCATGAGCCTGGTGTCCCTTATCAGCGGAAGCCAGGAGCCGCCGTCCTCCTGAACGCGCCCGGTGGAACCGCCCCGCTCCCGCGGCAGCAGCGTAATCAGCAGAATGAAGGCCAGAGCGCTCATTATCATCATCGACAGGAAGGTGGCATCGGTACCCAGGCTATCCTTCACCGACCCGCCGATGATGGGCCCGGCACCCCAGCCAACGAGGAAGGCCACGTTGAACAGGGCCATGTATCGCCCTTCCTTCCCCCGCGGAGACAGGTCGCCCACATAGGCAAAGGCCACCGGGAAGAACATCGCCGCCCCTATGCCGCTGAGCATGCGGAAGACGACCAGCAGGTGGTACGTTGAGGAGAAGACGTAGCCCAGGGCGGCGAGAGCGTAGGTCAACAGCCCCAGGGCCATGAAGATCCTGCGGCCGAAGCGGTCGGACAGCCTGCCCATGAAGGGCATCAACGGCGTCTCGGTGATGGCGAACCCGGAGAAGGCCAGCGCCAGCCATATGCCGGTTGCTCCCATCTCCTGGGAGAAGACGGGAAGAAGCGGGCTCACCATGCCTATGCCAAGCCCGCCGATAACGGTCGACAGCCATACCACGGCGAAGCGCCGCCCTGGCCGCAGCCGGGAATCCTCAAGCATGTCTACCGATAATACTCCAAACCCAGCGCGGGGGAATAGGAACCTGCCACCAATGGCTGACAGCGGTCGATGGACACCACAGGGCACTCCTGGAATGCTGCGATGGCGGCCTTCGGCTGTCAGCGAGAGGGCTACCTGTTATGGCAGGGCATTATACATTTACCGTCTCGGCCACGCAAGCGCCCCTTCGTAACGCAGTATCAAGCACGTTCAGCAGGCAGCGAAGATCGGTTCCCCCCGCAAGGCAGGAACACCGTCGAGCCCACCCAACCATCACCACACGTGCACCTGCCAGAGAAGGGCAAGCTACATTCCAGACGCCTTCTCCAATCGCCATTCAATGAGGGGCCTCCTCTCCATCGCAGGCGTACATTGACAAGGCGCTTCCGGCGTAGGAGAATAGACTATCGCTGCTTCGCGACGGGAGGGAGTCATGCCACGAAGGAGAGGGTCAGAGACCGTTGGAATGGAAGACCTCATGGGCGCGGGCGCCGGGCCGAGAACCTGCGGGACCTGCATGCACCTGTCGGACCCGGACGAAGCGGGTAGCTGCAACACTCTCAAGCTGGGCTCCGACATAGCGGCTGATCCGCCCGTGTTTGTGCTGAAGGGTGGGATTGCCTTCCAGACCAATCCACGAGTGGACGCCACCAAATGCGACTACTACGAGGGCAGGCAGGGGATCAGCTGCTCCTGCTGAACGCCGGTGAAGCACAGTGGCAATATAGTTGACCAAGGGCTTTGCCACGCCCCAGGACGGGGTAGCGGTGGCAGCGTAGGTCTGCCTGCACAGGCAACGTACCCGAATCACATCAGGCGCCCATTAGTCCTTCCCCGCACGGGTGCCTGAGTGTGTTCCTGCCCCACACCACACCGATCCTTCTACTCTACGCCCATTGGTCATGCCGCCCATCGCTCCCCCGATGCCATTCACCTGCCACCGTATTGATTGAACCCACCACCGGCACTACAATGGCCTCAAATGGGCGACCACTTCGGTCGGCCGCCGAACCGCCGTTGACGTGCAAGTGTTCTACGCGATAGTGAGACCAGAGCGCGACACAGCTGGTGGCTCCACACCCACCCCCAGCAGCCAAGGGAAAGGAGGAAGAGCACAGATGAGTGCGCCTCTCGAAGGAATCAAGGTGATGGACTTGACCCAGCACGCCTTTGGCCCGCGGGCCGCCGGCTTCCTTGCTGAGATGGGAGCCGACGTGATCAAGATAGAGAACGCCCCCGGCGGTGACCCCGCCCGGGGAGAGGACCGCCTGCGGAACATACCGATGGAGGGTTTCAACGCCTACTTTCAGCAGAGCAACCGCGGTAAGAGGTGCATCGCCATGGACCTGCGCAATGCGAAGGCACGCCAGGTAGCGTACAGGCTGGTGCAGCAGTCCGACGTATTCGTGACCAACCTGAGAGTGCGTAGCCTGGTACGGCTGGGCATGGACTATGACACCCTGTCGGCAGTGAATCCCCGGCTCATCTATGCCATTGGCAGTGGGTGGGGCCTCAGGGGACCAGCGCGCGACAGGGGTGCTTTTGAGGCAACTGGCCTGGCCGCCTCCGGGCTCGCGTCAAGCATCCTCGAAACACAGTATCGCCCACCTCTCTGTCCACCAGCCGCCGGTGACTACACCGCCTCGACGTTCCTGGCATACGCAATCATGCTCGCCCTTTTCCACCGCGAACGCGCTGGCGAGGGACAGATGGTACACGTATCCCTCCTGGGCAGCATGGTCACCATCGCCTCCTGCTGTCTCGATGTCTCCCTCGTTGCCGGGCAGGACATGCTCGGCGTACCGCACGAAGAAGATGGCGCCTTCTACAGCTGCTACCAGACCAAGGACAAACGATGGATACAACTGGCACTGGTGAACGACGAACGCAGTTGGGCCGAGTTCTGCCAGGCAGCGGAGGTTGAGCACCTCGTGAATGACCCCCGCTTCAACTCGGCTGAGGCGAGACGGGACAACAACGCCGCCCTCCTCGCCATTCTCGATGAGCTGCTCCTCTCCAGAGAGTACAGCGATTGGGTGCAGCGCCTCGACGGCTGCCAGTTTCCCTGGGCACCGGTAAGACGCTTCACCGAGCTGGCCGACGACCCACAACTGCTGGAGAATGGCTACATCGTGAGCCTGGACGACCCCCAGATTGGCCAGGTCAAGGTGGCCGGCGTCACCGTCGAACTGAGCAAGACGCCGGGCAGCGTGCAAGGCAAGGCCCCCGAAGTGGGCCAGCACACAGAGGAGGTGATGCTGGAGCTGGGCTACACCTGGGATGACATCGCCCAGATGAAGGTGGAAGGAGCGATAATCTGACCTGACCGAATCAAGTGAAGAGAGGAGAGCCATGCCGCAGCAAAGGGACTCAGGAAAGAAAGGCCCCGGCCAAAGCCTGGGGGAGATGTTCGAGGCGCTGGCCAACGCCATCGGTGAGATATTCAAAGACCCCGAACTGAAGGAGCGGGCGAGGGAATTGGGCAAGAGCGCTCGGGAGTCAACGGAGACGTTCGCCAGCAGGTTCCAGGACGAGGAGGTCAAAGCCAAGTTCAGGGACGTGGGGAAAGCCGCCGAAGACCTCGGCAGCAGCATAGCCGACCACTTCAGGGGAGACACGAACAGAAACAAAGGATGACCTCAGGTGCGCCGACAGCCAACCGTTGTACCGGGGCCTATTGCGGTCCGGCCGGGTGGTGCGGCAAGCGCGGCCTCCGACAAGGGAGAACAGAACATCACCATCACAGGACGCGCGGGGCGGGAAACTCCGCCTCAGCCGTGCGCCCTGCAGCCATCGCGCTTCGCAGGAAGCTGTCAAGCCACCAGAACACGTCGCGCCTCCCGATCGACCGTCTCAGCCTCCGCATCCGCAATCGCCGCTCCTCGGCACTCATGTTGAATGCCCGCCGGATTGCGCCGGCCATCCCTTCAATATCATACGGGTTGACCAGCAGAGACTGGCCCCCCAACTGCGTTGCCGCGCCGGCGAACTCGCTCAGTATCAGCACCCCGTTGCCGTCCACATTGGCGGCGCAGTACTCCTTGGCTATCAGGTTCATCCCGTCCTTCAACGGCGTGACCAGCGCAACGTCAGCAGCTCGATAGTACGCCAGGAGCTCGGTTCGGTCCAAGCCACGGAACATGTAGTGAATCGGTATCCAGCCGGGACGGGTGAACCTGCCATTGATCTCGCCCACCAGAAGCTCAACCTTGGCCTTCAGTTCCTGATACTCCGGTATGTCCTCACGGCTGGGCACCACAATCTGGAGCAAGGATACCTTGCCGCGCAACTCCTCGAAGCGCCCGAGTGCGTTCCCAAAGGCGCGAAGGCGCTCGGGAATACCCTTGGAGTAGTCCAAACGGTCGATACCAAGCAGTATCTGACGGTTGGGCAATGCCCGACGCAGCTCCCGCCTCCTCGTGGTGACCGCTTCCTGCGCCGCCTGGCGGGCGAATCCCCCGAAGTCTATGCTGATGGGGAACGCGCCCACCATTACCTCTCGCCGTGGCATGGTGATAGTGGTCACTCGCCTCCTCACGTCGATGTGGCGGCTCTTCATGAGGTTCTCCACGCAGTAGGTCAGGTTGTTTCTGTCCCGCAGTGTTTGGAAACCTAGCAGGTCATACTCCAGCAGACCCTCGAGAATGTCCTGCCGCCACGGTAGTTTCATGTACATGTCCAGGGGAGGAAAGGGGATGTGCAGGAAGAACGCCACCCTCGCTCTCACCCCCATGTTGTGCAGCTCCCTCGCCACGAGCATGAGGTGATAGTCATGCACCCAGACGAGGTCATTCGCCGTGACGCTCTCCGCTATCGCCTGAGCGAACTTGCGGTTGACCGCCCGATAAGCATGCCAGTAGGCCGGGTCGAAATTGCAGCGTGACTGAAGATCGTGGAACAGCGGCCATACCACTTCGTTCGAAAAACCGGCGTAGTATCGGTCAACTTCCTCCTCGCTGAGCATGACCGACTTCAGCGTATAGGTGACACCCCTGCTTGTTCCGGCTATCGGCTCATCCAAGTGAGGCCCCTGGGATGTCCCCCGCCACCCAATCCACACACCTCCCCTCTCCAGCAACACGGGGGTGAGGGCAGTCACCAAACCGCCTGAGCTGGGGTGAGCCCGCCATGCTCCCACCTCCTCGTCCATGACGACATTGGGCAGGCGGTTGGAAACGACGATGAGACGGTCGATTGGCAACTGGCCCATCCGCCCTTGGTGGTATGACATACCGTGACTCCTGACCCGAGACTCGCTTCCCCTGTGCCCACCCCCGTCGCGCCTGACTACCCCCATCGGGCCGACACCCCTCCCAGCGCGACTGGCACCCCCACCAGATTCAATTCTAGCAGCACCACACCACGCCGTCAAAAGCCGATCCCCACACACCGTGCGCCCCCCGCCCCCTGCAGCGACAGGGACTGGCCCCTGATAACATTATGTCAACTACACCTCCACACCCAACACCGGACGTCGATCGACACTTGACAAAGGCCCCCCGTTGTTCTACTTTACCAAGACCCAGGCGGGGGGGAGGCGGAAATGAGCGGTGAGGAGACGCCAACCGGCCCGGCCGCACCGGCGGGCTCCCAAATAGTCCTCCAGGATGTGGTGGACAGCGTTGAGGATGAGCTGCTGGTAATCGACGCTGAGCATCGCATCAGGTTCGCCAACTCCGCAGTGCGGGGCAGGTCCACCGCGGGAGGGGACTGGCCCATCGGCCACCTGTGCTATGAGGTCCTTCACCAAAGGGATAGACCATGCAGCTCGCCGCTGTGGGACTGTCCTCTGAGGCATGTGCTGGCAAGCGGCAGCGTCTCGACCATCATTCATCCTGTCCGCGTCCTCGAAGCCGAAAGATACCTCAAGGTAAGCGTCTATCCCCTGCGCGACAGCGAGGGCAATATGGACGCAGTGGTGGAGCTGAGAAGAGACGTCACCGCTGAGAGGGACCTTGAACTCCAGATACTGAGACGCCATCATCAGCTTCTGGCGTTAAGTCGGATCTCCAGTGCAATCAGCGGACTGCATGACCTTGACGCCATCCTGAGAATCGCCCTTGATAGCGTTCTTGAGATTATCAACGGTGCTATCGGGGGGATCCTGCTCCTTGACGAAGCCAGCGGTACACTGTACTACCGGGTGTACCGCGGCGTGTCCCCCAAGTACGCTGAGGAGATGCGCATGGCGCTCGGTGAAGGCGTGGCGGGACGAGTGGCCCAAAGCGGCGAGCCTCTGCTGCTCGAGGATATCTCCAAAGACCCCCGTACCGTCCGCCCCGACCTGGTCAGCGCCCACGGCATCAAGGGAGTGGTCAGCATCCCCCTGAAGGTGAAGGATAGAGTTGTGGGCGTGATGAACGTGGCCAGCACGGTAGCGGGTCGGTTCGGTGCGGACGATGTCTCCCTCCTCAACTCCATTGGCGACTACCTCGGCACCACCATCGAACAGGCCAAGCTGTACGAACGATTGGCCAGGGCAGGAGAGAGATACGAAGCCCTTCTCCGGCATGCCTTGACGGCCCAGGAAGAGGAACGAAAGAGAATCGCCCGAGAGCTGCATGACGAGACCAGCCAGGCGCTGACCAGCCTGACGTTGAGTCTCCAGGCCATCATCGGGATGGCGGAGATGAAGGGCATTGGGGACCGTGAACTCATGGACATGCTCAGGAAGACCCAGTCACAGGCGGTCTACACCGGCAACGAGATCGTCAAGCTCATGAAGGAACTGCGCCCCACCCTCCTCGATGAATTGGGAATGTCCGCCGCCATCCACCGCTATGCCAAGGACACCCTCCAGCCCGGCGGCATCAATGTGTCGGCTGAGTTCAAGGGCACCGACGAGCGTCTCCCCGTGGAGGTCGAGGTCACTCTCTTCCGCGTCGCCCAGGGGGCAATCGGCAACATCCTGGAGCACTCCGAGGCGAAGCAAGCGTCAATCAATCTTGAGTGCACCGAGACCGAGTGTATCCTGCAGATCCAGGACAACGGCAAAGGGTTTGACGTGAGCAAGCTCATTGAAGTCGAATCCAGCGGTCGAGGCGCAGGCCTGTTCACCATGAAGGAGAGGGTGAAGTTGGTGGGCGGCAGGTGTCGCGTTGAGTCCCGGCCAGGCCGGGGCACCAACGTGGTGGTAAATGTTCCCCTGTCAAGGGATGTGCTTCATGAAGAAGATCAAGGTGTTGATAGCTGATGACCACACCCTCGTCCGAGACGGGATTCGTGCCCTGCTGGCACTGGCCGCGGACATCGAGGTCGTGGGCGAGGCGGCAACGGGGAAGGAAGCACTCGAGCGGGTGGGAGAGCTCCGGCCGGATGTGGTCCTCATGGACCTGATGATGCCCGCGATGAGCGGACTCGATGCCACCCGCAGAATACGCCGAGAATTCCCTGGGACCAAGGTCCTGGCGTTGACCCAGTACGACGATAGCGACTACGTCATCCCGGTCATTGAGGCCGGGGCCCGTGGCTTCATCACCAAGATGGCAGCCTTCTCTGAGCTGGCATCGGCCATCCAGGCCGTCTCCAAAGGCGATTCCTACCTGTCACCCTCAGCAGCGGCAGCCCTCGTCGAGGAATGTCAGCAGAAGACATCCGAGGACGGACGGAAAGACCCCTACGACCTCCTGACAGACAGGGAGAGAGAGGTGCTCAAGCTCGTTGTTGAGGGGCATACCGCCAGAGAAATCGCCGCCATGCTGGTGGTCAGCCCCAAGACGGTGGAGTGGTACAAGACCAGCTTGATGAACAAGCTTGACATCCACAACAAGACCGACCTGATCAAGTACGCCATACGCAAGGCGCTGATAACCATCTGATCGCGCACGCCCGCCGCCCTGACCCACCTTCAAGCCCCCCACTTCCCAGCACTTTCCCCAGCACAAACCATGGTTTTCCCAGTGGAAATCCCATCCGCGCAACCGGCTCTGTCCCAGTATGTTCCCCATAGACCAGGTGAAACCGCCACGTACAATACTGGAAGGACTGTCATCAGTCCCACCGAAGGAGTGCCCCATGTATGTAGAGGCGACCAGCAATGCCAGGACCACACGGTCGGAAAGGTCCATCGTTGACCACAGCCTGGCACCCCCATGCCAGGCCGTATGTCCGCTGCACATGGATATCAGGGAGTACGTCGACCTGCTGGCGCAGGGCAGGACAATGGAAGCGCTGCACGTCATCAGGAAGGACAACCCCTTCCCCGCCATATGCGCCCACGTCTGTACCCACCCGTGCGAGGAGGCCTGCCGGCGCGGCGAGGTGGACAAGCCGATCGCCATTCGAGCCCTGAAGCGATTCGCCGTTGAGTTCGGTGGCGACAGAATGACTCAGGTAGAAGTCAAGACGGAGCACGGCGACAAGATCGCCATAATCGGCTCCGGCCCGGCAGGCCTGGCCTGCGCCCACTACTTGAGAAGGCTCGGCTACCCGGTTACCGTCTTCGAGGCCCAGTCGGAGCTCGGAGGAATGCTCCGCGTTGGCATTCCCCAGTACCGCCTTCCCCGGGAGGTGCTCAATACCGAAGTCCAGAGGCTGACTCAGATGGGGGTGGAAATCCGCACCGACACGCGGGTGGTATCCCTGGACCTGCTGTTTGACATCGGCTATAAGGCCGTCTTTGTGACCATCGGCGCCCATCAGAGCCTCAGAATGGGGATTGCAGGCGAAGACAGCCCCGGTGTGATAGACGGGGCAACCTTCTTGCGCGAGGTCAACCTGGGGCTCCGGCCATTATTGGGGGAACGCGTCGGCGTGGTAGGGGGAGGCAACGTGGCAATCGACGCCGCCCGGACCGCGGTTCGGTTGGGGGCACGCAGGGTTACCATCCTCTACCGCCGCTCCCGCGCTGAGATGCCAGCCGACCCGGAGGAAATACAGCAGGCGGAGGAGGAAGGCATAGAGGTACTGTTCCTGGCATCGCCGACTGGAATAACGAGAGAAAACGGACGGCTCAAGGTGACCTGCATCAAGATGGAGCTCGGCGAGCCGGACGCCAGTGGCCGACGTCAGCCAGTGCCGATCAAGGACAGCGAGTCCACAATGGAGTTCGACGCTCTGATCACCGCCATCGGACAATCGCCGCAAACGCCAGAGGATTTTCGCCTCCGAATAGGCAAAGGCAGCACCATTCAGGTCGATCCAGTCACGCTCACCACCAATCGGCCGGGCGTCTTCGCCGGAGGCGACGCGGTCACCGGCCCGGCTACGGTAACCGAGGCGTTGGCGACCGGCAGGCTGGCAGCCTCCCGCATCGACGACTACCTTCAGAGAAGGTATCCACTGGTGAGCGATGCCGAGAAGGAAAGCCCGCTCGGCCCCCTATGGCCCGAGACGGTGGAGTTGATAAAGAAGCTGGGGCGGCTCGAGCCGCCAACCCTCCCGCCACAAGCAAGGGCGGAGGACTTCACACCGGTCGAGCTTGGCTATGACTGGGAAAGCGCCACCAGCGAAGCCAGAAGATGCCTGCGCTGCGGTATGGGGGCGGAGATTCTGTTTCAGGATAAGTGCGCCAGTTGCCTCACCTGCCTAAGAGTCTGTCCCTATCACCTGCCCTACGTGGACGCCACCGGCACCATCCAGATACCTGCCGACCAGTGCCAGGCCTGCGGCATATGCGTTGCCGAGTGCCCAGCAAAGGCGATTGTCCTGCGCAAGCCACACGACCGACGTCACATCGCCGAGGAACTGGAGCACATCCTCCGGTCCGCAGAGGAAGCGAAGTCCAAGCCGTTCATCGTCGGCTTCTGCTGCCAGTACGGGCTATTCGGCAGCGGCACTCTGGCGGGCATCTGGCGGGGAGCCAAAGCTGGCGTATGGATTGTTCCGGTGCTCTGCGTGGCCAAGGTAGAACCTGACCACATACTGCGTGCCTTCGAGGCGGGCGCCGAGGGAGTCTTCATCGCCGGATGCGGCGAGCAGTGTTCCCGGGAAAACACCGCCTATTGGGTGCACCAGCGCGTTGAGAAGGTGAGAAACACGCTGGAGCAGATTGGCCTGCAGCGCGACCGCGTCCAAGCTCTCGCTCCCGGAGACAGCGGGAACCTCGGCGACGAACTGGACAGCTTCACCGAACGAATTGGTGCGCTGTACCTGACCTCAGTTTTGATGGAGGAGGTGAAGAGTTGATAGTGGCACAGGAGAAACCCCTGGACCAGATACGACGGATGATCGACCGATACCCAAGGGTGCTCATCGTCGGTTGCGGCACCTGCATGACCGTTTGTGGTGCCGGCGGTGAGCGCGAGGTGTCTTATCTCCACGAGGCATTGCGACTGGCCGAGACAAGGGGTGGGAACGGCGTGCACGCCTTTTCCGAATACACGGTGAAGAGACAGTGCGACCCCGAGTTCATCGAGCTTCTCGCCGACAGGGTCTCCGATGTCGACGCCGTTCTGTCATTGGGTTGTGGTATTGGGGTACAGGCGATAGCCGAACGATTCCCCGAGTTGCCCGTCCTGCCCGGCGTCAACACCTCTTTCATGGGAATGGCCCGGGAGCAGGGCGTCTGGGATGAGCGCTGCGCCGCCTGCGGCGACTGCCGCCTGGAAGATACCGCCGGCATCTGCCCCATCACCAGATGCACCAAGGGCATACTCAACGGGCCGTGCGCCGGTACCAAGAACGGTAAGTGCGAGGCGAACAAGGACATGGACTGCGCCTGGGTGCTCATCTACCAGCGGCTGGAGACACAGGGGCAACTGGAGAAGATGCGACGCTACTACCCGCCGAGGAACTTCCGCACCATTCCCCGACCAAGACGCATCGTCACCAGAGCCAGTATCGGCGCAGGAGGCGACCATGCCTAACTCACTGTTTGAAGAGAAGCTAAGCTCCGATGCATTCCTGGTGACCACCGAGGTCGGACCGCCCAAAGGCGCCGATACCTCGGAGATGGTTCACCACATCGACTTGCTCAAGGACAAGGTTGACGCCATCAATATCACCGACAACCAGAGCTCGGTGATGCGCTATCCCTCTCTGGGTGGCTGTCTTCTGGTTAAGGAGCGCGGTGGCGAGCCCATCTTCCAAATGACCTGTCGCGACCGCAACCGTCTCGCGCTTCAGGCTGACCTTCTTATGGCCTATTCGAGAGGCGTCACCAACGTACTCTGCCTCACCGGAGACTGTGTGGACGTGGGCGACCACAAGGAGGCAAAGCCCGTATTTGACCTGGACTCGGTGCAACTGCTGGAGATGATCAAGACGCTGGAATCAGGGACTGACATGGCGGGCAATGAGCTCAAGGGTGCTCCCATCTTCTGCCGCGGGGCCTCAGTCCACCCCGAAGCGGACATCATCCAGCCGCAACTGGTGAAGTTCGACAAGAAGGTGACGGCCGGAGCGCAGTTCTTCCAGACGCAGGGCATTTTCGACCTGGCGAGCCTTCGCCGCTTCATGCAGTATGCCTCGCAGTTTGATGTCCGGATCCTGGCCGGCATCATCGTCATGGCCTCGGCAAGGATGGCACGCTACATGAACGACAACGTCCCGGGAATAATGGTGCCTCAGGCCATCATCGACGAGCTTGCCACAGCGGAGAAGGGCAAGGGACTTCAGAAGGGTGCCGAGATCGCGGCAAGGTTCGTGAAGACAATAAGGGAGGAGAAACTGAGCCATGGCGTCCACATCATGGCGGTTGGCAATGAGGGGATCGTGCCTGAGATCCTCGAAGCCGCTGACATGGTAGCCGCACGTGGCTGAGACAGCGTGCGGCAACAGGATGACCACGGGCCCGGCACCTTCACCGGATTGGAGTTGGGAGGTGGTAGGCAGAATGGGAGACAGAGGCGTTCTGGTGACGGTCAAATCACAATGTTGGGGGTGGGTGAAATGGCAGACAAGAAGAGGATACTTATCATAGACGACGAGCCGGAATTCGTGGACGCTTTCCGCATGACCTTCATGGCAAAACGCTTTGACGTGCTCGCCGCCGATAGCAAGGCTCAGGCCCAGGAGATCATGAGCGAGGAGCCTGACGTCGTTGTTCTTGGCACCCTGGCTCCAGCCGGCCAGTCATTCGCCGCTCGCCAGTGGATAAGACTGCATCCCCGGTACAAAGACACGCCGATTCTGGTGGTCGATGCCCGCTACGAGGAGAGGTCCACCAGGGGATGGCGACGTTTTGAGGGGCTGCAGCTTGACGCCGAGGACTACGTGACCAAGCCGGTGGAGCCGGCGTCACTTGTTCCCCGAGTGCAAACCCTGCTGGCGGAGGCGCTGAGAAGGATTCGAGTGCTGGTAGCCGATGACCATACCATGGTCAGGCACGGCATATCGGCGCTACTGGCGCTGCAGAAGGACATCGAGGTAGTCGGCGAAGCGATAGACGGGCAGGATGCGTTTGAGAAGGTGAGGCAGCTTCTACCCAACGTGGCGCTGATGGACATTCTCATGCCGACGATGAGCGGGCTGGAGGCGACGAAGCTGATAGCCAAGGAATCGCCAGAGACGAGAGTCCTTATGTTGACCCAGTATGACGAGGAGGAGAACATGCTCGTAGCCAAGCGGGCGGGAGCCTATGGCTTCGTTCCCAAGAAGGCCGCCAGTTCCGACTTGATCACCGGCATAAAGGCGGTATACGCCGGGAAGTACTTCCCTGATTCCTTTGCCGAGCTCAGCTAGCACCCGGCCGGTGCTGAGGGTGAGGTGTGGTGTGGGGGGAGGGTTGCGCTGCGACGCAGCCCTCCCCGCTGCTATTGTCAATAGTGTCACGTCGCACCCCATCTGCGGCAGGCCCGGTCCAGCACTGGAGGGACCAAGGAACACAGGCAACTCTCACTGCCCCACGGCCGCTGGACTGCCCCATCTGGAGCAGCTATAATGCCGGTGAAATCAGCACGCTCAGAGGTGGGCCACGAAGACACGACGGAAGCTACCGCTTGCAGCGCTCGCCATGCTCGCGGTGCTATTGATCGCCTTGGCATGTGGGGGGCCTGACGCGAAGCCCACACCCACACCTACGTCCACACCCACTCCAACCGCAACACCCCTGGAGGGGAAGATTGCCTTCGCCTCAGGACGATACGGGAGCAGCGAGATCTGTGTGATGAACGCCGATGCCTCGAATCCGACCAGGCTGACCAACGTCAGCACTGCGGACTGGGCCCCCGCCTGGTCGCCCGACGGGACCAGGATCGCCTTCACCTCCGACCGCGACGGCAACCTGGAGGTCTACGCTATGGACGCCGACGGCTCAAATCAGACCAACCTCACCAACAACGCCAGCGACGACGGCTCTCCCGCCTGGTCGCCCGACGGCGCCAGAATCGCCTTCACCTCCGACCGCGACGGCAACCTGGAGATCTACGTCATGGATGCCGATGGCTCCAACCAGGTCAACCTCACCAATGACCCTGGTGACGATGGAGTCTGCTCCTGGTCGCCGGACGCCAGCAGGATCGTCTTCGGTACCGACCGAGACAACAATACCGAGGTCTACATCATGGACGCCGACGGCTCGAATCAGGTCAACCTCACCAATAACCCGGCCAACGATGGAATACCAGCCTGGTCGCCCGACGGCAACAAGATCGCCTTTGGCACCAACCGCGACGGCAACCACGAGATCTACGTGATGCACACCGACGGCTCAAACCAGCTCAACCTGTCGAATCACCCCGCGGGGGAGGGGGTGTTCTCGTGGTCGCCGGACGGCCGTTGGATTGCCTTCGAGACTGACCGCGACGGCGACCTGGAGGTCTACGCTATGGACGCCGACGGCTCGAACCAGGTCAACCTCACCAACAACCCGGCACCTGACGGGTACCCCTCCTGGACTCGCTAGGTCCCCGCCTGGGATGTGGAGTGGTGTGTGAATGGAGCTGCCCCCCTTTCTCGGCGACGGCTCATTCTCGCTGGGAAAGCAGACAGCCCATCAATGCGACGCTACGGAAGGAGGGCGACAATGAGACGGATGGTACTTGCAGTGCTCGTTCTGTTGCTCGGGGTGGCCCTAACTGTTTCAGCATGCTGCGAGGGTGCTGACGGCGGTGGAGGCGCTCCAAGTGGAGGTGGCGGGGGAGGTGAAGTGCCGGCGGTGACACCACAGGCGCCGGCAGCTTTGCCCGATTTGAACATCTCCGGCATCAACGTGTATCCTTCTCAGCCACAGGCTGGCTCCAGCTTCTACATAGATGTGTATGTCAGCAACGAAGGTGCTGCCCCATCTGGCGAGTTCCTTCTCGAGGTCATCGTCATCGAGATAGCCTCCCAGTTGCCCGCCTACTACCAGGGCCTTCAGTACAAGGACGTACTCCAGCCGGGCGACGACGTACCTGTGTTCACCACGGACAGCGCGGTAGTGTCGAAACCGGGCAGCTACCAGGTGAACGCAACGATTACTCCCTACTTCGACGAGGCCGACCCGTGGAATAATTCCAAGGCAAAGCCTTTCAATGCAACACCGTGAGTCTCGTCCCGTCGAAAACCTTGGGTGGAGGAGGCCTGCGGCTGTGGCACCGTCACACGGTGTGGCATGACCACGTCGGGCGGGCTGGCGCTGTAGCAGCTAGAAACAGCCCGCTACATGCTGAGAGCCGATTCCCTCGTCGCCCCTCGGCAAAGCGCCCGAGGAACACGGGTGGAGGACGGCTCAGGCGTGGCCCACAGGTGGCCGTTGCGCCAGCCCAAGAGCCTGGCTGGGGTCAACGTGTTCATCAAGGGCTGGCAGCTTCGTCCAAACACCCTGATGTAGTTCTCGGTCAGTCCGACCCACACCCCTCTTTCTGTCTCCCTCTCCCACAGCACCATCATGCTCCGCCCGATGAACTGCTGGCGAAAGCAACCACCCGACTCTGTAGCCAACTCGAGCATCTTCTTGCTTCTGCCCCCCTTCTCCCGCGGCGAGAGCTTTCCTGGCATCCCAGCGGCCGCGGTGCCGGGCCTATCGGAGTAGGAGAAAACGTGGATGCCGGCGAAACCCATCATGCGGCAGAAGCGGTAGCTTTCCTCGAAATCCTCATCCGTCTCCCCGGGAAAACCCACCACGACATCGGTGGTGATGGCCACGTCCGGCACCGTTTCCCGAACCGCGCCTACTGCCGCTCTATAGTCAGCTACCGAGTAGGGGCGCCCCATTCTGTGGAGCACGGCGTCGCTGCCACTCTGAAGGGGAAGGTGGAGATGAGGGCACAACCGGTCATCATCCCACAGGGAGAGAAGCTGTGGGGTCAGGTCACGAGGTCTGAGGGAGGAAAGGCGCAACCGTGCAACACTGGTCTCAGCAAGGATGCGACGTACCAGAGCGGCCAGCCCTGGCTCGTAGGCCCCGATTTCGGTCCCCGTCAGCGTAGCCTCTCGATAGCCAGCGCTCACTTTCTTGCCGACCTCGCTGACCACCTCGCCAATGGGCCGGCTTCGTTCTCTGCCCCGCACGAAGGGCACAATGCAATAGGAACAGAACTGGCTGCAGCCTTCCTGGAGCTTGACCATGCTGCGAGTGCGAAAGGCAGTGGAGGAACCCGTCACGGATACCGGGCCAACAGCGCCGCTATCGGGCAAGATGTGTACGATGGAAGCCTTCTCGTCATTACCGAGAACGATGTCGACCTCGTCCATTCTGCCCAGTTCCTCGGGCGCTCTCTCAGGATAACAGCCGATGGCGACGATGAGTGCCTGGGGATTCCTTCGCCGCGCCACCCTCAGAAGGTGGCGGCACTTTCGATCGGCAACGTGGGTGACGGTGCAGGTATTAAGAATATACACGTCAGCGCCACCGCGAGGAGAGACAAGCTGATAGCCTGCCTGCACAAGCGCCGTTGCCATCGCCTCAGACTCCGCCTGATTGAGCCTGCAGCCAAGGGTCTCAACGGCTACCGCGCCATTCATCCTTGCACCCCTAAACTCGCCCTGAAAGACACACGATCGGTGGCCTTCGGTGGGTGACTACGGTGAAGAAGTGGCTGCTCCCTCCAGCATGGTCCGGCACACTTGCTCTCCTCGCTGGCCGGCAGTCCGGTGGGCTGTAGTCCACTCCGTCGAATCGGATTCGGCTCGGTTGACTTTTTCACCATAGTCGAACATAATCTCTTGGAGAATGATACCTCAGCAAGAAGGCTAGCTCAAGGATGCGATATGAGAGGAAGCGCTGCGACTCTCATCCGCAAGGGCACACAGAGGCGAGGAGTCGTCCCGCACGGGAGGCCCTCGCCATCATTGAACACTGGGCTTATAGTCGGGGGTGATGCGCAAGCGTAGGTAGACTGACGTCCGTTGCACAAGATCGGGGTGAAGAAGCGGCACTGGAAGGCCCCTCGGGACAGTATCAGTGGTATTATCGGTTCATTCATCGTCATTTCGCGGGGCCGTCCGATTATTGCCACCAGGGCCAGCAGCTTCTTCCAGCTTCGGGATACCCTGGGATTCTTGCCTCGTTGGACTGCTACGCTCCACATCCCCTCCGGCAAGATGCGAAAGAAGGGAGTCAACCGGGCATGAGAAGAGTGGTGATAACCGGCGTGGGAGCAGTCACTCCTTTGGGGATAGGGGTCAAGGAGAGCTGGCAAGCGCTATGTCAGGGCAAATCGGCCGTTGGTATGATCACCAGATGGGATGCCAGGAACCATCGAAGCCAGATTGCCGCCGAGGTGAAGGGCTTCAACCCTGATGACTTCATGGGGAAGAAGCAGATAAGGACCATGGACCTGTTCATTCAGTTCGCCATAGCTGCAGCGCGCATGGCGATGGAGGACTCCAGGTTCGACGTCACGTCGGTGGATGCAGACAGGGCCGGCCTTGTCGTAGGTAGTGCGCTACAGGGAATGCAGACCGTCGAATACAATGAGAAATTGCTCCTCGACGGCTTGCAGGACAAGATCTCGCCTTTCTTTGTCCCCGGTTTCATCGCTAACATGGCGGCATGCCAGATCGCCATCGCCTTTGGCATAAAGGGGCCGCTTTCTTGCCCCGTGACCGCGTGCGCCACCGGGACACACGCTATCGGTGACGCCTTCAAGATGATTCAGCGGGGGGCCACCGATTTCATGCTCGCGGGGGGAGCTGAGGCGGCCATTACCCCTTTGATCTGCGCCGGGTTTGACGCATTGAAAGTCACCTCTCCCAGAAACAACGAGCCAGAGAAGGCAAGTCGCCCCTTCGATAAAGACCGCGACGGCTTCGCCCCAGGCGAGGGGGCGGGCGTGCTCACATTGGAGGAGCTCGAGATGGCCATCGCTAGAGGGGCCACGATCTATGCCGAGGTGGTGGGCTACGGAGTCACCAATGACGCCTACCACATTGTCTCCACCGACCCCCAAGGAGACGGTGCAGCCCGCTGTATGAACGAGGCCCTCGTCGACGCCGGCATTTCCTGTGACCAGGTCGACTACATCAACGCTCACGGAACCTCTACCATTGTGAATGACCTGTCCGAGAGCATGGCCATAAAGACCGTCTTTGGCGAATACGCCAAAACGGTGCCGGTGAGCTCTAACAAGTCGATGATCGGACATCTTATGGGCGGATCGGGTGCCGTTGAAGCCATCTTCACTGCTCTCACCATTGGAAGTGGAATCATTCCTCCCACCGTCAACTACGACACCCCCGACCCTCAGTGCGATTTGCACGTCGTTGGCAACAAAGCCAAGGAAGCCAAGGTCAAGATCGCCATCTCCAATTCGTTCGGCTTTGGTGGCACGAACGGTGTTATCGTTCTCAAGGAGTTCAGCGGCCAATAGCCCGGGTGCGCAGACAAAGTCCATCTCGTTCCGCCATGACTGGAGAGGAAAGGAAGCCTTCGACTTGTATGACGTCGTGATATCCGGTGCCGGCGTAGCCGGCAACTATGTAGCCTGCCGACTTGCCGCCCTGGGCTACAGCACAATTGTCCTGGAGGAGCATGAGAGGGTCGGGGAGCCAGTACAGTGCACTGGCATTGTGGGCGTGGAGTGCTTCCAGCGCTTCCCCGTGTTCGACGGCACAGTACTGGGGGAGGTGAGGTCTGCCAGGCTGTTCAGCCCGTCGGGAAGCGAGATGAAGCTCCACCGAGGCAGCCCTCAAGCCTACATCATCGACCGAGCCGCCGTCGACCAGGCACTGGCGCAGCAGGCACAAGAGCGCGGTGCGGAGTATCTTCTTGGTCACAAGGTAGTTGATATTGCCGTTGGGGACGACGCTGTCACAATCACCACGCAAGAACGGAGAACGTTCCAGGCCAAGGCTGCTGTCATCGCCACCGGTTGTCCTTCTGCCCTTCCAGAGAGGCTGGGCATGGGAAGGATTGGGGACATCATCTTGGGCGCCCAGGTTGAGGTGGACATCAATGAGGTTCGTGAGGTGGAGGTCTACCTGAATCAGGACTTGGCTCCCGGGTTCTTTGCCTGGCTGGTGCCCACGTCACCACGCAAGGCGCTCGTTGGCCTTCTTGCACGACAGAATTCGGCCCGACATTTGAGAGGTCTTGTAGCCATGCTTGTGCGGCAGGGCAAGATCGCTCCGCCACAGGGAACGCCCACCTACGGAGGCGTTCCGCTGCATCCCTTGCGAAGAACACACATGCAAAGGGTGCTCGTGGTGGGCGACGCCGCCGGACAGGTCAAGGCGACGACCGGCGGCGGTATATACTACGGTCTCCTCTGTGCCGAGATAGCAGCCGGCGTCCTTGCTCAAGCGCTGTCCACCAATGATTTCTCCGAAGCACTCTTCTCCGGCTATCAACAGAGATGGCAGGAAAAGCTTGGCAGGGAGCTGCGCATTGACCGCTTCGCGCGTCAAGTCTATGAAAGACTCACCAATAGGCAGATCGAAGCCGTATTTGGCATCATCAACTCCAACGGCATCCATGAGTCCATGCTCAGATCGCCAGATCTTTCGTTCGACTGGCACGGCGACGCAATCGTGAAAGGTCTGAAGCACCTTGGGCCATGGCATCACCTTCTTGCCCCAGGAGGAAAAAGGTGAAGGTGCTGGTAACCGGCGGGGCAGGTTTCATCGGCTCCCACATCGTTGATGCTCTGATCGAGAGGGGAGACGACGTGGTCGTGGTCGACGACCTGTCGACTGGCTTCGCCAGCAATGTGAATCCCGAAGCCAGGCTGTGCCGTTTGAGCATTACCGACCCGGGTCTGGCCGACGTGTTCGAGCAGGAAAGGCCGGACGTGGTGAGCCACCACGCCGCACAGGTTAATCTCAGAAGGTCGGCCGACGACCCGCTATTCGATGCCCAGGTGAACATCCTTGGCAGCATCAACATCATTGTCAACTGCGTGCGCCTCGGCGTGAGAAGGCTTCTCTACGCGTCCTCCGGGGGTGCCGTGTACGGCGAGCCCCAGTATCTTCCGGTGGATGAGAACCACGTTTCGAACCCCCTCTCGCAATACGGGGTCTCGAAACGTGCCGTCGAGCACTATCTTCACTCCTATGCCCAGTATGGGCTGAACTACGTTGCCCTCAGGTACTCCAACGTCTACGGTCCGAGGCAGAACCCAAAGGGCGAGGCCGGCGTGGTCGCCATTTTCTCCGAGCAGATGCTGCAGGGCGTGCGTCCCACCATCTTCGGCCCGGGCAACAAGACTCGCGACTACGCCCACGTCTCCGACGTGGTACAGGCCCACCTCCTGGCCATGGACCGGGGGAACAACACCACCTACAACATCGGCACCGGAGTGGAGACGTCTGACCAGCAGGTATTCGATGCAGTGGCTGAGACACTGGGCTATCGGGATAGTCCCCTCTACACATCCGTCCGCCATGGAGAGATTCAGAGGATATGCCTTGACTGCAGCAAGGCACGAAGGGAGTTGAGTTGGAGCCCCAGGCTTTCCTTCAAGGAGGGTGTTCAGGTGACAGTCCCCTACTATCGGTGTCAGGGAGCGCACCGGTGAGAATCGTGGGAATAGACCCAGGGCTGACAACCACCGGCTACGGAGTCGTGGAGATTGCGGGGCGCGACGTCAGGTTGATCGAAGGCGGAGTGATTCGAACCGGGACGCCGGAAACCCCTCTGGAAATCAGGCTGTCTTCGCTGTACGATGGCGTGATTGAGATGCTGCAGCAGTTTCGCCCTGAGGCTCTGGCACTGGAGGAACTCTACTCCCATTATGAACACCCGGAGACAGCGATTATCATGGGCCACGCCCGCGGGGTTATCTGCCTGGCAGCGGCGAAGAGCGGAATTCCCGTCTTCAACTATGCGTCCACTCAGATAAAGCTATCCACGACGGGCAATGGGAGAGCACCGAAGGACCAAGTGCAGCGGGCGGTGCAGGCGAGGCTGCAGCTTGCAGAGGTGCCGAAGCCACACGATGTTGCCGACGCGTTGGCCATAGCGCTGTGTCATCACTCGGTGGTTGGCAGCCCGCTCTGGACGGCAACCGGAGGCACCACGCCTTAAGGGATTGAGATGATTTCCTACATAAGAGGGACTATTAGAAGCATCGACAGGGATGAGTCCCGAATCGTGGTCGAAGTCAACGGTGTGGGCTATGATGTCCTTCTCCCTGCCTTCGTGATGCGCTCGCTGGTACAGGAGCAGGGAAAGAAGAAGAACGACGAGATTGAACTCGAGGTATACTATCATGTCCCCGACAGGCCCCCCCGGCCCATTCTTGTTGGGTTCAGCAACGACTTCGAACGAAGGTTCTTTGAGAGGATGATAGAGGTGGAGGACATTGGCCCCTCCAAGGCAGCGAGAGCCTTCGTCTTCTCCGTGTCCACCGTCGCCAACGCCATCGAGAATGGGGACATCCAGTTCCTGCGACGGATGCCCGGCATTGGACAGAGAACGGCACAGAAGATTGTGGCCACGCTGCAGGGCAAGGTTGCCGAGTTTGCGCTGCTCCGGGATGAGGGCTATGCAACGATCCCATCAATGGAGAAGGAGGACATCAGAGACGATGCCATTGAGGTCCTGGCAGCTCTGGGACACCGCAAGGCAGATGCCATGTCCAAGGTAGACGAGGCCTTGAAACGAAACCCCCAACTGAAGGATACGCAGGAGCTCATCCGGGAGGTGTTCCGAAGTGAACGGGAGTGAGGTCGGCTAGGGCAATGGCAAGGGAACCTGTGATCCGTGGCGACGACCAGCAGGACGTCCAGAAGGAGGAGCGGCTTGTCTGGAGCCTGCGTCCCAGAACGCTGCAGGAGTACATCGGGCAAACGGCGGTCACCGAAAGCCTGTCCATAGCCATTGCGGCGGCAAGGAAAAGGGGCGAGCCCGTGGAGCACATCCTCCTCCACGGTCCACCCGGGCTGGGGAAGACGACTCTCGCCCACATAGTCGCCACCGAGATGCAGGTCAAGATCACCCATACCTCGGGGCCGGCCCTGGAGAAGCCAGTTGACATTGTGGGCATACTGTCCAATCTTGACACCGGGGAGGTCCTTTTCATCGACGAGATCCATCGCCTGTCGCACACAATAGAGGAGTACCTCTACTCAGCGATGGAAGATTTTGAAGTAAGCTTCATCTATGGCAAAGGAGCCTACGCCAAGACCCTTCCCTACCAACTGAAGCGCTTCACCCTCGTCGGGGCAACCACGCGTGCCGGCCTGCTGACACCGCCACTCCGCGACAGATTCGGCATGACCTATCACCTCGACTACTACACCCCTGAGGAGTTGACACAGGTAGTGAAGCGCTCCGCCTCGATTCTGCTGGTTGAAGTAGACGAGGAGGGAGCATTGGAGATCGCCAACCGCTCCAGAGGGACGCCCCGCGTTGCCAACAGGTTGCTTCGCCGCGTCCGGGACTACGCCGACGTGAAGGGAATGGGCAAGGTCACTCGCCAGATAGCGGATGAGGCCCTGACCCGAGAAGGCGTTGACGGGAATGGACTCGACAAGCTGGACAGGCTCTATCTCAGCACCATAATCGAGAACTACCACGGCGGTCCGGTTGGCATCGAGGCGCTGGCGGCGACTTTAAACGAAGAAACGACCACCCTCATCGACGTGGTGGAGCCGTTCCTGCTGAAGAGAGGCTTCATCATCAGGACGCCGGGGGGGAGACGAATAGGTGACGCGGCGAGAGCCCAACCCGGCGACGAGCAGCAGAAACTCCTGTAGGGCCGCGACACCTGCAGGCAATTCCCACATCGCCGAAGCTGTTGAGAAGCACTCTTCGCTTTGACCGCATGCCTGATTTGTGCTATAGTATGCTCGCTGGAGTTGTGCCTACGACCACTGTGAATATACGTTGAAAGGAGTTGGAGTATGCCGATCTCATTTACCCCTAGTGAAGAACAGCAGATGATCGTCAATACCGTGAGGCAACTGGCTACCGATGAGGTGCGGGAGGTCTACAGAGACTGGGAGGAGAGCGGTGAGATACCAGACGATGTGGTCAACACCGCCTGGGAGTTGGGCCTGATTGCCACCGGTATTCCGGAGGAGTTGGGCGGGCTCGGGGGCGAGTTGTCAGCCCTTACCGGCTCGTTGGCCGCTGAGGAACTCGCATGGGGTGACCTCGCCATTGCGATGAAGGTCTTGTGCCCTGCTTTGGCGGCCATTCCGATCATCGAAATGGGTACCGAGGAGCAGAAGAAGAACTACCTGCCCGCCTTCTGCGAGGAGAAGTACAAAGCGGCCACTGCTGCTCTCATGGAGCCACGTTTCGACTTCAATCCCCTTGAGCTTTCAACCACCGCCAAGCTGGATGGCTCCAACTATGTCCTGAACGGTGAGAAGTGCTATGTCCCGATGGCGGCGGAGGCCGACATGATGCTGGTCTACGCCACAGAGAACGGCGGCACCCAAGCCTTCATTGTCGAGAAGGGGGCTCGAGGACTTGAAATCGGCGAGCGGGAGAAGAACATGGGCATAAAGGCCCTGCCCACCTATGAGCTCACCCTCAAGGACTGCCGCGTGCCAAAGGAGAACCGCCTTGGCGGTAGCGCCGGTTGCGACTACAGCACGATCTTGAACCGGTCGCGGGTGGCACTATCGGCAATGGCGGTGGGAGTGGCCAGAGCATCATTTGAGTATGCGCGGGACTATGCCAAGGACCGGTACGCCTTCGGCGAGCCCATCGCCTCCCGCCAGGCAATCGCCTTCATGATTGCGGAAAACGCTATTGAAGTTGACGCGATGAGAATGATGACATGGGAGGCCGCCTGGAAGCTGGATCGCAAGGAAGACGCAACCAAAGAGGCTTCCCTGTGCAAGATGTACGCCGACGATATGGTGTTGCTGGTGACCGACCGCGGCGTGCAGGTACTGGGAGGACACGGCTACATCCGCGAACACCCGGTGGAGCTATATCTGAGAAACGGTCGCGGATTCGCCACATTCCACGGAATGGCCATCGTATAGAAGGAGGTATCGAGTCATGATCGATTTTGAGCTTTCGCCCGAAGAGCAAGCCATTATAGATAGGGCCCACGAGGACTCACTGAAGCTCTATCGCCCCATCGCTCGCTATTATGACGAGCATGAGCACGAGAGCCCCGACGAGTTCATCGACACGATGTGGGCGAAGAGAGGAGAGGGCGGCCTGTTCGGCCTTGGGGTGACGGCAGCGCTACGGATAGAGGAGACCACCTGGGGCGACGCCGGCCTCATGCTCGTCTCCCCGGGACCCGGTCTGGGAGGCGCTGCGATTATGGCCACAGGCACCCCGGAGCAGCGCGACCGCTTCCTCAAGCGCTTCAATGAGGGGAACCCCAAGTGGGGCGCCATGGCCATGACCGAGCCGGGTTGCGGCTCAGATACCTCGGCCATTCAGACCACCGCAGTGCGGGATGGCGACGAATGGGTCCTCAATGGTGAGAAGATATTCGTGACCTGGGGCAAGAGGGCGGTGGAACAAGACGGCCTTGTCACGGTCTGGGCCACCGTGGACAGGTCTGCGGGGCGGGCTGGCATGAAGTCCTTTGTGGTGGAATGCGGAACCCCAGGGATGAGGATGGAGAAGCTGGAGCACAAGCTGGGAATCAGAGCCAGCGACACCGCCACCGTCATCTTCGAGGACTGCCGCATCCCCTTCGAGAACATACTGGGCAGCCCCGAGGTGAGGCAGATAGACAAGACCAAGACTGAGGGCTTCAAGAAGGCAATGGCCACCTTCGATGCCACCCGACCGATTGTGGCCGCCATGGCTCTAGGCGTCGGCCGTGCCGCCCTGGACTTCGTCAAAGAGGCGCTGGAGAACGAGGGCGTCAAGATACGATACGGCTTGCCGCGCAACAAGCTGACCTCCCTGGAGCGGGATGTCATGGAGATGGAGGCCCACTACAAGGCCGCCAAGATGCTGATGATGCGCGCAGTGTGGATGATGAGCCAGCTCCTGCCCAACAGCATAGAATCCTCAATGGCCAAAGCTAAGGCCGGGCTTGCCGTCACCAGGATCACGCAGAAGGCGGTGGAGCTTATGGGACCTCTGGGCTACTCCAGGAAGTACCTCCTGGAGAAGTGGATGCGAGACGGCAAGATAAACGACATCTTCGAGGGCACAGGCCAGATCAACATGCTGGTAGTGGCGCGGCGTGTCCTCGACTTCTCCAGGGACCAGCTGAAGTAGAGACTGACCAGAGATGCAGTCGAGACGCCGCCAGGCGGTGTCTTGGGTCGCGTGCTTGAGCCAACTAGCCCACTCCCGGCTGTAGCTCACAGACTAGGAGTGGGCTTATTTTGCCTTCTCGACCCTCACGGCACACTTTGGGTTCACCTGCACCAGCTCTTCGCCGCGACCCCGGTGAGCCAGTGGTGCAGAGCTATTGACTTCGACCTATCGCTGTGGTAATCTGTTCCAGGTTTTTGTAGATTTTACTAGTTTTTGAATGGCCGGGCTGCTCGTGGATGCCGCGCCCGGAACAAGGATAGCGACAAGCAAGATGTCCACCGGACCGCTACGCAGTAATCGTCCTCTGCTTACCATAAGCCAGGCGAGAGAGATGCTAGGGGTAAGCGAGGCAACCCTGCGCCACTGGACTGACGAGGGCAAGATAAGGGCCTTCATAACCCCCGGTGGACACCGCCGCTATGCCGAGTCAGAATTGCGCGACTTCATGGGCGCTCAGCGTCGGGTACACGGTATGGAGGACCTGGTCGCCAAGATGGAATCCGTGCCGCTGCATGAGATACACCTCGCGCGCAGTCACTTTGCCAGCGCCTCATGGTACAACAACCTCAACGAAGACTCCAAAGCCCGGTTGAGGGAATTGGGAGGCAGGCTCCACCATCTGGCCATTGCGTACCTGACAAAGAAGAAGAAACAGGATGAGACTATGCAAGTGGCCCGGGAGATCGGACGCGAGTTCGGCGAGCATCTCGCTGAGACAGGCGTTTCCCTCACAGACTCCGTGGCAGCTTTCCTCCTTCATCGAACGCCGTTCATCAATGCCGCCAACGAGCTTGTGAAAGGAAGGGAGGCACTGAGGGGCCGCGCCGCCGAGGCGATACCGGTGCTGGCGCAGATAACCGACGAGGTGCTGCTTTCCCTTGTGGAGGCATACCAGGAGAGCCACAGCCGCCATCGCGCAAGGAAACCGAGGCAGGGCTGAATGATCTCGGTTTCAAGGCTGCTGTGCGACCACGTTGGACCCGGTGACCACCTGCGCTATGGCGAAGAACGAGACCCCCCGCCCACCCCCCAGCCAAGGCCCATAGTGGTCTGGAACTGTACCAGGCAATGCAACCTCAATTGCATACACTGCTATGCCGATGCCAGTGGGCGAAACCTCGATACCGAGATGACCACCGACGAAGGCAAGGCCTTCATCGGTCAACTGGCCGCGTTTGGCGTCCCGGTAATCCTCTTCTCCGGTGGTGAGCCAATGATGAGGCCCGACTTCCTTGAGCTTGCCGAGTTCGCCACCAGGCAAGGCCTCGGAGTAGTAGCTTCCACCAACGGCACCTTGATAACTCAAGAGATAGCCGCTGCCATGCGCAGCCTGGGCTTCCGAGAGGTGGGGATAAGCCTTGATGGCATCGGCGACAGGAACGACCTGTTCCGGGGCAAGAGAGGAGCGTTCGAGGCGGCCCTGCAGGGTATCCGCAACTGTGTTTCTATAGGGCAAAGGGTATCGCTGAGGATGACCATCACCCGGTTGAACTACGATCAGGTCCCCGGGATCTTCGCTCTGGCGGAGCAGGAGAGCGTAGACCGTGTTTGTCTGTATCACCTGGCCTACGCCGGCCGCGGAAACGACTTGAGAGAGAGCGACGTCGGCCACCGTGAGAAGAGGAGGATCGTCGATCTCATCTGTGACCGCACCCTCGATTTCTATCGCCGCGGGTTGCCAAAGGAAGTCCTCCTGGTCGGCAACCACGCCGATGGCGTCTACATATACCTCAGAACAAAGCAGCGAGACCCGGTGCGTGGGGAAAGGGTCTTGTCCCTATTGCGACGCAACGGCGGCAACAACTCCGGCACTCGAATAGGTGCCGTCGATGAGGCGGGCGATGTCCACCCCGATCAATTCTGGAGAACTGTCACCGTCGGCAATGTGCGGGAGCGGGCCTTCGGCGACATATGGCTGGACAACTCAGACCCGGTGCTGTGCGGTCTCCGCGATAGGAAGGCCCTGCTCAAAGGGCGCTGCGCCAGGTGCAATTACCTTGACATCTGCAACGGCAATCTGAGAGAACGCGCCGAGGCCACCTTCGGTGACATGTGGCAGGAAGACCCGGCGTGCTACCTTACCGACCAGGAGATTGGAGCTGCCCAGTGACAGGAACGGCCGATAGAATCACCCCCAACTTGAGACTGCTGGCCTGGGAGATAACCAAGAGGTGCAATCTCTACTGCGCCCATTGCCGAGCAGCGACGCAAGATGCGACCTGCGAGAATGAACTCTCCACCGAAGAGTGTTTTCGCCTGGTCGACAGTATTGTGGAGGTGGGCAAGCCCATATTGATCCTAACTGGTGGCGAGCCCCTCTGCCGCTCCGACGTATTCCAGATCGGCAGATACGCCACCGACCGTGGCCTGCGCGTGGTGCTCGGCACCAACGGCACGCTCATCACCAGCGAGGTGGCCGCTGCATTGAAGGAAGTGCCGGTCTCTCGGGTCGGCGTAAGCATCGATTTCCCCACTGCCGAATTGCAGGATGAGTTCCGCGGCAAGGCCGGCGCTTTTGAGGCTGCGCTGGCAGGCATAGCCGAGGCACAACGTGCCGGAATCGACGTGCAGATAAACAGCACCATCACCAGGGCAAACGCACCCCTTCTGGATAGCCTGTTGAAGCTAGCACTTGACCTGAAAGCGGTTGCCTTGCACCCGTTCATGCTGGTTCCTACCGGACGGGGCAAGAACCTCTCCCACATCGAGCTCTCCCCCGAGGAGCATGAGCGGATACTCAACTGGGTCTACGACAAGCAAGCGGAACTGGGAGACAGGATATTCTTCAAGCCCACGGACGCCCCTCACTACATGCGGATTACCCTGCAGAGGCAGGGCAAGGAAGCCAGAGGCGTGACAGGCCATCATCCGCCCCTGGATTCGGCCACCAGGGGGTGCCTCGCCGGGGTCGGCTTCTGTTTTGTCTCCAATGTCGGCCAGGTGCAGGGGTGCGGCTATCTCAATGTCGGGGCCGGCAATGTACGAACGCAGAGTTTCGGCACGATCTGGGCGGACTCACCCCTCTTCGTCAGACTTAGAGACCTGTCGAACCTCAAGGGCAAGTGCGGCGCTTGCGAGTACCGGCGACCTTGCGGTGGCTGCCGCGCCCGCGCCTACGAGGCCACCGGTGACTATCTCGAGTCGGACCCATACTGTGCCTATCAACCGGTCGGAATGCGTGCTTCGGCGGTCAGCACTCAGGTTGGGAACAAGTATGAGAGAAGCTAAACTGGACCATACCGACAGAGCCCTGCTCAACCTGTTGCAGGTCGGTTTCCCGCTCAGTCGACAGCCCTTTGCCGAGCTGGGGGCCAGCCTTGGTTTGGACGAAGAGGAGGTCATTGACCGAGTAGGCCGTTTGAAGAAGACGCAGGTCATTCGATACATCGGCCCCGTCTTCGATTCGCGGAGCCTGGGCTACCAAAGCACTCTCGTGGCCATGCGCATTCCGGAGGAAAGGCTGGAACGTGCCGTACGAATCGTGAATGAGCACCCGGGGGTGAGCCACAACTACGCTAGAAGCGACACTCTCAATCTATGGTTCACCCTGGCTGTGCCGCCGGGAGACGACCTGAAGAAGGAGCTGCAGGCACTGGTGGCTCGGGTTGGTCCCGAAGAGGTGTTGGACCTGCCAGCGGTGCGGCTCATCAAGCTGGGGGTCTTCTTCGATGTGGCTGGGGACGGCCGTGTTGGCGGCGGTGTGCCGGCGAAGCCTGAACCAACACTCCAATCTGCGACCACGCTTTCGGGTTTGGAGCAGGCGGTAGTCAGGGAGCTACAGCGGGACATCCCTGTGACCAGCAGGCCCTTCAACGCCATGGCGCAGCGCGTCGGCGTGGGGGTCGAGGAGTTCCTCAGATGCTGCCGAGCCCTCCTTGAGCGCGGCGTTATGCGACGCTTCGGTGCATCGATCAGGCACCGCAGCGTTGGGTTCGCCGCCAACGCCATGGCTTGCTGGAGGGTTCCGCCCCCGATGGTCGAGGAGGTCGGCAGAGTGATGTCCGCCTTCAGTGAGGTAAGCCACTGCTACGAGCGAGAGACAAGTGAGGGGTGGCCGTACAACGTCTTCGCCATGATTCACGGCAGGACGAGAGAGGGCTGCCTGCACACCATAGGGGAAATCGCAGCGCAGACTGGTATTGAGGAGTACAGGGTGCTGTTCACGGTCAAGGAATTCAAGAAGGAGCGGGTGAGACTTGTCGCCACGACGGAAAGACAGACCTAGTCGACTGGCCGCAAGCCACGAGGAGTGCAGCAGGAGCCAGAACTCGGCCAAGAGCGATAAGGCTAAGGGAGCGGAAACGCCGTACTACCCGGTGATGCTACACGTTCAGGACAAGCGGTGCATCGTGGTGGGCGGAGGGGAGGTCGCCTTGCGCCGGGTGAGAACACTGATGGAACACGGTGCTCAGGTGGAGGTAGTCAGTCCCAACCTGTGCCCTGAGCTGAGCCAAATGGCGGCGACCGGGGCCATCAAAGTCACGCTGCGAGACTACAGGTCGGGCGACTTGCAGGGCGCATTCGTTGCAGTAGCCGCCACCGCTGACGGCGCAACGAACCGTCAGGTGGCCGAAGAGGCCGTGAAGCGAGGGGTTCTGGTGAATGTGGTGGATACCCCGCAACTGTGCAGTTTCATCATTCCATCATGTTTGCGTCGTGGCGCGGTGACCGTAGCCATCTCCACCGGGGGAAAAAGCCCGGCGCTGGCCCGCAGAATCAGAACGGAGCTGGAGCCCAGTTTTCCGCATGAATACGGCCTGCTGGCCTCGATGGTTGAAGAGGTCCGTTCCGAGTTGAGGCAAGAGGCAATCACCGTACCGGGTGAAGCCTGGCAGCGTGCCTTGGACCTGGACTTGCTGCTTGACATGCTGCGCCGGGGGCACAGGGATGAAGCCAAGAGAAGGCTGTCAGATAGCCTGAGGAGGTACGAATAGAGTGCGCGGGAGTTCCGAACTGACGGGCCCACGGGTCTGCGTGGTAGGTGTGCAGCATGATACAAGCCCGATCGCGGTCAGGGAGAAGCTGAGCATCCCGCGACGGCAGATGCAGGAGGCACTGGCTGCGCTGCGGGGCTACCTCCCAGCGGGCGTCATACTCGCGACGTGCAACCGAACTGAGGTCTATGCCCTGAAGGAGGATGGTCGTTCCACTGAACAGGCGATGTGCAGATTCCTCGAAGACTGGGCTGGCGTTGCCGAGGAGGAACTGGCCCCCTACCTCTATCACTCCTCCGACCACGAGGCGATGAGGCATCTCTCGCAAACGGCGTCAGGGCTTTGCTCAATGGTGATGGGTGAGCATGAGATACTTGGACAGACGAGACGGGCGCTGCAGGACGCGGAGCAAGCCCAGATGGTCAACCTGCCGCTGAGAAAGCTCTTCCAGCATGCCATTCACACCGGAAGGCGAGTCAGGGACGAGACCGGCATCAGCAGGAATGCCCTTTCGGTAAGCGCTGCGGCGGTTGAGCTGGCCGCCGAGGTCACCCGCGATATCGCCAACCGCCGCGTACTTCTCATCGGCGCCGGCGAGGCAGGGAAACTGGTGGCCAGGGCCCTCGCGCAAATGGGGGTTTCCGGGGTAACGGTGGCCAGTCGAGCGATGGGAAACGCCCAAGAGTTGGCCTCGGTTCTCGGGGGGAACGCCATCCATCTGAGCCACATGCAGTCTGAGCTGGGGACCGCTGACATACTCATTAGCTGCACCGGTGCGCCTCATTTCGTGGTGCATCGCGAGCTTGTTGAGGAGGTGATGGCGACTAGGGCGGCGCGCCCCCTGGTCGTCATTGATATCGCTGTACCGCGTGACGTTGAGCCGGAGGTGGGAAAGATCGAAGGTGTGTTCCTCTACGACATCGACCAGTTCAATCAGGTATCGGAAGTCAATCGCAAGGCCAGGGAGAAAGAAGCTGCCAGGGCAGTGGCAGTCGTGGAGGACGAGATGCAGCGCTTTCTGGCCTGGTGGCGAACGCTGGAGACAAAACCGACCATCATTGCCCTGACACAGAAGGCCGAGGAGATTCGCCAACGCCAGTTGAGGTTAACGCTGAAGAAGCTGCCGCCGCTGTCTCAGGAGGAACATGATAGCCTGGATGCCATGACCAAGGCCATCGTGAACAAGATACTCCACAATCCCATCAAGTGCCTGAAGCATAGCGGGCAAGGGGGCGGAGACTTCGTTGACGCAGTACGAGAGCTCTTTGCTCTTGACGGTCAGGTCAGAGAATGAAGTCGGCGAAACGCATTGTCGTGGGCTCGCGTGGCAGCAAGCTTGCCATCATTCAGTCTCAACTTGTGATCTCTGAGCTGGCCAAGACCCATCCCCACCTGCAATTCGAACTGCTCGCCATCACCACGACCGGGGATCGCAGGAAACACACGCCGCTTGAGGAGTTGGGTGGAGTAGGGGTCTTTGTCAAGGAGCTTGAGGACGCCCTGTCGAAGAGGAGAATAGACCTGGCGGTGCACAGCCTCAAGGACATGCCCACCGAGACGCCGGAGGGGTTCCGGCTGGCCGCAGTGACTGAAAGAGCCGACCCCCGGGATGCGCTTGTATCCTCCTTGGGGAAACTCGCGGAACTTCCGCCGGGCGCCAGGGTTGGCACCGGCAGCCAGCGACGTGCCGTACAGCTTCTGGCCCAACGTCCCGATCTTGAGGTTCGCCCTCTGCGGGGGAATGTCGACACCCGGCTGGGCAAGGTATCCTCGGGTGAGCTTGACGCCATAGTGCTGGCTGCCGCTGGCCTGGTCCGGCTCGGACTGGAAAGCGTGATAACAGAGTACCTGCCTCCCGAGGTCTTCGTCCCCGCAGTGGGGCAGGGAGCCTTGGGGATCGAGGTTCGTGCCGAAGACGACGAGACCGCTGAGATGGTTGGCCGCGTAAACCACGAGGCAAGCTGGCTAGGCGTAACCTCCGAGCGCGCTTTCTTGGAGTCCCTGGGTGGGGGATGCCGCGTACCGATCGGTGCGCTGGCCACGGTGGAGGACACCAGGCTCCATCTCATGGGCATGGTGGCCGATCCCATTGGGGGCGAAATCCTGTACGCCGAAGTCGAGGGCAGTGCCCTGGCTCCGGAGGAGGCAGGCACTCAACTGGCTCAGAAGATGATGGGCTTGGGAGCCGCTTCACTACTGGAGGGAAGCGAGCGATGACACAGGGCAAGGTCTATCTGGTCGGCGCTGGGCCGGGGGATGTCGGGCTGATTACCGACCGGGGGCTCGAATGCCTCAAGCGCGCTGACGTTGTTGTGTATGATCGGCTGATTGACAACCGCATCCTCGACTTCGCCCGCCCTGATGCCGAGCTGCTCTATGTGGGCAAGGCGTCGGGAACCCATGCCAAGGAACAGCACGAAATCAACCAGATCCTGGTTGACAGGGCAAAGGAAGGCAAGACAGTCGTGCGACTCAAGGGGGGTGACCCCTTCGTTCTGGGGCGAGGTGGTGAGGAGGCTGAAGCGCTCCATGCCAGCCAGCTACCCTTCGAGATCGTCCCCGGCGTTTCGTCGGCCACGGCGGTGCCGGCTTACGCCGGCATACCGGTCACGCATCGCGGCGTCGCATCCTCCTTTGTCGTGGTCACCGGCCACGAAGACCCCTCAAAGGGCATATCCAGCGTCGACTGGGAGAAGCTGGCAACGGGAGCGGACACGCTGGTGTGCTTAATGGGGATGGGGAATCTGCCCTACATAGTCGAGCAGTTGCTCAGATATGGCAAAGCTCCCCATACCCCAGTTGCACTGATTCGCCACGGGACCACACCCCGCCAGGAGACCCTCGTGGGCACAGTGGGCACCATTGCGGAAGCAGCGGAGAGAGAGGGCTTCGAGCCTCCCGTGGTGATCGTGGTCGGCGAGGTGGTGAAGCTTCGGCAGAAGCTGGCCTGGTTCGACAACCGGCCGCTCTTCGGCAAGCGCGTTCTGGTGACCCGGTCTCGAACCCAGGCCAGCGCCTTCAGCAGGCTGCTCGCCGAACGCGGCGCCGATCCCGTGGAACTGCCCGTGATAGAGACCCGCGATGTCCCCGACCCTGGCGAACTGGACACGGCGATATTGAGTCTATCGGAGTATCACTGGGTACTGTTCACCAGCGCCAATGGAGTGCTGGCGTTCTGGAAG
>Ga0209164_1000363_pt1 | contig 118044 bp, 110 predicted proteins | sample MTBNYHSulfiMetaG_FD_187458 | JGI IMG/M metagenome (GOLD analysis project Ga0209164, IMG submission 187458) | Enrichment culture microbial communities from rom New York Harbor, USA that are MTBE-degrading - MTBE-NYH (New York Harbor Sulfidogenic)... | ecosystem: Environmental > Aquatic > Marine...
ATGGGAAAGGATCTACAACGAGGTCAGGCCGCACCATTCACTGGACAATCTGACCCCCAAAGAGTATATTCAAACTAATTACCCTCAGTGTTGGCCCCAAGTGTCTCATATGTATTGAACCCATACAGAATAATAAAGTAATCAAAAAATATTGTATAATTTAGAAAATTATGGATTAACGTTCGATAGTATCTATCGAATTGCGGCACAAAGGTTTTGCTAATGGACCTGCCAGATCGTTCGGCAGATGTAAAAAATGAATATAGTGAGAAAAATTCTGAAGGGTATTCACTATCGAATGTTATTGTTGTTAAATTAATTCAACGCCTGTTTTAGAATTTTTATCACAACCTATTAGCAAAAACCGGAGCCAAATTTATTGGAGACGGTTTTTTAACTTAATGGATAAGAAGATCACTGCTCTGGAGACGCAAAAAAGCAATCCTGACCGGTTGAATGTTTACATCAATGATAAATTTGCTTTCGGAATCAGCAAATTTATTGCTGCCTGGCTTTCTATAGGTCAAACCATCTCTGAAGAAAAGCTCGAAGAATTAACGAGACAGGATGAGCTGGAAAAGGCTTACCAGACTGCCTTAGGTTATATCGGTTACAAGGATAGAACAACTTCCGAAGTCACGGCTAGACTTGAAAAAGCCGAGTATCCGACTGAGGTCATTCAGAAAACTCTCGCCGAATTAGAAGAAAACGATTATATCAACGATCAAAGATTCGCCCGGCAGTGGGTGGAAAACCGCAGCGAATCCAAACCACGCAGCAGATACCTGCTATCTCTTGAATTAAAGAGAAAGGGTATTGATGAATCCATCATAGAGGAAGCCTTAACAAATATACCAGACGATGCTGAACTCGCCAGAGAATTTGGCAACCAATATATGCGGAAATTATCGCATGTGGACCCTGAGACATTTATAAAAAAAATGTCAGGCGCGATGCAGCGTAAAGGATTTTCATATTCTGTTACCAGGGAAGCAATAGCCTATTTAATCGAACAAAGACAAACGACATAATAAGAATGAGGAATAAAGAATGGAACTAAACGCATTAACAATCACATTGGGAGTGGGAGCAATTCTCATTTTGTCCTATATCGGTGGACAGATTTTCGGGAAAATACAAAACAAAGCCGAAAAAGAAAAAATGGAACTGCTGATCCAGGAAGCGAAAGAAAAAGCGAAATCTGTTGAGCTTGAAGCGCGCGACGAAGCGATCCGGATCAAGCAGCAGGCGGAAGGGGAGGTCAGCCGGCGCCGAAGTGAGCTGGCGCGAGAAGATGACCGTCTGCAAAAACGCAGGGATGATCTGGATGCCCGTATTGAACGGTTAGAACAGCGCGAGCAAGCTGCGAATAAACGCCAAAGCGCAGTAGACAGGCGCTTTAATGAAGTCGAAGCTCTTTATGGCGAGCAGATCCAGAAACTGCAGGAGATCTCCCATATGACCACCGACGAAGCCAAGCAGCTTCTGTTGGCAGAGGTGGAAAAGGAAGCCCGGACGGATATGGCCCGTATTGTGCGGCAGATCGAATCTGAAGCCCGCCAGGAAGGCGACCGGCGCGCACGCGAGCTGATCACTGAATCGATCCAGCGCATCGCATCTGACCAGGTTGCGCAGGTGACAACTTCCACCGTTTCCCTCCCCAACGAAGAGATGAAAGGACGCATTGTCGGGCGAAACGGCCGTAACATCCGCGCCTTTGAACAAGCCGCGGGTGTGGACGTGATCGTGGATGATACGCCTGAAGCGGTAACCATCAGCTGCTTTGATCCCACCCGGCGGGAGATCGCCCGCCGCTCCCTGGAACGTTTGATATCCGATGGGCGCATACACCCGGCGAATATCGAGAAGATCCTGGCAGAAGAGGAAAAGGAAGTCGAACGTGTGATCGAACAAGCCGGAGAACAGGCTGCATTTGATGCAGGCGTCAGCGGCATTTCGCCGGAAGTATTGAAGATGCTGGGACGGTTGAAGTTCCGCACTTCTTATGGCCAGAACCAGCTATCCCATGCGGTGGAATGTTCTATGATCGCCGGCGCGTTGGCGGCGGAAATCGGCGCGAATGTGGAAGTTGCCAAAACCGCTGGTTTGCTGCACGATATCGGCAAAGCGATGGATCACAACACAGAAGGTACACACGCGGTCATCGGCGCCGATTTTTGCCGGCGGCATCGGGTCAACGCGGAGGTGGTGAACGCAATCGAATCGCACCATCATGAAACAGACCAGCAATCCGTGGAAGCAGTGCTGGTGGAAGCGGCAGACGCGATTTCCGGCGCCAGACCTGGCGCTCGGCGGGAAAATCTTGAACAATATATCAAGCGGCTGCGCGCATTGGAAGAAATGGCTCATTCCTATAAAGGAGTCAGCCAGGCATACGCTATTCAGGCGGGCCGCGAAGTGCGCATCATCGTGCGTCCTGAACAGATCGATGATTTTGAATCCTCAAAGATCGCCAGAGAGATCGCAAAAAATATAGAAGAGACCATGCAGTATCCGGGTCAAATCAAGGTGACTGTGATCCGCGAAATGCGGGCGGTGGAATTCGCGAAATAAGATTAGCTTCTATGCAACAATAGAAATTTGTAGGGGCGGACGGCGGTCCGCCCTTTTTTTATTGATAAAAATTAATTAAAGAACGGATTATTTTCTTTTTCCTCGCCCACTGTCGTGGAAGGACCATGGCCGGGATAAAGAATTGTCTCATCAGGCAGTGAAAAAATCTTATGCCTGATGCTCAAAACAAGGTCATTTTGGTCGCTGGTTTTAAGGTCCGTACGTCCAACGCCATGCAAGAAGATCAGATCGCCGCAAAAAGCCAAGGCGCTTTCGGGCAGATAGTAAGTGACGTGCCCTGATGTATGGCCGGGTGTGAAAAGAACATTCATTTTGGAATTGCCTATTTGGATCAATTCTTCATCATCCAGGATCATATCCGGTTGATCTCCAGCGTCAAAGTCAAACCCAAAATCCCGAGCCCCGCCGCCCTCATTCCAAAGACCAAGATCTGAGCGATGAAGAACAATTTTTGGTTCAGCATTGAATTGGTTCTTAAACCATTTTGCACCGCCCACATGATCGAAATGGGCATGTGTGATAAGTATGTGTGTAAGCGATAATCCGTTTCCACGGATTGATTCCAGAATTTCTCGGCTGGGGATGGAGGGATCAACGATCGCCGCTTTCCTGGTATCAGGATCAGTCAATAAATAGGTGTTGTTTTCGATTGGTCCAAGTATGAAGGTCTCAACTTTTAACGTCATTACCCACCATGCTTTCTCATAAACTGAAATGCGGCTTCGAAGACCTCTTCCCTGCCGATATCTTCCGTGATTACATGACCGCTTTCCTCAAGGATCATGCGATCGACATCAGCTGATCTGATGTGCTGTTGAATTTCCTCGGCATGCCAGATCGGCACCGTGCGATCCGCACGTGAATTGACCAACAGTACCGGTATCTTAATGTTGGGCAGAGATTGGTGAAGAACTTCCGTTAGTGCATGCAATTCGGCAATACCCTTCGTGGGATACGCGGGGTAATCAACATGCTCGCGTGTTGTGGCTGGATCGCGAGATTCGCCGCCTTTTTTCTCGATCTCCGGGATGAGCGCACTCAATGGGCGCGCAAACTTTAAGCGCCAATCATTTCCCAAAGTGTAAGGCGCCGCGATGGCTATCGCACCTTTGAGCTGATCGTATCTGGAGGCTGCAACTAAAGCTAAGATGCCGCCTAAGGATAATCCTGCGATGAATACCTTATCACAGATACCGGACAATATATGAATGCCATCCTCTACCGAGGTAAGCCAATCCCGCCAGAGTGTGCGTGATAAATCTTTAGGCTGCGTGGCGTGTCCGGCCAACCGGACACCCAGGGAAGTTATCCCTTTTCGATGAAGCGCTTCTCCCATCAAGCGCATCTCTTTTGGCGCGCCGGTGAAGCCGTGAACCAATACACAGCCGGTTCTTCCTGCGCCAAACAGGAAAGGCTCAGCGGTGGGGATGATCAGTTGATTTTCCATCATTAATTTATTTAATTGATCGACCGCAATTCCCTCGGGAGGGTTGTTATTGTTGAAGAACCCTCTGGAGTTACGATGACATTGTCCTCGATGCGGACACCACCTTCACCAGCGAGGTAGATGCCGGGTTCAATTGTAAAAACCATTCCCGGTGACAGAATTGTAGTCGAAACATCCGAGATATAGGGTTCTTCATGCGCCAGCATTCCAATGCCGTGCCCGGTGCGATGGGTGAAATAGCTTCCATAACCAACATCTGTTATGACCTTGCGTGATGCAGAATCTACTGAACTTGCATGGATTCCCGGCTGCACCTGTCCTCGTCCGGCCAGGTTGGCCTGAAGCACGATTTCAGCGATTTGCTGAAATTTTTGATCTACAGATCCAATTTGAAAAGTGCGGGTGATATCCGAGATGTAACCGTCCGCTGAAGCTCCCCAGTCGATGACCACGATATCGCCTTCCCGGATCAAACGATCCCCGGGGACAGCATGTGGATTGGCGCTATTCGGACCGGATGCGACGATTGGATTGAAGGGAAGTTCTGGCGCGGAACCCAATTCAAGCAGTTTGATCACAAGTTGGTTGGCAATTGTGCTTTCCGACTTCCCGGTAAGGGGTTCAGTGATCAAAGATTCGATTGCTCTTTCTGCAATGGAAACAGCTTTTTTAATCTGTTCAATTTCATCCTCATCCTTGCAAACGAGAAGCTTCTTTAATAATGCTGCGGATGAGATAAAATCTTGATGGCCGATCGCCTGCCTCAGCAAGTCCAATTCAAGAAATCGCATGGATTCAGGCGGTACGGCAATTGAGACACTTCGCAGGTCAAGTGGTTGTGCTGCTTGCTGAAGAGTACCAACCCAACTCTCCGGATCTTCGTTGTAAGGGTAGAGACCCAAATCGATAATCGAAGATTCAGCCTTCTCTCGTTCAAATTCGGGGAAAAACAAAGCCGGCTTTTCTGTTTTGATTAACAACAGAATGACCGGACGTTCAGAGAGATGAAAGTCCAATCCTGTCAGGTATTTCAGACTGGCTCCTGCATTAAGCGCGACAGCCTGGATTTTCATTTCATCCATTAATGAAATAAAACGATTTAATCGTTCTTTTGACATCGGTTTCTCCTAAGGGAGTTCACTCCGGATAATCTGCGCTGCAGCTGTTAAGTTTTTCAAAGCGGGTATCACTTCTTCCCAATTACGCGTTTTCAAGCCGCAATCCGGATTTACCCAAAGCTGTTCCGCCGGAATTACATTCATTGCACGTTTTATCAATTCCTTCATATCATCCAGCGATGGGACATTTGGAGAATGAATATCATACACACCCGGACCTATGTCATTAGGGTATTCAAAATGCTCAAAAGCTTTCAATAATTCCATCTTTGATCGACTGGCTTCAATGGAAATTACATCCGCATCCATGTCTGCAATCGCCTGGATGATGTCATTGAATTCCGAGTAACACATATGGGTATGGATCTGGGTTTCATCGCGAACACCCGACGAAGCGATCTTGAAGCATTCGACCGCCCAATGCAGATACTCCTGCCAATCCCCCCGATGGAGCGGCAACCCTTCACGCAGCGCGGGCTCATCGATCTGGATCACGCGAATCCCCGCGGCTTCCAAGTCTATGACCTCCTGGCGGATGGCATAAGCGATCTGGCGGCAAGTCTCAGAGCGGGGTTGATCATCCCGAACGAAGGACCATTGCAGGATCGTCACCGGTCCGGTCAGCATGCCTTTCATCGGCTTTTCCGTTAAAGATTGGGCGAATTTTGACCATTCCACGGTCATGGGTGCAGGCCTATGCACGCGGCTGTGGATGATGGGAGGCCGTACGTAACGGGAACCAAACGACTGAACCCAGCCATGTTCGGTGAACGCAAATCCATCCAGTTTCTCTCCGAAATACTGAACCATGTCATTTCGTTCAAATTCGCCGTGCACAAGCACATCCAGACCAATTTCTTCCTGGATCTGCACGACTTCACGAATCTTATCCTTCAGAAAATTCTCGTAATCACATGCGCTGATCTCTCCACGGTCAAATTTGGCGCGCTGCCTCCTTACTTCAGCGGTCTGCGGGAAAGATCCAATGGTTGTGGTTGGCAGCAGTGGGAGAGAAAGTTCGGTTTGCTGGATCTTCCTGCGAACTTCAAAGCCGGATTCTCGATTGATCTGGGTCTGGTTAAGTAGAAGTTGATCCTCCTTTAAATTGCGGCTTGCTTTTTCTCTCTTCTCCCTGGATAACAGCGCCTGTTGATTTGTATCAAACAAAATCCCCTCGGGTTTTCCTCTTTCTATCGCAGATTTAAGAGCGCTCATTTCCATGAGCTTTTGAGCGGAGAAACTCATCCACGATCTTATTTCGGGATCAAGATTTTTCTCGATTTCAACATCCTGGGGAACATGCAGCATCGAGCATGATGATGAAATCAACAGGTTGCTTGATTGGGCGTTATTAGAGATTTCAACCACTTTTTTGTAAGAAATTTTGAGATCCTGACGCCAGATATTGCGACCATCGATCAAACCTAGTGAGAGGGTTGAGTGGTTATTTATTTGTTTGATAAATTCCACCGGATCTACCATATTGGATAAATCCAGGTGAATGCCTTCGAATGGAGATAGTTGGAGCAGTTCAAGATTGATCGATGGATCGGCAAAGTATGTGGTCAGAATGATCCTGGGATGGTCTTGGATCTTGCTGAAATACGCGAAAAATTCCTTGAATGCATTAGCCTCTAATCCGGAAAGTTCCAATGACAAGAATGGCTCGTCCAACTGCAGCCATTCAGCTCCGGCAGCTTTTAATTCGGAGGAAAGTTGTTTATAAAGCGGAAGAAGTTCTTTGAGCATCTCGATCGGCTGGAAATCTTCTTCCGTCGTTTTGCTGAGCAGAAGAAAGGAAACCGGTCCGAGAATTACCGGTTTTGTCATAATGCCTTCTTTTTTTGCCAGTTCAAAGGCAGCCAAAGGTTTGAGGGAATTTAATTCAAACCGGGTGCTTTTTCCAATCTCCGGGACAATATAGTGATAGTTGGTGTTGAACCACTTGGTCATTTCCATGGCAGGGATGATTTCGCCTTCAGAAGGTTGAAAACCTCGCGCCATAGCAAAGTACAGGTCAAGATCATTTTCAAATTCAAGCTCAGTAAACCGTTCAGGAATAACACCAAGCATCACAGCGGTGTCCAACACATGATCATAATAGGAGAAATCGTTACTTGGGATCAGGTCTACACCGGCAGACTGCTGCAATCTCCAGTTATTTAGCTGAATTTCTTCTCCCGTCTTAATCAGCTCATCGAGTGAAGATTTCTTTTTCCAGTATGACTCTAATGGGAATTTCAATTCGCGATTTTTTCCTATCCGCGGGTAACCCAGGTTATTTGTAAGAATCATAAAGCTCCTAAATGTTTTCCAAAACCGGTTCTGCAAAGATACTATACGCGACATCCAAATCAAGAATGACCAGATGACCATCAACAGTCAATGACATGGTGCTATTAAATGGCAGTATTTCCTGAATCACACAGGTCTCGCCGGGTGTTATTTTGTTCTTTTCCAGAAATTTCATTAGTTTGGGATCGTCTTCCAGGAATTCATGGATACGGCGAATCATCACATGTGCACCAGCATCAAATGCCGGAAGTGATCTCCATAGACTGGAAATTTCTTCCGATCCAGGCATAGGATTACCGTGAGGGCAGAGCTCAGGATCGTTAAGGGTAGCCTGTAAGCTTTTCTCCACATCACTGGATATGGTGTGCTCTATCTTGTCCGCTTCGTTGTGGATCTCGGACCAGGGTAAATTCAGGATCTTGGCCAACATCCATTCAGTCAGCATGTGCCTGCGGATGAGGTTATGCGCAGCGGACTTTCCGGATGCAGTTAGATGAACCTTCTTGTTCTTGTCCAGGGTGATCCAGTGATCCCTGACCATGCGCTGAAGGGTGACTGTCACGGTCGGCGGGGAGACGTTCAAGATCTCCGCGAGGCGTGCGCCATACACCTCCTCGCGATCGCGCTGAAGAGTGTAAATTATCCCAAGGTAATCTTCAATGGTGGGTGTTGGTGATCTTGAATTCGCCATTACCACCCGCCTTTATATGTTATTTCGATTAGCATATACTTACCCAAGATTTTATCATTTGCACTCTAAATTAATAAATCTCTGAAGTGTATAATTCATGCTTTGAATGGAAGCTTAATAAACAAGATGGAATCCGCTTACAACCAGATACTGGAACGCTTTTCTGTTCGCCGTTACCAGAAAGATACCCTTCAACCTTCGCTTTTGACGCGAATTCATGAAAAAATATCCTCTGTAGAAGCATTGGATGTAAGGAATGTGTTCTCCTGTAAAATGTACGAGTACGACATGCAGGAAAAGACTTCCGGCGCTCTGGGGATATATGGAAGAATTTTCCAGGCCCCGTATTTTTTCGCCCCCAGTATTCAGGGTGATATCCTCTCTTTGGTTGACCTTGGATTCCGCACCCAGCAAATTATCCTTGACCTTTGGAGAGAAGGGATTGGCTCCTGTTATATCGGCTGTGTTCATCAGCAAAAAAAGGTTATTGAGTTACTTGGACTGCCCAAAAGTGTGCGGGTGATCAGCATGGTTGCTTTTGGAACTCCTTCGGAGGACCAATCCAAATATTTTTACCAAAAGGTTTCACAGGCAATTGTAAGATCCAAGCGGCGTCTTGAATATCAAGATCTGTTCTTGGATAGATCGCTATCCGATTTCATGGATTTATCTGAGCAGTATAAAGCCATTATTGAAGCAGGGCGGCAAGCACCCTCCGCAACCAATGCCCAACCCTGGAGATTTAGTATTCACCGGGGATACTTTGAGATCCTTGCTTTGAGAAAATCCAGTGGCAAGTTATATGATTTGGGCCAGGAGTACACTCTGCACGATGTGGGCATCTGTATGGCGAATATGAGCCGGGCAGCCAAGGCATTAGGCAGGGAGATCCAATGGGAGTTGCTTCCTTTTCCAGACGACGATTCGCTAGATAGAGCCACCTCTGTCGCCCGATTTAAATTTAATTAATGAAAGGTTAAATATGATCAATATAAAATCCAATGGCGAGATTGATGGATTGAGAGCGGCTGCGAGACTGGTGGCGGAAACATTTCTCGAGATCGAACCGCTGATCAAGCCGGGGGCTGTGTTACAGGACATTGACAAACGAGCGGAAAAATTCATTCTCAAACACAAGGCAGAGACGCTTTACAAGGGAATCAGACAAAGACCTCGGCAAAGGCCGTTCCCCGGGTCAATTACAGCGGCTATCAATCACCAGATCTGCCACGGGATTCCGGATGGCCGTGTCCTTAGAATAGGGGATATCGTCGGGATCGATATAGGTCTGATGTACAAGGGGTGGTGTGGAGATGCCTGCTACACTTATGAGATTGGTGAAGTTGCGCCAGAAGTAAAAAGATTGGTGCAAACCACCCGGGAGTGCCTGCAGAAGGGCATCGGCGCCTGCCAACCCGGCAATCGGATCGGCGCAATTGGCGCATCTATACAGGATTACGCCGAGAGCAAGGGGTACTCGGTAGTACGTGAGTATGGTGGCCACGGTATCGGACGCAGTCTTTGGGAGGAACCATTTGTCCCGCATATCGGCCCGGCTGACCGCGGACCGGTCATGAAGCCTGGTCTGGTTCTCAATATTGAGCCGATGATCAATATGGGCTTACCCGACACCCGCTTGATGCCTGACGAGTGGACGGTAGAAACTGCCGACCATTCACTTTCCGCCCAGTTCGAACATACTGTGCTTATTACGGAAGGAGAACCCGAAATTCTCACAACCATTTAAACCATTGGAGGGATTATGAAAACGAAACGGTATTTGATGTTCGCGCTTCTCTACTTCGCGCAGGGATCGATCATGGCGTTTTTTACTGCCCTGAATGCACTCTACCTCAAGTCATTCGGCCTGGATATGACCCGGATTGGGATTATAGGTACGATCGCCCTTATCCCTTTTGTGATCAAGATCTTCTTTGGCATGCTGAGCGACAAGGTCAACCTGTTTGGACTGGGATATCGAAAACCCTATATCGTCCTGGGAATACTGATCCAGGCACTCTGCCTTTTGATAGTACCCCTGATCGATCCGGGGAAAAATTTTTCCTTATACGCCGGTTTGGCATTCCTTATGATGGCGGGAATGGCACTCTATGACACTTGTACAGATGGCTTGGCGCTGGACACTACACCCAAGGAAGAGGAAGGCAAGATCCAGGGTTACATGGTGGGCGGACGGGCTGCGGGTATGGTGATCGTCTCAGCCTTAATCGGCGTGATCGCGCAATATTTCTCCTGGACCGCAGCGTTTATTTTTCTGGCTGTGATCACACTCATCCCTCTGCCCCTTGTGTTTTCCTCACGGGAAGGGGAAAGACCGGAGGATATGCGGTTTGATTGGAAAGCATTTGCGAGTTTTAAGAAACCGGCAGTGATCGCGCTGGGTGTTTTAGGCGCTTTATACTCTTTGATCATCAATGGCGCCAACCAGCTGGTGAATCCTTTCCTCAGCCAATCGTTTGATATCAGCCTCTCAACCGCGGGATTTGTGTCGACGGTTTTAGGTTTGGGTATTGTGATCGGCGGATGGGTGGGAGGAAACATCACAGACCGCATCGGGCAGAAGCGATCTATCCAGAGCGCTTTGCTGATCGCGCTCGTATCCATTGGCTTACTTTCGTTGATCATCAATCAATGGATGGTTTGGGTATTGGTGATCGTATTTGGATTCGCCTTTGGTTTCTATGAAACGGTATATTTCGCGATCTCCATGAGAGTCACGGATGGGCGGATCGCTGCCACAATGTTCTCCATCCTCATGGCGGTGGCGAATATTGGCACAGGAATTGGATTGGGCGTTACCGGTGTGATGGCGGATAATCTAGGCTTCCGATTGTCATTTGTTGTGATCGCTTTGCTCAATTTGTTGGCGCTCCCTCTCATGGGGATAATTTTCCCGAGGAAGACTGGGCTTACAAAGAAACCTGCTGAAATTCAAAACTAAAGACTTTGAATTAATGAATGTAGGGGCGCATGGCCGTGTGCCCCTGCCAAATTAAATAAACCTTTAGTTGATGCTGATTGCCGCCTGCTTGTTAATTATTATTGGATATTAAAGTAGTTGAAAATCGCTGTCGAGATCTGAGCGGACAAGAAATTCGCGACATCAAAGATCAATTGGGTGGGCTGATACATTCCGATGACCGCCACATAATTTCCACCTGGTGAAAAGACGATGCCGGCATCCATAATGGTGTGGATCACACCATCAATCTCAACGATCCATCCGTGCTTGTGGGCGAATTGCGTGCCGTCCGGCAGTCCTGCCTGAAGGAGTACAGCAATTTTGTTCTGGGTAAGGTATGTGATCATCGACTGGCACTCGGACTGCGTCACTTCTCCCTGAAATACCGCCGCAAGCGATCCACCGCCCGTTTGGGCACATTGGTAAATATCATCCAGCAGCATACCCATTTCCGCGGTAGTCGTTTGGTTGTACACATCCGGCCCAGTATCATAATCCAACCGTTGATTGGCGGGCGTCAGGTACCTTTGGAGTAGGGGTGCGCCCAGATAAAAATGACCAGCCAGGAAGGTGTTATCCAAGCCCAGCTCGCGTAAATCATTGGTGACAAAGATCGGCCCGATATTTGGATCAAGGTACGTTTGCATCAATGTATCCGCGGGCGGGTTCTCCGATTGCTGGATCATTTGCAGCATCAGATTGGCAGCGCCCTGCGGGGTGGGTTCGCTCAGCCGGCGGAATGATGACACCATAATGGGAATCTTGATCGTGCTGGCTGCGGTGAACGCGACGCCTGGATCAAGATCACTCCCTTGTTCATAGGCAAAATTGATCTCCTGCCGGTTTTCCAGATCCAGGATGAAGATTTCGGTCAAACCGTCGAAATTGCTGCGATCGATGATCTGTTTGATCAAAATCTCCAGGTTGTCCAGCGATGGCCGCGGCGGCTGGATATTATTGATCACCATCTCAGCGGTACGGGAATTCGGCGATACAAGCGCTTGTTTAACCAGCGTCAATGACCGATCGATGTTGAGGACTGAGCCGGGTGTACCAACCTGGAAATTGATCGTTCCTGGTACTGGTTGGGAGGATTCCGGCACTTCATCATACCGAGAGGCTATCTCATTCATCAGGAATATCCTGATGCGGTTGTCATCAATAGTCGCCCGCAGAGGTGTGTCATGCGCAACAGGCGGCCGGTTCCAAAGATAATCCCAGAAGGATGACCAGAAAGGCAGATTTACCCGCTGCTGGTCGGCCGCAGCGATCATGGACTCTGTATCCAATTCAAAACCTAATTGGGAAGGTTTAACCTGGATCCGCTGGTCTTTGTACAAGATCTCAATCGGGTTGTTATACGCCTGTGTCACCCGCTCCGCAGCTTGCTGCTGGTTCAAACCTCCCACGGCTATGCCGCCGATCTGCGTGCCAGGAGGAAAACCTCCCTGTATACGGCTGAATTGGATTAACTGCAAAACTAGCAGCACTGCAGCGATTACAAGTAGGAAAATGGAAATCCAACGGAATAAATTAAACCGGCTGATCTTCAATCAAAGCTCCTGTGGTAAACAGCGACAGCTATTTTACCAGAATCATACTTCATGTGCGCATAACCGCAAATCGTATACGATATACTTTGTTTATGCAGGTGAGCCGAAATGTTTTGGTTAAGATGATCCAGAAATGTTTTCCATTTAACCAACTCGACGAAACAGCAATTCAACACCTAATCGAAAAATCCGAAGTCCTTTTTTTTGAGAATGGCCAGATGATATTTCAGGAGGGTACACCCGGCGGCCATCTTTACCTGATCCTGGAAGGAAGGGTTAGTGTACTTCAGGAAAAGAGAGGTTTGCCATTTGTCATCAACCAAAAAATGGATGGGGGAGTTTTCGGTGAGGAGGTTCTGCTTCCTTCCAGGAAGCGTATGGCGACCTTAAAAGCCGAAGCTAACCTCATGGTTCTAAAAATCCCGGCAGCATTCCTGACCAGTTTTCTTAGCGAATATCCTGATATTAGCAAATCGCTTGAAATCCTGACCTCCACGTACAAGAATCTCATAAACAGGCGGGATGCACTTACCTTGAATGAGAGTATTTATTATTTTGGCAGACCTCATATTTTTCTTTATTTAAAAAGATTAGTCCTACCTCTTATACTTGCTGCCTGTCTTATTTTTACTTTTTTCCTATTGAGTGGAAATGATAATTATTCAACCGCCAGTTGGATTGCACTGGCTGCTGGCTCTATCATGGTTCTGGCTTCGATCTTCTCCTGGCAATATTTGGAATGGAGGCGGAACACCCTGAATATCACAGCCAGGCGGGTGATCTCCAATGATATCCGACTGCTTAAGTCAGAAGCAGTTATGGATACACCCTTCAACACTGTAATGAATATCCGGCTAACCCGCACATTGGTAGGCAAAATCTTGGGTTTTGGCGACTTGTCTATTGATACCTATACAGGGGAACATCGGATTCCAGCGGTACCCAAGGCAGATCAAGTCCAGAGATTGGTCGAATTCCTGCTCGATTCGGCCAAAGCGGAAAGCCAAACAAAAGAACGTGAGTCCTTCAAAGAGATTCTCGAAAATCAACTTGGCGGGACCAATACCTCCAATGGTGAAAAATCAGCCGGCTTACCACTTGATATGAATTCATCTACCAAAACAATATTCTCCCAGCCAGAGATCATATATCGCACCCATTGGGTGATCTTGTTGAAGAAAGTACTATTTCCCACAATGGTATTCGCGATGGTCACTCTGGCAGCTGCGTTTTCCTACCTCAATGGGCTCATTCCCGCCGGAAGCACGACAATAAATTCGCTGGTTTTCATTCTTCTTTCCGCTTCGGTCGTTGGGTGGATCTATCAATTTTTTGACTGGTATTATGACCGCTTCCTGATTATTGATAACCAGATCATTGACATTAATCAAAAGCCTTTTGGCCAGGAGGAACGCCGCTCCGCTTCGATCTTTAATATCCAATCCATTAAGTTCGAGCGTAAAGGATTATTAGGTATCCTGCTGAATTACGGAACAGTTTTTATCCGCATCGGAGACGAAGAGTTTACCTTTGACAAGGTCCCGAACCCGGCCGGAGTTCAAGCCAGAATTTTTCGAGCTCTGGAATCATCCATTTCCGGCAAGCAAAAAAGCGAACTCACGGCCCAGCAGGTTCGGTTGGCCAACTGGCTGGATGCTTATCAGGAATTCCAGAAGAGCCACGAGAATTAAACAGAATAATTTATAATAATTAGAAGAAAATGATAAAAAATAATTCCATAGAAGGGGATTTTCATTATTCATGGCAATCAGGGAAATAATCAAACTTCCTCATCCGACACTTAAAAGAAAAGCGCATAAAGTCCAGGATTTTGATAAGGATTTCCAGAAGCTGGTGGATGATATGATCGAGACCATGCGCGCGGAGCCCGGCGTTGGTTTGGCCGCCCCGCAGGTCAATCAGTCGCTGCGGCTGATTGTTGTTGAGTATCCAGAAGATGATTCTATCGAAGAAGCGGAAGCGAGACTGTATGTGGTCGCAAATCCCGAGTTTACCTACCTTTCCCCGGAAACGGTCAAAGGTATCGAAGGCTGTCTTTCTGTGCCTAATCTGCTGGGTGAAGTGGAACGCAGCCGGGATGTGATCGTTGTGGGATTGGACCGAAAAGGCAAAAAAACGGAGATCAAGGCTTCCGGCTGGCTGGCGCGCATTTTCCAGCACGAGATTGACCACATCAACGGGATCCTTTACGTCGATCGAGCTGAAACACTTTATCAACCGGAAGAGATGACGCCGGACGAATGGGTTTAAACTTAACCCGGTATGAAGATCCACAGTCTCTCGCTGACCAATTTCCGGGCATTCAAACGTATAGAAATCGAATTTTCTGACCACCTGAATCTTTTCATCGGACAAAACGCCCAGGGAAAAACCTCCATCCTGGAAGCGATCCATTTTCTTTCCCTCTTGACATCGCCCAATACGGGCAGCGATCGCGAGGTGGTAAATTTCCTGTCGCTAAACGAAGATATCCCGGTCGCTCGAATTACGGCAGGAATCGAACGGGCCGGGAAAAACCATTACTTGGAGTTGCGGCTGATACTGAACGGCAGCCGGGTTGGAAACCAAAAGCTTAGAAAGGAATTTTTCATCGATGGCGTTCAACGCCGCCTGGTTGATTCAGTGGGTTTTTTCAACTCCATTCTTTTCCTGCCGCAGATGACACGCATCATTGAGGACGGGCCGGATGAGAGAAGGCGCTATCTGGACCAAACTTTGTCGCAGGCGCTCCCGGGTTATGTGCGCGCACTCAGTACTTACCTCAAAGGCGTCACCCGGAGAAATGCGCTGCTCAAGCAGCTGGCTGAAACCGGCGGTGATCAGGACCAATTGCTTTATTGGGATGAATTGCTTGCCGAGAATGGATCTCAGATCATTTATCACCGGTTCCAGGCATTGAAAGAATTACATCTATTAGCGAGTGGGCACCACTGCGAAATAACCGACGGCAAGGAAATACTGGACCTCATCTATCAACCTTCGATCATATCCAGTTTTCCTGATGAAGGTGAGGGTAAAACTTGGGATCTGACATTACAGGCCAACGAGCTCAAAGACAAATTTCTGGCACTGCTCAAGACCAAACGTCGTGAGGAGATCGCTAGGGGAGTGACCACCATCGGTCCGCACCGCGATGACATCCAGTTCATGGTCAATGGCGTGGACATGGGGATCTACGGTTCACGCGGGCAAATCCGAACAGTGGTTATGGCTCTGAAATTCGCGGAAAAGGACTGGTTTAAAGCCAAGTCTGGCGAACTGCCTGTCATCCTGCTGGACGAAACGCTGGCCGAGTTGGACGGAAGCCGCAGGCTGGACTTGCTCAGATCGCTCGAGAACGGGGGGCAGGCAGTGCTTGCGACTGCTGACCTGGAATTATTCGATCAGGATTTCATCCAACGCTGCGATGTTTGGCAGGTTAGCCAGGGTGGGATCACGAAAGCGGTTTTTTAGCCGGGGTGCCGGCTTTGCGCGGGTAGGCAGCCGGTGTTCGATTGACTTTTTCGATCAGCACCAGGCTTCTTTCCCCTGAGTTTTCCGGCAGGCTGACGAATTCCACGGTACTGATCTTTCCTCCTAAGATGGACAAGGCTGATTCTGACCGCTGTAATTCCTGTTTAATATCTCCACCTTTCATCACCAGGGCGTGGCTTCCGACCCTGGTCAGTGGCAGCAGGTATTCAGCCAATACTGGCAGGTCGGCGACCGCCCGGGCGACCGTCCATTCGAATTTCTCCCTCATATCCTTGTCTTGACCGAGGTCTTCAGCCCGCGCATGAATCACCCGCACATCGGACAAGTTCAAATTCTTAACCACCATTTGGCAAAAATCAGATTTCTTGCGGACTGAATCGGCCAGGGTCAGGTGAATTTCAGGATTAATGATCTTTAGCGGGATTCCCGGGAATCCCGCGCCGGTGCCAAGATCAATGAGACTATAAGCCCCGGTTCGTGGAAGGAACTTGAAACAGGTCAGCGAATCGAGGAAGTGCTTGATGAGGATTTCCTTCTCTTCCTTGATCGCGGTCAGATTGAATTTTAGATTCCACTCAACCAGCAATTCACTGAACCGCTTAAAAGCGTTCAACTGCTCTTCATCAATTTCCAAATTCAATAGATCAGAAGCACAGCCTCGTAATTCTTGCATCGAAAAGATTATAAATTCAAACACAGCGGCCTCAAGATTGCAGCTTGCTATAATTCAGCAGTGAGGTTGAACAGATGATAAAAGCAGTCATTTTCGATATGGGTGGCGTAATTCTGCGAACAGTTGATTATTTACCTCGCGAGCGCATGGCGCAGCGGTTCGGCTGCACCCGCGCCGAACTGGAGGAGTTTGTATTCTCCAGTCCCACTTCGGTGCAGTCCGAGATCGGGCAACTGGACGATATGGACCACTGGCGTGTTGTACTTGAACATTTTCACCAAACCGGAATGTCCCCATTGGAAGCTTATTACGAATTCTTTTCCGGCGACGAAATTGACCAGGATTTATTAAATTACGCACGCTCACTTAAGATGGAGAGAAAGGTCGGGCTACTGAGCAATGCCTGGGTGAAAGCACGGCAGAGGTTGGGCGGGTTGTATGATTTCATCGATGTTTTTGACGTGGCACTTTTTTCATCTGAAGTAGGCGTGCGCAAGCCGGATAAAGCGATCTTTGACCTGATGCTGGCCAAACTGGGAATTAAACCGCAGGAAGCAATTTTCATTGATGACTTCACTATCAATGTTCGCGGTGCTGCTGAAGTGGGTTTAAATACGATTCAATTTATGGAAAATAATCAAGCAATAGAAGAGATACATGAACTAATTACATCGGTATAATTAATTATTGATGAATTTTTAAGGAATTAACTTGATCTTTAGAAAAGGAGGGAATAAATGAATTTCAACCGAAATACGCGTGATCAAAATAATTTTGAAGAACAATTCTTGCTCAATCAATCCAAAGAACTATTAACTTTTCGGGAAAGAAATACAAACAATATCATTTCAAGCTCTAATGCTTACTTAACATTTCTAGGATTAGCGGCAACTGCGTTAGCACTATTTGTTGATTTTCAATAACCTATATCACAGGGTGAACGAATAAATTTAACCGAGCAAATTATCATGGTTTTTGCTGGTATCGCAATTTTTTTATATGGTTGTTTTATTTATCGCCACATATGGTCTTTTTTCATAAATCAAACTATCTATACAAGGAAACTCAATATGACGAGAGCGTTTTTGAGTAAAGAAAGAATCTCTCAATGCAAGGTTCTCTTGCCAATAAGTTCTGAAATTCCTGGTTTTAACGAAATGGGTCATCTAAAACAAGAGTTCTCAAAAAAAGGTGAAGTAAGTTGGATAAGGCTAGCTAATTCAATTGTTATTTTTCTTACAATTCTTGGATTTCTTACACTCCTCAACAAATTAAATTTGCCATGTGGTTTCCTTCGAATATTCTATATATGGATTTCAATAATTTTCTCATTTATAGGCTTTATGACTTCTTACTTTCTTCATAATAACTATGATCAAAAAATAATCAATGGAGCCGAGAATTATTGGAAGCAATTCATGAATGACTTGAATGAAAATACATAGCAAATTAATAGACAAAAAACTAGATTAGAATTTTTTCCTTTCACTCCCCATTTTCAGCTATGGTATACTCTCACGCACCTGCAGATTCTTGACATGATCGCGGGTGTTGGGTAGAATTCTGCTGCCCTGAGAAAGGGCCTGTAGCGCAGTTGGGAGCGCGCGTCAATCGCACTGACGAGGTCGAGGGTTCGAATCCCTCCAGGTCCACTGGGTAATACAAGGGCCCATAGCGCAGTTGGGAGCGCGTCTCAATGGCATTGAGAAGGTCGAGAGTTCGAATCTCTCTGGGTCCACTGACAAAGCCGGGAATGGAGTACTAAGCCATCCGCCAGCGAGCCGGAGAAAGTGTAAGTCCGGCGGCGCGCCAACGGAGCGCGTGAGGCCCAACTCGCCATTCGGCGGGAACGCCAGGCAGGCGCGGTGAAAAAGTCAACCGCGCACGGGAATGCCCGTTACAGCATCAACTGAGGTGGCCCAAATGGCAACAAGGATGGGCAACCAGGGTGGTACCGCGGAGCAATCCTTCGTCCCTGACGACGAAGGAATTTTTATTAAAACCCTGTGGAAATTGTTCTCAAGCGATAATTTCCAGGAACCTTAATTATGTCATGCTGAACGAAGTGAAGCATCTCGGAATGTATTTCATCTGGTTCACAAAAATAGCCGAGATTCTTCAGGGCTAAAGCCCTTCAGAATGACAAAAAGATATGTAATTTTGCCGTTTTGGAACAGTAATTACAGAAAAAAGAATATATTTGCGAGGAAGAATGCCGAAACCGATTGAGCGATACATACCTTCAAAGATCGAGAAGAAATGGCAGGAAAAATGGTCCGCTGATGGGCTTTATCATGCGGATGTGGACCCCGGTAAAAAGAAATTTTACGCACTGACTATGCTGCCGTATCCCTCTGGGAATTTGCATATCGGACACTGGTATGCGATGACGCCTTCGGATGCGCGCGCGCGCTTCAAGCGCATGCAGGGATTCAACGTGATGTTCCCGATGGGTTTTGACGCTTTTGGGTTGCCGGCGGAGAACGCAGCCATCCAGCGCAATATCCACCCCAAGGAATGGACCTATAACAACATTGCCCATATGCGCGAACAGCTGCGCACAATGGGCACTATGTTTGACTGGCGCCGTGAGGCGATCTCTTCCGACCCCAAGTATTACCGCTGGACCCAGTGGTTTTTCACACAGCTATTCAAGAATAAGCTGGCTTACCGCAAAATGTCTCCGGTGGACTGGTGCCCGAACTGCAATACCACTTTGGCCCGCGAACAGGTATGGGGCGAAGACCGCCACTGCGAGCGCTGCGGCACGCCGGTGATCAAGAAAGATTTGAATCAGTGGTTTTTCAAGATCACGAATTACGCTGATGAGCTGCTGAACTTCGATGGAATTGACTGGCCGGACCGCGTCCGGCTGCTGCAGACCAACTGGATCGGCAAATCGGAAGGCGCATCGATATTTTTTCATACGGAAGGCGGGGATCATTTAGAGGTGTTTACCACCCGGCCGGACACTCTGTGGGGCGCTACCTTTATGGTGCTTGCGCCTGAGCATCCGTTGGTGTCCAAGTTGACCACACCCGATCGAAAAATCGAAGTGGAAGCGTATGTTGAGGAGAGCGTCCGGCAGACCGAGATCCAGCGGGAATCGACAGAGAAAGACAAGACCGGCGTTTTCACCGGCGGATATGCTATCAACCCGGTTAATGGCGAGAAGATCCCGGTGTGGGTGGCGGATTATGTGCTGATGACATACGGAACCGGCGCGATTATGGGCGTTCCCGCCCACGACCAGCGCGACTTTGATTTCGCGCGTAAATTTGGCATAGAGGTGCGCGTAGTAATCCAACCTGCGGGGGTTGAGCCGTTGGATGGAGCGACCATGCCGGAAGCGGTGCCGGCGGATGGAGCAATGGTCAATTCCGGCGCACTAACCGGCACACCTGCCGGACAGACGATCAAGACTGCGATCCGGTATGTGGAAGAGAATAAATTCGGCAAAGGTGCGGTGACCTACCGCATCCGTGACTGGCTGATCTCCCGCCAACGTTATTGGGGGGCGCCCATACCGATCATTTTCTGCAAGAATTGCGGCGAGGTGCCTGTTCCCGATGACCAACTGCCGGTGGAACTGCCGGATGGCGTGGAATGGAAGCCGACCGGGGAGAGCCCGCTCAAGCTGCATCCCACCTGGCGTTTCACCACATGCCCCAACTGCGGCGGCGAAGCTGAACGCGAAACGGATACGATGGACACATTCATGTGTTCTTCCTGGTATCACCTGCGCTATTTGAGCCCCGACTATGACCAGGGTCCGTTTGATCCGAAGGAGTATGAATACTGGATGCCGGTAGACACTTACACCGGCGGGGTGGAACACGCCACCATGCACCTGATCTATACCCGCTTTTTCCACAAGGCGTTCCGAGACCTGGGCGTGACCGGAGGCAACGAACCCATGCTGCAGATGCGCAACCAGGGGCAGATCCTGGGTCCGGACGGACAGCGCATGAGCAAGTCGCGCGGGAATGTGGTTGACCCGGATGAACAGGTGCGATTGTACGGCGCAGATACAGTACGCGCATACCTGATGTTCGGTTATCGCTGGCAGGATGGCGGACCGTGGGACCCGGGTAACATCCAGGGATCGCATCGCTGGCTGGGCCGTGTATGGAACACCTTCATGGAGGAGGGTGAAAAGTCCACTGTTTCGTCTGGTATGGATAAATCCATTCGCAGGAAAGTTCACCAAACCTTGCGGATCGTAGGGCGCGATTTTGAGGACTTTGAATTCAATACGGTCATATCAGCATTGATGGAGTTGTTGAATGAATTGGTGGTTTACAAGGAAAAGGGCGGTTGGGGTAGTCCGGTATGGGAAGAAGCGGTGGATATCTACCTGCGCATGATGGCGCCGGCAACGCCGCATATCGCTGAAGAATTATGGAGCCGCCTGGGTAAACCATATTCCGTTCATCAACAGCCATGGCCTGAGGTGGATGAAGCGGCAACCGTTGAAGATGAATACGAACTGGTCATTCAGGTGAATAGTAAAGTGCGAGAAAAGATCAATGTGCCTGTGGGTATCGGTGAAGAAGGCGCGAGGAAAATTGCCCTCGAACAGGAAAACATCAAACGCTTCCTGGAAGGGAAACAGCCGAAAAAGATTATTTTTGTTCCGGGTCGGCTGATCAATATTGTGATTTAGGATAATTTGGTGTTCTAACTGTAGCAGCTGAATAGATTGAATTGAAATACTAACAAAGAAAAGCCCCTGTATCCGTAGTCATAAGCTCAAAAACACGGACAGGGGTTTTGTCTTTTTCAATCGATTGCTGCATCGAAGCGGCAATCTTGGGATTTCTTTCTTTAGTAAAAGCGATCAGTGAGGGGCCGGCGCCTGATAATGCCGCGCCCAACGCCCCGGCATCCAGTGCCGCCTGAAGAGCAATTTCCACGCCGGGGATCAATCTGATCCGATAGGGCTGATGGACGCGGTCCTGCATGGCGGTTGACAAAATGGAATAGTCCCCAGCAACTAATGAACCTATAAGCAGAGCGGTACGCCCGATGTTAAATACTGTATCCTGCCGGCTATAACTACCAGGCAATACACCCCGAGCTTCCTGTGTACTTAACTTGATCTGCGGCAGAGCGATGGTCGCATGGAGAGGTTGAATACTCTCTTTGTGGGTGATCAGTGTATCCCCATCCTGAACCACCACAACCAACCCCCCAAAAAGGCAAGCGGCAATATTATCCGCATGGCCCTCCAGTTCCAATCCGAATCTGAGCATCTCATGATCCTCGATATCCAATGAGTAAAGTTGCCTTGCTGCCAGTAATCCTGCGATGACCGCAGAAGAACTGGAACCCAAACCAGAGGCAACAGGGATGCGGTTATGGCACTGAATGGAAAGGCCGCGCGGAGTTTGGATCGAGAATTTCTCTAAAACAAGCGAGAACGCCCGAAAAACAAGATTTGTGTGATCAGTTGCCAAGTCCTTTTCGCCTTCTCCCTGGATTTGGATTTCCAGGTTATATCCTGCGAGAGAAAATGTGACCTCATTCCAGAGATCAAGAGCTAAGCCGAGACAGTCAAAACCCGGTCCGAGATTAGCTGTGGTGGCCGGGACACGGATGGTGACGGAACTTTTTTCAGCCATTGAGAATAAAATCCTCCAGCCTGGTGAAATCCGCGGGAAATACCTCAGGTTTCTTAAAATCCTGTGTGATGATATCCGGGTCCTTCAGTCCATGGCCGGTGCACACTACCACAATCCTCTTTCCGCTGACGTCAATCAGTCCGCCAACTATCTGATTTTTCAGACCGGCTATTCCAGCCGCAGATGCCGGTTCCACCCAGATGCCGTCGGAAGCCAATAGTCTCTGCGCAGAGATGATTTCCTTGTCCGAAACCGCAATTATGGTGCCTTTCGATTCTGAGGCAGCCAGCAGGGCTTCTTCCCCGCGGGCAGGATTGCCGATGCGGATCGCGGTGGCGATGGTTTCGGGTTGGCTGACCGGGTGGCCGGTCACCAATGGAGCTGCACCTTCCGCCTGTACGCCCAGAATCCTTGGCAGTCCAGTCTTTTTGGATTGGTCGTACTCTTTGAATCCCATCCAGTAAGCGGTGATGTTGCCGGCGTTGCCCACCGGCAGAGCCAGCCAGTCAGGCGCTGAACCGAGGACATCGCAAATTTCGAAAGCTGCGGTCTTCTGCCCCTGAATCCGATAGGGGTTTAGTGAATTGACTAATGCAATAGGATGCTTTTCCGAGATTTGAAGGACGATGTTCAGAGCGTCGTCAAACGAACCATCGATCTGGATCACCTGCGCGCCATAAGCGATCGCGCCGGCCAGCTTGCCGGCAGCAACCTTACCTGCAGGAATGATGACGATCGCATTCATGCCCGCCCGTGAGGCATAAGCAGCGGCGGAAGCCGCTGTATTTCCGGTGGAAGCACAGATAACCGTTTTGGCACCGCGATGGGCTGCTTCACTGACCGCCACGGTCATGCCGCGGTCTTTGAAAGAACCTGTCGGATTTAACCCTTCAAACTTGATCCACAATTCGAAACCGCCGCCCAATGCGTTAGCGATTGACGGTACAGGAATCAATGGGGTGTTTCCCTCAAGCAATGTCACTGCTTCCATATCCATCGGCGCTTGGATAAATTCTCGATATTTTTCAACAACACCAGGGTAGATTTCCGCCATAAGATCCTCTAATAATATTATTTCAATTCGATGACCGCAACTCTTGGGAGCCCGGCCAGATCCTTTTCGATTTTAACAAAGGAATCGGGAAAATAATCAGAACCCAATTTGATGATATCAGCCGGTTGAGTGTAATCAATTTCGAGAAAAATTGCACCTCCTGGTGAAACCAATTCAACTGCCTGACTTAAAAGTCTTTCGATCAACTCCAAACCATTCTCACCACCATCCAACGCAAGCAATGGTTCATATCGACTGACGGGTAATTCGGTAAGGCGATTCGTGGGGATATAGGGCAAATTTGCGCAAAGACAATCGAATCGACCGGAAATTGATTTTGTCAGGTTCATTTGGGCTAAATCGATCCGTCCGGATAAATTGTGTTTTTTTACATTCTTGTTTGCCATCTGTAATGCATTGAATGAGCTGTCGACTGCAAGGAAATGAATATCAGGCAGGTTGGCGCCAATTGAGACAGCAATGCAGCCTGATCCAGTGCCCACATCAAGAGCTCTTCTTTTTTGCGGGTGAGCTTTCAACCAATCGAGCGCCAAAGAGACCAGAAGCTCGGTTTCCGGGCGTGGGATAAGCACATCCGGTGTGATGGTGAATTCCAAGTTGAAAAATTCCTGCTTCCCTGTGAGATAAGGGAGAGGAGTGCCAGTCATTAATCTTTTTAATAAATGATCCAGGTGTTGGCGATTCTGATCGGATAACCTGAATTCAGAATGGCTGATACCGAAATGGCTTGGCACTTTCAAGACATGGGAGATTAAGGCATAGAGAGATGAAGCCGGTTCTTCCGGATGCTGCTTTAGTAGATCGCGTGCAGTATTAAGCCAATCGCCGAGTGAAAGAGACTCAGACCTCAGATTCGGCAAGTCTCTCGGCTTCATCACGCATGGCCAATTCATCGATGAAAATATCCAGGTTGCCCTCCAGGACGCTGACCAGATTATGCGATGATACGTTGATGCGGTGATCTGTTACCCGTGACTGTGGGTAGTTGTACGTGCGGATCTTTTCGGAACGTTCTCCCGTTCCAACCTGTGAACGGCGCGCGGCGCTCTCTTCTGATTGTCGTTTCTCTTCTTCGATCTCATACAGCCGAGCACGGAGAATGCTCATTGCACGAAGACGGTTCTGCGTCTGGGAGCGCTCATCCTGGCAGGTTACCACAAGACCTGTAGGCAGATGGGTGATACGGATCGCTGTAGCATTTTTCTGGACGTTCTGTCCGCCAGCTCCAGCCGATTTGAAGACATCGATCTTTAGATCGCTTTCGGGGATTTCAATATCGACTTCCTCCACTTCTGCTAATACTGCCACGGTGATAGTGGATGTGTGTATTCGCCCAGAGGATTCGGTGGAGGGAATACGTTGTACGCGGTGCACGCCGGATTCGTATTTCAACCGGGAGTAAGCCCCGCGGCCTTTGATCACGAAAATAATTTCCTTGATCCCACCGATGCCGGTCTCGTTTTGGGATATCACCTCCAGACTCCATTTACGGTTCTCGGCGTAGTGTAAATACATGCGGAAGAGTTCCGCAGCGAACAGTCCAGCCTCATCACCCCCGGTGCCGGCACGGATCTCCATGATAACATTGCGTTGATCGCGTGGATCCTTGGGGATCAGCAAACCCTTTAATTCTTCTTCGAGTTTTTCGGCTGATTCTCTCAGTGAAGAAAGTTCCATTTCAGCCAACTGGCGCATTTCTTCATCGTCTGAATCCAGCAGTGATTCGGATTCTTTAATCGAATTTAATGTAGCCCTGTATTTTCGCGCTTTTTCGACGATCTCCTCCAGTTCGGCTTTTTCCTTGGAATACTCGGCCACCTTCTGGTAGTCATCAATATTTTTCTGAATGAGTTGATTAAGTTCGTCGAACCGCTCTTCAACAGAAGCGAGACTTTCTAGCAGCATAAAAAAATTCCTATTTTTATTGGGATTTACACCTTACCTGCATAATTATACCAGCCGGGTTTTTACGCCCATTTTACACATCTCCGCATGCGGCAAATAAGGCTTGGATATAATTTATTTATGTAAAGGAGATTTTAAAAATGCATACTGAAGAGAAACAAGTCATTTCAACTGAAAAAGCGCCCAAAGCGATTGGCCCATATTCACAAGGAATTGAGGTTGGTTGTTTCATGTTCTTATCCGGCCAATTGGGGTTGGTGCCAGAAACTGGTGATTTTGTTGCGGGCGGGGTTGAGGAACAGACACGTCAATCCTTAACCAACCTAAAAAACATTGTTGAATCCAAAGGCCACAGCATGAAAAAAGTAGTGAAAACAACCGTCTTCCTCAAGAATATGGCTGATTTCCCCAAGATGAATGCCGTCTACGCTGAATTCTTCGAAATTGATCCGCCCGCCCGGTCAACCGTTGCCGCGGCAGCGTTACCCAAGGACGGATTAGTGGAGATTGAAGCGATCGTAAAGATTTAGGACTTCCCGTGGATAAGCAGGCAAGAGATACGGTTTTTGTGGTGGATGATGAACAAAGCATCATTGACTTTGTGCGCATATACCTTGAACGCGAGGAATTTGCCTGCGTGGGAATCAATGACGGGATGGTGGCATATAACCGTATCATGGAAGAAAAACCAGCCCTGGTCGTTTTGGATGTAATGCTTCCAGGCATGAGCGGATTTGATGTGTGCCGGAGATTGCGGGCATCCAATAATCAGGTCCCGATCATCATGCTGACAGCCAAGGAAGAAGATATTGATAAGATCCTTGGCCTGGAACTGGGGGCAGATGATTACCTGACTAAACCCTTTAATCCACGTGAACTGATCGCGCGCATCAAGGCTGTACTTCGAAGGATCACCTTGAAAAAGAAAACCGAGGAAGAGGTTATCCGCGCAGGTGATATCGTCATCAATATGCAGCGGCGCGAAGTGTCAGTCGGTGAAGAGCAGGTTCATTTACGTACCCAGGAATTTGAACTTTTACGGGTGCTGGCTGAAGATCCCGGCCGGGTATTTACCCGTGATCAATTATTAAATTTCGCTTGGGGATACGATTTCGCCGGGCAGACACGGACGGTGGATGTTCATATTGCCCAACTCCGCCAAAAGATCAAGACCAGCAAAGTGCAAATCGAAACCGTAACCGGTTTCGGCTATCGGCTGAGGATTTAATGGCTTTTTCCTCAATCAGCAACCGGCTTTGGTTGACGTATCTTTTTATCATCCTGCTGGTCCTGCTTATTGCTTTTGCCGGGATTGTGGTTGCGTTTCAGCGCAGCCCGATTCTTTATCGTCAGGTTTTCTACCGTATTTCGCTGGTCAATGGATTCCTTACCGAACGGTTAACCTTGGTGTATCGCGGGGAATGGGAGCCATTTATTCAATTATTCCTGAATGAAGTCAACATCTCCGATATAAAGATCGCGGTTCTTAATAACGAAGGCGAAGCATTGCTTTTGGCAGCCGGGACTTCACGCCAGGATATCCCAAAAATTACCGATCCCGAATCAACAGTCGAAAAAAGTCACGAGCGAATTTTGACTTACCGGGATGAAAACAAGAAGTATTGGTTCTACCAGATCAGCCGGATCGATGAAAACCATTTTCTGCTGACTTTGTCGGAAAGGCCGGAAATTGCGATCACAGCCCTCTTTCAGGATGAGCTTCTCAGCCCTTTATTTCGTGCTGGGGTGATCGCGCTGGTTATATCCTTTGTCATTGGATGGGTGATCGCGCGCTGGATCACTCAACCTTTGGAAAAGATCTCCTCGGCGGCCGGTCAGATCGCGGAAGGAAATTATGTTACCGTTCCCATTGAAGGTCCTTCTGAGGTTAAGCAGTTGGCAAGCACAATGAATGATATGGTCGTAAAGGTCGAGAATAGCATCCAATCCCAGAATGATTTCGTGGCCAATGTCTCGCATGAATTTAAGACACCCCTGACTTCCATACAGGGCTTTGCTCAGGCTTTAAGCGATGATGCGATCAAGGAGAAGAAGGAGAAAAAGAAGGCTGCGGATATTATTTTAGGTGAAACCCAAAGATTAAACCACCTTGTGAATGACTTACTGCTCTTAGCCCGATTGGATGCAGGGACTATGGGAATTGAGAAAACAAAAGCTGATCTGAATCTGTTAATTCATAATACACTTGAGCGTTTTCAGTTTCAAATCAATAACAAGCATTTATTTGTTAAGAAAGAAATTTCAGGCAAATTAGAAATATCACTGGACGGAGAAAAGATCAGCCAAGTGCTGAATAATTTGATCGATAATGCGATTAAATTCTCTCCTGATGGATCTGAATTATCTATTTCAAGCTCACATGAAAATAAGTGGGCGTTGATAAAAATTCAGGATTCCGGACCTGGGATTTCTGAAAAAGATCAGAAGCGCATATTTGAGCGGTTCTTCCAGGTGGATGAATCACGCAAAGGTGGACCTGGACGCGGGGTCGGTTTGGGACTGGCGATCGCCAAGCAGGTCGTTCAGGCGCATGGCGGGGATATTGAAGTACACAGTAAGCCGGGTGAAGGTAGCACTTTTATGGTAAAACTACCATTAACCCATGACCGTAAAATCAAAAAACTCAGTTGAAGTATCTGTTATAGTCCCCTGCTTTAACGAAGAAAACACCATTCAGCTTCTCCTCGAAGCGATTCATAATCAAAATTTCAAAAAAGAGAATTTGGAAGTTGTCATCGCTGACTCGATGTCAACAGACCATACGCGCGCCAGGATACTGGATTATTCAGATCAGCACAGCGAATTGAGGGTTCGGATTGTGGATAATCCGAAAAGAACGATACCCAGCGGGGTCAACACAGCCGTTGAACATGCAATGGGTGAATACATCGTCCGCTTGGACGCACACTCTGTGCCCAATAAAGATTACATTCGGCAGAGTGTTGAACTGCTACAGTCAGGCAAAGCACAGAATGTTGGGGGCATATGGGAGATCCAACCTGGCGCTACCACCTGCATCGCGAAAGCGATCGCGCGGTCAGCATCCCATCCAATCGGCGCAGGTGACGCAACCTACCGCACGCAGGGCAACTCAGGCTATGTGGATACCGTGCCATTTGGGGCGTTCCGGCGGGATTTCTTTCTGGATCTGGGTAAGTTTAATGAGGAAATGTTGGCAAATGAAGATTATGAATTTAATACCCGCGTTCGTAAATCTGGAGGAAGGATTTGGATGGATACCCGCATCCGATCCCAATATTTTGCACGGAAAACCCTGTCTGAACTCGCGAAACAATATTGGCGATATGGTTTTTGGAAATGTAAAATGTTGAAACGGTTTCCAGACTCAATTCGTTGGCGCCAGGCGATTCCACCCTTGTTTGTGCTTTTTATCATATTCTTCGGCGCGATTTCATTCGTTTCCCCAATTGCTCTTATAATATTGACTGTTGTAGCTGGAATTTATTTATTTCTATTGTTTTTCGCCAGCATTTATGAATCTGCAAGGACGAAAGATGCGTGTTATTTATTGATGGCGCTTGCGCTAGTGACTATGCATCTCAGTTGGGGAAGCGGATTCATTTATAGTATTTTCAAAAAGTAGTGATTTAACGGATTATGGCAGAATCTCGGCAGTACCAGAAACCCCTTTGGCGGATCACCGCGCGTGAACGCCGCTTTATTCTATTTCTGGGAGATATCATTGCAGCCGGGATTGGATTGACTATCGCACTGTATTTTTGGTCGATGGGCGATCAGTGGCTGCGTTTCAGCTGGCAATTTTTAAAAGACCGGCCGCCTGATTGGTATTACTTCCTTCCTGCGATCTGGATCCTGCTTTTACTGGAGTTATATGATATCCGCCGCGCCGGTCGCAAAGGGGATACAGTCCGCGGTGTGGTCATTGCCGCGCTGGTCAGCACCATGCTTTATTTGTTGATCTTTTTCATTTCAGAACCAAAATCGCTCCCCCGCCGAGGTGTGGCTGGTTTTATTGTTGCCGCTGGTATTCTTACTTTGTTTTGGCGCTTGCTGTATATTCGAATTTTCACCGCACCGGCATTTCTCAGGCGAGTGCTGATCATCGGTGCAGGACGCGCAGGTACGAGCCTGGCGGAAATCATCCTCAAGGTTCGTCCAGTCCCATTCACATTAGTGGGATTTGTCGATGACGATCCAAAAAAGCAAAAAAGAGACTTATCCGGATGTAAGGTGGTTGGCGACAGCAACCATTTGATGGAAATCATAGAAAGAGAAAAAGTCACGGATTTGATCTTTGCCATTTCCGGAGATATGCAGCCCAGCCTGTATTCCGCGATTCTTAAGGCAGAAGAGAAAGGGATCGAAGTGACGACCATGCCGGTGACTTACGAGGATCTGCTGGGACGGGTTCCGATCTCTTTACTGGATGATGACTGGATCCTGCGCTCTTTTGTTGACCGGGCACATGCCAGCGGAAGTTATGAGCTTGGCAAGCGCATGATGGACCTAACCGGCGCTTTTTTGGGAATGATCTTATTAGCAATTATTTTCCCAATCATTACCTCGGTCATCATTATCGATGACGGTTTTCCGATCATTTTCCGTCAAGAGAGGGTTGGCAAGAGCGGAAAAAAATTTAACCTTTTAAAGTTCCGCAGTATGCGTAGAGATGCGGAACAGGATGGCGTAGCGCGATTCGCTGTTGAGAATGATGAACGAGCAACCCGATCAGGGAAATTCCTGCGAAAAAGTCATATTGACGAGCTGCCGCAGTTCATCAATGTTCTAAAAGGCGAACTATCTTTGGTTGGCCCAAGAGCAGAACGGCCCGAATTGGTGGAAAGCCTCCAGAAAGAAGTACCTTTCTATCGTGCGCGCCTCTTCATCAAACCGGGTATTACCGGATGGGCGCAAGTGAATTACCAATACGCCTCAAATGTTGAGGAGACTGCTGTCAAACTGGAACATGACCTTTACTACATCATGCATCGAAATCTTCTTCTTGATATTCTGATCCTGGTGAGAACTGTCGGACAAGTCATTGGATTCCGTGGAATATAGCATGAAGCCCAAGTTTAATATCCGAAATCGATATGTTTTGATTGGCGATGCAATTCTAACGGTAATTTCTATCCTCAGCGCTTACATACTGCGGCTTGAATTCATCGAAGTTTTCAGTAATTATTACCGCTCATTGATCTGGATGCTGGGGCTCTCATTACTTATCAAATTGCTGGTTTACTATTTCTTTGGACTGTACCGCAGGATGTGGATCTACGCAAGCATGCGTGAACTGCGTTTGGTGATCACCGCAGTCACCGTTGCCTCTGCTTTGGTTTCCGCAGTGATGTTGCTTTTGTTCAATAACCGTTTTTTTATCTCCTTTCCGCGCTCTGTCTTGATCATCGATTGGATCACTTCAATCATCTTTGTCGGCGGTTTACGATATGGATTAAGGATGCTGGCAGAATCGGGAAATGGGCGTAATGGCGCCAAGGTTAACAAGCAGCGAAATACGTTGATCATCGGCGCAGGTGATGCCGGTGCGCTGGTGGCAAAGGAACTGCAGAAGAACTCTCAGTTAAACTTGAATCCGGTTGGCTTTTTGGATGATGATGCGAATAAATTCAAACAACAGATTCATGGTATTCCTGTCATCGGCAAGATCAGGGATCTCGCGAAGGCGATTGAAACCAAGAACATTCAGGAGGTAGTGATCGCCATTCCCAGCGCCCCTGGCAGAATTGTGCGCATAGTCACTGAAGTTTGCCGGAAGAAACGTATCCCGTTCCGCACCATGCCTGGCTTGTATGAGCTGCTGGGCGGTAAGGTCAGCATTTCCCGACTGCGAGAGGTGGATATTGCTGACCTGCTCAGGCGGGAGCCTGCCCAGATGGACGACACGATTGTCGGATCGATCTTACGGGACAGGAGAGTGATGGTCACGGGCGCCGGGGGCTCGATCGGCACTGAACTTTGCCGCCAAATTGCACAATGGGGTCCAGAAGAACTGGTCTTGCTGGGTCACGGAGAAAACAGCATCTTTGAAACATATCTTGAGATCAAAGAGAACTATCCTGATCTCAAGCTATCAGCTTCAATCACTGATGTTCGCGACCTTGATCGGGTTGGAAATGAATTTAAACGTTACCACCCACAGGTTGTTTTCCATGCTGCTGCGCATAAGCATGTCCCCTTGATGGAAAATAACGTCGAAGAATGTGTATTAAATAATGTGATCGGCACGAAAAATGTGATCGAATGCGCAAAACAGATGGATGTGGAAAGGTTGGTGATGATTTCCACGGATAAAGCGATTCGGCCGGTGAGCGTAATGGGCGCGACGAAACGGCTGGCAGAAATGCTAGTCCTGGATGCGGCAGAGCGGACCGAGAAACCATTCGCGGTTGTACGCTTTGGGAATGTGCTCGGGAGCCGGGGCAGCGTGGTTCCTTTGTTTAAACGCCAGATCGCGTATGGCGGTCCGATCACTGTGACCCATCCAAAAATGACACGGTACTTTATGACCATTCCTGAAGCTGTCCACCTCGTGCTTCAAGCAGCGGGTATAGGCAAGGGCGGTGAAACTTTCATACTCAATATGGGGGAGCAAGTGAGAATTGTCGACCTGGCGGAAGATTTGATCCGCCTGTCCGGATTGGAGCCTGGCAAGGATATTGAAATTATTTTTACCGGCATTCGAGAGGGAGAAAAACTCAGCGAAGACCTATGGAATGAAGGCCGGCATTTTGAGCGGACCCTACACCCGGATATCTTCTCCGAAGAAGGTGAAGACACTTTGAGCGGCGACCAACTAAGCCAAGCGGTGGCGCTTCTGACTGAGCTTTCACGGAAGGGGCAGTGGGAAGAAATCATCAACCAGATGAACAAGCTTATTCCAAACGCAGAGTTAAGCAAATTAAGGAGTAGTGACCTCTCAAAAGTAAGTTAATGGAAACAATCACAAAAAATGAATGGGATGGATTTCTAAAATATTTTCCCAGCTGCCATATTCTTCAAACTAGCGCATGGGGGGAATTTAAGAGCCATTTCGGCTGGTATCCGGTTTATGTAGTTTCAGGAAGATCAGGCGCTCAAATTTTGTTCCGAAGGCTGCCTCTTGGTTATTCGATCGCTTATATACCCAAAGGCCCGGTGGGAGAATTGACTGAAGATCTATTGAATCAAATTATCAAAGCTAGCCAGGATAATAATGCGATCGTTTTATATATTGAACCAGATGCCTGGGAAGGCGATTTCGATACTGCACTCTTTACTTCATCAGGTTTTGAACAGAGCGATATCTCCATTCAACCTCGTCGGACAATCCTGGTTTCACTTGAAAGTGAGGAAGATGAATGGCTTGAACGGATGAAGCAGAAAACTCGTTATAACATCCGCCTGGCTGACAAGAAGGATGTGATTATCAAACGATCGACAGATGTTTCCATCTTCAATCAATTGATGAGGGTAACAGGAGAAAGAAACGTCTTTGGCATCCATAATGATGATTACTACCAAATGGTATTTGAACGGTTTTCCTCAGTAAATAATTGCGAGCTGTTGATCGCATATTTCCAGAACATTCCACTTGCTGGCCTGATGGTTTTTTTCAAAGGCGAGCGCGCTTGGTATTTCTACGGTGCTTCGAGCAACCAGGAACGCAACCGTATGCCTGCTTACCTTTTACAGTTTGAAGCCATGCGTTTGGTGAAGGAACGAGGCTGTAGCGTATATGATATGTGGGGAATACCTGATTTTGATGAGGATGAGTTGGAGGAACAATTTACAACCCGCGATGACGGTCTCTGGAGTGTATACCGGTTTAAACGTGGATTCGGTGGAGAAATGAAACGTAGCGTGGGTGTTTATCAAAAAGTCCTGCAGAAGTTCCCGTATAACCTTTATCAGATGGTTTATAAACTCAGAAAGCGTGAGCTCGTATGACCCAGGAGAATTATCAAAAGGTATTAGATCGGGACTCGTGGAATTCCATTGTGGGTTCATTCAAGAACACCAGTATTCTTCAAACCTGGGAGTGGAGCGAAGTCAAAAAAAATACCGGTTGGGCGCCGGATTTTTTTATCCATCGAGACAAGCAGGGTGTCATCCATGCCGCTTCTCTCATACTTATTCAAGAGAGAAGATTGACAAGATTTGGTCCCATATTGCGAATCATATATCTTCCCCATGGCCCACTTTTGGATTGGTCAGACGAGCACCTCGTGCAGGAAGTCCTCATTGAATTAATTGCGTATGCGAATAAACTCCAGGCAAGTTATATCAAAATTGACCCGCAGGTTATATCGGAAAAAAAGAATAAGAGCGAAATCACTCCTGATGTTGTTATCAGCCAAAAAACCCATCAATGGATGACTAAGACAGGGTGGTTGTTTTCTAACCAACAGATCCAATTTAAAAACTCATTTTGGATTGATCTCACCCCGTCATTGGATGAATTATTGGCCGGGATGAAGCAAAAGACGCGCTATAATATTCGCCTTTCTGAAAGAAAGGGGATCGAGGTTCACAAGGGGGAAGTGACAGATCTTGATCTTCTGTATGAAATGTATCTGGAGACATCGATCCGGGATGGCTTCATCATCCGGCCGAAAGAATATTATTTGGATGTGTGGGGAAAGTTTATCCAGAACCAGATGGCCGTTCCATTAATCGCTTTTTATCAGGGGGAACCGGTGGCAGCTTTGCTGTTGTTTCACTTTGCTGGAAAATCCTATTACCTCTACGGAATGTCAACCGAAAACCACCGGGAAAAAATGCCAAATTACCTGCTGCAGTGGGAAGCCATTAAGCTGAGCAAGCAATTAGGCTGTGAAGTTTATGATCTCTGGGGCGCGCCGGATGTGTTTGAGGAGAGCGATCGGATGTGGGGGGTTTACCGCTTCAAAGAAGGATTGGGCGGCAAGGTGGTTCAAACCTTGGGTGCGCACGACTACCCATCCTCAAGATTTACATATACAATTATTCAGAGATTGCTTCCCTTGGTCCAAAAGGTCACCCGTTGGTTACGAAAAAAACAAATGCGGGAGGAAATGGAACAGGTCTAGCACCAAATAACTAATGAATCTGGATATCGAGACCACCGTCAGGACATTATTCATTTTCCTGCTGATTGCAGCAGGAGCGATGGTCCTTACGGCTGTGCGTGCGTTCCGGGAAGCCAGCCGGCTTCGATTTTTCCTCAAGAAACGTGAACTATTAAGCCGCGCCTGGAAATTTGTTTTTTTCGCCGTGCTTATCTTGACCTTTGGTTTTTTGATCAACAGCTACGCTGAACCTCTGACCTATTCTGTATTTCCTCCCTCACCGACGGTTACCCTGACTCCCACCGTGACGCAAACGGCAACCATCACCCTAACTCCCACGATCACGTTAACCCCCACCATCACCGAGACTCCGGAAGTTACGCCAACGCCGGTGATGCCTGCGGTGATCAGTGAGGGCTTCACCTCTCAAACGACTCCCAACCCGAACGCCAGGTTCAGCGAGATCACTTTCTCCACAAATATCGATGAAGATTACCAACCGAATAATCCTTCCGATACATTCGAAAATCCACTGGATACGATTTACGGCTCATTCTCCTATGATCAGATGTTCACCAATTCCCAATGGTCCGCTTTGTGGTTCAGAGATGGTGAGATTGTTTGTATCGAATCCTTCCCCTGGAATGGTGCTTCCGGTGGTTTTGGTTTTACTGAATGCAAGTTGCCTGGCGCAGATTGGTTGCCCGGTCAATATGAGGTGCAGTTGTTCGTTGGGGAGATTTGGAAGGTCAGCGGATTTTTCTCAGTCACAGGCACTCCACCAACACCAACAATCACTCAGACTGCAACGATCACCACAACGCCAACGATCACTCTCACACCTACAACGACTTTAACACCCACTTTGACTATTTCTCCTACAGGAACCGTAGGTCCGACCAGTACGCTTACTCCCACGCCGCAGCCGACGAACACCAGCGTACCGGCTGGGTCAGGTTTACCGACAGCGACCCTAACCCTTACGCCTACTCAGACGAGAACGCTGACGCCAACGATCACTATCACAGCTGAACCCACAATTCAACCCACCCCGACCCGATACTCAACGACCTACCGGTAATACTCGACTGCGATCTCACCTGCAACTCGCGCATTATTTTTTAACAGCGCTACGTTTGAACGCAAACTTTTTTCTCCGGTCAGTTCACTCACCTTGGCTAAAAGGAAGGGAGTTGAAGCAGCGCCAGTTATACTTCTTTTTTCCATTTCTTCGAGAGCCTGGTTGATATATTGGTCCATTTCACCGGAAGGGATGGCGAACTCATCCGGTACAGGAACGGTGACCAGAACCGCTGAGTCCAAGCCCAATCCCCAATGCAGTTTGGCAAATTCTGCAATTTCACCCGTGGTGTCCACACGATAATCAACCTTCAATCCGCTTCCTTTAGAATAAAAGGCAGGAAATTCGTCCACTTGATAACCAAGGACAGGAATACCGGATGTTTCCAGGTATTCCCGCGTGGCAGGGAGATCCAAGATCGATTTTGCGCCTGAACAGACAACGATCAGCGGGAGACGGGCAAGCGTGGGGAGATCGGCGGATACATCCATCCAGTTCCCTCGATGCACACCTCCAATCCCTCCGGTGGCGAATATTTTCAGTCCAGCCATTTCAGCCAGCGTCATGGTCCCCGAAACTGTCGTACCGCCGTCATATTTCTTCAATAAAGTACCCGCAATATCCCTCCGGCTCACTTTCGATACAGTTTTGGAAGAAGCTAGGTGATCTAACTCTGTATTCTCAAGCCCGATATGGATTTCTCCGTTAATGATAGCGATGGTTGCTGGCACAGCTCCAGCGGATTTGACTGACCCTTCCAATGCCTGAGCAACCTCAAAATTCTTGGGCATCGGCAGACCGTGGGTGATCACCGTGGATTCCAGGGCGACCAAGGGCAAGCGGTCATCGATCGCTTTTTTTACCTCAGATGAATAATGCAAATTCTTCATTTTTATTTTCCTATCTCGTAATGAATAATCTTTATTGGTATAAAACCGAATAACTGAATTGTAGTCCGTTCCAAGTTTTCAATGAATTCATTTATCAACGGTTGCAGCATTTCCATGGCTGCCAGTCTGGATTCAGGTTCACTAATGAATTCAAGATCCGACGCAACCAAAGGGTATTGTCCTCTTTTCCTGTTCCGGGTTATTCTTGATCGAACCACAGGTATAGTGGAACCATGAAAAGAATGTGCTTGTGAACCTGACTGATTATTTTCACCATCCGCGTCCAAATCTGGTTGTTTAAGAGATGTTATTTCCAAACCAGAATTCTTCTTTTTTGTTAATAGATAATTGAATTCCAATCTGATGATTGGCTCCAAAATTTCCTTCCAATCGTCATAACCGCAACTTGCAAGGAATTGAAGTTCTGAATGATGCAATTTTTCAGGGAGATCATCTACTTGAAATGTAAATTGAAATTGTAAGGAATTGAAAAGGTCATTCGAAGAAGGGGCTAATAGATTAATGGTGAAATCTTTAAGAAGCTGCGGAAGGATTTTCACCAACCTTTCATTTGAGCTGATTTGAACAGGTGTGATGCCCTTGGACGTATCCATACGAAAACCATCATTGCCTTTGGAAATTAAGGCTGAAGCATTATTTAAAATTTGAATTACTGCAGGTCCATAAATTTGTTTACCTAAATCATTAAATTTCTTGAGTACTTCAAAATTGGCAAGGTCAATAATCTTGTGTGAAGAAAACTTGAAGAATCTTTTAATGAGTACGCTGAACGGTCTTTGGTTTTCATAAAAGGGAAAGATTCCATTCGAGAATTGCCTTGCCCAAAGAAAACCAAGGATCACCGCGAGAAAAATAATTACAAGCACAGAAACTGAAAATATTGAAAAATATGACTGGATGATCTCCAAGAATAAAGAGTCAGCCAAAGAGGTAGATGCTCTACTTTCTAGAGCAGCTACCCCTCTAAAAGAGAGAGGTTGATAAATACTTGAGATCAACGCGAGCACAGACCAGAGAATGAAAAGTGAGGCAAGAACAAGGATGGCTTTTAAAACAGCAGTAAACCGATAGCTAGGTTCGAGTAAGCTTTTCTTTGAGAGATTCATGATTCTTCTAGAAATACCTTACTGACATACACCAGGCATTTAAGACCATTTTTCGCGGCTTGATCCAGATCGAGTTTATGTGGAGTTTCATCGATAAGCTGACCGGACGTCTTTAAGGTGCATATTTTTCTCCATTGAGCTATAGCCAAATTTAATAGATACATTTGAATATAATCTGCCGGAAGAATGGAGGCGGCATTTTTGTTATTTGCCAAAATGTCTTTGAAAAAAGTCAAGAAACCTTCATTTGGATGACCGATATCAATTTTATAGAAGCACTCAAATTTCGCATAGACAACAATTCCATCTGAAGCATTCATCGCTGTCCGCTTGGCTGCATTCACTCTGACATGAAAATCAGCTAACCCTTCTCCGCTGCGTGACTTTGACAAAGAATCCTCGGATTCGGGTCCAAATATTAATCTCTGAATGGTGGTTGGAAAAATCGCGCATAATGAAGATGAACGAGGTAAATGATGGATTCCCGAATGCAATATATAGTAGCCGGTTTTCTGATCAAAGCAAATGACTACGCTGTTTGAATCTATATGAACGAGGCAATTGGGCTTGAACTTGGATGGAAAAGTCTGATCATCAATGATTTTTCCGTCCTTAATTCTGATCACTGTGATTCGGGGAGTATATCCTTGAGTGATTGCTTTACCCAGTATTTTTCTCATGATATTGGGAGGAATTTCCGGAAGAAAGAAATGCGTGAACAAACCAGTAGAAATTATAAGTATTGCTAATGAGGAAAAAATGAGAATGAGAGCTAAAACTAATCGGCCATTTAAAAATACTAGAAGACTAACAGTAATGAGCAAAATAATAAAAGGAAACCTGACAAAGTGAATATCCCTTCTTTGTTTTTGTGATGATCGCATAGATGGATTTTATAATAAAACAGCAGATAAAAATGAGATCACCGATCATTAGGTTACTTCGAAAAGCATTATCCAAATTCAGCCTCTTTGAATTTGTTATACCTATGACCAGTGTTATTCTTGGGTTAGGGATTGTTTCTGAATCTTCTATCATGATCGATACTTTTTCAATGATTCAGATGGTTTTATTAATCACTTTTTTGGAATTGGGTTCGCAGCTGTTTTTATTCCATCAACGAGAGTATTCCGATTCAGCACGCAAAGGTGACATCCCTGGTGAAAAGAATGCATTTCTGCTCTTGGTGATCCTATTTTACGGGATGAGTATCTTGCCTTTCAGTCAGATTCTCCAGAACCCTAAAGCCAGTCCGACCTTTCTGATAACGTTGGCACTATCTAGTTTCTTGATCATTATTTGGCGGAATATTGGAGAGTCAGCTTTCACCCAGATCATGAAGATTTTCATAATTTCCTTCAACAATTCCTTTTTGCTCCCGCTTTCACAATTGGTTTTTTACCGATTGGAAGTAAATACCCTGTTTATCACGATTTCCCAAGTACTTTTTCTCTTCCTTTTAGGATTTTTGATCATGCGTGAGGTTATCAATGTTGAGATCAAGCGTGAAAAGAGCGGAATTGTCCAAATAATCGGCACAATACCATTGTTAAAAATTTCCGAAGCATTATTGATTTTGGGATCAACTCTATTTGTTATTTTTGGTATTCGAAATCCCAAAGTGGAAATTCACCTTTTCTCTTTTTTCTCCATCGGACTGGTGCTATTAACGCTGATCCAAACATTCCAGATTGATCGTGTAGGCAAGGCGGGATTAATAACCATCTATCGGACAATGACTATTTTGCTGATATTCCAATTTCTGGGTTGGTTAACTTTGTTTTGGTTGTTCTAATACTTCTTTTATGGAAAATATTGTGATTTAAAGCAAAATAAACAATGGAGGCAAACATGGTGAAAATCCATACAAAAGCGCCAGAGTTCAATTTGATGAACGAAAATGGCGAAAGTGTACGATTATCTGAGTACGCCGGAAAGCCGGTAATTGTGTATTTTTATCCCCAAGATGACACACCTGGATGTACAACGGAAGCTTGTAATTTCCGGGACGATTATGGAACTTATTCCGACCTGGGTGTGAAAATCATTGGAATCAGCCCTGACACAGTTGATTCACATCTGGAATTTAAAGAAAAATATCATTTGCCTTTCTCTTTGCTCTCAGACCCTGATCATCAGACCGCCAGTGCATATGGTGCATGGGGCAAGAAAGAGAAGGAAGGGAAGGAATACGAAGGCATTTATCGCACCTCTTTTATTATCGACCAGCAAGGCGATATTGTTAAAATTTTTGAGGGAGTTGATCCGGCGAATCACAGCCGGGAAGTGCTTGATGAAGTTAGAAAAATAATATAAATTATTTAACTTTCAGCAACACTTTCCCGTTAGACCAAAGGTCTTCCAGTTGGTAATAATCCCTCTGCTCCGGAGAAAATATATGCAATACGATGTCGGTATAATCCACCGCGATCCATCCGTTGGATGGCTCACCCATAACACGGCCTTTTATTTTATGCCCGGATCGCATGAATTCGTTGGCTGCATTTACGAGACTGCGCAACATGCGGTCGCTGGTACCGGAGCAAATAACAAAAAAATCTGAAAATAATGCCACTTCATGAATATCCAGAAGAACGATATCTTCCGCTTTTTTATCTTCAAGCGCCGCGACTAACCCGCGCGCTTTTTCCAATATTTCGTCAAATTCCAGGGTTCACCTCATAAATAGACCAGAATTTTAGCATAAGGAAGGAGACTTACCCAGGTGTACTTCAAAGAGTTTTGAGTATAACGGACCCTCTCTGGTGAGCTCGCTTTTGAAAAAAACAACACTCTCTACAGGAAATTCTGCCTGAAAACTTGTATCAGAATTTGACAACCTTTGCCCAATATTTTTTATCTCCGCACTGGAAAGATCCCGTCTAATTCGTCCAATTGTGAGGTGTGGTGAAAATGGCCTTTCATCTGCTTTGTACCCAAGCCTAATAATGCAGTCCTCAATATCTCTGAAAATCAGGCGTAGATTTTCCAGGTGGTCAATACCCAGCCAAATAACTTTGGGAGTGTGGAGATTGGGGAAGGCTCCCATGTGATCGATGTGCATTTTGAAAACCAGTACGCCTTTCAAGCGGTCAATCAACAAGTCATGCAAATTTGTTACATGCGACCGGTCGAATTCTCCCATGAATTTCAATGTGATATGAAGATTTTCGGGATCTACCCATTTTATCGATGATCTGGATAATTCCCGGTAGGATTGGATGTGATCAACTATTTTATTTTTTACCGACGTAGGTAATTCAATGGCTAAGAATGTCCGTAGATACTGTGTCATATAATGTGAATATATTTTACGCGATTCGATTAACAAGATGCGCCAGAAGGTTCACCTGTACAGGAGGTCTCAATTATGGTATAAGATTAATACCCTGCTGTGTTCGTGATGCGGCATAAAGCGTTTTGAGCCAACACTTTATAGAATGGGTTTTGAGTTTCCGGGTGCAACGCGATAGGCGTAAGCCAAGGCGAAGCTACCGAACCAGAACCCACCTGCGTAAGCAGGTTCAAAACTAAGTCGCACACGGCATGGCGGGGAGTTTTGTTAAAATAAATTGCTCGACTTTTCTGAGATAATGGATGTGGATGGAGGAATCAAATGAGAATTTTCAAACTTATTTTCAGATCGGGAATATTGGCGGGCAAAGAAGAGGATGTTTCATCAGGGGAGATCATCATTGGCCGAGATCCTGTTCATCCATTAAGCATTAACGACGTAAAAGTGTCTCGGAATCATTTAAAGATCTATCCAGAAAATGAATTGTTGATGCTTGAAGATCTTGGATCCACCAATGGAACCTTCGTTAACGGCAAACAAGTGACAAAACCCACCAGGCTGCGTATTGGCGATCTTGTGAGTTTGGGCGAAAACAATGTGTTTGAGGTTTCGACTGTTGAGCCGGAACCAAAAATGCAAGAAATTTCTGAAGATGGTGTTGTCGGGTACCAGGAAAAAACGGATGAAGCGGAGGAAATTGAAAAAGTCAAAATACCTGAGACTCAAGTGAAGAATGTTGTTACCGGCACTAAACCAACGGACAAGTTCTTCTCCACATTACCCACATGGGCGTTGGTTCTATTCATCGCGATCGGATTTTTCATTCTATTCTGCTTGATCCCCTTTGTCGTAATTGAAGTAACCAATCAGTGGTGCAATTTGTTCTCCGGATTTTTCAACGCGATCAGCCCCGGCATTTGTCCATAAAAACCTGAAATGGTGGTTATTCAATATAATATTTTGAATAAACCAAGATTAGGAAAAAATGGCGAATAATCCAACATCAACTTCTCCCAAATGGAGCACAACAACCAAGATTATCGTAACCTTGCTGATTCTGGCTGGGGTATTCGCGCTTTTGATACGATTTGCGGGATTGCTTAACACACTGATCACTGCCTTCATCATCGCTGTCCTTTTTCATCCGATCGCTGAATTTGTCAATCGAAAAACGCGCATCCCTTGGATCTGGTCGGTAAGCATCATCTATTTCATTACAGTCCTTATCGTTTTCGGGCTGTTGACTGTGGGCGGCATTGCACTGGTTAATCAGATCAACGAACTCATCCATTTCCTTCAAACCACCCTGGAACAGCTGCCCGGTTTTATTGAACAGCTGACAACCACCGTATTTGAGGTAGGACCATTCGAGTTTGATTTCAGTTATATCAATTGGGAGCAGATCGGCAACCAACTGCTAAACTCGGTTCAACCGGTTTTAACCCAATTGGGTAATCTTTTTGGAAGCGTTGCATCAGGCGCAGTTGGTTTTGCTGGCTCTTTCCTGCTATCGCTATTAATTTCCTACTTGATCATTGCGGAAACAGAAGAGGCCAGTGATCGCATGATCAAGATCGAGATCTCCGGCTACCAGGAGGATTTCGAGCGATTAAGTATCAAGATAAGAAGAACCTGGAACCAGTTTCTGCGCGGCCAGGCACTGATCTTCCTTTTCAGGTTCATACTCTACTTGATCATATTGACAGTATTTCGGCTGCGTTTTGTGCTGGGTTTGGCACTGTTGGCAACTTTGGGGAATTTTATTCCCTATATCGGCGTCGCCATTGTCTGGATCATCAATTTCTTCGTGGCTTTTTTTCAGGGAAGCACAGCTTTCGGGATGGAACCGTTCGCCTACGCTTTGACGATCATGGCTGTGGGCTGGATTTCTGATAATCTGTATGACACATTTTTTTCACCTAAATACCTTGCAGGCGTCCTCAAACTTCATCCTGCCGCTGTTCTGGTAGCAGTTCTGGTCGGATTAAATTTATTTGGCATTCTGGGAATGTTTCTCGCTCCACCCACACTGGCTACCCTGAGGTTATTATGGCAATATGCCAGCAAGAAATTGCAGGATAAAGATCCATGGGAAGAAGAACAGGAGATTAATGAGGATACAGGATCCCTCCCGATCCTAGGCAGGATCGCTGTGAGCTTGCACGGAAGGATTCGTGAAATTAGAGAGAATAAAGAAGACTCAGAGAAAAGAGAGGAAAAAGGTAAAAATGAAGGAAGCTGATGCGACGAAATTAACCACCTTGGTCGAAACGGAAGATAGTTTTTTTTATACCGCAGAAGAACCGGATGGAGAGATGACTTATCATCTCCAGATCAATAATGTCACCATTCACTTCTTTATGGAGGAATGGCAGAGCGCTTTAGAGTTTCTGAAAAAAGTGGTTGAAGTCCAGGAAAAATAAAATGATTCTTGACGACCAAAACCGCATGAAATCAATCGACCAGAGCAATATGCTTCTGGAATTACAAACGCTCCCAGATCAATTGGCGGAAGCATGGCGGATTGCAGACACATATAACCTGCCAACGATTAAAAAAATTAATGAAGTGACCATTGCCGGCATGGGCGGTTCTGCCATCGGCGCGGATATACTTGCCTCATATGTAAATGATCAATGTTCAACTTCTGTTAGTGTTGTCCGCGGATATGCGCTGCCTGCATGGGTATCCGGCGAAAACAACCTTGTTATCTGCTCCTCTCATTCAGGTAACACAGAAGAGACTTTATCCGTGTTTCAGGAAGCAATACAGAGAAATTGCACTTTGATGGCTGTTTCAACGGGCGGAAAGATTAAATCAATGGCCGAAGAGACAATGTCGGTCTTTTGGCCTTTTAAGCACGAAGGACAACCACGTTCTGCGGTTGGTTTTTCCTTTGGCATGCTACTGAACATCTTTTCCCGGATGCATCTCATTCCGGATCAAAAGAATTTCCTGGACTCTGCTGTCAGATCGATGCGGACAACATTAGCCGAAATTGATGTTGACATACCGGTATCAAAGAATCTGGCAAAACGGATCGCGGGGCAAGCTTTGGGCCGCCAACCGGTTGTTCTTGGCGCGCAGCATTTGGAGCCGATCGCGCGCAGGTGGAAAACTCAAATTAACGAGATTGCCAAAGGCTGGGCAGGTTTTGAATTTTTACCGGAAGCCAACCATAACACTCTCGCTGGTTTGGAGTTCCCAGAACCGGTTTTGGAAAAAATTTATGCAGTATTTCTGTTATCCAAGAATTATTACACCCGCAATCAGAAGAGGTTCGAATTAACCTTTGATCAATTCATGGTTTCCGGGCTGTGCACGGATAAGATCCAAATTGATGAAAAGGATAAACTCTCTGAGATTTGGCGGATGCTGCTGCTGGGAGATTTTATCTCGTATTATCTTGCTATGCTGTATGAGGTAGATCCAACGCCCATTGATTCTCTGGAAAACTTTAAAAAGGCCATGAAGTCATAAGTTCAGGCGGGAAACCCCGCCTTTTTTTGATAATATATTTAGAACAAAAATACTATAATATTAATATGACCAGAAAGATCCTGCATCTTGACTTGGACGCGTTCTTTTGCGCGGTCGAGGAGAAATTTGATCCAACTCTCAAAGGTAAGCCGTTCGCAACCGGCGGCTCACCGGATGGGCGCGGTGTGGTAACATCCTGTTCCTACGCAGCCCGGCAGTATGGTATTCACTCAGCGATGCCGATGAAACAAGCACTGAGAAAATTTCCGGGACTGATCTCTGTACGCGGACACTATGGTGAATACAGCAAACAGTCACGACAGGTGATGGAGATCATTAGAAACCTAACGCCGCTGGTTGAGCAGATCTCCATCGATGAAGCTTTCATGGATGTAACAGATCTGCCGGAAACCCCGCAAAGGATCGCGTCGGATCTGCAGATGAAGATCTATTCCGAACTAAACCTTCCTAGTTCCATAGGCGCGGCATCCAACAAACTGGTCGCAAAGATCGCAAATAACATTGGCAAAAAACGGAAAAAAGGAAACTTTGCTCCCATGGCGATCACTGTGATCGTACCAGGCGGAGAGATGGATTTTCTTAACTCTCTTCCCGTTGATGAAATGTGGGGGATTGGGCCGAAATCAGCCGCAGAGCTTAATCAGATTGGAATCAAGACCATTGGTGATATTCTCATTTTCCCTCGCGAGGAATTGGTTAAACGTTTCGGGACTTTTGCGGATGACCTGATCCGTCGATCCAAGGGAATTGATGACCGGCCGGTTGCTGAATATGAGGGGGTCAAGTCTGTGAGCAACGAGATCACCTTTTTTCAAGACAAAGGCGACCGGGATGAGCTTTTTTCCACGCTTAAACATTTATCTGAAAAAGTTGGTTTAAGACTGCGGAAGAAGCAGCTAAGTGGAAGGACGGTGAAGATCAAACTCCGTTGGCCGGATTTCGATACGCATACGCATCAGATCACTCTTGCTCAGCCGACCAATCAGGATTCAGTGATCTATGAGGCTGCCAAGCAGCTTTTCAATAATCTCTGGTCACCTGGAAAAAAAGTGCGGCTGATCGGAGTCGGTGTGAGTCAAATAGAAGATGAGTACTACCAACTTGAACTGTTTGACAATTCCTTTCAAAAGGAAAAGGATCTACTGCGGGCGATTGATCAGCTTAATGAAAAATTCGGAGAGAAAGTTATTCAAAAAGGGGTGAAACCCGAGTCTTTCAGGAGCTGGAAGGAGTAAAATCCGCCCGCGTTTCTTTATAAAGGTCAACGATCTTGGGAGTGATTTCGTCCCAGGAGAACGAACGGGCATACTGAACGGCGTTCAGTGCCAACTCCTTACAATAATCAGGTTGGCAGATCAATTGGGTTAACCTTTCCTCCAAGGCGTCCGGATCATTATGCGGCACGATGAATCCGGTAACTCCATCCTGAACCAGGTGCTGTAAACCTCCGACCTGTGTGGCAACAACTGGCGTTGCACAAGCCATGGCTTCCAAAGCAACCATCCCGAATGACTCGTAATTAGAGGGCATGATCACGATTTCCGCGGCGGAATAATAATAGGGAAGCGTATCTTGATCCTTTTTCCCCATGAAAATGATCAGGTCATCCACGCCCAAATCGTGGCACAATCGCTTAAGGCGTTCGATCTCGCTATCCTCATCCATTTCCTCCCCATTTGGATCACCCCCGATAATATACAGGTAATGCGGGCAGGTGGACATCACGTCTGAATTGCGCATCTGGGAGATGGCTCGAATCAATGTATCGACGCCTTTGAGCGGTTCAATTCGCCCAACAAACAAAAGCATTTTTTCGTCCCTGGGGATACCGAGATAGTCTTTGGCTTCATCTTCAGGGATCGGATAAAACCGGGTGGTATCCACACCAGGAGAAATGATCTTGATCTTTTCCAAATCCGCGTTATAGAGCACATTCAACTGCACCTTTTCATCAATGGTCGAGACAACTACGCGATCTGCCATAGACAAGACTATCTTTTCTCCGTTGATACGTGTTTCTCCTTCCATTTCCTCCGGTGATTTCGCGATCTTATTTTTCAAGAGGGCAAGTGTATGGAACATTTGAATGACAGGAATATCCCATTCTTGTTTCAATTTTTCTGCAGCCATGCCAGAAAGCCAGTAATGGCTGTGAATGATGTCATAATTGATTTGCTTGGCATCTGCGAATTCCAGGATCCCATCTACAAATTCATCAATGAAATTGATCAACTCAGATTTGGGGCGAGGAGTCTCAGGGCCTGCGGGGATATGTACGACGCGGTTCCCACAGCCCAAGTCATGCAGAACGTGAGGGACGTGTTCATCCTGTGAGCGGGTGAAAACATCGGCATGAATTCCGAATTTTCCTAAAAACCGGGTCAGGTCGCGGACGTACACATTCATGCCCCCGGTATATTTTCCCCCGAGGGTCGCCAACGGGCAGGTATGATAAGAGATGAGTGCTATATTCATTGTTGTCAATTCCTTTTGTTGGCTGATATAATCACACGCGTGCCACCGTAGCTCAGCCGGCAGAGCAGCCGCTTCGTAAGCGGCGGGTCAAGGGTTCGATTCCCTTCGGTGGCTCTTAATATTGTAAACCCTGGCAGGGATTTTTCTTGAAGATGAACAATAGATTTAGATCACTCGTACGGCTTACCTTATTTCTGCTTCTAATCAGCGCATGCTATCCATTCAAAATCCAGAATCCGAATTCCAACTTTGAATTGGAAAATCCATCTACTCTCGCAACCCAAACAAATCCCAATATTCCGATTTTTATGAATTTTTATTGTGTTAATCCAAGCCAACAATACCAAACTGCGCGGGTCATTAAAGTAATTGATGGGGACAGCATCCTGGTCAAGATGGATGGAAGTTTATATGAAGTGCGCTATATCGGTATCAACACACCCGAATTTTATAGTGAAGAGAGAAAATCGGCGATTTTGGCTACCCAGGCAAATGAACGGATACTTTTTGGACAAGAGGTGTACCTTTTCAAGGATGTTTCAAATACAGATAAATTCGGGCGATTATTGAGATATGTCTTTACAGAAAACGAGTTTGTGAATTTGGTGCTTATACAAAACGGGTTTGCCGAATCGCGTGCGTACCCTCCGGATACTGCTTGCCAAAACTTGTTTAACGATTCGCAAAATTGATGTGTAATTTTAACCAGATTCAAAAAGCCAACAACTGTATTCTTTAAAATTAACCGCCACCAACGGGAGTCAGGAAGGAAACTTCTGCGCCTTCTGTGATCGGGTCATCATCCAAAACGATCTTTTTATCCATCAAGATCATTACATTTCCCAAGTGGGTTCTAAGTTGGGGATACTGGACTTCCAATGCTTTTTTAACATCACTGATGTTCGTTCGATCGGAAATCTCCAGGTGGATCTCACCTGTCCCGGCTTTTTCTTTCAAGTGATAGTAAAGTCTGACTGTAATCTTCATTTTATCCACATACATTAATGATGCAATATTGTACCCATTTTAAAGTTAAAAAGACCCTTGAAGTATAATCAAAATATGGTTCCCAAATTCACCCCACTCACCATCGGCGTTGCCGGAGGCACCGGATCAGGCAAGACAACGGTTGCGAACGTCATTCTCGAAAAAGTCGGCAAGGATCACATTGCTTACCTGCCTCATGATGCCTACTACCGCGATTTAGGCGACTTACCCTACGATCAAAAAGCGGCGATGAACTTTGACCACCCGGAATCCCTGGAAACCGAACTGATGGTGAAGCATATCCTGGAGCTTAAAGCCAATAAACCTGTTGATATACCGATTTATGATTTCAGCACTCATTCCAGAACTGCGCAGTCCACCCGAGTGGAACCGCATCCGGTGATCATCGTTGAAGGCATTCTGCTTTTTGCTGATAGAGAATTACGCAATCTGCTGGATATAAAGATCTTTGTGGACACCGACCCGGATATCCGCTTTATCCGCCGTCTTCAGAGGGATATCACTGAAAGAGGCCGCACAACCGATATGGTGGTGCAACAGTATCTCTCTACGGTGCGTCCAATGCACTTGGAGTTTGTTGAACCATCCAAGCGGTACGCGAACGTGATCATTCCGGAAGGCGGGTTAAACGAAGTTGCCATGGAAATGGTTATTGCCAGGATTGAGACCTTACTACGCAGACGGAATTGAAAGCGTTCTTATGAAATCAGAAAAGAAGCAGATCATATGGAGAAGTCTGCTTCTTTTTTTTGTAGTCTCAATAACCACCCTGCTTTTTATTTACAGAGATGATATCCAACAATTAGCCCACTTTGGGTACAGCGGGATATTCATTCTCTCAATCCTGGCTAATGCGACATTAATTTTGCCTGTGCCCGGTGTGGTGTTGACCACGGCGATGGGAGCGATTTTTAATCCATTTTGGGTAGCCTTCGCGGCAGGACTTGGCGCTGCTCTGGGTGAAATTACCGGATACTTGGCTGGATACAGCGGGCAAATCATCGTCGAAAAGACAAAATGGTATGATCGCTTGGAATATTGGATGAGTCGCTACGGAAATGCCACCGTATTGATCATGGCGATCGTACCGAATCCTTTTTTTGATCTGGCGGGTATGGCAGCGGGTATGCTCAAATTTCCATTACCCCGCTTTCTCTTTTGGTGCAGCATTGGGAAGATCATCAAAATGTTGATTTTCGCATATTCGGGTGCGACCATATTTCAATACTTTTCAGTAAAATGACTTCTGCACTATTCCAAGAGAATTTTACATTACGTCTCTGGAAGAGCTAGTTTATTTCAAGCTAATCTATTAAAACCGATAATTAATAAATTCTGGAGCTTTTTATATCCCAGATAAAAACGATCGCGCCACCTACTTTGGCTGATCCAGATTCCTCTGCTAATTCCTGTTCAGCCAGTCCATCTTCATCAATTTCAACATCAGCCGTACAATTTTTGTTGATCAATTCACAAACACGATTAACCTCATCGGATTTAACAGCAGAAAATAGGGTGTATTGTGATTGACGCAGCATCCCTCCTTTTGTTTCTGCGAAGGTTGCAGTAAACCCATCGTTTATTAGCGCATCGAGGACCTTTTCCGCTTCATCCCGGGGAATCACTGACATAATCATTTTTTCCATTTTTATTCTCCGATAATTTTTGTTAGTTTCACTAAGGCTTGGCAAACTCGCATTATGCATTTAATCAATTTGTTCTGTTAAGAAGGCCAGCTCCCACAGCTAATTCCTGCATTTCTTCAGTGATTTTTTGCCGCCTTAAAGCTTGAACTTCAAGGAATAATTCATCTGATAAATTATCGGCATTTTTCGATGCATTTTCCATCAACTGAAATCGAGTTGAATGTTCAGCAGCTGATGATAACTGTAATGCAAAATAAATGGATAATTCAAAAAGGTCTTGATGTAATGCGGAAATCATTTCCTTTACTGAAGTATCAAAAATAAAATCTTCCAGGTTTTTTTCATTTAAAGATGATTTAATGAATTCATTGGGGAACACAGGTGAGAGGATTGTTAAATATTTTCCGGTACCTCGATAAGTGTTGAAAAGTATTTTGATGTTATCCGCACTGCATGCTGTACAGATTTGATTGATCAAAGTGCTGGCGTATATGGGAGTTAAATCGGTTGCATTCGGGAGTGGAAGTTCTTGATGAATTGTGATTTTTTTTCTGACAATTATTTTCTGCAACCTTTCACCCATCACAGCTACGTGATATCCATCTGGATTTACCTGAATCATTTGGTTGAGCTTATCTGCAATATCACGATTGAAATTACCACAAAGGCCTCGATTGCTTCCAATCGCAAGAACTAAAGGATTTTCGTCTATAAGTTTTGAGTTCTTCGGGCCTCCTTCTGTATCGTGTGCAATCAAACCATTGTAGATCTCGACAACACTGTTCAAATATTTTCTCGCGAGTTCAAGTTTCTTAAGTGAATATTTCCAATTGGAGAGGGATATAGTTCTCAATGCCTCCAACATTGGTTGGATCGCTTTGATGTTTTCCAACCTGTATTTAAGTTCCTCAGGTCCTTGTGCCATTGTTAAAAGTTGAATTTTCGATCAAGTTTCCAAACGAAAACGATCGTGCCCCCTATCCTTTTAGCGTTATTGCTCAATTCATTATTCCCCTCGATTATCCCTTCTGCTTTATAACCCAACACCACTTTACAGTTGGCTTCTATGATCTTTAAAATTGCGTCAAGGTTTTGGTCATCCACTACGATGAATAACGTTTTTTGGGACCGTCTGAAGACTCCACCTTTGGTATCCAAAACAGTTGAGGTATTTCCTGCTTCAATTAGTGCAGACATCACCAATTCAGCCTCTTCGCGCGGAATGATGGCCATGACCATATTATCCATTTGAATGCGCTCCGGTTAATCGGAAATTTTGAAATTCCTTTAGTAAATTTTTCAAATGGGATTCTATTTCTTTGGTGAGTACTTTTTCCCTGGCGATGTCATTAAGAATTCCCGAATGATTTTTCCTGATCCAGTCCAGCAAGCTGCTTTCAAATTCGTCCCCCTGATCCATGGATACTTCAACCTCATCCATATATCCCTTATTTGCGGCATATAAAATTACCACTTGTTCGGAGATTTTAATGGGATGGTTTTCAACCTGGTTTAACAAATTCTGAAGCAACTGGCCCCTATGGATCTGTTTCTTCGTGGCTTCATCCACTTCGGTACCAAACTGAGTGAACCTCTCAACCTCTTCATACTGGCTGAGGTCCAATTTGAGTTCATTGGAAACACTCCGCATCGCGGGTATCTGGGCTGCTCCCCCCACTCTGGAGACGGATAACCCAATGTTGATCGCCGGTTTGAAGCCCCGGTTGAATTTATCGGTGCTGAGCACAATTTGCCCATCGCATATAGAAATAAGATTTGTGGGAATATATGCGGAAATATTTCCTTGCTGCATGGTCATGATCGGCAGTGCAGTTAACGAACCTCCGCCATATTTTTCGTCAAGTTTGCATGCTCTCTCTAGCAACCGGGAATGAAGATAGAAGATATCACCGGGGTATGCCTCGCGTCCGGGAGGGCGGCGTAAAAGCAGGCTGAGTTCCCGGTATGCATCCGCATGTTTGCTTAGGTCATCGTAAATGATCAGAACATCCTGTCCTTGATTAAGAAAGAATTCCGCCATCGTACAGCCGGAAAAGGGCGCCAGATACCTTAGGGCAGGAGGATCGTCTGGGTTGGATGAAATCACAGTGGTGTATTCAAGCGCGTTATGGGTTTTAAGAGTATTGATGACTGAGAGGACCGAAGACTTTTTCTGGCCAATTGATACATATATACAGATCACATCGCTATCTTTTTGCGCGAGGATCGTATCAATTGCGATCGAGGTTTTCCCTGTTTGTCGGTCACCGATGATCAATTCTCGCTGACCACGACCAATCGGAAATAGTGCATCGATGGTTTTTATGCCTGTGTGCATAGGTTCATTGACCGGAGCGCGTTCGATGATACCTGGGGCAATAATGTCCACATTATGGTAATCAACAGCCCGAATAAGGGGCAGGTCATCCAAAGGCACAGCCAAGGGATTGAGTACACGCCCTACCAAGTCCGGGCCGACTGGAATGGTAATCTTATCTTGGGTAGATGTGACTAAATCCCCGCCATGAATTCCTTCCTCGCTTCCTAACAGAATGACATCAATAGAGTCCTTATCTAAATTCAACACTAGCCCTTGGATTCCTGTCGAGAAATTAACCAGTTCATTGATCCCCGCCTGAGGAAGTCCGGAGATATTTGCCACACCGTTACCTATATGCTGAACGGTCCCGACTGCGCGGATGGCGACTTTATGTTCGTATTGTGATGCAATTTGACTTAATTTTGAGAGGATTAGAGAGACCTCGCTTTTAATTGAAGATTTGTCCAATTGTAAAGGAACGTCTGGTTTAATTACCTCTGAAAGATTCTCATTAAAATATTTTTCGGAAATATTCGAATCGATATACTCGTTAAGATCGGCTAGCTTTGCATCTAAGGATTGGGTCATCATGAATTATTATTGTTATTTAATTCGCTAATTGTTAACTCGTCCATCTCATTCAATTTTGATTTCAGAGAATTGTCAATGATGTAATCGCCCAGTCGAACACGCACACCACAAATCAAACTCGCATCCTGGCTGATGTCCAGTCTTACATTTCGATCCGCTAAAGCCGAAAAATTACGAATAATGCTTGCCTGCATATTCTTGTCCAGTGGCTTTGGGGTTTCGATAAATAAAACGGGTTCGCGGTCGGTAAGTGAGGTTCGGATAGTCTGAACTCGCGACATCTCTTTCCGCCCAAATTCCAAGACTCTGTCGTTAATTTCTTTTACCAGAAACTCATGCATCTCCTCTGATGAGACTTTCTGGAGTAATGTCTTGGACAAATTCAAGCTTGTTTTTATGATTTCATCTTGCAGATCCTCAATAGATTGTTCTTTGGCTAAGCGATAACTCTCGTGGCTTTGTTTCAGGGTCTGCTCTGCTTGTTCCCTTGTTTCATTCAACACCTGGTTTCGGATTTCCTCCAGATCATTTTTCGCTTTATTGAAGGCTTCTTCTATCCGCGCATCAATATTCTGGATTTCCAACTCCATATCATTTTTCATTCTTTCCGCGTTTTTAAGGTCATTAAGGATTTCTCTGCGGATTTTTTCCATCTCCTGCTTTCGAGATTCAGCTCGGTTAATGATGTTACGAAAAAGTAAAAAATAAAGCGCTGCGACTAGAACCAGAAAATTGATAATCTGGAAAATGATTGTTGTGATGTCAATTTCAAGCATCGTTTAGAAGAATTTGTCGATTAATGGGTTGGCAAACAACAATATCAAAATAACCAGAAGTACATATATGCCTGCAGATTCCAACAATGCCATCGCGATCAGCAAGGTTGTGCGGATATCATTGGCTGCCTCCGGCTGTCTGGCTATTCCATCCAATGCTTTTAGCACAGCTCTACCTTGCATTAGCGTTGGTACTAAAGTGCCTAATACTATGCCAATTCCGCTGATGATAACGGTTAAAAAAGTGATTAAAACCTGGGGCTCTATTTCGCTCATTGATTAATTCCTTTCATTTTGAATAATTTTTTCCTCTGATGTTTCAATTGCAGAAGCAATATAAACAGAAGCCAATGCAGTAAAAACATACGCCTGCAGTATACCGAGAAGCATGCTGAGGCCCATCATGGGCAATGGAACAAACAAGGGAACCAGACTTAATAGAATGGAAGCGATCAGATCACCGCTTAATACGTTTCCGAACAAACGCAGGGTAAGCGATAATGTTCGGCTAAATTGTCCAACGATTTCCAATGGCAACATAAAAATTGGAGAAGCAAGTTCCTTAAAATATCGGATGAATCCTTTTGAACGAACACCATAGTAGTAAATTGCAAAGAAAACGATTAAAGCAAGCGCTAACGGGGTATTGATGTCGCTGGTGGGTGATGATAAAAGCGGAATGATTCCGGTTGAATTGGCTACTGTGATGAAAATGGCCAGGGTTCCAATCAGTGGAAGATATGGTTCAGGAGATTCAATATTCATAATGTCTGAGATCAAATTGGAAAGAAACTCGACAATCATTTCGGCCAAATCTGGCTTGAGTATGTTCATCAATATCACGGCGACGATGATGACTGCCATAGACACCCATGTAGCTATGATCGTTGATTTAATGGGTAAACCAAATAGGTAAAAAATAACCTGAGGTGTGATCGATTCCAATTAGACCTCTCCGCTTGCTTTTTTTAATAGAAACAATAACGCAAGCCAACGCGTTACAACAAAGGAGATTAAACACGCAAACCCGGAAATAATAGAATGAAGAAATGCAAACAATAGAAACCCTGAACTTATCATAATTCGTAAAAACGAAAACAGGTAAACTTTACCCGGTGAAAACCCGTTTCTCTCAGTTTTGATCAGAGTGATCGATTTTTTCTGTGAGAAAACAAAAAGGAAGGCCATAAGCCCGCCGATGATCACAAAAAGAAGTATTGGAGCTGAGCTATTAATTATTGTCATCATTTTGATCATCTTATCTGTCAAATTTTTTAATAATCCTTGAATAATTATAGAAACTGATAAAGATTCCAAATAAAAGAAGCGAGATGGTCAAGTTGAATCGTGATTCTGTTAATTTATCCAGGTAATTTCCCAGCAGCACACTCAGGAAGATCGGCAACGCCATCTCCCAACCGAGATTGATAGTCGATAGCGCAACCCTCCATGCTTTGTCACCTATTTTCTTATCCTCTTTTGTCATCAAAAGCCGTATTCGCCCAACTCACATAACAACTAACCATATCTTTTTCAACCAGCAAAATCCCTTGTGAGACTAATAAGCCCATTTCGGACTCGCCAATTGAATATTTAATTTTTCCTTCTTGCAGCGCTGCAGCTAACTGGGTATGCCCGGGATAAATGCTAATTGGATACCCATTGGAAAGATGTAGATTAATGTAACCTACATTGTCTTTAATGATTTCATTCTCATCCGGTGTGATTATTTTTAATTTCATTGCATCACCCGGGTGTGGATGAAAGTTCTTCGGATACTTCGGCTTTTTCGAGTACCTCATCTATTGTACCAGTCATATAAAATGCCTGCTCGGGTACATCATCCAACCCCCCATCAAGGATCTGCTCAAAACCATCCAAAGTTTGTTCGAGAGGTACAAACTTCCCGCTCATACCGGTATATGTTTCAGAAACAAAGAAGGGTTGGGTGAGAAACCGTTGTATTCGGCGCGCGCGTCCCACGATGATCTGGTCTTCATCACTTAACTCATCTATGCCTAAAATAGAAATTACATCCTGCAATTCTTCGTATCGTGCCAGGGCGGCTCGAGTACGGTTAGCCAGTGAGAAATGCCGTCGGCCAACCGCTTTTGGTGTGAGCAGAGTGCTGTTTGATTGCAACGGATCGATGGCAGGGTAAAAACCCAATCCTGCCTGGCGGCGGGAGAGAACGCAAGAGGCGTCAAGGTGTGCAAATGTGGCGGTGACTGCCGGATCCGTCATATCATCAGCAGGAACATATATCGCCTGGATGGAGGTCACGCTGCCATTGCTGGTTGTTGTAATGCGCTCCTGGAGTTCACCCATTTCGCTCTCCAGAGTTGGCTGGTAGCCAACGGCTGAAGGTAATCGACCCAGCAAAGCAGAAACCTCTGAACCGGCCTGAATATATCGAAAAATATTGTCGATAAAGACCAGTACGGATTTACCTTCAAAATCACGGAAGTATTCCGCCATGGTCAATGCTGTAAGCGGGACACGTAATCTGGCGCCTGGCGGTTCATTCATTTGGCCAAAAACAAGGATCGCGTTTTCGAGCACACCGCTTCTCTTCATATCCAGCCATAATTCATTACCCTCGCGGCTGCGTTCTCCGACACCCGCAAAAAGCACTAACCCTGAATGTTCCCGGATCGTGTTGCTCATTAGTTCGATCATGAGAACGGTTTTCCCCACTCCAGCCCCACCGAACAACCCGATCTTTCCACCCTCAGGGAATGGCATTAAGAGATCGATAGCTTTAATTCCGGTGATAAAGGGTTTGGATGCCACACGCTGACTGATAAGTGTTGGGGAAGCTACATGGATCGGTTTACGTTGAGTTGTTTCAACAGGAGATAAACCATCAATAGGATTGCCTAAAACATCAAATAACCGACCGAGCGTTTCTTTTCCGACTGGAACGGTAATGGGTTGACCGGTATCTTTAACCTTTAATCCACGCCGCAGACCTGAAATGGATCCCAAGGCAATGGCGCGAATGGTATTCGAATTGATATGCTCCTGGACTTCAAAAATCAACTTCTGATTTTCAAGTGAATTGATCTCAAGGGCATTATCTATTCCGGGTAAGACTCCACCCGGAAACTTCACGTCGATCACCACCCCCATTACTTTTTCTAAAATTCCTGAATGCTCCAAAAGATCTCCTTGTAATAATGTGAATTAACTTGATGAATTGATTGAGGCTTTTGCGGTGTTTGAATTTTCTAACATATTTGAAACCTAAACCGTGGTGTATTAATACATGTCATTCCATTTTGGGAATGACGCAAATGAAACCCAAATCCTCATTATCCGATGCCCTGAATTGATGCAATTCGCCTCCTTCAACGAAGACTACGTCAAAGGGCTTTACGGAATATGTTGTGTCCGAAATTTGAACTTCTCCCGTGCCTTTAAGGATAATCACTTCATGTTCCTGTGGGTGGGTTTCAATCTTGCTGTGGCCATCAGGCTCCAGATGAAAATAGCGCATGATGTAATTTTTCGCGCCCTCGTTTTCACCGATAAGGATGTGCTTGGTTACGTTTTTCAAACCGTCTTCATCCAGAGGCAGACCCTCAACACCCTCCCACTGAAATTTTTCTTGATCGACTGAGAACTTATGAATTTCTGACATGCCTCTCCTAAATGATTCTGCCGGGTTGACCTGTAAGCCGTATTCTGTCCAAAATGCCATAAGCAAATCTGGATGGCTATCTGTCTATGCGGTCTACCTGAAATGACCAGTAAGACTGGTCGGGCGAGCCACCCGAGTTTCCTCATTTCTACTTGACCTTGCTCCCGAAAAGGGTTGCCTGGCAATTGCATTACTGCAGATTCCGGTGGTCTCTTACACCACCATTTCACCCTTGCCATTGCTGGCGGTATGTTTCTGTGGCCCTGTCTGACAGGTTGCCCCGTCCCGGATCACCCCGGTTTCGCGCTCTCTGGAGTACGGACTTTCCTCAAACCTGAAAAGGTCTGCAGCCACCCAGCCAACCCGGCTGTCTTTATCATAACCAATTAAAAAACTCACGTCAAATAAAAATCACATAAGAATTTTCCATTCATCGTTATAATTGTCCCAAAATTATTACTGGAGTAATCAATGCGAAGACCATTTGTAGCTGGAAACTGGAAAATGAATAAATCTGTTGAACAGGCTACCCTGCTTGTTGCGGATATGCTGCCGGGACTTGAAGCGGTAAAGACTGTGGATCGCGTCGTTTGCCCACCTTTCACTTCACTGATGGTGGTTTCAGGTATGCTGGCAGGCACGGAAATTGGGCTTGGTGCGCAGAACCTGCATTGGGAGGAATCGGGAGCTTATACCGGTGAGGTTTCACCACAAATGGTTAAGGAATTTTGCAGATTCGTGATTCTTGGACACTCAGAACGCCGCGCGTATTTTGGCGAGACCGATGAAACAGTAAACCTTAAAACAAAATCAGCCATTGCCGCCGGTCTGACCCCGATCGTTTGCGTTGGAGAAACCCTGGAGGAAAACGAAGCAGGGCAAACAGAATCTGTCGTGTCGCGACAGGTGAAAAAAGGTTTGGATGGTATAAGTAAAGAGCAGTCAGCTTTCTTGGTGGTTGCATATGAGCCAGTCTGGGCGATTGGCACCGGAAAGGCGGCCAGTGCGCAGCAAGCCAATGATATCATCGGCGGCGTGGTCAGGCGCAATCTTGCATCCGCCTTTGGTTCGGAAGCGGCAGATCTAATCCGCATTCTGTATGGCGGATCGGTCAAAGGCGGCAACGCGGCCGAATTCTTCTCCCAATCCGATATCGATGGAGGATTGATCGGCGGCGCGAGCTTAAAAGCTGAAGACTTTGTCCAAATCGTAGAGGCGGCAGCGTAATCGATTAACGCGTAGTAAAACAAATTCCCAGTTGATAAAAAAAAACCTAAAGGCTTTAAAGACCTTTAGGTTTTTGAAATGTTAAAAGTTAATTGAAAAAAATTTATGCTGTGCCAAACTGCCTGTCACCGGCATCCCCCAAACCAGGGACGATATAGCCGATCTCATTCAAATGGTCGTCCACCGCCGCAAGATGCAAGGGGATATCGGGATGTTCTTTTTGGACAATCGCGATACCTTCGGGTGCACCGATAATCCCCACGAACTTGATGCGTTTCACTCCCCACCGCTTGAGCACCTCTATGGTGGCGGTTGCAGATCCTCCGGTCGCTAACATGGGATCGAGAATAAGGCATAAACCAACTGAGGGCGCGATGGGCAGTTTGTTGTAATATTCGACGGGTTTCAAGGTCTTTTCATCGCGGTAAATACCTATGTGCCAAACTTCTGATGAGGGCATCAATTCCCAGACTCCCTCCACCATGCCCAAACCCGCGCGCAAAATGGGTACCAATCCGATCTTGTCTTCCAGTTCAGCTCCATGCGCAATTCCCATCGGGGTGGTCACCTCCCTGGGGGTGATGGCCAGGTCGAGAGTGGCTTCATAGGCAAGCAGCCCGGCGATCTCTCGAATGAGTTCCCTGAATTTCTTGGGTTCGGTATCCTTATCGCGAAGCCGGGTTAATTTATGCTTAACGAGGGGGTGATTCGAAATAAAAACATTTTCCATGGATGCTCTCCTTATGAGCCGGCGAATTTTCCCAATGATAACAAATAGTATCCTTATCGGGCAAGAAACTGGTCTAAGTATATAATTGGAAAATACTATAGAGGCAGAATCCAATTGAACGAAGAACGCATTAATAGCCCTGAGAAGAAAGTCGAAGACCACTTCGGCAACGCTTTTCGTCCGAAGAACCTCTCTGAAGTGATCGGGCAGAATCAACTGAAGGAAAACCTGGCGATATTGATCGAAGCCGCGGGACAGCGGTCGGAAGCTTTGGATCACGTACTCTTTTACGGCCCGCCCGGACTGGGGAAGACAACCTTGGCGCATGTTTTAGCCAATGAGATGAAGGTCAATATAAAAGTCACCGCCGGACCGGCTATTGAACGACCAGGCGACCTGGCAGCTATTCTAACCAATCTACGTAGCGGTGATATTCTCTTTATTGACGAGATCCATCGTTTGGGTAAGGCGGTCGAGGAAGTACTATATCCCGCTATGGAAGATTTTGCCCTGGATATTGTGATTGGCAAGGGGCCATCTGCAAGATCCATCCGGCTCAAATTACCAAAGTTTACGATCATTGGAGCAACGACCCGCCTGGCGCTATTAAGCGCGCCGTTAAGGGCACGATTTGGGGCGATATTCCGTGTCGATTATTACGATCAGGAATCGCTCAAGCAGATCATCCAGCGCGCTGCAGGACAAATGGGCCTGGAATCTGAGGAGGAGGGTGTGAATGAGATCGCCAGGCGATCCAGAGGGACGCCGCGCGTTGCCCTACGTTTGCTGCGGCGGGTACGGGATTTCACCGAGGTTCGCTCCAGCGGGCGCCTAACCAAACATGCCGCTTTGGAGGCGTTAGATCTCTTAAGCATAGACGGCCTTGGACTGGATGAAATTGACCGTATGGTTCTCCTAACGATCATTAAAAAATATAATGGCGGGCCAGTTGGGCTCAGTACGATCGCCGCCTCGATCAGCGAGGAACCAGATACTATCATGGATGTGGTCGAGCCCTATCTGCTGCAGCTGGGTTTTCTTGGCCGGACAGCCAAGGGGCGGGTTGCCACCAAAAGCGCCTACGATCACCTTGACATTATCTATAGAGAAAATCCATCTCAACCGCCGTTGATCAGTTAAGTGAAAACAGAAGAATTTAATTACCATCTCCCTAAAGAGCTGATCGCTCAAAGGCCTTTACCTGTGCGTCACGCATCCCGCCTGTTGGTGTTTGATCGTACAACCGGCAAGATCACCCATTCCAGGTTTTCGGAAATTCTACAATTTCTAAGAGAAGGCGATCTGCTGGTGATCAACAAGACCCGCGTCTTTCCCGGGAGGCTGTTCGCCCGGAAAGATACTGGAGGAAAAGTCGAAGTGCTGCTACTCAAGCGCTTAAGCAATCTCCGCTGGGAAGTTCTAGTGGGTGGAAAGCGTATTCAGATTGGGAAGCGATTAACTTTTCCTAAGAATATTCTTGGGGAGATCGTCGAGGTTTTGGAAGGATCCAAGCGCATCATTGAATTTAACCAACCTGTAGATGATGTCCTTGACCAGATCGGTGAAATGCCCCTTCCCCCATATATTCGCGAACGGCTGCAGGACCCTGAGCGTTATCAGACAGTATTCAGTCAACTAATGGGATCCGCCGCAGCTCCAACTGCTGGGCTGCATTTCACGAATGAATTAATCGAGGGACTGAAAACGCACGGCATTGAATTTGCCGAAATCACGCTGCATGTTGGATTGGATACTTTTGCACCGGTTACCGAAGAAAAGGTTGAGGAGCACAAGATCCACACAGAATGGTGCCAAATTGATAAGGAAGCTGCGGAAAAGATCAACCAGGCAAAATTGAATGGACAGCGGGTGATTGCTGTAGGAACAACATCAGTGCGCACGCTGGAATCCGCGGCTGACAAGGAGGGCGTGAAACCAATTTCGGGTCCGACCGGACTATTCATTTATCCCGGATATCATTTCAAGGTAGTCGATTGTATGGTGACGAATTTTCATCTACCGCAATCCACTTTGCTGATGCTTGTGAGCGCGTTTATGGGACGTGACAATGCGATGCGATGTTATGAAGAGGCGATTCAGGATCGTTACCGGTTTTATTCATTTGGCGACGCGATGTTGATCCTATGACAGGATGAAAATAGAGAATCCCCTTATCCTTTTGAACCAGGAAATCGTCAATTGCAGACGCTGCCCGCGGCTGGTTGAATGGCGCGAAACTGTTGCTGCTCAGAAAAAACGGGCGTATTTGCATTGGGATTATTGGGGGAAACCAGTCCCGGGTTTTGGAGATATTCATGGCCGCATCATGGTCATCGGACTGGCGCCTGGCGCGCATGGCTCCAACCGTACCGGCAGGATGTTCACCGGGGATGCTTCCGGTGATTTTCTGTTTCCAGCACTACATAAAGCCGGGTTTGCTAACCAACCCAATTCGTTGTCTTTGGATGATGGATTAGCACTAAAAAATCTATTTATCACTGCGGTATGCCGCTGCGCGCCACCACAGAACAAGCCAATACAGCGAGAGATCGAAAATTGCCGAGAATATCTGATCCGGGAAATTAGGTTGATGGCTAATCTGCAGGGAATTGTGGCCTTAGGAAATATTGCTTTTCATGAATCGCTCTCCTTGTTGGAGGCGGCCTTTGGTGTTGGTCTCACCTCCGATTTAAAATTTACTCACGGTGGAATGTACTTTGTGAATCAAAATCCAATCCCTTGGTTGCTTGCTTCCTATCATCCAAGCCGCCAAAATACTCAGACTGGCAGGTTGACTGAATCCATGTTCGACGAAATTTGGGAAACCGCTTGGCGATTAACCAGATAATTGATAAAAATCTCTTACCTTTCTGTTTCCAGTTCCAATTAAAATCAAACTATGGATTTCCTGAAAATTGTATTAAAAATTGCGTTAGCGCTTCTTGTTTTTTCCTTATTATTAATTTTTGTTATTCCTGCCATCGTTCCAATACCCCCGCTTGAAAACAACTATGAACCGAAAAAACTAGCAAGTGCGGATAACCAATTTGTTACAGTTGACGGAATTGAAATCCATTTCAATCAAGTGGGAGAAGCAGGCCCGGATCTGATTCTAATGCACGGCCTTGGCGCCTCGGTTTTCAGTTGGCAGCGGGTCATGGATGACTTATCAAAATTCGGAACTGTCACTGCCTACGACCGCCCAGCATTTGGCTTAACGGAAAGGAAATTGCCGGAAGATTATAACGGCCGCAATCCTTATTCCCAAACTTATCAGCCGCAATTATTGGCTGAGTTCATGAACCAATTGGACATTGCATCCGCTGTCATGGTAGGCAACTCAGCTGGCGGAACTTTGGCGGTGCAAATGGCGCTGGATCACCCTGAACGGGTGGAAGCGTTGATCCTGGTGGATCCGGCTGTGCTGACTTTGGGCGGACCACCTACCTTTTTCAATTCGATAATAAAACTTCCCTCCATTGACCGGATTGGGCCATTGCTTGCCCGTTTGGGCGGATCGATGACGGAAGGCTTCCTGCGACGAGCATATCACGATCCGGCAAAGATCACACCGGATACCTTGGAAGGCTATCAAGAACCGCTGCGCGCTGCCCATTGGGATCTCGCATTTTGGGAATTCATAAAGGCAGCTGAACCAATTAACCTCGCCGTACGTTTGGGTGAGATGGATTTGCCTGTATTGGTCATCACAGGTGATGATGACCGGATTATCCCAACGGAAGAATCAATTCAGGTCGCGGGGATGATAAAAAATGCTAAAATAGTTGTCATACCCGAATGCGGGCATGTACCACAGGAGGAATGTCCAGAAGTATTCATGAAGGCGGTTGAAGAATTCCTATACGATCTGGGAGGTATGAAATAGAATGGCTGAATTATCACCTAATACGATTGCGCCAGATTTCACTCTTCTGGATGTGAACGGAAATGAAATCCGGATTTCAGATTTTCGGGGCAGATATGTTGTTCTCGCCGCTCTTCGAGGGTTCATGTGACCCTTCTGCCGCCGGCAGTTGGAGCAGTTCCGCTTCACATACGAAGAATTTCGGAAAAGAAATATTGAGATCATCACGATTGGGCCGGACAGCCCTAAAGCTTTCAAGGAGTATTGGGAATCGCATAAGCTGCCTTTCATTGGCTGTCCGGATAACGGGTCCAAGGTTGCCGACAAATATTATCAGGAAGTAAATTTATTCAAACTGGGAAGGATGCCAGCAGAGTTCATTATCGATCCGGATGGGATCATACGATTCGTACATTACGGAGATTCGATGAGCGACATCCCGGAGCCATCTGAACTCATTGAAGTTATTGATCAATTAAAAAAGGGCTGAGATTGAATATCTCGGCCCTCTTGTTTACATTAGGAGAACTTCGCTTATTTTAGTGCATCCCAACCGGCATATTTTGCGGTCTCGCCAAGTTCCTCTTCGATCCGCAGCAGTTGGTTATATTTAGCCACGCGATCTGAGCGAGCCGGTGCGCCGGTTTTGATCTGGCCAGTATTGAGAGCGACCGCCAGGTCGGCAATGGTGGAATCCTCTGTTTCACCGGACCGATGGGAAGCAACTGCTTTCCAACCATTGGTCTGACATAACGTTACAGCTTCAATTGTCTCAGTAAGGGAACCGATTTGATTTACCTTGACGAGAAGTGCGTTGCAAGCTTTCTCTTCGATAGCGCGTTTGACACGGCCGGGATTGGTCACAAGCAAATCGTCACCAACAATCTGCAGGCGGTCTCCCAGTTCTTTGGTCATCAACTTCCATCCTTCCCAATCATCCTGGGCCAATCCATCCTCGATGGAGACTATGGGGAATTGGTCTACCCAATTCTTCCAGAAGGCCACCATTTCCTCGCTGGAGAGCATTTTGCCCTCTTTGCGCAGGTTGTATTTTTTCTCTTTTTCGTCGTAAAGCTCGGACGCTGCAGGATCCAACGCGATCGCGACATCCTTGCCCGCTTTATAGCCGGCTTTGTCGATGGCTTCGAGGATTACTTCCACAGCTTCCACATTCGCCTTAAGATTCGGTGCATATCCACCCTCATCCCCGACCAGCGTGGCATAGCCCTTGGACTTTAACACTGATTTCAAAGCGTGATAGATTTCCGCGCCCCAACGCAATCCTTCAGCAAATGACGACGCGCCAAAGGGCATGACCATGAATTCCTGGGCGTCGGTGGACTGCCAGGCAGTGTGAGCGCCGCCGTTCAGGATGTTCATCATCGGGACAGGGAGGACATGAGCATATACACCGCCAATATAGCGGTAAAGAGGCATGTCCAACGAAACAGCAGCCGCTTTTGCCACGGCCAGACTGGTGCCTAAAATGGCGTTGGCGCCCAATTTGGATTTATTGGGTGTGCCGTCAAGCGCAAGCAAGGCCATATCGATGCCCATCTGGTCAGAGGCATCCCAGCCGATCAATTCATCCGCGATCGCGGTATTGACATTTTCCACAGCCTTCTGAACGCCTTTACCCAGGTAGCGGCCATTATCACCATCGCGAAGCTCCAATGCTTCGTGAATCCCCGTGGAGGCGCCAGATGGCACCGCTGCGCGGCCTACACTGCCATCTTCAAGATAAACCTCAACCTCAACAGTCGGGTTGCCGCGTGAATCCAGGATCTCCTTACCCTCAATTGCATCGATATATGTGTACATAAAAATTTCCTCTCACCTGATAATGTTGATTTTTCGTGCTAAGTATAATACTTCAACTTGCCTTTGACTTTAACCCTTTGATGGCTGCCTTGATGAAGTCGTTGAACAGCGGATGGGGCCGGTTAGGCCTGGAGAGAAACTCCGGGTGGAACTGAGAGCCGACCATGAACGGATGATCCTTGAGCTCGGCGATCTCGACCAGTTTGTTATCTGGGGAAACGCCGGAGAAAATCATCCCTTTGGCTTCGAGGTCTGAACGATATGCGTTATTCAATTCGTAGCGGTGGCGATGGCGTTCCTCCACCTTATCCAGCTTATATGCCTTATGCGCTTTGGTTCCAGGCTTGATCCTGCAAGGCCACAAGCCTAATCTCATGGTCCCGCCTTTATCAGTGACATCTTTCTGATCAAGCATCAGGTCAATAACCGGATAGGGCGTCTGAGGGTCGAATTCAGTCGAGTTGGCTTTCTCATCATTAAAAATATGGCGAGCAAATTCCACGACCATCATCTGCATCCCGAGACACAATCCTAAATACGGGATCTTATTTTCGCGGGCATAATGGGCAGCTTTTATCTTTCCCTCGGTACCGCGCACGCCAAAACCGCCTGGGACGACTATTCCATCCACACCGGCCAGAATTCGATCGGAATCAAGGTTTTCGAGGTCGCAGGAATGGACCCACAGGATTTCCATTTCCGATTCATTGTTCAGGCACGCATGCTTCAGCGCTTCTCGGACACTAATATAAGCATCGTGCAGCTCCACATATTTGCCTACGAGAGCGATCTTCAAATGATGACGCGGATTCTTAACTACCTTGGCGAGTTTCTCCCAATCGGTCAGATCAGGCTGTTTAATGGGTTTTTGGTTGTAATAATTCAGGATGTATTCAGCTACTTTATATTTTTCTAGGATCAATGGTACGGTATAGAGGATCGGGGCTGTCTCCAGAGGAACCACCGCATTTAATTCCACATCACAAAACAAGGATATCTTTTCCAGCAGGGCGGAATTGATCGGATAGTCCGCCCGCGCGACGATCATGTTGGGTGAGATGCCGATCGACCGCAGTTCCCGCACGGAGTGTTGGGTGGGTTTTGATTTAAGTTCTCCAGTCGCGCCCACGTATGGCAGCCAGGTGGTATGGACGAAAAAGGTGCGTTCCCGCCCTAATTCCTGCCTTAATTGCCTGAGAGATTCAAGGAAGGGTTGGCTTTCAATATCGCCAACGGTGCCTCCCACCTCGACCAGCACATACTCCGCCCCGGACGTCTCAGCCACCAGTAGGATCCTTTTCTTGATCACATCGGTGATGTGCGGGATGACCTGAATGGTGCCGCCGAGGTAATCCCCTCTGCGCTCGCGGCTGATCACTTCGTTGTATACCTGGCCGCTGGTGAGATTTGACTCTCTCGTCAAGCGTATATCGACAAAGCGCTCATAATGCCCAAGGTCGAGATCAGTTTCCGCGCCGTCATCCAATACAAACACCTCGCCATGCTGATAGGGGCTCATTGTGCCAGGATCTACATTGAGGTAAGGGTCGAGTTTCTGGATGACAACGGAAAATCCCCGTTCCTTCAGCAGACGGCCAATGGATGCTGCGGTCAGTCCTTTCCCCACTGAGCTGATCACACCCCCGGTAAAGAAAATAAATTTGGATTGCTTGGCTTTCTTCATCGATTTAATCCTGTGGTTTTAATTGAAGCGGGGAGGGCTGTTGAATAAACCCTCCCCGGATTGGCGAGTAGAATTGGTTGGATTGACGAGGAAAATTCCTAGTGTTCAATTCCTTTGTCTTTCTCAGCAGAAGTTTACCATATGAAAAATGAAAAGACCCCGCTGATGCGAGGTCTTCATAAATTATCAGAATTAGCGTTGTTTCAGAGTGCGGGAAAGCAGGTCTTCTTGCTCACCGGTCAGCGATTTATCCTTTTTGCTTCGCTGGGATTCTTTACGTTCGGCCATTTCCGCTTTTTCCATGGCCTCTTTCAAGCGAATTTCCATAAACGTGGGATCCGGTTCGTTTGATTTTTCTTCATGAACTTCCTGTTCGCGCTGTTTTTGACCGCTTTTTCCTTTACGGCGGGGGGCGTGGGCAGGGGTAATCTTTACCCCTTCGATCTCATCGAGTCCGGGCTGCAGCGCTTTCATGCTTAATCGGATCTGTCTGCGGCGCCTATTGAAATCGATCACTTTGACTTCGACTTCATCGCCAACACTAACCACGTCCGAGGCATTGCGGACATACCCCTGGGTAAGTTCGCTGATGTGAACCAGTCCGGGGCGTTCCGCACCGACATCAACAAAAGCGCCGAATTTCTCGAGCTCGACAACCTTACCTTTCAAGACCATATCCTTATCAATTTCACGCCACTCGAGGGCTAGAGGTTTTTTCATGGATACTTCAATACGATCTCCGCGTAGATTGCGGACATACACGTCGACATCTTGTCCTTCTTTAAGCGCGTCCTCAACTTTTAGGATCGGTTCATCCTTGTCGGTGGTGATCTGTGATACATGCAGGAGGGCTGGTTTTTCCACACCGATGTCAACAATGGCGCCAGCTTTGCCGGTTTTGATCACCTTTCCTAAAAGATGCATTTTTCTTTCCAGCTGGTCGGATGAGGTTATACCAGTCATTACGTCAGAATTCATTAAACTTTTGCTCCTGTCATTGGTTTCAAGCAGCCGTTCATTATACTCTCCACAACCATTGCTGTCAATTAATAAGTACTGTTATTCTTGTTTTTTTAAAAATTCAATCGCTTCGGCTAACTGGCGGTCATTTTGGTTTTCGTAGTCTTCCTCGGTAAGAGTAACTGAAATATCTGGAGTCAATCCTTGCCCCTGTATCTGGTGTCCTTCCGGGGTTAACCAGCGGGCAATCGTAACGCGCACAGCACCAAAATCGCCATTCAAGGGAATCCATTGTTGGATATACCCTTTTCCGTAAGAAGTGACACCGATTAATTTCGCCCTACCTGTGTCTTGCAGCGCGCCTGCCATGATCTCTGATGCGGAAGCAGTTCCTTCGTTGACCAAGATTACCATTGGGGATCCTTCGTCCAGCGTACTTCCTGTGTTGCGGTATACTTTTTGAGTTCCGTCCCCTTTTTCCTCTATGAGGATCGTTTCATTTTTTGAAAACAGCGAAGTAATATCGACGGCGGTTTCCACGAAGCCGCCTGTGTTATTTCTCAGATCAAAGATCAGTTTTGATACGCCCTGATCCCATAAAGTTTTGTGCGCGGCAATAACTTCTTCGGTGGATTTAGCCCCAAAATTATATAAGCGGATATATCCAATTCCTTCTTCAAGCAACTGTGTGTCGACGGACGGGATCGGGATGAGAGCGCGTTCTACTTCAAATTCCAGAATTTCCCCGTTACGCTGAATCGTCAGGGTGACAGCTGTGCCCTCAGGGCCAAGGATCTGCTTGAGTACGAGCGAAGGATCCAAACTGGTCACGTCTTCCCCATTGATTCCAATCACGGTATCCCCAGGCATAATTCCGACGGTTTCGGCCGGTGAATCCGGCATGGGGCTGATGATGACGAGTAATTCACCAGAGGTATCGACCCAGGCACCGATCCCTGTGTATTCCCCTTCCAACGGCGTGCTCTGCGCAATAAACTCTTCCGAATCCATATATGAAGAATAGGGATCGTTCAGACTCTCCATTAATCCACGGATCGCGCCCCGCACCAATAAATCGTCATTCACCGGTTGATTCAGGTACTGCTGGTGCACAATGCCCCATACATTGTTCAAGGGGGTCATATACACTTCGGGAATTCGAGATTCATTCGAGTATCTTCCATTTTGAATACGATTCTGATTACCCCAAAAAAAGCCAAAAAGGAAGGTCATCATTAACAACAGTGAAAGGCGAAAAACCGGCCACATATTTTTATTAAGCATTTTTATATCCTATGAAGTTGAAGAAAGTCATTCAGCTGGTGAATGGATTGGATACCATGGGCGTAATTTTCTTCACCAGATTCGTCGACCAACACGCTGAAAACCCCTAATTTTTCGGCTGAAAAAATATTCGGCAGATAATCATCCACGAAAATGCAGCCGTCCCATGAGGATAATCCGGCTGATACCAATGCTTTGGCAAATGCTTCAGGCTGAGGTTTAACATTCGGCATGAGTATGTGAACATCGATGATATGGTCAAAGATTTCCCTTATTTGAAGGAATTCGAGCACCCGTTCAATATGTCCTAGATCGGCGTTTGAAAAAATGACCTTTTTTTGTGGAAGAGCATTTAAGATCGAAGGGAGATCAGGATCTCTGGTAAGGTAATCATCCAGAGCCAAATCATGCACATAATCTAAATAGTGCTGTTTATCGATCCCATAAAGCTCGATCAATCCGATCAAGGTGGTACCGTATTTCTTCAGGCTGTAATCTCTTGTTTCCCTGATTTGTGATTCGGACATTTTCATGATGTTACCCATATAAGAAATGATCCGATCCCGGATTGCGTCCATCAAGCCGCTAGATTTGGGGTAGAGGGTGTTATCAAGATCCAAGAATAAGGTATGGAACATCAGACCGAAAGTATAACTTCTTTTGTTCAGCCGCATTGGATATAATCTTGATACTTATGCCGATCAGGGAACTGCCCAAATCTGTTTCATCCAAAATTGCCGCTGGGGAAGTGGTTGAACGCCCGGTTTCAGTAGTCAAAGAGCTGATTGAAAATTCAATCGATGCGAATGCGAACGAGATCAATATCCGTATAAACGAGGCGGGGAGAACGTTGATCGAGGTGGAAGATAATGGCGATGGAATTCCAGGGCAGGATGCTGAAATCGCGATCCGGCGATATGCCACGAGCAAGATCTCTTCCATTGAAGATCTTGACCATATCCGGTCTTTGGGTTTCCGCGGGGAAGCGTTGGCATCCATTGCTGCGGTATCACGTTTTACACTGGAAACGCAATTTTATGATGAGGATCGGGGGACTGTTTTTATTGTGGAAGGCGGCGAGAAAGGAAACCGGACGGATCTTGGACGAACCAAGGGAACCAGGATCCGGGTGGAGAATCTGTTCTATAATGTGCCCGCCCGAAAAAAATTTCTAAAAAAAGACATTACTGAAAAACGTTTGATTGCGGAATTGGTATCCCGCTATGCGCTGTTTTATAGTCACATCCGATTCTCACTGACTATGGACGGCAAGACGACAATCACCACCTATGGGCGCGGTAACCGCCGCGAGATACTTTCGAACATCTACGACCTGGATACAGCCAAACGACTGTTAGAGATCAATTATGAAGATAGCCATATAGCTATCCAGGGATTTACAAGTCCAAGCGGGCTTACAAGGTCAAACCGCAAGGAAATTGCCTTTTTTGTCAACGGGCGGTTGGTTTCGGATTCTACGCTGACTTCGGCAGTTCTGCGCGCGTACCATGGTTTCCTGATGACCGGGCGATTCCCCATCTCCCTGTTATTCATGAGAGTCGACCCCGAAGATATTGACGTTAATGTCCACCCCACGAAAGCTGAGATCCGCTTTAGCGACCAAGGGAGAGTCTTCAGCGCGGTGCATAGCGCGATACGGAAAACAATATCCGCTTTTTCCCCGGTCCCGGCCTTCAGTCCTGATATCTGGTCTTCACATGAGAATCGATCGTACACGCCTGACTTTGCTTGGAAATTTGCACAGGAAGAGTTTAGGCCTGAACAGCAAGAATCAAATGGCTCCGAGAAAACGACCGAAACACCTACGCTGATTGAACGGGTTCCTCTGCTGCGCCTGATCGGCCAACTGGGCAGAATGTACCTTGCCGCGGAAGGACCGGATGGGTTGTATTTGATCGATCAACATTCCGCGCACGAGCGTGTGCTTTACGAACAGATGAACAGTGTGGATAAGAGTCGACCAGCGTCGCAAATGCTGTTGGAAGCAAAGACCGTATATCTTCAACCGACACTTATGGAAATTTTTGAATCTCAGAAAGAGATCCTCAGCAAAGTCGGTTTTATGTTCGAGACTTTCGGGCCAGATGCGATCAAGATCCTGGCTGTACCCGCGATCATCCAACACTTGGATGCAGGCGATGCCTTAAAGGCAGCGATCGAAGCGGATGAGGAAGATGAAAAACTTGTTGACCATACCATTGAAAAGAAGATCATTTCAAAGATATGCAAACGAGCCGCAGTAAAGGGTGGGCAGGTCCTTTCTACTGCTGAGCAGGAAAACTTGATCCGCGAGCTCGAAAATTGTGAATCTCCAAGAACCTGCCCTCATGGCAGGCCGACCATGATCCACTTGTCCGTTGATATGCTTGCCCGCCAGTTTGGCCGCTTAGGGAGCCGTTGAGGAAAGCAGCCCGGGCAAAGCGCCGATTCCCTCGATCACATCCATCCTCAAGATCAGGTCTGCATATGGGTCCAAATGTGTCGGGCTTAAATTATTGATGATCAATTTGGCGCCGTTTTTCTTGGCTGTTTCAGGCAGGGAGTTTGCCGGGTAGACCTCCAGTGATGAACCCACCACAATAACCAGATCAGCGTCGAGGCATTCCTGATATGCCCCATCCCAGGTATCACCGGGTAAGTCCTCCCCAAAAAGGACTACATCTGGCTTGATCACCTTGCCGCAATTGATGCAATGGGGAATACCTTTATCATTAAGGATCATAGGTTGGAAATAATCCTGCGGGTGTCTTTTCCCGCAGTGCGGACAGGTTGCCGTTCGAGCCGAGCCATGCAGTTCAAAGACCTTTTTTGACCCTGCCGCTTGATGAAGACTGTCTATGTTTTGGGTGATCACAGATTTGACGACCCCACTTTTTTCAAGATCAACAATTGCCAAATGTGCCTGATTAGGCATCGCGGATTCTGCCTGCAAAGCGAGAGTGCGTATCCAATCAAAAAATTTCTCCGGCTCATGCCGGAAAGCCCAGATCGAGGCCACTTCAAATGGATCATACTTTTCCCAAACTCCTGAACCAGGCGAGCGAAAATCTGGGATTCCAGAAGGTGTTGAAATACCGGCGCCGGAAAAAACCACCACATAGGAGGAATTTTTGATCAAATTTGCTGCTTTGATCAATACTGCCTGCTTCTCTTCTGAACTCTTATCTTTTTGATCGTCCATGCAACCATTATATAGGTGCTCCTACGCTATAATTTTTGTCAATGCGGGAAAGAATTCATGAGATCATAAGGGATGAGTGCGGCTTGCCGGATGACAGCCGGATCGTTGTGGCGGTTTCCGGAGGCCCGGATTCGATCTGCCTGTTCCATCTGATAGCTGGGCTTCCATATCAAATCTCACTCGCGCATTTTAATCACCAGCTTCGCCCAGAATCGGACGCGGAAATGGGATTTGTCCAAACGACCGCCAACTCGATGAAGATCCCGTTTTTTTCTCAATCTTTAGATATCCGGGAATTCGCTGCCCGTGAGAAATTGGGAATCGAGGAAGCCGCCAGAAAAGCCCGCTATGAATTTCTATTTCGCGTAGCGAAAGAAACAAAAAGCCAGGCAGTGATCACCGCCCATCACGCAGATGACCAGGTGGAGACCATTCTGATGAATTTCATCCGCGGCGCTGGATTGAAAGGATTATCAGGCATGCCCTACTGCCAGCATACCAGCTTCAGCGACAGGATTATGCTGGCACGTCCATTGCTGGATTTCAGGAAAGAGGAACTCGTTGCTTTTTGCCAAAAGAATGAACTTCAATACTTCATTGATGAAAGCAATAAAGATCCAATGTATTTGCGCAACCGGATCCGTACGCAACTGATTCCGCTTTTATCTAAATATAACCCGAATTTTATTGCGACAGTTTTACGCAATCAAAAAGCTTTAAGGATGGACCTGCAATATATTCAGGAAAGTACGGATTCCACATTGGAAAAACTTGGCGCTGTCCAAAAAGAAGGCGTGATCACTTTTTCACTTGAGAAATATTCATTAATTCCGGACGCCTTGAAGAATTACGTGATCAAAGAACTGATCCAGCGTTCAGTTCCAGAATGGATGGATGTTTCCTATGATCTGATCCAAAACACACGGGATGCATTAGAAAATCGCAACCGAAGCCAACAACTACTTTTAGAAAATGGAATCTACTTGTTAGTTGAAGGGGGGGAAGGGATTCTAACTAGCGATCCAAGAATGGTTTGGAAAGACAATTGGCCGACCATTCAGAGCGAGAAAATTATTCCCATTACTGAAAAAAAGATCGATCTAGATGAAAGTTGGGTTATGGCGGTCTCCTTGTCTTCGCGTGTAAAAATCGGTAATGCCTTTCTCAAGAATCCAGATCCGATGACTGCTTATTTGGATAGATCTAAAACAGGAGATTCATTCAAGGTCCGATTCTGGCAACCGGGGGACGTATATCAACCTCTTGGAATGGGCGGAAAATCGATCAAATTATCCGATTTCTGGATCAATCACAAGATCCCAAGACGCGCCAAAGAAAAATGGCCGGTACTTGAGGCTCAGGGAAAAATCATTTGGATACCTGGATTTCAGCCGTCCCATGACGCTCGAATAACAGAACACACAGATGAAATTCTAATCCTTCGGTTAAGAAAAGGATCTTAAGTCGTCTTTTGTGAAAGCTGGGATAATTTATTGTTGATTTCGCGCCATTGGATCTTGGAGATGCCCAATTTCTGCCGGATTGCATCCTTGTCCATCCCTCGGTTAAGGTCGATCAGTGCGGAGTTCCAGCGGCACATTGAAAATGATATGTGTTTGCTCAAATTGCCTGCCTTACTGATATCTTCGAGGATATACTCCAGCCGCCGCGGCGACCAGGGGAAGACTTCATCAACCGGCTGGTATTGATTCAAGTAGTTCTGATACGCGGTTACCCACTCATCTGAAATTGGGATCTTCCTTTCCTTATTCCGGTCTTTTTGATCAGAATAACGGACAAATAAATAATTTTCTCCCTCACCCAGGAAAAGATGTGATTTCTTTAAATTTAAGCACTCGCTTTTCTTGATCCCCGTTTCCAGGAGTAGTTTAAATAAGGTAAAAGGGCGCGAGTCATCTGCAAATCCTTTTGCTGTTTCCAGCGCAACCTCAATTTCAGCGGGATTGAGCACCTCAGGCAGAGGGCTGATGACAGACTGTTGCAGAAGAGAATCCGCTGGATCCGAAATAATCCGCCCATTGCTGGATAACCAGCGGAAAAATGATTTCACCGAGGTAATTCTACGTGAGAGACTTTTCGGGCTGCAGGGAATGCCTTTGCCGCGGCCGTTCTTCATCCATTCTACAAATCGGGTAAGGTCATTGGTTGTGACCTGTCCAATCTCCACATCAGGCGGAAGAAATTTCTGTAAAAGGCGGATATCTCCCAGAAATGCCTTTATGGTGAAATCTGAACGGTTCTGGTCTCGTAAATAAACCTCCCAAAATTTTAGGGCAGATGAAACAGAAGAGTGCTGATCAATATGAAAAACCGCTGAAGATTCCGACATGGCTTGGGCTCCTGTATTTCGTGTAGTTAAACACCAGTTTACACGAGGAGATACCCACTGTCAAGCGATCACGGAGTATAGACGGCTTCCTGAACCACCTGCCAAATCGCCTCATAGTTGGGAAGAAGGACTGCGGCGCCGCCTGAAGTTGTGGTTGGAGTTACATGATCGGTGCTGATGGCGTAGCGGCGAATTCGCGATTGATCCTGTAGAATGGATGGTGCGATATTGAGAATGGGCAGTAAATCGTTCAAACTGATGTCCGTTTCCACGGTACTGATGAATTGATTGTAGATCTCCGGTGCACGGGAAATTGCATCCAGGGACATGAACTTGTTAAAAAGTCCGACCATGACCTCCTGCGCCCGGCGTGTGCGGTCGAAGTCATTTGAGGTGTAGCGGGAACGTGCATACCAGAGAGCAACCTCGCCATCCAGATGAGCCGTGCCTGGGCCAACAGAACACCAACCGCCATGCTGATAAGAAAGGTCGCAGCGGTCCGCAGTATTCTTTGATGCTTCAATATCGATCCCGCCGAGAGTGTCAATGATCGCTCGAAAGCCGCTGAAATTGGTCATCATATAGCGGTCGACATGGATAGCAAAATTACGCTCAAATGTACTGGCGATGAGTGGAAAACCACCTGCCTGCATGACGGTGTTAATGCGGTTCTCCTCCTGGCCGGGGATCTCAATCCAAAGGTCGCGCGGGAATGACAACAGGCTGACCTTGCCTTCTTTTGTGAAGATGGAAACCAGCAGGACTACGTCAGTGCGGTAACCAGCACCCGGACGCCAATCAGATCCGAGTATCAGGATATTGAACTGGCCATCCGGTGGAATTAATCCTGGGTTGGGTACTAGCGCATTGGTGATGGGTTGGACATCCCTGGTTGGGGTGGCAGTGAGTTCAAAGGGTTGGAAAGGTGTGGGTCCGCGTCCGCTCCCCGAGTTTGAGATTAAAAAGATTTTCCCCCCAGAACTCGATAATCCTATCCAGAGAAGAGGGACAGAACACGCGATCAATAGGACAATTCCTGCCGCGATAATCAGCACCTTATTTTTGTGAAAATCCATAGTTGCCTAACCAGGCTTACCCTTGTGTGAATTTATCCAATGCAAGAAAAGTGCCTGCATGAGGGGCATTATAGCATTGTTGCTGACCGATAAAAATTCATACGAAATGTTGACAAAAATAGGTATTTTGATAGAATTGCCTGGTAAGTTAGCCGAAGTGGCGGAACTGGCAGACGCGCTACGTTCAGGGCGTAGTGAGCATTACGCTCATGTGGGTTCAAATCCCACCTTCGGCACAAATCCTGCGAAAGCAAGATTCTTTTCTTAATTGCCGGGCTTTATGTTTTAATGTATGATAAGCATATGCCGGGAATCCCCAGGTTTAGAAAGCAGTGGATCTTCATCGCTCTCATCGCGATCCTTTTTTTTATGGTCCTGGGTTTGAATTCACGGATTTCGGAATATTTCCGTCTCACGGGGCAGCGTGATGAAATGCAGCAGAGAATTGACAATCTCGAATCCACCCGTGTTGCGTTGGAAACAGAGATTGCTTACGCAAATTCAAATAAAGCCGTGGAGGAGTGGGCGCGCGCTTATGAGCGTCTTGTGCAGCCCGGAGATCAGGTGATCATTCCATTGCCGCCGCAAGATTTCACTCCCGAGACCCATTATTTAAGCACGCCAACCCCGATGGTGGACCAAAAATGGCAGATTTGGTGGGAATTGCTCTTTGGTGAGTAAACCCTCAAAATGAGTTAGAATAATTTTTGGATTCCGCGAGTGTTCTTGTGAATACTTGAAAAAAGAAAAGGAAATCGTATGCTTGGAAGACAATCCCCCCAAAATATTATGGATGCCTATAAGAAGAAAAGGCAGTTCTTTCCGACTATGATCGCAGTATTGGCCGTTCTCTTGGTGATCATCGGAATCGTAATCATTGTGATGTGGATCACTGGAGGCGGCCTCTCATTCGGCCTGTTCCGGAGAGAACCGACGCCAACCGCAACACTTCCGCCCACACCGGTGATGTCTGCAACTCCCACCGTTCAAGCGACGGAAACTCCGACTCCCACGGTGACTGTATCACCGACACCTTCCGGACCGTTCGAGTATGAGGTAAAGGAATTTGATACCTGCTATGACATTGCCATCACTTTCGATGTCGATCTGCAAGCTTTGTTGGCGATCAATAATTTCCCTAACGGCACCTGTCCAATTTATCCAGGACAGTTGATCAGGGTCCCGGCGCCAGGAACAACACTGCCCACATCGACGCCCATTCCAGCAGACCTACCCGCCGGCACGATCCTGGATTACACCGTTCAGTCTGGTGATACGCTTCAGATCATCGCCAGCAAGATGAATTCGACCATTGAAGATATCACTGCACGGAATAAATTTGAGGATATCAATGTCCTCCAGCCAGGAGCGGTGATCAAGGTTCGATATGGCATCGTAACACCCACGCCGACATTCGCTCCAACCAGCACACTGGCATCGAATTGAGATATTCTCGCCTGTAAGAATATGTTGCAGGCGAGTTTTTATTTAATCCAATGCGAAGATCACTTTTCCTATTACTTCTTGCAGGTTTTTTAACATCCTGTTCGGGATATCCTGAAGCTTCTCCCTGGTCGCAGATCCAGGATGATGACTGTGTTTTCTTCATTCAGGATCCTTCAGGAACACGTGAACTCTGGTTTTGGTGTGAGGGTCAGGAATCAAAACCATTCTTGGAAGGGATTGGAGGAATCCAGGATTTCACTCTCGCAGGCAATGACCTCACTGTCTACTTTATTCGGTCGAATGATATTGAAGGCGCGGATCTCTGGGTGAGTAATAACCTGGAGCGTTCACCCATAAGGTTGGTTGACTGCAAAAGTCTTCAATGCAGCGAAATCGCTTATAACTCGGCTTTAAATGTTCTGGCATTCTCCGATTTTGAAAGTAAACCAGAATTAAAACTGTATGATCTCGAAAATGGGCAGATGAATGAATATGATTACCATGCCGCATACCTGGAATTTTCTCCTGATGGAAAACATCTCAGCTTTTTTGATCGAATTTCGGGCCAGTTGGTTATTCTAAATATTTCAGGCGTGGAGATTCTAAGGATTGATTCTCAGGAAGGGTTAACCGGTGGTTGGTCAAGTGATAGCCAGCAGATCTTATTTGGCGCGATGACTTTCCAGGATGAAATCCCTGGGGTCAATGTCTTTTCTCTGAATATTCAAAATGGTCAAAGTGAGATCATCCACGATGGCGATTCATCATTAATGGAAATCTATCAGCCGCAGTTTTTACAATCACCAAACCAATTAATTGCCTCCGTACGGATACCAAGATTTGGTTTCAATAGGCAACTTTGGCTGTTTAACGAGGCGGGGGATTTGGTTACTCGAATTACAGATGATTACACTTTTGATCATTCAGCTTTTCGGGTGAATCATAATCAATCCAGGGTTGTGTTTCAACGTTTTTCCCCAGGCGCTCCAAACAGTCAGCCGGAAGTATGGATGGCAGATCTCGATGGGAATAACCTTTTACTTTTAGCCAGGAATGCCACGAATCCCCAGTGGGTTTCGATTAATTAGGTGATTTATTTCTACTTTGATTAGCAAGAGAGTTTAAAATATTTCTTTGGAAGCGTGTGTATCCAACGCGAGTGACTGGAGTGCCTGCAAAGACTTTCTCGTATTCTTCAGCATTGATGGAGACAAATTCGGACAGCTTGATAGCTTGTGAGATTATAGGATTCTGCAACCTATTATTGTTCAAAGCATTCGCTGACGCTTTGCGATTTTCCGGGCAAACCATTTGACAGACGTCGCATCCGAATACCCATCCATTCAGTTTTCCTCCGATACTTTCCGGTATTTCAAATTGATTCTCGATCGTCTGGTAGGAAACGCAGTTTTCCGTCTGAATGGTGCGGTTCTGGTTAATGCAATGGGTTGGACAGGCTTGAATACAGATCTCACAGCTGCCGCAAACATCTCCATCCAATGGCGCGTCAGGAGGGAGTTCCAGATCGAGAAATAAACACCCAAGCATGCAATAAGAACCAAACTGGGGAGTGATCAGAAGAGAGTTCTTTCCAATCCAGCCCAGTCCTGCCTGCAAAGCAAAATCCTTTTCCATGACAGGTCCGGAGTCAATGAAGATCTTGTATTTAACCTTATGTCCTGCATTTTCCTCGATTGATTTTGCTAGTATCCGGAATTTTTCTTTTAGAGTTTTGTGATAATCCGGAAGACATCCATACGCAGCGATCCAACCGCGATCGGAGAACTTCCAATCCACAAAATCCTTCAGTTGGATTTGCGGAAGGTAATGAATGCCTGCCACAATCACAGTTCTGGCGCCTTCAAGCAGCGTTTCCGGAAGCCTTCGACCTTCAATCACATAGGGTTTGGCGAGATAATCCAGGTCGGCATGTTTCCCTTCATGGATCCACTCCAGGTAATTGTTGAAATGAGGGGTTTGCCTGGGTACCGTGACACCGATAAAAGAAAAGCCAAGGCGTTTGGCCTCGGCTTTTACCAGATCTTTGAGTTGATCCATTTCCCAGGAATATTATCCGGCGGGTGTGGGCGTCACGGCTCCAACAATGAATTTTACATATAGCGGGTCGCCAAAAAGCTGTCCTTTATCATTCATCATTTTGAACCAAACCGTGTATGTCCCATCGCTGGCAGGCGCCTGCAAGACCACGCTCAATTCAACTTGAACCTTGGATTTCACTTCATTAACGATTGAGATGACCGTATTCTCTGGGATGGGCGTGCCGTCAATGTAGATCAGCGCGTAATTTGAATTCCAGGTTGTCGTTCCGGAATTTTCGACCTTCCAGGTTTTTGTGAACTTTGAATTCTTTGCGAACAATGTGTCATCTGGAACAGTCACATCAGAGATCCAGGTGGCGTTGTCCGGTGATGCTGCCGGCAGGGTGGGGAGAATCCCAGTGCCTGAAGGCGAAGTAGGCGCGGGAGGTAATGCCTGAGTCGGCAGCGGTTGGGGCGTCGCGGTGGGAGGCACAGTCGCTGTGGGTGATGGGGTGAGCAGCGCCACCTCGGTCAACTCAGCGGAAATGGTCTGTGCCACCTCGGTCATGATCGCTTGCGGATCGACCGTTGGGGTGGGTTCCACCCGCGGACCGCAGGAAGCGGCGAGAACTGAAATGGTCATTATGAGGCTAATGACAAGCAGATTTTTCTTTTTCATAATTCTTTCCTTTTCTAATCTTGCGCGGAAAGCAGCAGCATAGGATCAAAAAGCTGGAATGTATTGCTGACTCTCCAAACGCAGTAATTATACCGTTCAGATTGGGTTGAATTGAGCGTATAGTATGCCATACTATCGAATCTTGCGCCAGAGGGGCCAATGCGCGTTTCAAAATGTAAATGAGGGTTTGATGACAACCCCGAATTTCCAACTACGCCAATCTGCTGCTTGCATGTAACCTGGTCGCCAATGGTTAAATCGACGGGATCGCGGAAGTGTCCATAGAACGTGTAAAGTGAGCGTTTCTCATCTTCCAAAGCGAAGGATAATTCACCCGGTGGACAGTTCACCCGCGGGTCCGGCACAACTGTTGGTTCAGGCTGTAGTACTGGTATTAGTTCGAGAATGGAAGGATGGATTACTTCTAAAGGGGTCTCAATCAGAACCCCATATCCGTAGGGGAGCTTGTCATTGAGAATCGTGACTACCGTCCCAGGAAGAGCAGCATATACTCCCAATCCTTCCATACCCGATCTGCCTTTACGGCTGTAGAAAGAGAAATCTACCCCATGATGCCCGTCATCATTTCCTGATCGCGGCATCTTAAAAGGTTGGGTGATGATCTCTGCCAACTCCTGAAGCGACTCATTTTCAAGGGGAGAGCATAGGAAATTGATCAGATTTGGGGTGGGGGTTGGTGGAATCGGGGTTTGAGTAGGCTGCAAGGTATATGTTGGTTCGACTTCTATTTGAGTGGGCGCTGCGGATGGCGTGATTTCCTGAATGGTAGTCGTGCAGGAGGTAAAAACCAAAAGTAAAAAGACCGCAGCCCGTTTGAGATTGGAAAAAATCATTCTACTTAATTCTTCGGGCTTCAAGGTAATACCTCTTCTCGTTGGCTTCACCCATGGAAAATGTTTTACGGGGCAGCGGACCATCCTTGATCACTGATTCGAATAATTTAAATTTATCCATGACGGGCAGTATAAATCCTGAATTGTTGGGTGTGGCGCTCAACTCTCTGATCGCTTCATCACCGTGGATATAATCGATCTCCACCGATGGATATTTTTCCTTCAAAAAATCAAGAAATTTTTGGAGGCTGCCAACCGCCAAAGTGTGAGGGGGTTTGGAAATTTTAATTACAGCAATCTCATTGCCATTCAACCAACCGAAAACCTGACCGTTGTTAACCCCTGATCCAATCCTTGATTTAATGCTTGAGAAATCACTCAAGGATTCTATTTCTAAATTTCCATCAAAGTACATTTCCATTTCTGATTTCAGATCGAAATCGACATGCATCAGGATCCTATGGATCGGCTCGAAGACGATGGCTGGATCGTGAAGATTGACCAATTCCACCAGCGCAAATCTGGCCGGATGGTTTTCATCCACATCCCCCTTAATGCTTTCCCAGATGGATTTTGCCGTTGCCAGAGAATGGTTGCCGTCACCAACGGCATAGAGGAGCGGGGATTCTTCGGTGCCATAACGGCTCTTTTGCCAATTAGCAGAAGCAAGAGTACCCAAAGCATTTACTATTTGCTCTTCAATATGTTTATCCTGGATATGGTACCCCCGTAAATGGCCGCCACCAGCGATTAACTCGAAATCGTAAAGATTTGCCATTTTATCTTTTATATCGGACAATGGCTGGATCACAGAATAACCAGGATCATCAATTAGGACAAGAATGTGAGGGAGTTCCAACGATGCATCTTTACGAATGGCGATCCGGGGAGGGAGACGGTCAACAATAGTACCCTCAGTCGCACGTATGAGCGAGTGCGAGTAAGGGTTGAAATCATACTGATCAAGATCCAGCGCTGCGATCAGTCCCTGACGGATCCCCGAATTAATCTCACGTTCAACATAGATAAACCCCTCGATTTCTTGAAAAACGCCCTCGCTTAAATATTTATCCATTGCTAAGTTGACTTTTGCCAGGTGCGTTTGTGCCTGCTCGCTTCCCAAATAGGCTTCCGGCAATATCAGATGATACGTTGAGGGAATATTTTGTGTCGCGTCCTTAACCTTTGCCCAATAATCCGGTTCAGCGGTGAATTGGTCGCATGCTACGACCGCCCATTTCGATAGATCGGCTTTATTCTTTGGCAGCAGCACATCCGCCGCCTGGAGTCCAATTGAAGGATACGTCCTCATATTTCTTTCCTTTTTGCCCAATTTTTTGAAATTTCAATAAAAAATTGACTTGACGCCTTTCTATTATTCTAATAGAATCCCATGTCTTGTAATTTACAGGATGGATAAATAACCATTATAATTTCTTCATCTAATCATGCAGATTCAAGAAATGTTGCGAATCCTTTCTCGCTCCTCTTGTTTCGGAAGTCTGCGGATTAGCAAAAATTGAATATCAGGAAAGAGGAGTGTTTGGATGGTAAAAATTAGATTGCGTCGGGTAGGTCTACGGAACCAACCCAGTTATCGTATTGTCGCAGCGGATAAGGAAAAACCCCGCGACGGCCGTTTTTTGGAGATCCTCGGCTTTTATAATCCGCGGACCGAACCATCAACGATTGAAGTAAAGGAAGACAGAGTGTACCATTGGCTGAGCAAAGGCGCGCAGCCAAGTGAATCTGTGGAAAAGCTGTTCAATCAGGTTGGTTTGCTGGATCGTTTTAATCGTTTGAAGGCAGGCGAGAGTGAGGACACGCTTTTAGCAGAATCCAAGACATTTTTTGATGCAAGAACAGTAAATCCGAAAACCCGAACTTCTGCCAAATAAAAACAAAAATTTGAATCATCGGGATCACTAAGGAGACAGCGTGAAGGAATTAATCGAATACATTGCCAACGAACTTGTGGAGGACAAATCGCAAGTTGTGGTCAAGGAAATTGATGAAGGCGGGCGAGTCCGAATAGAACTTCAAGTCTCTAAAGAAGATATGGGGCGGATCATCGGAAAAGGTGGTCGAGTAGCCAACTCAATCCGTATCCTTTTACGTGTAGCCGCTGCCCGGGAAGGCAAGCGGGCTACCCTGGATATTGTAGAACCCTGAAAAAATGAAACTCAGGGGTCAAAATAGTGCTGATAAAAATTCAGGCTCGCCGAAAAAAAGTGAGCCTGAATTTTTAGGCGTTGGTAAATTAAGAAAACCTTTTGGATTAAAGGGGGAGATGAAATTTGAATCCTTTATTGATAATCTTGAGGTTTTTTCCCCAGGGAAAGAGATATTTTTAGGAAAGTCTCATTCTGGTCGAAGGATCAAATCATTTCGCGAGTCCGGAAATTCGTTGCTCATTCACTTGGAAGGAATTAACAATCCCGAAGATGCCAGAATCCTTTCCAATCAAGTTCTATTCATCCCGGCCGACCACTTACCCAAATTGGAGGAAGGAAATTATTATTACCGGCAGCTTATCGGCATGATGGTAGAAGATGTAGAAGGAAATCATTTGGGAGAGATCGTTGAGATCATCGAAACCGGCGCCAATGATGTTTATGTGATTTTCAATAAACATGAAGGAAGAGAAATCCTGATACCAGCAATTCAATCGGTCGTTCAAAAAATTGATATAGAATCTAATCTTATGGTGGTCAATCAACTGGAATGGTTTGATTAATGGACGCAAAAGCTTATTGGATCGGATTTAATAAAGTCCGGGGAATTGGCTATGTGCGGACGAAAAAGCTGATTGAATTTTTCGGCGACCTGGGATCTGCCTGGGAAGCCAATGAAACCAACCTCGTGGAAGCTGGGCTGGGTGTCAAACTTGTCAGGGAATTTCTGGATGCCAGAAGATCCATCAATCTGGAACAGGAATTGGAGCAAATTTTATCTAAAGGAATTCAGATCTTTTCTTTGGAGGACAGGGGTTACCCGCAGAAACTTCTCACGATTGAACAACCCCCTCCCGTGATCTATGTTAAAGGAAACCTGACAGAGTCCGATGATTGTTCGGTGGCCATCGTCGGTACACGGAACACTACAGCTTATGGCCGGCAGGTCGCCCAGGACCTGGCGCACTTCCTGGCGCGGCACGGTATCACTGTGGTTAGCGGGCTTGCGCGTGGGATCGATTCCGTCGCGCATACCGCTGCGGTTAGCGAGGGCGGAAGGACCATCGCTGTATTGGGCTGCGGTGTGGATGTTGTGTATCCTCCTGAACACCGGCAGCTTTCGGAACGGATCATTCATCAAGGCGCGTTGATCAGCGATTATTATCCCGGCACGCCTCCTGATGGGATCAACTTCCCTCCGAGAAACAGGATCATTTCCGGATTGTCATTAGCGACAGTGATCGTGGAAGCTGGAGAAAGGAGCGGGGCTCTCATAACAGCGGAATTTGCGGCCAGCCAGGGACGCGAAGTGTTTGCGGTCCCAGGCCCCATTTACGCCCCTCACTGCAAAGGGACGAACCGGCTGATCCGGGATGGCGCCATGCCCTTGACAGATTTTGATGAACTCCTCGAAGCTCTTAACCTGAGCCAGGTCGAAGAATACAGGTACGCTAAAAAGATCCTCCAAAAAGATGAAATCGAAGAACTTTTGTCCGGGGTGATCAAAAACGAACCTCTGCATATTGACGAGATTAAGAATTCCACAGGACTCTCGATGGAAAAGGTATCTGCCGCTCTTGTTATGATGGAACTTAAAGGAATGGTCAGGAAAGTCGGAAACTTAACCTATATCTCAGTATCTGATGAAATGTCCGAATACGAGGTGAAATGAAAAGCAACTATTATCCTGTGATTATGGCAGGGGGTGGTGGGACCCGACTTTGGCCCTTGTCAAGAAAAGATATGCCTAAGCAGCTGCTCTCCTTCACGGAAGAAAAATCCTTATTTAAAACAGCCATCGATCGATTAAAGGGTGTTTTCAGAACCGAGAATATAAAAATTGTCACTATAGAAGAACAAGTTGATCTTTTGATGAAGGAAGCTTCAGAACTAACTCTGGACCAATTCATCCTCGAACCTTTTCCCAAAGGCACCGCTTCCGTGGTTGGATTGGCTGCTGTTGTGTTAAATGATATTGACCCAGACGCGGTGATGGCAATACTTACTGCAGACCACGTGATCAACAACCTGGACGAATTTCATTCCCTGTTGGAAGAGGGTTTTGAGCTTGCGATGAACGGGCGGCTGGTTACACTCGGGATCGAACCAGAATATCCTTCCACCGGTTACGGATATATCAAGGCGGGAAAACAATTGGATGGCGACCGGGCTTTCTTGGTTGATCAGTTTGTAGAAAAACCAAATCTGGAAACCGCCTTACAGTATATTGAATCCGGGAATTACTTCTGGAATTCCGGCATGTTCATATGGCGGGCAGACCGCATCCTGGAAGAAATATCCAGCCTTATGCCGAATTTGCGCCATACACTTTTAAAAATCGAAACCGCACTTAAAAAACCAGAGTATCATAACCTGCTGGTGGATTACTGGGCTGAAATTACACCGCAAACGATCGACTACGGGATCATGGAAAAAGCAGAAAATGTTGTGATGTTGAAGGCATCCAACCTGCAATGGAATGACGTGGGCAGTTGGGATTCATTGGTCGAGATCCTTTCCGCCGATGAGCGCTCAAATGTGATCAAAGCAAAAAATAAGCTCCTGCTGGATTGCAGTAACCTGGTGGTATTGGAAGGAAATGATAAAAAGATTGTCTCTGCTATCAACCTGGAAAATCTTGTTATTATTGACACCGATGACGCGCTGTTAATCTGCCGGAAAGGCGAAACCCAGTCGGTCAGGCGTGTCATTGATGAATTAAAACGAAGAAATCTTAATGAATATTTGTAGGAGTTGTTTTGGAAGCATATTGTTTTAAATGTAAAGAAAAAAGAGAGATTCAGGACCCAGTTGCTGATTTTAATTCACGAGGTGTGGCGGTCACGCACGGAGTTTGTCCGGTTTGCGGTACCAAGATGTTCCGCATTGGTAAGACAAGCGCGCACGAAGGGTTGACACCTCCTGAGGTCATAAAAACTTCAAGGAAAAAAGAAAAAACCAAATTAAAATCCCAACCCCGAAATGGAAAGATGGTGATCGTAGAATCTCCGGCGAAAGCGCGAACGGTGGGCAATTTTCTAGGGAAGGGTTATACGGTGAGGGCAAGCGTAGGTCATGTGCGGGATTTGCTTCGATCTCAGCTCTCCGTGGACGTGGAGAATAATTTCGAGCCAAAATACCGTGTACCGAACGAAAAAAGATCAGTTGTCAAAGAAATTAAAGCTGAAGCCAATCGGGCGGAAGAAATTTATCTGGCGACTGATCCGGACCGGGAGGGTGAGGCAATTGCCTGGCATTTACTGGAAGCGGCGGAGCTGGACAAGCCGAGAGTAAAGCGGGTGGTCTTTCACGAGATCACTAAACCCGCGATAGAGGAAGCGTTTTCCCACCCGCGTGGAATTGACGAAGATCTGGTGGATGCGCAGCAAGCCCGGCGCATCCTCGACCGATTGGTCGGTTACAACCTCACGCCACTCTTGTGGGAAAAGGTGCGCAGCCGCCTCTCAGCGGGACGAGTTCAGTCGGTTACCCTGCGGTTGATCGTGGAGCGGGAGCGGGAGATCGAAGCTTTTGTACCTGAAGAATACTGGTCGATCGATGCGGAATTCAAGCCTGAGAATGGGAAAAAATCATTCACAGCGCATCTGGCCAAAGTGGATAACGAAGATCCGCAGCTGCCGACAAAAGACTATGTGGATGACCTGATCAAAGACTTGGAGATTACTACTTATTCAGTCTCAAAGATCAAGCGCGGGAATAGGACGCGAAATCCTTATCCGCCGTTTACAACCAGTACTCTTCAACAGCAGGCTTCACGGCAATTGGGCTTTACCGCCAAGCGAACCATGCGCGTGGCCCAACAGCTTTATGAAGGGATTAATATAGGTGAAGGAAGCGAAACTGGTTTGATCACTTATATGCGCACGGATTCGACGCTGGTTTCACCAATTGCAAATGAAGAAGTACGCGGATATATCCTGAAGGTTCATGGCGAAAAATTTCTGCCACAAGAGCCAAATATCTACAAAACCAAAGCCGCGCAAGCCCAGGAAGCACATGAGGCTGTCCGTCCAAGCTCAACGCTAAGGACTCCGGAAAAGATCAAGGATTTCCTCTCACCTGAACAATTTAAACTCTACCAATTGATCTGGCGTCGTTTCGTAGCCTCCCAAATGTCACCCGCAACCTATGAAACGCTGTCCATCGAGGTTCTGGGTGAGGGCAGACAGCATAAGTATCTTTTCAGAGCATCTGGCTCCAAACTCCAATTCCCCGGATTCTTGGCCCTTTACGAAGAAGCCAAAGACGAAGACGCAAAAGCTGAAAATGAGATCCTGGATATTCCGGAAGGATTGGTGGATGGGGATCAATTGGCGCTGATCAAGCTCTTGCCTGAGCAGCATTTCACTCAACCCCCTCCGCGTTACACCGAAGCGTCTCTCGTTCAGACACTGGAAGAATATGGGATCGGGAGACCGTCCACATATGCACCGATCATTTCAACCATCCAATCCCGCGGATATGTGGATCGTGATAATAAACGGCTGATACCCACCGAAACCGGTTTTGTGGTCAATGATCTTTTGGTGGAATTCTTTCCTGATGTGCTGGGCGTCAACTTTACTGCCCGGATGGAGGAAGATCTCGATCAAATTGCCGGCGGGAATAGAGATTGGCGCGAAGTGCTCGAAGATTTCTACCGTTCCTTTGAGCCTAAACTCAAGCATGCCCAGGAGATGATGCCGGAAACTTCTATGGAGCCGGAAAAACTAGATAGGCCATGCCCTGAATGCGGCGGCGACCTCATTGTCAAATGGGGCAGGTTTGGGAAATTTATCAGTTGTTCAAATTACCCCACCTGTAAACACACGGAACCCTATTTGGAAAAAATCGGCATCCTTTGTCCCAAGGATGGCGGAGATATTGTTCTACGAAAATCACGCAAAGGCCGCGTCTTTTACGGCTGTTCCAATTACCCACAATGCGATTTCACATCCTGGAAGCGGCCGGTGAATGCTTCTTGTCCCAATTGCGGCGGTTTACTTGCCATCAAGAACAAGAATGAATACCAGTGTCTGAATTGTGAGGAAACGTATTTGGTTGGTTCAATTGAGGTGGAAGAAACGGCATAAAACTTGCAATGATCATAGTGTGATTAAGGAAACTTATCAGGAGAGGTAGCTATGGAAAAGATTATGAGTTTTATCAAGAAACCGATTGCGCTCGGAATCGCCGGATTAGTTCTCGGTATGATTATAGGCTTGGTTGTCCTGGGTTGGGGAATATGGCCTGTGGAATATGTGGACGCCGCGCCATCAGATCTACAAATGGATTATCAACGCGATTATCTCTGCATGGTGATCGATTCATTCATTCAAAACCAGGATGGCGAATTGGTGCAGCTGCGTTGGGATGGATTGGGCGAAAATGCCAATGAGTTGCTATCCACTCTTACCCCTGCTCTTTGCCGGTATAAGTCAGACAAACAGATCGTCGCTTTTAGTCAGTTGGTCAGCGCTGGCGTGGCACCCCTTCCTGCGGCCGCGGACGAAATTGTGGTTGAAGAGCAGGTTGGAGATACTGTTAAAGAACCAGTCGATGAGACGGCAGGGGAGACCGCTGAAGAACTGGCTGGAGAGCCAATTCCTCCCTTGGTTGAAGCAGCTACAAATGAAATTCAGGATGTAAATGAATCTGAGCAAGGTTCATTTTCCTTACTGCCTTTGGCGATCTTGATGCTTCTCACTTTGGTTGTGGGTGGTGTCTTCGTCTTCCTGCTGATCCGTCGCAAACAGGCGCAAGCTGGCGGCGCTCCAAAGTCACCCAGAGCGAAATTTGCGGATGATCAGGCGATTCCCGTTGGTCGGCCGGAAACGAAAGTTGCACAGAATGAACCGCCGCTGGCGCAATTCATGACCACCTACCGCCAAGGAGACGACCTGTATGACGATTCCTTCAGCATTGATTCCATCAATGGAGAGTTCCTGGGTGAATGCGGCGTCGGGATTGCTGAAACCATCGGTGTTGGCGAACCCAAGAAAGTGACTGCGCTTGAAGTATGGTTGTTTGATAAGAATGATATTCAGACAGTCACCAAGGTCCTGCTCAGTGAGCATGCGAACAGCGATGCGGCCATCAAGCAGCGGCTTCTCTCGAAGGGTGAACCGATCGTGGTGGAGCCAGGCATGCGCTTCCTGATGGAGACTGCTTCACTGCAGTTGGAAGCCAAAGTGGTGGACATGGTCTATGCTCGCGGCCCATTACCCGAGAACAGCTATTTCTCCCGTTTGACTTTGGAAATCTCAGTCTGGTCAAAATAAGTAAGTTTATAAAAAAACCGGTTTCATTAATGAAACCGGTTTTATCTTTAATACCTACTCCTCATTTACTGAACTTTGATCACCTTAAAGTTGATGAATCCTTCAGGCGTCTTCACTCGTACAATATCCCCAACTCGATGGTTTAATAGGGATTTGCCGATAGGGGATTCATATGAGATCTTTCCTTTATCAGGATCAGCTTCCTTGGACCCGACGATGGCGTAGAGCTCATCTTCGTCATACCCTTCTTCGCGTACGATCACTTCAGAACCGATCTGGATCGTTCCAGGTTCTTTCTCGATCTGTTCGATCATTTTCGCCCGCTTGAGGATTTCCTCAAGTTCGAGGATCCGCCCTTCCACAAACGATTGCTCTTCTTTGGCTGTAATGTAATCGGCGTTTTCGGATAGGTCGCCCATTTGAATCGCAGAGCGAAGCCGCTTGGCGATCTCCGTGCGCGTAGTGCCCTTTAATTCTTCAAGCTCTTGCTTGAGTTTTTCAATACCATCTCGTGTGAGGAAAATATCTTCATTCATCCTGGATCTTCTGCCTTGAAATTTCGTTCATAGATTGTACTATACGGGAATTCGTTTCCTAATTGATCAAGGTCCCGTGAGGATTGCCGGTCAAACTATCAATTACCGCAACCGGATCTTCGCCGGAAAAAATATGGATGTGGCAACCTGGAATTAATTCTTTGATCTGGAACATGATCTGAACCTTCTTCAACATGCCGCCGGTTACATCGACAGATTGGGATGCATTGATCGATGAGCGAAAATCGGAGAAATTTTGAGAGGACAACTCGCTGATCAAAATTTTTTTCTGAGGATAATCCGCCCAGATCCCTTTTTCTTTCCCCGCAAGTAGTATTTGCGCCGGTTTTAGTTGTCCAGCCAGGTAGAGAAAAAGATCTTCGGTCGAAAAGATCACTCCGCCGAATTCTCGGTCAAAAACCGTATCACCGAATACCACCGGAAGAAGGTTGTGGTCCAAGGCTGACTTGAGTGGGGCGATATTCCATTCTTGAATCTTTTTACCCGAGGAAATGACGGCCGAGGAAGGAGCGAATGAGATCACCGGCAAGCCCAGCGATTCAAATTCATCCAGGATGATGCGGTTTAATTTTTGGGCTGCCATCCAGATATTTTGAAAACCGACTGGGTCAAAAGCGTGAGGATCGCCTTCAACATATCCGGCCGCCTTGGCGGCAGCATGGCCGAAGGATCCAGATCCATGGCCGATGACAAGTCGCATTGATCGATCCATTGATCGGGCTTGCCTGATCTGACTACCAACTGATCGGATGATTTCATATCTGGGGGTAAATGGCTTATCTTTATCGGTGATCAGCGAACCACCCAGTTTCAGAAAAACTGTATTCACATTTCACCTTTGTTTGGCGAGATTGTGGAAATAAGGAGAGATTGCGCTCCCACCTCACTCAATTCCTCTTGAATCGATTGTGATTTTTCTGGGGGCACCATAGCAACCACATAGCCGCCTTTTCCACTGCCGCACAACTTTGCGCCGTAGGCACCGGATTTCATGGATGAGTTCACCAGGTTATCCAATATGTCCAAGGATAACCCTAATTTTTTCAGTAAAAGATGGTTTTCAAACATTAGTCTTCCAGTAGATTCCAGTTCTCCTGCTTCGATGCGGGAGCGGGCGATTTCTGCAATGCTGCCAATGCGATTAAAAATTTCATCCACAAAAGCAGTCTCTTTATTCCTTTTTTCCTTTACCTGTTCCAAAGCATCTCGAGTTAGGGAGTGGATGCCGGAATTTGCCAATAAAAGTGTGATTGGTTTGGATGTATTGATGAATTCAACCGGTTGGTCCTTACGAAAAAAGATTGGTTTTTGATAACACACCACCGTATTGTCGATGCCGGAGGGCGTCCCGTGTTGTTTTTTTTCAATATTAAAGGCAATAGAATTTATGTCCTCAAGCGAAAGTCGAAAACCTAAAAAGCTCGACACCGACTTTGCCATTGCTACTGCAAAAGCTGCGCTGGAACCCAAGCCTGAGGTAGGAGGAATTCTCGAGGATATTGTCAATTGCATGGCGGGCAGGTGCTCGATTTTCAAGAATTTTCTGATCACGTCCAGGGCGAATGCGTATATATTCTGTACTCCATTCCCATCAATAAAGAAATCTTCCTTCAAATCCTTATTTACAATATGAATCCTCTTCTGATTGGGAAGCGCTTGAACAATCACAGACAAAGAAATAACAGGTAGTGGTACGGCAATTGCGGGGTATCCATATACAACCGCATGTTCGCCAAAGAGGATCGTTTTTCCGGGTGCAGAACCACTTAATGCTGGCATAGAGCTATGAGAAGTAAAAAATGACCAAGATGCTTAATCCCCACAGAAAGACAGAAATTTGTAAGGGCCGATCTTTCATAACCAGTTCTTCCGGTTCGCCGCCTGATTCTTTGACCTTAACCAGGTAAAGATAGCGGAAGATCCCATAAAGAACAAAGGGAATGGTCAACATCATCGAATAGTTTGACGGCAGATTGGGGGCAGAGAAGGTGTAGAGACTATAAGCCACAATTGTCGTTCCGGAGACGATTGTGATCAACTGGTCAAGGAATTCAATGGAATACCCTTCAAAAACAGTGCGGTGGTTGTTGGCGTCTGTAGTCAAAAGGGTGAGTTCAGCCCTGCGTTTGCCAAAACCGATGAAGAGCGCCAGCAAAGTGGTTACCACGTACAGCCAGGGAGAGAACCGCTCCACTTCGATCAGGGTGACTCCAGCTGCAACCCTGAACACAAATCCTGATGCTATGATCATGACGTCGATGATGGGGACATGCTTGAGCCATTTGGAATAGAGCAGGTTTATCACAAGATAGAATGCGCAGATCAACATAAATGCCGAAGAAAGCTGATAGGACCAAAACAGGGAGATAACCGCCAGAAGAATGCCAACTCCAGCTGCTACTGGGATGCTGATCCGGCCGGATGCGATCGGTCGTTCTCGTTTAATTGGATGGACCGCATCCGCATCCTTGTCAAAAATATCATTAAAAAGGTAAACCGCGCTGGAAATCATGCAAAAGATGATCAATCCGTAAATAGTGCGGGTGAGAGCCGAAAAATTGGACAATTGGCGGTCAAATATTAACGCGGCCAGGATGAAAAAATTCTTGATCCATTGTTTTGGACGGAGCGATTGAATCAGATCACCAATCATTTTTGAATCTTATCATAATCAGGTTATAAAATTATCATAGGTGTAAATGAAAAAGGAAAGAATCGACATCCTATTAATTAAAAAGGGCCTGGCAGAAAGCCGCAGCCAGGCACAACGGCTCATCATGGCTGGTGAAGTACTGGCTGATGGCCAATTGGTATTCAAACCCTCGCAAATTTTTTCTACCGATACCCAAGTCTCGATAAAAAATAAACCTAAATATGTGTCCAGGGGCGGCTATAAATTAGAAAAAGCGTTAATTGAATTTGGTTTTGAGGACCTGGAAGGGAAGGTTTGTGTCGATGTCGGCGCTTCCACAGGCGGATTCACCGATTGTCTGCTTAAATTTGGCGCCAAAAAAGTCTTCGCCATCGACGTTGGTTATGGTCAGCTGCACGATCGCTTGAAAAGCGATGAACGGGTTGTAGTGATGGAAAGGACAAACGTTAAGGATGTAGAAAATCTATCCGAACCAATCGATCTGGTGGTTATCGACGCTTCATTTATTTCTCTTAAATCGATTCTTCCAACTCTTATCGGATGGAAATTCAAGAAAAAATTGGATCTGATCGCTTTGATCAAACCTCAATTTGAAGCCGGCAAAAGCGAGGCGGCTAGAGGTAAAGGTGTGATAAAAAGTGCAGAGATTCATCAACGAGTGATCGAAGAAGTAATTGATTTTGCCCGTGGACTAGACTTTCACCATCATCAGACGATAGAATCGCCAATTGAGGGACCGAAGGGGAACAAAGAGTTTCTTGTATATTTGGACTTAAAACAATAGAATAAGTCCGATTCTTCTTGTTCGAGTATACTAACAGATTGCCATGCAAACCGACCATATAAGAAATTTTTGCATCATTGCCCATGTGGATCACGGAAAATCCACGCTGGCTGACCGCTTGCTGCAATTAACGGGTACTGTTTCTGATCGCGAAATGGTTGAACAGGTCCTGGACACTATGGATCTTGAACGCGAAAAAGGTGTCACGATCAAAGCATCTGCTGTAAGAATGGAATATGAATTTGAGGGCAGCCGCTACGAACTGAACCTGATCGACACACCGGGACATGTTGACTTTAATTATGAGGTGAGCCGCGCGCTGGCTGCCTGCGAAGGCGCTCTCCTGATCGTCGATGCCACCCAGGGCATCGAAGCCCAAACCCTGGCGAACCTGTATCTTGCTCTTGAATCGGATCTGGCGATTATCCCGGTTTTAAATAAGATCGATCTGCCCTCCGCGCATCCGGAGGAGGTCTCGGAAGATCTGTCGAATCTACTGGGCATCAATCCGGGTGATATGATCTCGATTTCGGCCAAAATAGGCACCAATGTCGAGAAAGTACTTCAAGCAATTATTGAACGTATCCCCCCGCCAAAGGGCAACACGGAAGAAAAACTACAGGCGCTCGTTTTCGATTCACATTACGACTCCTATAAGGGTGTGATTGCCTATGTGCGTATTTTCAGCGGAGCGCTGAACGCAACGGATATATTACGAGTGATGTCAAACCAGATCGATTTCAAACCCATCGAGTTGGGAATTTTCCATCCCGGGATGGTGCCGGTGAATATCCTGGAAGCCGGAGATGTTGGTTATATCGCAACCGGTTTAAAAACCGTACGTGAGTGCCGGGTCGGTGATACGATCACTGAAGCCAGAGAGCCCGCAATTCAACCGTTGCATGGGTATAAATTCCCCAAGCCGATGGTTTTCGCGGGAGTTTATCCAGTTGAGGGTGAAAGCTACAATGACTTGAAGGATGCGCTGGAGAAATTGCAGCTCAATGACGCTTCTCTGCAATATCAACCGGAAACCTCCCAGGCGTTGAATTTCGGTTTTCGAGTCGGATTTCTGGGATTATTTCATATGGAGATCATCCAGGAACGACTTGAGCGGGAATATGATTTGGATATCGTATTAACCGCTCCCACTGTGGAATATGAAGTGGTCATGCGCGATGGATCCAATCTCTTGATCGATTCACCCGTTGACCTGCCTGATGAGGGGTTGATCGAGGAGATCAGGGAACCATGGATGGATTTATGGGTGTTCACGCCAACAGAATACTACGGCTCAGTGATGGAACTGGTCAATAAACGCAATGGTGTATTCATCGAACAGGATTATCCTGCGCCAAACCGGGTCCAATTGAAATTTGAAGTACCACTATCGGAGATCATTGTGGATTTCTTTGATGACCTGAAATCACGCACACGCGGATATGCTTCGATGGATTACCAATTCAAGGAATATAAACCTGGCAACCTGGTAAAGCTGGAAGTGATGATCGGCGGCGAACCCGTTGACGCACTGGCGTCCATCGTGCATAAAGAGCAGTCTTATATGAAAGGCCAGAAACTGGTTACCAAACTCAAAGAATTGATCCCACGCCAGTTATATGATGTTGCTATTCAGGCAGGAGCGGAAGGAAGAATCATCTCGCGGGCGAATGTAAAGGCGCTGCGGAAGGATGTGTTGGCCAAGTGTTATGGTGGCGATATTACCCGAAAGAAAAAATTACTCGAAAAACAAAAACGTGGTAAGAGGCGGATGAAGTTGATCGGCAATGTGGAGATCCCACAGGAAGCCTTTATGGCCGTATTGAAACTGGAGAACGATTGAAACCAAATTCATTCAATCGTTTCCTCCGCTTTTTGCCCGGCATTCTGATCAGCATCCTGGCGGTGTTTTTCCTATCAAGATTCATCCAATATGAAGATCTGGTCCGATCATTTCAATTATTCACTGCAGTGGATATCCTCATTCTGGCGGTCATTATGTTTTGTTCATTGCTCGCTAGAGGGTTTGTATGGAGATCCCTCCTGGATGGCATTTCGATCCGAGACGGATTCTTGATCATCAACGAGGGATATTTATTCAACAACCTAATTCCGCGCTCTGGAGAGGTTGTCAGAATATTCATCACCAGCAGTCTAGGAAAAAATGATGCAATTCAAGCAGCCACCGCAATCTTCTTCGAACGAGCAGTTGACCTTTTGATCGCTGCCGGCATGTTTCTCTCTACTTTGTCGCTCGTGCTTGAGGCGCAATGGTTGAGAGCGACCGCAATCTGGATCATGGCTGTTTTTTCTCTCATGCTTGTGGGTGTGCTTGCTGTCGCGTATTTTTCTCCGCGCATTAATAAATTTTTAGATGAGCGTAAATTGAAGCATACCAAATTGGAAGAGAAGGTTAAACCGATCTTGATTCGTGTACTCGATGGTTTGACCCAAATCAGCCAACCGAGAAAACTGTTACCTGCGTTTTTCTGGATCCTCATCACTTGGTTCTTTTGGGTGTTATATCTGTTCTATGGCATCATGCGAATCTCACCTGGCGCGCCGCTTTGGTGGGCTTTGTTCACAGAAGGTGTTGTGGCGCTTGGGATCGCGCTGCCTTCCGCCCCGGCAAATTTGGGAGTTTACGAGGGCACGATCGTTTTTGCTTTGTCAGTTTTTGGTATCAGCAGTGAAACAGCATTAGGCGGAGCGATCCTTTTGCATGTTATCCAAATCGCCATTACCATTGTGTTCGGTTTAGCTGGATTGTTCATTCATGATTTTAAACTTTCGCAGATCATTGAAAGAATCCAAACCAGGATGACTAAAAAGAAAGTATCAAACGAAGGTAAGTAAATGAAATATCTAATTACCGGCGGCGCAGGTTTTATCGGTTCCAATTACGCGGATCGCCTGATCCAGCGAGGCGATCAAGTTACCATTTTTGACAATCTATCGCGAGGCGGAGCCCAAAAGAACCTGGATTGGTTAAAGGAATCCCATGGAAAGGGAAAGTTCAATTTTATTCAAGGTGATGTACGGGACCTTCATGTTGTCACAGATGCAGTGCAAGGCCATCAGGTGATCATGCACCTGGCAGCACAGGTAGCGGTGACGACTTCGGTTGAGGATCCACAAACTGATTTCGAGATTAATGCCCGGGGGACTTTCAATGTTTTGGAAGCAGCACGCACGCTGGAAGTGAAACCAATCGTTGTTTATGCTTCCACCAACAAAGTTTATGGAGAATTGGAAGATCTTCAGGTAGTTAAGCAAGATACCCGATATATGCTGAAGAACCTACCTCAAGGGATCGATGAAACCCGCGGCCTGGATTTTCACTCACCCTATGGTTGCTCGAAAGGAGCAGGTGATCAATACGTACGGGATTATTTTAGGATTTATAGCATCCCAACGGTTGTTTTCCGCCAAAGCTGCATCTATGGGATGAGGCAATTTGGCATCGAGGATCAGGGGTGGGTGGCATGGTTCATCATTGCAGCATTGAAGAATCATCCCATCACAATTTACGGTGATGGCAAACAAATCCGCGATCTTCTCTTTATTGATGACCTCTTGGATGCATATGATTTGGCAATAGCCAATATTTCCCGATGCCGAGGTGAAGTATTTAATGTGGGTGGCGGAATCGATAACTCGATCTCGATCTGGGTGGAATTCTCAAAAATCCTAGAAAGAATATCGGGTAAACAGATCGATGTGCATCGAAAAGATTGGCGGCCTGGAGACCAGAAAGTGTATATTTCCGACATTTCCAAGATCAAAAAAGAACTTGGATGGAATCCCAAGGTCAATGTCGAAAATGGAATTGCCCGATTGTACGATTGGGCAGAAGAAAACAAGGGCCTATTCGCGTAGTTAAATGAAAGTTCTGGTTGTCCTCACTTATTATCGTCCGCACACAAGCGGTTTGACCATTTATGCCGAAAGATTAGCCAGGGCAATGGTTGAGCGGGGGCATCAAGTAACCATTTTGACATCCCGATATGACCAAAATCTCGCTGGAGAAGAAGTGATTAATGGAGTCAAGATTGTTAGAGCCCCAGTACTTTTCAGGATCAGCAAAGGGGTGGTGATGCCAACTTTTGGATGGCTGGCAACGAAATTGGTTTTTGAACATGATGTCATCCATTTGCATTTACCACAGCTGGATGCGGCCGGGGTCGCGCTTCGAGGAAGGTTATTCAGGAAACCCACCGTGATCACATACCATTGTGATTTACAGATGCCCCAAGGGATCCTCAGTTGGGCGGCAAACCAGGGTGTGAATCTGATGAATCATCTGGCAGCGCTTTTTTCCCACCGGATTGTCACCTACACAAATGATTATGCATCGCATTCCAGCCTTCTCAAACGTCATTGGAAAAAAATTGAGATCATCAATCCACCGGTTGAACTTCCTGATTTAGATCCATCAGCGATTAAGTATTTCAAAACCCAGCGCAATCCTGAAGGCAAAAGACCCGTTATCGGTATGGCTGCGAGATTTGCGACAGAAAAGGGCGTTGAGGTACTGCTTGGAGCAGTTGAAGAATTAGTAGCTCGGTATCCAGATCTACAAGCATGGTTTGCCGGACCCTATCAAAAAATATTGGGAGAAGAACAATATTTTGAACGACTCTTCCCTCGGATACAGAACCTGCAAGCGACTGGAAATTGGAAATTCATGGGTTTATTGAATCCGGAGCAGATGGTCGCCTTTTACCAGGCGATCGACATGCTTGTTCTGCCAAGTTTAAATTCAACCGAATCCTTTGGTTTGGTGCAAATCGAAGCCATGATGAACGGTAAACCGGTCATCGCATCCGACCTCCCTGGTGTCCGCCAGCCCGTATTGCGGCATGCGATGGGGGAGATCATCCCGATCGGCAGTTCGGAAGAATTGGCAAAATCCATCGAGAAAATTCTCCAAAAACCAGAATCCTACCATGTTGAACCTGGCTTGCTGGCAGACATGTATTCACCCGACTCGGTCGCGCAAGAGTATGAGAGATTATTTGCCAAAATCTCCAGTCAATTAAACTCCCAATAATATTCTTTCAATGGCCACAGGTATTCCTCCTTCTGATCTCCTCTGGAAAAATATTTCTTCCCTTCCGTATTTTCGTGGATTCTTAAGAGCGGTTGAGGGCGGCTACTACCATGATATCGAGATCAAAGAGCCTGTGCTCGATCTGGGCTGTGGTGATGGGCATTTTTCATGGGTAACCTTTAATGAGCGGAATATTCACCTTATAGGTATCGATCCGGATCTTAAAAGTCTCATAGAGGCAAGCCAATCTCCAGTCTTTTCTAAGCTCATTTGTGCTCGGGGTGATCAGCTACCTTTTCAAAAAGGTTTTTTTACCACCACAATTAGCAATTCAGTACTCGAGCATATTATTGATGTGGATTCAGTGATCGTTGAATCCAACAGGGTGATTAAACCGGGAGGAAAGTTGGTCATCTGTGTTCCTAACGACAATTTCACTAAGAATCTTTCTGTGGCAAGATTCTTCGACCGTATAAAATTGAATTTTCTTGCTGAGAAATACCGGAAATTCTTTAATTGGATCTCACGGCATTTTCATCCCGACAATGAACGAATTTGGATGTCACGATTACGGGATGCGGATTTCAAGGTTATCCATACTTGGAATTATTTCACACAGAAATCGTTGGCCATACTTGAATGGGGACATTATTTTGGCTTTCCGTCATGGATTAACCGTAAGATTTTTGGACGCTGGATACTTTATCCAAGTACAAAAAATCCCTTTTTATCCCGTATTCATCACTGGCTGAAAGAACATATTGAACGCGACCAGAAATCTGCTGATGGTGCTTATTCGTTTTTCATTTCCGTAAAAGAATAAGATGGCTAACGAACCAACAGTTTTGGATTTTATTCACTCCTTATTTCAGCGCGGGAAAAAGATTGATCTCGATTCTTTTTTTGCTGGAAAAAGTACAACAATTCCAGTAAACAACAAAAAAGTTAAAGGATCCCAAGCAAAATCAAAGGCGAGCACTCCATCAAAGGTAACGATTTATTTACTCACAGGACTATCCTCTGCAATTTTGGCGCAGCATCAATTGGAACCACCTGACCCAAAAATTGTCCCAGCAATCCTCCTTTATTCTTTATCTTCTTTCCTGTTGCTGATAGGATTTCAGAATTCCGGGAACATGTCAGGGATAAGGGATGAAACTGAATCTCACTGGAATGACATGTTGCAAATTCGTGGTTGGTTTCTACTGGCTGCGCTTATCCTTTTAGCGCTTGCATTCAAACAATTTGGGGGAAACGAATTTACATTACTGAATATAGCTTTATGGATTTCTGGATTGGTTTTGTTCATGTTCTCGGTATGGCAAAAGGAGATAAAGCCATCTGGGAAATTGAAATTCAACCGGGTCTTTATTGTATTTGTTATTTTGGCCGCCGCTATAACATTGTTTTTCCGGTTTTATCAGTTGAACTCCGTACCAGGTGAAATGTTCAGCGACCAGGCAGAAAAACTGTATGATGTCATGGATGTGCTTGCCGGACACACACCGATATTTTTTATCCGGAACACCGGACGCGAGCCGCTGCAATTCTATCTAACCGCAGCGATCATTAAGATCTTCAACACAGGAATCAGCTTTTTGAGCCTGAAGATTGGAACCGCAACCGCCGGTTTTCTTACACTATTATTTATCTTTTTACTCGGCCGTGAATTGGCAGGTAATTGGGTTGGATTAGGGGCAGCTTTCTTTGCAGGGATTGCGTATTGGCCGAATGTCATCTCTCGGGTGGGATTGAGATTCACATTTTATCCACTTTTTGTAGCGCCGGTTTTGTATTTTCTTTTTAAGGGACTGCGCGAAAGACGAATTAATTTCCTGATATTAGCTGGATTATTTTTGGGCTTGGGATTACATGGTTATAGCCCTATTCGTGTGCTGCCGTTGCTGGTTATTGTTATCTTCGCCCTTTTCGGATTTTCTCAATCAAAAAGTGAGGAAAGACGTTTTGCTGCAATTGGATTCATTTTAGTGGTGTTCACATCCCTAGTTGTGTTTCTACCCCTATTGCGGTATTTATTGGAAAATCCCGGGAGTTTTAATTATCGCTTGGCTTCACGGTTGACCTCATTGGAAAATCCTATCCATGACCCTGTGATTTTGATCTTCCTGGGAAACTTATGGAAATCGATCACCATGTTTTTCTATAACAATGGCGTTACCTGGGTGAATTCAATTCCCAACCGCCCTGCGTTGGATATTTTCTCGGCAGTATTTTTCTTTATCGGGCTGTTAAAAACAGGATTCTTTTTATTTTCGTCAAAAGAAAAGAACTGGCGTGAAATCTCTATTCTGCTATCCATACCTATCTTGATGCTGCCATCGATCCTCGCTTTGGCCTATCCTGCGGAGAATCCCTCATTAAACCGAAGCAGCGGCGCAGTTGTGCCAGTTTTCTTTGTCTGCGCTTACGGTTTTGTTGGTGTTGCGTCTGAAGTTATCAAGCGAGCAAATCGGTTATTGGGAAAATTCGCTGCATTTGCCTTATTGTCATTATTGGCCCTTGGCTCGCTTTGGATGAATTTTGATCTGGTATTTAATCAATATGCTGATCAATTCCTGCGAAATGCCTGGAACAGCAGCGAGATAGGCGCGCAGATTGCGAGATTTGTTAATGCCGGTAATAGTCCAGAAAACGCTTTTGTGGTGCCGTATCCTCATTGGGTGGATACGCGTTTGGTTGGGATCCATGCCGGTTTTCCCGGGACAGATTACGCGTTATGGCCACACGAGGTGCAAATCACTGAAAATTTCACCGGTCGAAAATTGTTCATCCTCAAACCCGAAGATCAGCAATCTTTGGATACGATAAAATTCCTTTATCCTGACGCCCAGGAAGAAATCTATTACTCCCGAACGCCGGGAAAAGATTTCATTATGGTTTATGTTGAAAGTTAATAAAAATAATTCCAAAATTATCGTGGAGATACTGCTGTTAACAGGAATACTCCTGCTCGGCTCTTATTTCCGATTTACCGGTATCAATTGGGATGATAATTTCCATCTTCACCCGGATGAGCGGTTCCTCACAATGGTGGAGACGTCACTCACCCCAGTTGGTTCAATCCGTGATTATTTCAGCACTTCTTCCTCATCCCTCAATCCTCATAATATCCTGGACGCCAATGGGAATTCGGTTTTCCCGTTCTTTGTCTATGGGAACTTCCCGATCATCCTGGTCCGATATATCGCGGAATGGCTGGGCATGACTGGTTACAACGAAGTGCATCTTGTTGGAAGATATCTGTCCGGAATATTTGACCTGTTTACTGTGATTACTGTCTTTTTAATTGCGAGGGAGTTATTTCATAAAAGATGGCCTCCTTATATGGCAGCGCTTTTTTATGCCTGTGCGATCTTGCCAATTCAGATCTCTCACTTTTTTATTGTGGATAACTTTGCAACATTTTTCTCGACCCTGGCAATCCTCTTTGCTGTTCGTGTTCAAAAACATAAGGAATGTGAAGCGGCTGATTCCCAGGGTCAAGAAGCAAATTTTACTTATTGGGAAAGTATCAAGGATTATATATTTTTCGGCATCGCTCTTGGATTAGCAGCTGCGTCCAAGATCAACACCCTCGTTCTAGCAGCCCTACTGCCAATAGCTGTTCTGCTGAAAGATGACCGACCGTTTCGTGATCTGTCAGTGCGCAAATGGAAAGTTCATGTCAGAAATCTGGTGCTTGCAGGTGTTATCAGTTTTATTGTCTTCCGGATTTTCCAGCCGTACGCATTCAGCGGTCCAGGATTTTTTGGGATTTTACCGAACTCCAGATGGATTTCTAATCTTAGAGAATTAAGTTTCATCAGTTCAGGTGAATCTAACTACCCGCCTTCGATCCAATGGGCAAGGCGTTCTTTCTGGTTTCCAATTTATAACCTGGTCAATTGGGGATTAGGTCTGCCGTTGGGACTCCTTGCTTCAGCCGGGCTCCTGTTCATGGCATTTAAGCTCATCACAGGCAAGGATAGAAAATTTGCCTTGCTTTGGCTTTTTACTTTCTTTTACCTTTTCTGGCAGGCATCGCGCTGGAATCCCACCATGCGTTATTTCCTCATCCTCTATCCTGTGTTAGCCATCCTGGCGACGTGGATCATTGGGCAAGTGTTGGATGCAATCGCAAAAATAAAAATTCCGCGGCTGGCAAGAATCGGTAAATGGTTATTGCTAACCTTAATCACTCTTTCGGCTGTTTTTGGAGCGCTGAGTTTCCTGAATATTTATCGGCAACCAATGACACGCATTGCAGCGAGTGAATGGATCTATCGAAATATTCCGGGCGCGGTGAATCTTTCTATGTCAATTTCCGGGAATGATTTCATTCAACCGCTGCCGTATCCCAATTACACCCGAATGAATCCGGGTGAATCAATCGCGTTTGAATTTTCACCTGTAATGAATGGGAAAATCACCTCTATTCGGTTTGACCATATCCTCAATCAGGAATTATCAGAGTCTGAGGTTCCCATTAATTTGGTAATTTCCACCTTTCCAGAAGGAGAGATTTTATTGTCCCGGACCATCGAGAATTCATTTCAGCGGGTCGGGGATTCGAGAGGCGAACCGATTGATGTGAGCCTGGAAACGCCGCTGGTCGTCAATGAAGGCGTTCGTTATCAATTCATCCTTTCTGTGGGCGGATTGGACAATCATCTGCAATTTTTTGGAAATATTAATCTGAACATTTCTTCGGAAGACCTGGATTTTTCTCAGCCGATTTTTGAATTTACGCGAATTCTTACACCTGAAAGCGAATATGAGAGTGTTTTTTCCCCTATTGAAGATGGGTCGCTGAAGGGAATTGAATTTTTCCGTTGGCAAACTTTGGGAGACCGGCAACCGGTAGAGTTGACAGTCGAACTCATCGACACCAATACCGGAATGCAAATCTTCAACCGCAGCTTTTTTATTACTCCTCAAGATGCTATAGACTATCGCGGCAGTCCGGTATCTCTTGAACTTGAAAATGCAGTTCCTTTAATGAAGAGTGGCAGTTATACGTTGAGAATCAGGCAAATGAGTGAGAATGCCTTAGTTGCTCTTAATGGCAGTAAGACGGTCAAGGAAACTGATTGGGACGACAGTCTACCGCTCTACATGTACGGATACAATCCTTATGATAGTTTTGAAGGAATTTATTCCTCTGATCTTAATTTCCAAATTTACTGGGAAGACGACCAAGCTAAACTAAACAGATTTTTGGAGGGACTCTATCAGGCGGATTATTTCATCCTCACTTCAAGCAGACAGTGGGGAAGCGTTACCCAAATACCCGAGAGATATCCGCTGACAACGGTTTTTTATCGTAATCTGATCGGCTGCCAAACAGATGATGTGCAATGGTGTTACCGGGTGGCTGAACCTGGAATTTTTAATGGCCAGCTTGGATTTAATTTGCAAGAAACTTTTCAGGTCAATCCATCAATTTTCGGATGGCAGTTCAATTCACAATTTGCTGAAGAAGCCTTTACGGTCTATGATCACCCCAAGGTTCTGATCTTTCAAAAATCGGATGAATTTGATTTTAGCGATGTGATTCACCAATTGGCATCTGTCGATCTGGGGCAGGTGCTGAATGTCTCCATTAAAGAATCGGAGCAAAGACCGGGTTTGTTGACCTTAAGTCCTTCAAGATCGATGAGCCAAAAAGCTGGCGGCACATGGAGCAGCTTATTTAATAGCCAATCGCTGCTGAATTCAAACCAGTTTCTTGCGGTTGCGGGATGGTATTTTTTTATCACCCTGCTTGGATGGATATGCTATCCACTAGTGCGAGTTGTTTTTTCCGGATTGAGCGATAAGGGTTTTCCCCTGGCAAAGATCACAGGTTTGGTTCTCTGGGCATGGATCGCCTGGATCGGGGGCTCAAGCGGGATTCCGGTCACGCGCGCTTTTATTTTTATCGCTCTAATTATGGTTGCTGGAATCAACTTGGTGATTTTTTTGAAGAATAGCAATTCATTCATTTCTGAAATCAAGCAGCAATGGCGGTATTTCGCGACCATTGAATTGATCAGTCTGGGGCTATTCGTTCTCTTCCTGTTGATCCGTTTGGGAAATCCGGATCTTTGGCACCCTTTTAAGGGCGGCGAAAAGCCTATGGATTTTGCTTATTTGAACGCGGTGATCAAAAGTGAGAACTTTCCGCCATACGATCCTTGGTATGCAGGCGGGTATATCAATTATTATTACTTTGGTTTTTTACTTTCAGGGATCATTGTGAAGCTGCTCGGAATCATCCCTTCAATCGCCTACAACCTCATTCTTCCCACATTTTTCAGCTTTACTGGAATGGCAGCATTTTCCCTGGGATGGAACTTGTTTATAACCAGGAAAGAAAAACAAAACATAAAAAGCAAATTAGCCAGTGAGAATTCATATTTTTGGGGAATGGTTGCGGCGGTTTTTATTTTAATTATTGGCAATCTTGGCACCATCTCAATGTTTTTTCAGGGAATTTCCAGACTGGGGATGGATGGCGCTCATTCCATCGGTTTTGAATTGATCGATAGGATGGTGTATTTCATTAAAGGTCTGGCTCGATTCATTCAAGGGGCAAATTTTAATTATTATCCAGGCGACTGGTACTGGATCCCGAGCCGGGCAATTCCCGGTACTGTTATCACCGAATTCCCATTCTTCACCTTTCTTTATGGTGACCCACACGCTCACTTATTCGCCTATCCAATCACGCTGGTTATCCTTAGCTGGTGTCTCTCGCTAGTTTTAGGTAAATCTCATACACACAGTAATTCGGGGTGGGCAGGAATTATTTTAACCGGCGCGCTTCTCATTGGTGTTTTGCGGCCGACCAACACCTGGGATTTTCCAGTATATTTGGCAATCGGATGCATAAGCTTGTTTTATGTTTCGTATAGATATAATCGAATCCCTGGGATATTTTTACCCGGTTTAAGTGATCCGCTGAGGAAAATTCTATTTTCAATGCTTCTAGTGATAGGCCTTGCGGGTTTGTCCGCTGTGCTGTTTTCATCATTCGACCGTTGGTACGGACAGGCATACTCTTCGATCGAGGTTTGGCGAGGTGACAAAACACCTTTATGGGCATATTTCAATCATTGGGGATTCTTCCTCTTCATCCTGATCTCCTGGATTGTTTATCAGATCTGGATTTGGATGAAAAACACTCCTCTGGCCACTCTTGAACCATATTACCGCCGGCGCAAATTACTAATTTTGGTATTGCTTGGTCTCGTTTTCATCATCGTAGCATTGCTCATCTATAGTGTCCAGATTTCAGTGATTGTGATTCCCCTGATGGCTGTTTTTTTGATCTTCTTATTCGTGGGGCGAGAAGAGAACGACGCACGGAAATTTGTAATCTTTTTGGTCCTTGTCGGATTAGGATTGACCATGATGGTGGAATTGATCAATATTTCCGGGGATATTGGACGGATGAACACAGTGTTTAAGTTCTATTTGCAAACCTGGACCTTTTTTGCTATCGCGGGTATGTATTTTCTGGTTGATCTGGTTACAGGAACTTTTGGCGAAAAAAGATTGATTGAATATAGTGGATGGAAAATTTGGCTTGGATTATTCGGTTTCTCAGTACTCTTGTTTCCCTTGATGGCAAGCATGGACAAGATCCAGGACCGTATGAGCGATCTGATGCCTGTAACGTTGGATGGAATGGAATATATGAAGTATTCCAGTTATTCGGAAAATGAAGTCCTGATGGATCTAAGCCAGGACTATTACGCGATCCGATGGATTCAGGAGAATGTGGACGGAACGCCGGTGATCGTTGAAGCCAATGTCCCTGAGTACCGATGGGGTAATCGATTTTCAATCTATACCGGATTACCGAGTGTAGTCGGCTGGAATTGGCACCAACGCCAACAACGGGCGATAAATCCGGGAGATTGGATCTTCAAGCGGGTGGATGATGTTACTGAATTCTATTCAACCACCGATATCGACGTAGCCAAGGAATTTATTAGTCGGTATGATGTGGAATATATCATTTTAGGTCAGCTTGAGAAAGCCGTTTATCCTTCGGTGGGTTTGACAAAATTTGAAGAGTTCTCTGGTAAGCTATGGGATGTGGTGTATAGAGCGGCAGATACCAGAATTTATCGAGTAAGAGATTGATCACGGGATACCCATGTGGGATTTCGTAAAATGGTACGCTTTGATCGAGATGCTTGGTTGGGTGATTTTCCCAACCGCTTATTCGATTTTCCGCAATCTGCCTGATAAGGGTTTTACTATTTCTAAAATCCTTGGACTTTTGATCTGGGGCTACATCTATTGGATAGCGAATATATTCGGTTTGACCTCCAATACAACTTCCTCCACGGTTTTAATCTTTCTCGTTATCCTTGTGGCGACATTTTTCATTCATAAGGGAAAAGTAAAAGAGATCCTCACTTTTATACGATCCAATATCCAAATCATTGTTTTTTACGAGTTTTTATTTTTGCTGGCATTTCTTTTTTGGGCTGGTGTTCGTTCGCTGAGTCCGGAGATCATTGGCACTGAAAAGCCTATGGAACTGGCTTTTATCACCGCCATTTTCAGATCTCCTTCGCTCCCTCCAGGTGATCCTTGGCTCTCAGGTTATGCGATTTCATATTATTACTTTGGATTTCTTCTAGTTTCCATGTTTATGAAGGTGTGCGGTACAGTTTCCGGTGTCGCATTCAACCTGGCAATTGCTTTATGGTTTGCGCTCATCACTGTTTCTTCGGCCGGGCTGCTTTTTAATTTACTCCATTCTCGCAAAATTGATGACCGGAAAAACATAGCCACCTTATCATTGAGCCTCCTCGCACCATTCATGATCTTGATCGTCAGTAATGCTGAGGGATTCCTTGAGCTGCTGCACGCACGGAGCGTGTTCTGGGAAATCACTTCTACCGGGGCGATCGCAGATACTGGTTTTTGGCAATGGTTGGATATTCAGGAACTCACACAGCCTCCCTCGCAACCCTTAATGTGGCAGCCTAATAGAATGGGAGGAACCTGGTGGTGGCGGGCGTCCCGTGTCTTGAAGGATTACGACGTCATGGGAAATCCCCGTGAAATCATCGACGAATTCCCCTTCTTCTCCTTTTATTTGGCGGATCTTCATCCCCATGTCATTTCCATCCCTTTTACTATTTTGGTGCTTTTCTGGGCGCTGACTTTTTTAAAACGGTCGGCCTATCAAACCTTCTCCAGGGTCTCTCTTACACATCCGGAAATCTGGTTCACCGGTTTCATTTGCGGCAGCTTGATCTTTATAAATACATGGGATTTTCCCATTTATGCAGGTCTTCTTACTATCGTCTTTGGGATTAGATCGTTTCTCGATCGCGAAAGTCGGAAAATACCTTTAATTGAGTCGATAAACTTTGGAATATCACTGGGAATTGCAAGTATTGTCTTATACCTTCCATTCTTATTGGGATTGTCATCCCAGGCAGGAGGTTTCCTACCCAGCCTGGTATTTCGGACCCGTGGTATTCATTTCCTGGTCATGTTCTTCCCGCAAATTATTTTTGTGAGTTGGCTGCTTTTCGAAAATGGACGTAAAACGTCCTTCTTGACATTCTTAAAATTTTTCGTTTTCATAATTATTTCTGCCATTGTCCTCTTCCTGTTGTCGATCTTATATGTTTATGCATACTCAGAATTCCCTGTTTTGCTTCAATCGGCTGGAGATCTTTTAAAGATCAACTCCACAGGTTTGGTTATCCACTGGCAGTCTCAGATACAAAGTTTTCTTGGGATTTATGGCAGTTCTTCCGCCGGGCAATTGGTCGCTGCTTCTCTTCAGAGGTTGGTCTCCGATCCGACAGTCATAATGCTTTTAAGCGGTTGGCTTGCATTGTCTTTAGCGAATATATTTAGGATGAAGAAAAATCAAATTGATCAGACTGCAGCGGAAAAATCCAGAGAAGAAAAACTGGTTGTAGTCATGATCATTATAGGTATTCTTTTATGCCTGGCGCCGGAATTCTTCTACTTGCGCGACCAATTCGGGTGGCGCATGAATACCATTTTTAAGTTTTATTATCAAGCCTGGATACTTCTATCGATTGCCGCAGCTTACTTCATCTCTAAAAAATTCTTGGCTCCTTTAAGATCGGTACATAGGATATTCTTTATGATTTTTGTGATCCTCATATTTGGGATTTCCATGGTTTACCCGGTTTTCGCACTAAAAGACCGTTTCAGCTCAATATCTTCCAGGGGATTCACACTCGATGGAAATAAATTCTTTGAGGATTTCTACCCAGAGGAATACCAGGCAGTGAAGTTTTTGAAAGACGTTCCTTATGGTGTGATCACCGAAGCTGTGGGTGGGAGTTATTCCAATTTCGGTCGGATTTCACGATTAACCGGGTTGCCGACGGTCCTTGGGTGGCCGGGCCACGAAGTCCAATGGCGTGGTGGAGCAAGCGAGATCGGATCGAGAGAATCAGATATCGCTACGCTCTATTCAACCGATCAATGGGAGGAAGCCCAAAGAATCATTGATCAATATGAAATCGATTACATTTATATTAGCCCGCTTGAACAATCAACATATGAAATTGTTGAACAGAAATTCTTGGACCATTTATCAATACTTTATGAAAATTCGAACATCCGAGTTTATTCAGTTAATCGATAATATAGAAGATGGCAAAAAATAAGAATAAAAAGATTCAATTCTTTTCAACGGATGCGATCATTTTCCTTGTGATTTTTCTTTTCGGTTTTTTCATTCGGACTTATGGAGCGGCAAAGATAAACTTCACAGAATTCGAAGCGGCGTACATATTGGGAATGGATGGAAATGGTTTTTATACGCCTAGTCTTTTACAAAACTTTGTCAATAAATTTATTATTCAACTGCCTAATTACTCTCCGCTTGCTTTTCGTCAGCTGAGTGTTCTGGCTGGATCCTTCATCATTCTTCTACCGTACTTTCTACGGGAAAGAATAGGTTTTCGGCCAGCGATTATTTGTGCGTTCTTTTTTGCTATTGATCCTTTCCTAATTGCTAATTCGATACTGATTTCCGGAAATACATTCGTCCTTCTGGCGGCGGTGGTACTCCTGATAGCCTGGATTGATGGTAAGCACGTGCTGGTTCCTATACTATTTTTTTCAATGCCATTGTTGGGACGCGGCTTTTTTTATTTCTTTATCGCGCTAAACATTTTCCTGATTGTCCATTCAAGCTATCCGATATTCCTCAGCGGGATTAGATCGGGATTATTAAAGTTCAAATCTTTATTCGCGGATCGTTTTAAATTTGGATTTGCGGTTTTGATTTTGTTCTTGGTGTTTCTCGCCTCTTCCTCTCGGTTGGATATTTTTATTGCGGATTTTTCTTCTTTTATCAACAACTTGAGAATGAATTACCCGGTAGAAAATATCCCACTGGTTTATCCATTAGCACTGATAGTTTACATACCTCTTGGGCTTTCATTTGGCGTTTTATCTTTGATCCTTCGCCCGGCGCTTCAAGGCAAAATTCTAAGATCGGCAATGATTGCAGGAGGTATATTCCTGTTTTTCATCATGGTATTCCCGGGGCATAGAGTGATTGACCTCGTTTGGGTGAGTATGCCTTTATGGCTGGCTGGCGCCTTTGCTGTCGATCGTTTGATCGATTTGATCCAACCGATTTTCAAGAAGAATTTTATCTTTCTCATATTCCTTTTTGTCAGTATTAGCAATCTAATACTCAGCTTGTTATCTCTCACTTATAGAATCCGCTTTGGATTGTCTCTGATGAACAACCTGGTTGGTTTATTTACCATCATAGTCTTCATTGTCACGTTGGTCTTGTATTGGGTATACACAAAGGATTTGAAAACAGCGCTTGGAGGTACAGTTACAGTTATATTAGTTTTTTTACTGATTTTTCAACTTTCAGCCGCAAGCCACACGGCAGGATTTACAGGTTCTCCGGAACGAGAGGTTTTCTGGGATGGATATTATCCGGATAAATCCTTGGTTGATAACCTGATTGATACTTCAGTAAGTAACCAAAAGGGCACAATGTCACCGACTGAAATTTGGTTGGATAGAGAGATTAGCCCGGAGATCTACTGGGATCTGAGTAGGAATGAGATGACCAGGCAGATTGCAGATGAAGAACCGCGTCAGGATTTCTTAGCCATTTTCAAGGCAGATGAAGAACCGGTTGATAACCCCTCCCCATATATTGGACAGAAATTCGTTGCAGAGAGTTACCCGGCCTGGATGGACGAGCCTTTGAAAAGTCTGGTGGAAAATGACTTCTGGTTGTGGTTTTTCTTTCGTGATTCACCACAGCATCAAGAATATAATTACCTTTGGCTGAGTATAGAAGAAAATCCATAACCCCAATTTAGGAGCAGATATTTTGCATCACCATGTTTCAATTGCCATTGACGGTCCTGCAGCTTCAGGAAAATCTAGCGTAGGTCTGAAACTTGCCAAAGAATTCGGATTTATTTTTTTAGACACAGGCATCATGTATAGGGCGGTTACGCTGGCCGCCTTACAAAAGGCATTGGATATCGATAACGAGTTATTGATCACCCACTTGGCAAAAGAAATCGATATCGAAATTAAGAGACCCTCGAAATCCGATGGCCGCATAAATGATATTTTTCTCAATGGCTTAGATGTTTCCTGGCAAATCAAAGATGCTCAAGTTAATGACAATGTGTCTCAGGTTTCCACTTACGCAGGCGTAAGGCGGGCAATGACCGACCAGCAGAAAAAAATCGCCGAGCAGGGAAACATCGTGATGGTTGGGAGGGACATTGGCACAGTTGTACTGCCAAAAGCAAATTACAAATTCTTTCTCAACGCATCGGTTGAAGAGCGCGCAAGGAGAAGGCTTGCCGAAGAACTTTCTCGAGGAAATGAAATGCAGCTGGAGGAAATAATGGATAATCTGAAATCCAGAGATCTGCTCGATTCCAGTCGTTCAGTCGCCCCTTTAGTTGCAGCAAAAGATGCAATAATCATTGAAACTGATCAGAAAACACTCGATCAGGTTGTGGACGAGATTAGAGGGCATATTCATCTATGAGGGGAATGAATCATGTGTGATACCGTAGTCGCATTGCCGTCTGTGACAAAAGATGGAAAAGCCTATTTTGCGAAAAATTCAGATAGGGAACCAAACGAAGCCCAAATTCTGGAATTAATTCCTGGAAATCGACATCAACCAGGCAGCCAGGTAAGTTGCACCTATATTTCCATCCCTCAAGTTGAACAGACATTTACAGTACTGTTATCCAAACCTTTCTGGATGTGGGGTGCTGAGATGGGTGTGAATGAGCATGGGGTGGCCATTGGAAACGAAGCCTTGTTTACCAGGATAAAACCATCCAACGAACCGGGATTGATCGGCATGGATCTCTTGCGGCTCGCGCTTGAGCGGTCAAGAACTTCGTATGAAGCTCTTTATATACTCATTGACTTGATCGGCAAATTCGGTCAGAACGGAAATTGTTCTTTTGAACATCAGCTTTTCTATCACAACAGCTTTTTGATTGCCGATCGTGAAAATGCTTGGGTGTTGGAGACGGCTGATAAGCATTGGGCTGCCTTGAATGTTAAGGATTATTACAGTATTTCCAACGGAATCACTATTGAGAAAAATTGGGATATTGCCTCTGATAATCTGGTGAAATTTGCCGTTGATAAAAAGTGGTGCAAATCGGAAAATGAATTCAGTTTTAAGAAATGCTATTCGGATTTTCTTTATACAAATTTCAGCCAATCCCAGAAAAGGCGCTGCGACACGATCGGATACCTGAAGCAAAATAAAGGGAAAATTGATGTTCATTCGCTCATGAATTTGCTTCGCATGCATAGTCCGGAAGGAGGTAGCTGGCGGCCGGATCGGTCCTTTACCGAATGGACTGTATGTGTTCATAAGGGATTCGGTCCGATAAGGGCAAGCCAAACTACAGGATCAATAATTAGCCGGTTGAGCCATGATGGCGATTTGCATTTCCTGACAGGCACTTCCGCGCCATGCACCAGTTTCTTTAAACCTGTGTGGATGGATCTTAAGATTCAGAACTCCACAGACACTAAGCCAGGAAACACTTACGATGAGAGAAACATGTGGTGGCGGCATGAACGGGTTCACCGAAAAATACTGGAAAATTTTGTTGAATATCTCACTGTCTATCAACAAGAACGAAATGAAAAGGAAGAGGAATTACTCAATAAGGCGTTAAAAGCGATCGGAAAACCAGCACGTATCCGGCGATCCATTCAGGACGAAGGATTTTCGATTTCTCAAATACTCGATAATAATTTTCTTGATCATGCAAAGAAAAATCCAGGACCAATCAACCAGCGAGGTTTGCATCGAATCGAGTGGCATGGGCACAACCAGAAAGCCGGGATCAGATAATGGCTTCGAAATGGCTAGACCAATTTCTCGGGAAGCATTCCAGGTCCTTTACCCAGGATGAAATTACCAAATCAAAATTTGGTGAATATTTTGAACACCTTCAGCTGAACCTGGATAAATTGGTTGAAGAAACCTGTTGGTTGAGATCCGCGAATGAAATACTTTCATTGGATATTGAAACGGATGATCTTGAATCTTTCCTCAACCAATTACTCCATATCTTGCCTGATTTTGATTTCGAATTTCGCAGGATAATTCTCAGATCTGAGGATGAAGGAATAAATACTTTCACAGGTGTAGATAATTCCGCTAAGGATTTGAGTTATCTTGACTCCCAGATCATCAAGATATTGGAAAATAATGAGCGGATATTCATTAACGATACTTCCAAAATCCACACACTAAAATTCTTACCCGATAAAACGATACCAAAATCTGTACTTGGAATTTCCATCAAAGTCATATCTGGCTGGGATTGTTATCTATGGTATGCCGATACCCGAGAAGTGAACTTAAGCAAGGATCAGGTAGACGGTTTGGATCTGATCAAGGGCGCCTCAGCAATATCAATCTCAAGAATGATAAATACTCAATCCCTTGGCAAAGAATACCAATTGTTGAATTCTGCAATTAATCAAATCCCTTACCCATGCCTTATTTTCAATGGTAAAGAAATTTTTTCGATTAACTACGAGGCGGAAAAAATCTTACGCTCGGATGAACATCAAGAGAAATCCAACCTTAAAGATCTTATCGTGACGTCCATCAAGCAGAATAAAACACATCTTGAAATCAATGGCCGGAGTTTTCGTCTTGGGTATTCAATGCTTGATGCCAGTAACACTTCTGAAGCAATTTTTATTTTCCTGGTTAACGAGAACGAAATTACGGTTCAGAGAAAATATTTGAATCAAGTGATGCAGGCGATCTCTTTAAATATTGTGACCCCATTAAATAATATTCTGGGATTTAGCGGGATGATCCCATTATTGGGGGATATTGAAAGTTCACAACAGGACTATCTAAATAGAATCACTCACGAGGTGAGGAACTGTTTATCGTATTCAAAAGATTTACTTGAAGTGTCCAGATTCAGTGCTGAAGAACCTTTTATCACAAGAGAAGTGAGCGTAGGTGATCTAACTTCAAATTTAATTGAAGTCAGTCATCACCTTCTAAGGCAAAACCGTATTTCGATCGAGAACAAAATTGAAAATACGGATCAAATCATCACTGTGGATATACCCCTCTTTGGTCAGGCATTTTATCTTGTCCTGGAGTATATTCTTGATCAATTGGATTCAGGAAAAATGATCATGATTTCGTCCGGTACTGAAAAAGGAGAATTTTGGTATCGGTTATCTGACAATGGTAAGGGGAAATCTGACATTGATGTAGCTCTTCTCAATCAACAGGAACCGGACAGCAGCATAGATCCACGCATACGGGTCGCGGGAACCATTATGAGGCTTTCTGGCGGCAAGTTTACTATCAGCAGTGAATTGGGTAAGGGGAGTGAATACACTTTCTCTTGGCATAAGAATTAGAGAACCTGGAAAATAAGACCAAAACACTCAAATTTTCGTGTTATAATGTAAGATTGTTCTATTACTAATAGAACAAATATTTTGTTATATATGTGTTTCTAAAACAGCCAAGGAGGCACTTTAGTGGAAACAAAAAGCTTAGTTGCGCTTCGCATTAGCCTGGCATCTCCGGAAACGATTAAATCATGGTCGTATGGTGAGGTAACCAAACCCGAAACGATCAACTACCGACGGTTGCGCCCAGAAAAAGACGGACTTTTCTGCGAAGCGATTTTTGGCCCCCAGCGGGATTATCAGTGCTATTGCGGCAAGTATAAGAATCCTCGATATAAAGGGATCGTGTGTGATAAATGTGGTGTGGAAGTAACGCGCTCATCTGTGCGCCGAGAGAGAATGGGGCATATCGAACTTGCTTCTCCTGTTGCTCATATTTGGTACACCCGCAGAGTCCCTTCTTACTTAGGCCTTCTGCTGAATATTTCACGGCGTAATCTGGATCGCGTACTTTACTTCGCCCAGTACATTGTCACTTATGTGGACGAAGATGCAAAAGAGAAAGCCCTCAACCGCCTTGAGGAAGAAATTGCGGAAAAGGACTTTGCCGAACGACGTGAGCTTGAAGAACGGATCAAAGAAATTGAATCTGCAAGAAATTTGGAAATCGAGAAATTTGCTTCCGAAAAGAAAGACCTCGAATCTAAAGTAGATGAGCTTGTTTCACAGAAAGTGGATCCGATCATTAAAGAAGGCCAGGAACTTGAACAACGTATACAGGAAAAAGAAGGTTCAACCATTCGGAAGGACTTGAAATTCGAAAGTGCTGGTATCACACTGCTTGAATCAGGTGGAACCATCGAATCCAAACTACTGTCAAAAGTTCAGGAAGCAGTAAAGACAAAGCTGGAAGAGATTGAGAGGGAAGTCCGAGAAGATGTGGAGAAACAACAAGCCCAGTTAGAATTGACGATTGAAAAGGTCAGAGCTGAGGCGGACCTAAACTTGGCTAACCTCACGGAAGATCTGGGCGTACTTAATGATCATATCAAAGCGGAGATCAGCCGCCAGCGGGATGAGCTGGAGGATTTAATACCTTTCTCATTCATTAGTGAAAATCGATATCGCGAACTTAAATCTCGATATGGCCAGGTATTCCGGGCAGAGATGGGTGCGGAAGCCTTCGTAGATATCCTTAGCCGTCTGGATATTGACCAGCTGGCTGACGATCTTTGGAATGAAGTTCGTACAACCAAGAGCAAACAGAAACGTAAAAAGAGTACAACTCGTTTGAAAGTGGTTGAAGCCTTCCGCCGATCAAAGAACCGTCCGGAGTGGATGATCCTTTCTGTTCTGCCTGTGATCCCGCCTGATCTGCGCCCGATGGTTCAGTTGGATGGGGGTCGTTTCGCCACTTCCGATCTGAATGACTTATACCGACGCGTGATCAACCGCAACAACCGGCTGAAAAGGCTGTTGGAACTCGGCGCTCCTGATGTGATCGTGCGCAATGAAAAGCGTATGCTTCAGGAAGCAGTAGATTCACTCATCGATAATTCGCAGAGAGGTAAAGCGCTTTCCAGGCGTGGACGCCGTGAGTTGAAATCTCTGAGTGATATGCTCAAGGGCAAGAAGGGGCGTTTCCGCCGTAATCTGCTGGGTAAGCGTGTCGACTATTCAGGACGTTCGGTGATCGTTGTCGGACCAAAATTAAAACTGTACCAGTGCGGCCTTCCCAAAACGATGGCGCTGGAGCTTTACCGTCCATTTGTGATTGCCGGGCTTGTGAAGAAGAATTATGCAGCAAATGTCAAAGGTGCCCGGAAGCTGATGGAACGCAACCGTCCGGAAGTCTGGGAAGTTCTGGAAGAAGTGATCAAGGAGCGGCCTGTCCTCCTGAATCGGGCGCCAACCCTTCACCGCTTGGGCATCCAGGCTTTTGAGCCGGTCCTTATTGAAGGCAGCGCCATTCAGCTCCACCCGTTGGTAACCACAGCGTTCAATGCGGACTTTGATGGCGACCAGATGGCCGTTCATGTTCCTCTCTCGGAAAAAGCAGTCTGGGAAGCCCGAAACCTTATGTTGGCTTCAAAGAACCTGCTCAAACCCGCGGACGGCGAACCGATCATTTCACCTTCAAAGGACATGGTTTTGGGAGTTTATTACTTGACCATGGATCCGGCCAAACCGTTCACAGGAAAGGAACGAGCATTTTCGAACCTGGACGAAGTAGAAATGGCATACCAGCTCAACGAAGTAAAAGTCCAAACTCAAATTCGTTTGAATACACTGACCTGGTATGACGATCAGAACCGCCGGATGGAAAAACCTGAAACCAGGGTGATCAACACGACCGTGGGCCGTGTGTTATTCAACTGGGTTCTGCCCGAAGATGTACGGTTCTATAACCAGATGCTTGAGAAGGGCAGTATCAAGACCCTGATTTATGATATCTACAATTTATGCGGCGAAGACATAACAACTGAGGTTGCTGACCGGATCAAGGACATCGGTTTTGAATTTGCGATGATCTCTGGGACAACCCTGTCAGTCTCGGATATTTCGATTCCTGGAGAAAAAGAAGAGATTTTAGCGAAATCACAGCAGGAAGTTGAGGAAGTTCAACGCTCCTACCGACGCGGCCGCTTGACTGAACAGGAAATGAATGAACGGGTAATTGAGGTTTGGCAGCGGACGACACGCGAAGTGGCTGATGCTGTAAAAGCCCACATGGACCCAGTTGGCAACCTTTCAACCATGGCAAATTCTGGAGCCACGAAAGGCGGTTTTGGACCGATCTCCCAGTTGGCGGGTATGCGCGGTTTGATGGCAGATCCTGCGGGGCGCATCATTCGCCTCCCGATCCAATCCAATTTCCGTGAAGGCTTAACCGCACTGGAATATTTCATTTCCACCCACGGCGCGAGAAAGGGTTTGGCAGATACCGCGCTTCGCACAGCCGATGCGGGTTATTTGACCCGCCGTTTGGTGGACGTTGCCCAGGACATGATCATTAACGATGAGGACTGCGGCACACATGAAGGAATCTGGATCAGAAGGTCAGATGACATTGCCGGCCAGTCGTTGGAAGAAAGACTCTTTGGCCGCATCGCTGCGGATAATATTATTGATCCTGAAACTGGCGAGATCCTGGTAGAACGCGATGAGGAAATCACCAAGACTAGTTATGAAAAGATCAAAGCTGCGAAAATTGCCGAGGTGAAGGTCCGTTCTCCATTAACCTGCGAACTGAAGCATGGCCTATGCCAGAAATGCTATGGCATGGACCTTGGCCGCGGTGAAATCGTGACCAAGGGAACTGCCGTCGGTACGATTGCCGCTCAATCCATCGGCGAACCTGGCACCCAGCTGACATTACGCACATTCCATACTGGTGGTGTGGCAGCAGGTTCGGACATTACGACCGGTCTCCCGCGCGTGGAAGAACTTTTCGAAGCTCGCCGAATGCCCAAGGGTGAAGCTGTTATGGCAACCATCGATGGGACAGCTACCGTTGAAGCATCTGATATTTCCAGCGATTTGAAAAAAGTCCATGTGGAGCAGAGCGAGCTCGTCCACGATGAGTATGCGATCCCCGAAGATTGGGAAATTAAGGTAAAGAAAGAAGATACTGTTGAAGCGGGTACAGTCCTCGCAGCGAAAGATGAAGGCGAGATCACTGCGCAGCATTCAGGTCGTGTTGACATAAAGAAGGAAACTGTCATCGTTTCATATGATCTGGTAGAAGCAGAGGATTACGACATTCCAAGCACCTTGCGCCTGATCATCAAGAATGGCGATAAAGTGACCGCGGGGCAGGCTCTTACAGAAGGTTCATTAAATCCGCACACAATCCTGCGCATTAAAGGCCGGGAAGACTGCCAGTTATACCTGTTATCCGAAATTCAGAACGTGTATCGTGCGCAAGGGCAGAATATCAATGATAAGCACTTTGAAGTCATCATCCGTAAGATGATGAGTAAAGTTCAAATTATACGCCCTGGCGACTCCGGTTTCCTGCCGAATGATATGGTGGACCGGATCGAGATCCGCCAGATCAATGAAAAATTGCGTGAAGAAGGAAAGCAGCCTGCCCGCTTTATCGAACTCCTGTTGGGTATAACGAAATCTTCCCTAAGCACTGAATCATGGCTTTCCGCCTCGTCCTTCCAGCACACAATCAAGGTCTTGGCTGGTGCGGCAATTGCAGCTGATCAGGATCCGCTGTATGGATTGAAGGAGAATGTGATCATCGGAAAGCTGATCCCCTCAGGAACGGGTTTCTCCGAGAGTCGAATTAATGAGATCGCTATCATGACCGGTGAACTAGAAGCTCCCGCATCAGATGAGGATCCCGAAACTGTGGAACCAGCCCTGGACGCTGAGTAAATAATATAAAAACCCCTTCAAATAATGTAGTGCACCCCAAATACTGGACATGAATTAAGTAGATACGAAGGACTGAGTTCTAAACTGAACAGGACTCAGTCCTTTTAGTTTAACCTTAATCCTGCGATTATTGTAGTAATCAATATATTCAG
>Ga0209164_1000365_pt1 | contig 117829 bp, 100 predicted proteins | sample MTBNYHSulfiMetaG_FD_187458 | JGI IMG/M metagenome (GOLD analysis project Ga0209164, IMG submission 187458) | Enrichment culture microbial communities from rom New York Harbor, USA that are MTBE-degrading - MTBE-NYH (New York Harbor Sulfidogenic)... | ecosystem: Environmental > Aquatic > Marine...
GAACGAAGAAACAAGTGAAAAATCATGCTTCCACTCATCTTTTTAAGGAACCTTTTTGACCCGCAGCCTATGTTTCGGATATCCTCTCTTCACGGTATGTGGCACGGCAAGTCCGACAGGCTGCTAGCATAAGAAAAAAACATCTCCAGTCAAGGAGAATCAGAGAGAAAGAGATGGCAGGGAGAACTTAGCCCCCTCGGTTGAGGGACATGGCCGGCATTCAGCCCCACTTCATATCTGCTTCTGACCCCCTGGTTGATCAGAATATTCAACAGCGGGTAGCCCTCACTCATATGCCCTCGCTGTAAAGCCCATGAAGGTCCAGTGCGGTCTCGTCTCCGATCCTGAGGCCGCCTGCATCTTAAGGGAGACCCTTGATCCAAGGCAGGAGTCGTTGTAGTATCCAGTTGTAGAACGACACCTGGATGGGTTTCTTTCAGGCCGGCAGGTCGAGAGGTGCGGGATATTGGAGGAAAGGAATGAGCGTCGACGGGGTGAGGGCCTATCTTTCACAAAATGGACTTCCCTATGAGATTCGGGAATTCGACGCCAGTACGGAAACGGTGGAACTGGCGGCCCAGGCCTTGGGCGTAAAACCCGCTTTGATTGCCAAGACCCTTGCTTTCAGGGTCAAAGATCGAGCCATACTGGTGGTGACCAAAGGCGATGCCAGAATCGATAATCGCAAATTCAAACAGCAGTTTCAGGCCAAGCCCAAGATGATGTCGCCCGAGGAGGTCTTGGAGACGACCGGACATCCGGTGGGAGGAGTCTGTCCTTTTGGCCTTGATCAGGAAGTAGGCATCTTCCTGGATGAAACCCTCAAGCAGTTCAAAAAGGTTTATCCGGCCGCCGGGTCGAAGAATTCATGTATCGAGATCACACCGGCAGAACTGCTGAAGGTCACCAAAGCAGAGTGGGTGGATGTCTGCAAGTGATCCTTGACCTTTGTCGGCGCGGGGCCGAACCATTCACTCCACAAGGTTGAGATTCTCATGCCCACCGCATCTAATTCTCTCTTCCTTTGCATTGTTTCTTCCGATGTTCAATGCATCCTCATCCGGAAGTATAAGTCTCTTGCTGTTGACCTTGTCCATGAAATAGGAAGCCGTCCGGCACTCCGCGCTCACAAATTCCTGCCTCGCCCATCAAATGTTGGATCGGGATTGGCATCCGTCCACGTTGATGCAGGCCCCGGTGAGGAGGCTGGCTCGTTCGGATGCCAGGAAAACCACAACGTTGGCAATTTCCTCGGGTTTTCCAAATCTTCCGAGCGGCATATCCCGCTTGATGAATTCCGCGATGCCCGCTGGATCCGCTTTCTGCCGGCGTTCCCAACCACCCCCCGGAAACAGGATGGAACCGGGGGCCACGCTGTTGACCCTGATGTTGTCCCCGGCCAACTCATGGGCCAGCGATTTAGACATGCTGATCATCGCCGCTTTGGAGGCATTGTACGTGATATGGCCGCCGGACTCCCTTCCCCAGATGGATGCGATCATGACAATGGCGCCACGCCTTTGCTTTTTCATGATCGGAATGACCGCTCGATTCATTCGAAACGCAGAGACGAAATTCAGATCAAGGATCTCATGCCACTCCTCCTCGGAAATGATCATGGTGGGCGTCCATCTGCTCCCCCCGACGTTATTCACGAGCACGTCAATGCCCCCGAACTTCCTCAGGGTTTCGCCCACAAAGGTCGAGACTTCGGCGCCCTTCGTCACATCGGCGGTCATGGCGAAGACCTCCGCTCCAAGGGCCTGGATTTCATCGGCGACATCCTTTAGCGTCTCCGGTGTTCGAGCGCAGATGCTCAACTTTGCTCCTTCCGCTGCAAAACCTTTGGCAATCGCTTTTCCAATACCCCGGCTTGCACCGGTGACAATCACAACCTTCCCATGAAGCCCAAGATCCATGCCGTCCTCCTTGCTCGTTCAAGATCCCCATGCAAAAGCCAAGAAAGCTCCCCGGGAAAACCACTCCGCACCCTGCGGATGCGTGCTTGCTCTCACTTTCTCTTCGCGGCCCCCCTCTCAGGAGGGAATTTGAAGTGTCATTTCGCCGGCCGGTCATGAACCCGCTTGGCAGGCCTCGATCTTGCCAAGCGGCCAATTTCCCCAGTCAATCCTGAAAAGCCGATGGAACGGGAATCGTCTTCCAGACCTTGATAAACTCAGCCAGGAAATTCACTTTCTCCTCGAAACGCCTTGCGGCCTCTCCAGGATCCGCCTCCCTTGGATCATTCTTGCCAAAAACCCCGCTGGAGCTAAAATCATCTGTATTCGGTTCCACACATGCCCGGAATACCTGGCTCACCAGCTCGTAGTCCTCTCTGTCCGGATCCAGGAAGCCAATGAGCTCGGGAGCCATTTTCAGGGTGACCTTCCAGTCCTTCAGTCGTTCCATCTCCACCCACTCGGGGAAAAGGTGCAGCGCAGTGCCTGTTTCCGTCGGACCGCTGTGCACATCCCAGTGCCGCTTCTCTCTGTCGGTGCGTAATTTGCCTGTTTCCGTCTCGCTTGGACCCGTAGGAGCAGCTACCATCACTCTGAATTCCCGCTTCGCCAGCTGCACAGCGAGATTTACGATATTCCTGTTTCCACCATGGATATTGACCAATAAAAACCGCTTGATCCCATGATGAGCAAGGCTCCCTATGGTATCCATCACCACCGCAAGAAGGGTCGTCTCCCTGAAGGTGACCGTCCCTGGAAAACCCATGTGATGGGGAGAGTATCCGGGAAAGCAAGGATGGACGCAGACGCTGTTCGTCCGCTTCGCCACCTCGTAAATGAACTCCCGGGCAGTCAGGCTGTCCGTGCCCAGAGGAAGGTGGGGCCCGTGTTGCTCGATGCTTCCCAGGCCGATGATGACCACGGGAGAAGGCTCTCGCCTTAGCCAGCCCTCAAAAGCAGGGCGCGTCAACTCATGAATCCAGAACCTTGAAAGCATCTCCCCCCCGGAGAAAATCGGAATTTTTAACCGATCACAGGGTGATGTACACTCCACTACCCCGTGATCGCTTACGGAATTTTCCTATGCGCTTTGCTTTTCGTAGACGTAGATGTGTTCGATCCCGGGCTTGAGAAAAAAGGTGCTCATCTCAACCTTTTTTTGATTTTGCGAAAAGCTGATCACAAATTTCTTCTCGCACGGTATCCGTTCCAATCTCTTGATGTCCTCCAACTCTATGGTCGCGTTGCTGCAAAAGGCCACTTCAATGGCTGGACCATCGGTCATGCCCACGATATCCACGGGGCCCTCGGGAAACCGGGGGTTGCGAAACGCGGGTATGGGTGTAAATCCTTGTTCTTTCAGAAACCCATACAGTACGCATCGAATGGTTTCCTTGATCACGGGGTCAGTGAGGTAGCCCCCGGGAATTTTCCTGATCGCTTCTGAAATCCTCTTCTTGATCTCCTCTTTCATGGGTTCGTGTCCTTTGTTTCGTGCTCCGAAAAGGGATGCACCGTTTCATGGATGCGGCGAAATTTTCCGCCAAGGAATTCAATTCCATGCCGAGAATCCATACCTGAGACCTTTCTCGCTGTCAACCTGGCCCGGCAAAGCATCCATGGGCGATCCCCTCATCTCCTTATTTTTTTGGCGCCCAAGCGCCCAAGTGGAGTTCCCCTCAGGCTCGCTGGCGGACAACGCCGTCTTCCGGCAACGCTGGCCATTTCATAAACACCATCATGGTTCGTGGCAATCCCTTGTCCAGTCCGGTGCCTGCAGCTCCCTGGCGGACTTCTCCACTGGAGCGACGGAAGGAATTTCGTCACCCGATGCCGCACCCAGTTCCGTAAACCTCCTTGCGGAAACGAGGACGCGTGTCTCCAGAGAGCCAACAGCCTTGTTGAACGCATCAACAGCCCGGTCCAATCCTTTACCCAGTGCTTCCATGTGTCCTGCGAGGACCCTCATTCTGTCATAGATCTCTCTTCCCAGGGCGCTGATTTCTGCGGCGCTCTGGGAGATTTTCTCCTGTCGCCAGCCATAGGCGACCGCCCGCAAGAGGGCGATGAGGGTTGTCGGGGATGCCGGAATCACGCGCTGGTTCACTCCCTCCTCGATCAGGCTGTGGTCCTGTTCAAGGGCGGCGCTGAAAAAGGTCTCGCCGGGGAGGAACATCACCACAAACTCAGGCGTCGGCTGAAACTGATCCCAGTAGGTTTTCGAGCTGAGTTTGATCATGTGGTCCCGGATGTGGCGTGCATGCCGCTTCAAACACGCGGCACGTTCATCTTCGTCCTGGCATTCCAGCGCATCGAGATAAGCCTGGAGAGGAGCCTTCGAATCGACGATCACGTTTTTGTCCGCCGGTAGCCGCACGAGCATGTCCGGCCGGAGCCTGCCATCCTCTGTGGCGACCGACGTCTGTTCAAGGAAATCGCAGTAAGGCAGCATGCCGGCAATCTCCACCACCCGGCGCAACTGGATCTCGCCCCATCGACCCCGGACAACAGGGGCCCGCAGCGCTGTGACGAGTTTCGCAGTCTCGGTCTGAAGTTGGCTCTGCGTGGTTGACAGGGATTTGATCTGCTCTCTGAGCCCGGAATAGGCGGCCACACGAACTTTCTCCAGATCATGCAGTTTCGTATCCACTTTGGCGAGGGATTCCTTGACCGGTTTTAGGACCTCATCGATAGCCTGCTGTCGTCTCTGGAGATCTCCTCTGGCCCCTTCTTGGAACTTTTCCATCGCCGCGCCGGCAAGGGCCAGGAAGGATTGGTTGTTGCTCTTCAGGGCCTCTGAAGAAAGGGCCTTAAAGGCGTCGGAGAGCTTTTTCTGCGCTTCGTCCAGAAGTCGGAGTTTTTCCGACGAAGCTTTTCGCTCTTCTTCCAGCCGTGTCTTCAGCTCGGAGGCGGTGGTTTTGAGCTCCGTGATCTCACCTTGAAGACCATCAATTTTGGCCGTCCTCTCCGAGACTTCCCCTCTGAGCTCCTGGATCTGTTCATCCCTTGTCTTTAGCCGCTCGAAGAGCAAGGCCCTTTCCGATTCCGTTCTCAACGCTATCTTCTCTTCAGCCTGGTGAATCCTACCGCGCTTGAGAAGCCAGACAAAAGCTCCACCAAGCGCTACCCCAACGAGAAAAGCACAAGAGAGAAGAAGGCGGACTTCCATGGGTAGGTCCTCCTCAATGAGCCTCCACTTCAGTCAAGTACGGCGCATCCCTTTATTTCCCCAAATCGTACGGCAGATTCCTGTTCCTCTTGGAGATCAGGGAACTCCCGGTCCTGAGAGGGAAAAATCCTATATGTCGTCGGGATGAACGTACTTTCCCGATACGGCCCTGTTTCTTACCGATATTCCTGCTTCATGGACCATCTCGGGGTCCCCCGAGACCAGCGGATGCCACCAGAGCAATTCCCTGCCTTCGGCAAGCCTCCGATAGGCGCAGGTGCCGGGCAACCAGGGGATCTCCTTCACGTTCCCGGGGGAGAGTCTGATGCAATGGGGATTGACCTCTGTCCGGAGGTCATAGGCCGTGCATCGGCAACTTGGAATATCAAGGTGCTCACACGACACAGAGATGAGTTTGATCCGGCCCGACCTTTCTTCCTCTTTCTTCACGAGGCAGCAAATCCCACAACCGTCACAGAGGGACTCCCATTCGGTTGGGGTCATTTCGTTCAACGTTTTTCTCTTCCAGAATGGGGACGCTTTCATCAGCCGCTCCCAAGCGCCCAATGAATGCTGTCTCAGGAATTCCTCATCTTCTTTTTCAGAGCGCATCGCATGCTTCTTCTAATTCTTCCCCACAGAATCGTAAGTTACACCCTCTTTCAGCGCGATGAAAATCAACCTGGTCATGACCAGGATCTCCCCCGCCTGGTCATGGAGCGTTCCGCCCAGCAGGATTTTCCTCCCCGAGCGCTCGATGGGCCACCCCATGAAGTAACATGGTTCACCCACGACCGGCAACCCATTCACCTTGGTGGTCATGCGTCCCAGCAGCACCGGTTCTTCGGGCTTGGTCATTTGCCCGTAGTGCATGGCTTTTGCCGTCGGACATTCCATGGAGGCCCAGACGATCGGTAGGGGTACGACCTCCCCCTCCCCGGCCCCGACCGCCCCACTGCGAGGTACCCAGTCGGTGGCAACCAGGTTGCGGCCTTCCACCGGGCCGGACCGGAGATGGAGGCCGTCATCCTCGGAGCGCCCGGACCCGCAGCCGAAGCAGTTTGGATACGGCATTTCAATCACGTGCCTGAGGGAGGCCTTTCTTGCCTGTGAAAGGGAGATAGGCTCGGGAATCTCCAGATCCAGCACAGCGGGACAGGCTTCATTGAGGAGCTTTTCCCCGTCGTAGAGAAACACCCAGGTTGGGGTTGTCGCGTCCAGAATCAGCGGTTTTCCCATGGGCGTGGGATTCCGCATGGTCACTTCCACCGTGTCGCTATCCAGAAACGCGGCCATGGTGCCGCTGATGTACCCCCCCTGCGTGATATTGGGGGGGCCTACATAGCGTTGGTCGATCACGATCTGGCGGCGCGAGCCTTTATCTTTTGTCATTTCTTCACCCATGATTTCACCTCTCTGCCAAATGCCTCGTCCTGCGGAGGCTCGTTACAGTGTTCGTTCTCTCTGCCGGCACAAGGGAGCAGCCTCTTTCCCAAACAGCAAAATTTCCTCTCGTGAATCGTCAGTAAAGCAGATACGGCGCCCGCATCCGGCGCCACTGTGCTTCATCAACTCTCCAGCCCTCCGCGATGCAGGCAGGATCTTCTCCCGCCATGAGGCGGGCAAGCGTTGCCGATCCCAACAGTTTATCGGCCTCTTCTATCCGGTACTCCTCAGGGTATAACCGGTAGAGCAGCACAGCGATTTCCAATCCAAGCCGGACCGGCAAAAGGGCCACCCGGTCGGTCACCAGCAGAAACACTCCCCGGCAAGCCTCCCCCGCATACCTGCTTTCCGTGGGCGTGAAGGAGACGGGGTAGAAACGAATCCCCGCAAGCCCCCTGGCGTTGAGTTGCTGGGCGAGCCGAACACCATCGATCCAGGGAGCGCCGATCTGTTCAAAGGGCGTGTCTGTTCCCCGTCCCACGGAGATATTGGTCCCCTCGATCGCGCCGATTCCCGGGTAAAGTGTCGCTTGTTTCAGGTTCCGTATGTTCGGCGAAGGATTCACCCACGGCAGGCCGGTCTCATCGAACCACTGGTCGCGCTGCCAGCCCTGGAGCTTCACCACATCCAGGGCCACATCGATCCGTTTCTCCCCATTGAAAAGCCGGGCCAGTTCCCCCATGGTCAACCCATGGCGGATGGGCATGGGGAAGTACCCTGTAAATCCGTGAAATGCCGGCTCCAGTATGCCTCCCTCAATCTGATCGCCGTTGATGGGATTGGGGCGGTCGAGGACCACCACTGCTGTTCCTTTCCTGGTCGCTTCTTCCATCAAGTAGGCCACCGTGGTCATGTAGGTGTAAAAGCGCGTGCCGATGTCCTGGAGGTCCACCACGATCGTATCGATGCCCTCGAGCATTTGTGCGGTCGGCCGCAGGTGCCTGCCGTAGAGCGAATGGATGGGAAGATCGGTCTTCTCGTGTCGCGAGGAGGGAACAGCCCCGTCACGGGTCCCTTCGATCCCGTGCTCGGGACTGAAAAGCGCCACCAGATGCAGATCCTTCTCCCCACCAATGAGCTCCATTGTGGTAACACCGTTTCGTGCCAGCCCCGTGTGGTTGGTAAGAAGGCCCAAACGCTTTCCCTTCAAGGACGCAAAGCCTTCGGATCGCACCACGTCAATTCCGGTGATAACGGAGCCGCTGCGCCGCTCATGTAACGGCCTCACGGAACGAAACTCCGTTCGACTGCTCTTCATGACCAACCAGGAAGCCGCCGGCAGATCCGTCACCGCAGAGGCGGCAACGGTCGCCATCTTCGCACGAAGACCCGTCACATCCCCATCCCCTGCGGGGTGAACTCGATTGGAAAGAAAGACCACGTAGAGGCCCGAGATGGGATCAAGCCACAGGGACGTACCGGTAAAACCGGTGTGGCCGAAGGAGCCGAGCGGAAGGAGCTCACCGCGATTTGCTGAATAAGTGGAATCGAGATCCCAACCCAAGCCCCTCACATTGACTTCGCCCGGCGGTGTGGACGGCGAAATCATGGTCGCCACGGTCAGTGGAGATAGAATCGGTTTCGTGCCGTCCCCACCGGCGCCGAGAAGCATGCGACAGAAGATCCCCAGGTCATCAGCGGTGCTGAAAAGACCCGCGTGCCCCGCCACGCCACCCATTCTCCTTGCGGTAGGGTCATGCACCAGCCCGCGAAGCACCGCCCCGTCTTGCCCTCCGCAGGGCCAGGCCTTGCCCTTGCAGGGGGTGGTGGGAGCGATCCGTGACCGCATCTCCAATGGAGGGTTGAACATGGTATCCCGCATGCCGAGGGGTTGGAACAGGTTCCCAAAGGCGAAGCGGTCCAGGGGCATACCGCTCACCAGACGTAAGATCTCGCCCAGCAAAATGAAATTGATGTCGCTATAAATGAACTGCTCACCGGGCGGTTTCAACGGAACTTCGTCCACGGCCAGGGCGATTGCCCTCTCATAACCCTCCCAGCGCTCCTTCAGGTCCAGATCCGGCCTCAACCCGGACGTGTGGGTCAGAAGATCCCGAATCGTAATCGTGGATTTGCCCTTTCGCGCGAACTGAGGGATGAAATCGCAAACCACATCGTTCAAGCGGATTCGCCCCTGCTCCACCAGTAGCATGATGCAGGATGTGGTGGCCACCACCTTGGTGAGGGAAGCAATGTCGAATACGGTGTCCACGGTCATAGGCTCGGGGGCGGGAACCGTGGCGCGGTTTCCGAATGCCTTTCTGTAATGGATGCGCTCTCTTCGCCCCACCAGCACCACGGCCCCCGGTGAATCTCCGTTTCTGATCGCCTCCTGAACAAGGCCGTCGATCCGATCGAGCCTGGTCTTGTCAAGGGTGTCTTTTTGCCGCGCGACGGACTGAATGGGCTGGAAGAGGACTAGAACGGCAAGGAAAAGAGAAAAAACAAGGCCAGGGGTCGCTCTCAGTGGACGGTTGGGAGTCCTCCATTGGCGGTAGAGGCGTCTTTCTGGGATCTCCCGGAATGCCTTCCATCGGGGATTCATCCCTGTTTCCCTGGCATGCCGAAGATCGGGCCTGATATGGAACCCAAGAATCTCAAATCTCCCGGTGATAGGGTACGTGCCATGCTGCACGCTCGAATGATAGACCAAATGGGTGGAACCTGTCAATTGGCATCTCGTCGGGTCTTTTTTTCATAAATTGTACCTTAAATGGCTACGGTTTCCCGCTGAAAATGTTCTTGACATGGTGGCAAAAAATGATAGCACTTTACTGATGAACCGAGCCCATAGAAAAACCCTGACCTCCATATTTGCTGATCCAGTGTCGGGAAATATTGAATGGCGAAGGATTGAAGCCCTCTTCAAAGCTGTGGGGTGCGAAGTTATTGAGGGCAGCGGTTCGAGGATCACTATTGTTCATGAAGGCCGAAAGGCGGCTTTCCATGGACCCCACCCGGGCAAGGATGCATTGCGATACCAGGGTACGCGCAGCCCGTGATTTTCTTACACTGATGGGAGTGAAGCCATGAAGAACGCCATGACTTACAAAGGGTATACCGCCCGCATTGAGTTTGATGGCCAGGATCGTGTTTTTTTTGGACGCCTGGCGGGTATTCGAGATATTATCACCTTCCACGGGGAGACCGTTGATGAACTGGAAGCAGCCTTCAAAGAGGCGGTTGAGGATTATCTTGCCACCTGCGCCAAGCTGGGAGAAGAGCCGAACAAACCATACTCCGGGAAACTGACCCTGCGCATACCGCCCAGTGTTCACGCTGCTATCGCCACCGCAGCCGAAACCAGTGGTAAAAGCCTCAATAAATGGGTCACCGACATACTGGATCGAGCCACACATAGTCATTAGATTTCCCGAAAAATACCCATTCTTTCTCCCATCACATCAGGATTTATTCATCGTTCAAAGTTGAATGTTTTTCTGTTACGATTGAAAGTGATTTATTTTGAACCGCAGAATATCGAAGTAAACAACTCTGCCCCATTCCTTTAGACAACTTCTGCTGTTCGAAATTCCTTGTTCGACATTCGACATTCAAAATGCAAAATGCGCTAAATCCAGCCCCGAGCGGCACTTAAAGGCGACGGTTTCAAACCTGGTGAATGGAAAAATGCACGATCATGGGAAGTCTCTACCAGGACCGGATGGACGCTTTTTCGAGAGACGGCTAGAGATCCTTCAAGTAAGCGGAGCCACCCAGAATTCGTGCCTGGTCCTGGATCCAGGCTGCCCGTTTTCGAATGTATTTCGAGGGGCTCTGCACCTTGAAGCGCAGCGGATTCGGGAGCACCGCCGCCAGGAGCGCCGACTCTTCGGGTCCCAGGTTTTCAGGTGGTTTGCCGAAAAAGGTCCGACTCGCAGCCGCCACCCCAAAAACTCCCTCACCGAATTCGGCGATATTGAGATACACCTCAAGAATTCGTCGCTTTGGCCAGAGGAGTTCGATCAACACGGTAAGGGAGGCCTCCAGACCCTTTCGCAGATAGCTTCGGCCAGGCCAGAGAAATAGATTTTTGGCCACCTGCTGAGAGATGGTGCTTGCACCACGAAGGCCTCCTCCCTGCTCGTATTCCGCCACCGCCTCTCTGATGGATTCGAAATCAAAGCCCATATGGTGGGGAAACTCCTGATCCTCAGCAGCCACAACCGCTATGGCCATGGAGGGAGAGATCTTCCGCCAATCGACCCAGCGGTAATGGAACCGGGAGTCTTTCTTGCCGGACAGGTAGGCCATCAGACGTTGCTGGATCATCAGGGAACTGGTGGGCGGCGGCACCCAACGAAGAGAAAAAATCAGTCCTACGGTTAAAGCGACGAAGATCAGCACGATCTTAGCGAGCATGAAAACGATACGGCGGGATAACTTCGATTTTTTTTGTTGCTTTCGCACCATCGAGAGTGCAGGGGCAACCTCAACCCCTGCTCAGGATCTCTGCAACACGGTTTCGCTCATCGGCGCTTCGATCATCCGCTGCGACGAGGTCTATCTCCGCGGGCGATGCCGCGCCCAGTCCCAGCTCCACCGCCCTCGCAATCTGTTCCTGCTCGAAGATCTTCGGTTTCATGATCTGCTCGTTACTGCCAAGCAATTTCAGAACGGCCAACCCGGCGGCATCCATGGCCACACGATCCGCGGAGGCTAGGAAAACGTTCCCTTTAACCCGTTTCCCGGTCATGGGACCTCCGTCCACAAAGGCATCGATTCCGTCCAGCACAACAAGATCCGGCTTGAAGGGCGCATTGATCTCGGCGATCATCTTTCGCTGGTGCGCTGATCCATGAAGTTCCCTCATGTAGTCATAGCCGTGTCTGCTGGTGGGGACCACGCCCACATGCAGCTTCAACGACAGGGTGAAAACGCCCCCGTACTGGTGGGTCTTGAGGCAGCAGGTGGAAACGAGGCATTCAGACTCGAGGATCGGCCGGGCCACCCGGAATCCGTTCTGCCAGTGACTGTCCTTTGGCTTGATCTCGACCCAATCCCCATTCTCCAGGTCGTCGAAATTGATGATCTTGACGTCCAGCTTTTCCATGAGCGGGATGATCCCTTTCTGCTCCATCACATCCCTGGTCGGTGGGAAGCTCCGCTCGCCGAGGGAGACGGATTTTGCACCCATTTGCCAGATCTTTTCCACGAGACCGACCAGCGTATCGTTGTGGGTGGACCCAGGGGCCGGATCTGCCGTGTTGAAATTGGGTTTGATCAGAACGTGTTTATTTTTAGCCGGGTTGATATTCAGGGCTTCTATGGAAGCAATCACGCCGGATTTTCGATCTTCTGTCCTCACCAAGGTTACCCGACTCTTGGAACTCGCCATATTGAACCCTCCCTGTATGCTTAGCCAAAGAGCACCCCCGGCTACTCCCGAGTACTTCAGGAATTCCCTTCTGCTCATGTCCGTCATGGGTTCTCTCTCTTTTCGGTTCTGGGGTTTTCCGCCTCTGCTTCTAAAATTGTCCTCCTCACCCGGGAAGGCAAGGGAAAGATGCACACCGGTCCGGTTTTCTTCGAATACTCAATGCAAGAAAAAGTGCGCAATCCCTGTACTTCGACAAGGTACCCCGTTCGACCACGGGATTCCGCGGATCCGGAATTCTCCATCGCGCCGGAGGACTTTCACGGGGACGGGCAATTCCCTGGCTGAGGATCTTCAAACGCTTTCCTTGCCGGATTGGAGAAACCAGACCCTGATGCGCGAGGGCCAGTTTGAGGGACTTCGGAGCGTGGACCAGGCCACGCGGAGCATCTTCAACGTTTTCTCTTCCAGCACACGTTCCGCGTAGACTTCCAGGTTAAAGGCCTCAATGATCAAACCGATCTCTCTTTCGAGAGCCGGGAACTGCTGCTTCAGCCGAAATCCATACTCCAATGGGGTTTCACTGATCATCCTCGGAAGACCACTGTGCCGACCCCATACAAGAAGGGACCCGTAGAGCTCCCTGGCCCGCTTCAAACGCTGCATTCCTGATATTCGACTCAGGCATGAAAGAAAAAATGCCAAAATTCTCTTTGCCCACGAGTTGATCAGGTGCCGTCCTTCCCTTTCTTTTTTGCCGGCGCCGGTTCTCGAGAAGAGCCATCGGATGAGCCACCATAAAGCCAGCCCGCATATCACGACCACAGCCAGTGCAAGCAAACCCGCCCCTGCCCAGAAAACCACCTTTTCAAAGATTTCCGCCCACCAGCTACCGTCCGTGGAGGATACCCCGTCCAGGTCGCTTGTCTCCTTTGGAACAGACACGATCTCCTGCCGGATGTGCCGGGGAAGGAACAGAAATCGTAAAATACTCACCAGAACCGGGGCTAGCGGTTCGGCGGCGCTCTTTACCACACCGTACCCGATTTCGGCGGCGAGGGTCAAGTAGGGAAAAAGAAGCAGGACCAGGCCTGTCCCGAAGAGAAAAACCAAAACGGTAAAACTCAAAATCACCCCGATTCCGCGGTATCCGGGAAGAAAATCCTTTTGCCCGTGACCGCGACCCCGAACCAGTCCGATCGCCAACAGGCTGAAGGCGAAGAAAGGAAATACCAGCACGTGGGATAGAGGATCGTAAATCCTGATACCTCCCCTCACCAGAAGCAGAAACTTCACCAACAAGAGAAGAAAAAAGGCCGCGACACCCAGATCGAAGCGGGAGCAAACCCTGAGGTAGGCTGTGGGCCTCCGGGCCAGGGTCGCCCCTCCGATCCAGAATAGAACCGCCAGGAAGCTAAGAAGCAAAAAAACGAGCCATTCAAGAGCCTCCCAGGCACTCCCGAAGTACGCTGTGACCCATTGCGGACTCCAAAAGGGAAAGGATCCCCCGTGGAAATCATGGAGGATTCCCATGCCGGCTAGTGAAAAGCCCATGACCTGAAGACCCAAAACCGTCATCACGCGCCATCCGCGTCCTTGAGAAAAGAGGGTCACTGCTGCGGCCAGGCCGAAAGTGCCCACCGCCTCCGGCAAAGGAAAAGGCCGATGAAGGGCGGAACTGGTGAGGAAACTGGCCCAGGCGTAGAGCCAGCTCAGCTCCATACCGGCGGCAGTCAAAATCAAGAAACCTCCATTGCCGGCCTTCATGGGTGAATCGTCCCCTCCATACAGATGTCATCGAGGCTATGGACGTTTCCGCGAATCTCTTCCCCATTTTCAGCCATGCGAGAGGGAGGACGGCACACCATGAAAAGCACAGGGGTTTTCCGCCTTCTCAAGTAGTTCGACATGGTGAGGGTTGTGGGCCCCTGTTCGCAGGAAAAGTGCACACAGCTCGCCCCCCACGGCAACCGTATTCCCCGGCGAAGAACGGTCAGGATATCCCCCGTGGACTCCATTCGGAGCCTTGCCAGAAGCTCCAGGACAGCGGGTATCTGGTGAGGGTTTCTTCCCATGGGCACGGTCGATGGACCACCCCCCACAACAGCACCATTGGTCGCGAAGCCAACCGCGTGGCCCGTCCGGTCCAACCGGACAGCCACAGAGGCCACCACCTCCAGAGTCCGTTCGAATTCGGCCTCTTCATTTTCCTTTTGGAATTGATCCACTTCCACGACCAGTAGGACCTTTTCCTGTCCCGTGGGTTCGAAGACCTTTTCCTGCAGCCGGCCGTGGCGGGCAGTCGCTTTCCAGTGAATATACCTGGCCGGCTGCCACTGCTGGTAATCTCTGGTCCCCACCATATAGACGGGGTCCGTTACGGGGCTCTTGGGTCCCGGAACACCGAAAAAATCATGTCTTGGCAGAGGAAGGGATTTCAAAGAGACCAGTCGCGGATAGACCACGAGGTGTGACCCCCCCTGCGTCTCTTTTTCCCTGGGAAAGAAGCCCAAAAGGTCCCCCACTTTCATCCGGGGCGGACCCACCCGATAAACGCCCCTTCGCCGGGGAGTCAACTCCCACTGGAAAAGCGCTCTTTGATACCACAACAAGCCGCTTTCCCTCAGAAACGACTCTTCACCGGAGGGGAAGAAGTGCTCGGGGTCCACCGGAACGCTCATCTGGAGCCAGACTGGCAGAAACTTTGCGTTTTCCACCTTCACTCGGAGAATCACCTCCTGGCCGGGGAAGACCCTTTCCCTTTCCAGCCTTGAGGTATAGCTTATTCCGGCAAGGCTCATCCTGCTCCACACCCTTGCGCAACCCGCTACGCTGAAGACGAGAAAACACAAGATGCTCAGCTCCTTGTGACCGTGTATCAAGGTCACGAAGAGAAGCAATCCCACAAGAAAAAGGACCGGCGTGACGATGAAAAGCGTTGGCACTCTCTCTTGGTGTGCTTCCATTCTTCTATCCTGTGTGTGGTCCCGGGGACCGCGTTCCTGTTACCCGATGGGAGCCGGCACGGGTACCTGACTCATGATTTCCTGTAGAATCCGCTCGGGAGTTTGCCCCCGCAGCCGCTCTTCCTCCCTCAGAATCAGCCGGTGAGAAAGCACATGGATTGCCAGGTCCTTGACATCGTCAGGCAGCACATATTCCCGTCCTCGCAATGCCGCAAGGCCCTGAGCAGCTCTCATGAGACCGAGCGATCCTCTGGGGCTGGCCCCATAGCGCAGGGACCCGTGATTTCGCGTGGCGCTCACGATATCCGATATATATTCCCGCACCGAGCGGGAAAGAGCGATCCTTTTTCTGGCTTGCTGCAATCGGACAATCTGGGCGGGATCGGCCACCGCCTCCAGTTCCGGCAAGGGGTCGCTTTCCTGAAAACGCTCCAGGATCGAGATCTCCTCCTGTCTGTCCGGATATCCCAGGTGGATCTTGAGGAGAAACCTATCGAGCTGTGCCTCCGGCAAGGGAAATGTTCCTTCCAGTTCAATGGGGTTCTGCGTGGCCGCCACAAAAAAGGGACGAGGCAGGGAGAAGGTGAGCCCGTCCACCGTCACCTGGCGCTCATCCATGCTTTCAAGCAAGCTGGATTGAGTGCGGGGAATCGTGCGGTTGATCTCGTCGGCAAGCAGAATGTTCGTCATGACAGGTCCTGGTTGAAACGTGAACTGACCCGTTCTCTGGCTGTAAACATGAAAGCCTGTGATGTCCGCGGGTAGGAGGTCCGGTGTGAATTGAACCCTTTTAAAAGAGCCGCCGATCGTTCTGGCCAGCGATTTTGCCAGCAAGGTTTTTCCAACCCCCGGGACATCCTCAATCAAGACATGGCCATCCGCCAAAAGGGCGACCAGCAGTAGCTCAATAGGACGGTCCTTGCCCACGATCACCTTGGAGACATTTTCCCTAATGCGCTCACACACATGAAAGTCCAAAGGATTCACCCTCCACGGATTCGCTCTGGATCAGGCCGATTGGGAATTTGCCTTTTTCTATCGCGCCTTGGACGGAAAGATACTTGCCGGTTCCCGATGCCCCGCCCGGTCAAAGGGTCCGGTGACGGGTTTCATCCCTTCGGACGGACCCCGTTGGATCTCATATCTTTACGAGCCCCCGTAACGCCCCCCTGAAAAGCCAGGAAGAGAAGTGTACCTCTTATAGGTTTAGTCCAAGAAGGGAGTTTTTTGCAATCTGTTTCATGAATTTTGACAACAAGGGCAAGGACGATCGGAACTTTGAATTCCTAATCGCCAAGGATCAGAACAAGGAGTTCTTGTTTTTAATTTTATATAACAATCACAAATCCTTACATGGCCTATTGGGTTTCCTGACAACCAACCGACTCCTCAGGTCCCGTTTGTTCGGAACCCTAAGTTCCTGCCCGATTCCGCCGTTTTTTTTCAAGGCTTTGAAAAGATTACCATTCAAGTTTTGGCATGCCTTTTGCCTATGATCTCTCCAAATTTTTCAAATTTTTAAGGAGGTAGGAAATATGGAAGAGGACTTTCACTCCGCCGAGGACTTTGAGCCTCCGAGTCGTGCGCTCGCGATGCTGGGCCAGGCAAACGAAGCAGAAGCGCACTCCCTTAAAAAAGAAAAAACCCCTCCCCCAAGAAAATCCAGGCTGCGGTCCTTGCCCAGGACCCAGAGGGTGCCCCAACGGCAGGAGCATCCAAGAGCCCTCCTTTTCCGAGCCCGGTTCTTCCCGCAGACCACCGTCACCGAATGGAATGACTGGCACTGGCAACTTCGAAATCGAATCACCACCATTGGTGCATTACAGCGTTTCATTCGCCTTTCAGATGATGAACGAAATGCACTCACGTTCCAGGGAAATGCCTTGCCGGTTGCCATAACACCATACTACGCAAGCCTCCTCAGTGAATACGACCCTATCCAGGCACTCCGCCGCACCGTGGTGCCTGCCATGGGTGAGCATTTTTCCTCTCCGGGTGAAGCGCAGGACCCTCTCGCCGAAGAGGAGGACAGTCCCGTAAGCGGGCTCGTCCACCGTTATCCTGATCGAGTGTTGTTTCTGGTCACCAACTTCTGCTCCACTCACTGCCGATACTGCACCCGGTCCCGGATGGTGGGTAAAAATCCCAAATCGCCCTTCAACAGGGAAAAATGGGAGATGGCCATCGCCTATGTGGCCGCACATCCAGAGGTCAGAGACGTGCTCCTATCCGGCGGGGACCCGCTAACCCTTCCCGACGAAAAGCTGGACTGGATCCTGTCACGGCTGAGGCAAATCCCGCACGTGGAAATGCTGCGGATCGGCACCAAGGTCCCCGTGGTTCTACCCCAGCGAGTGACCGCGTCTCTCACGAGGGTCCTGAAGCGCTACCACCCTTTGTGGATGAGCATACATTTTACCCATCCCGATGAGTTGACCCCCGAAGTGCACGAGGCTTGCGGACGCCTTGCAGATGCCGGGATCCCTTTAGGGAGTCAGACGGTTCTTCTCGCCGGAATCAACGACGACGTGGACACCATGAAGCATCTGATGCAGGGGCTCCTCCGGATGAGGGTGAGACCTTATTACCTCTACCAGTGCGATCCCATCCTGGGATCGGCTCACTTCCGAACCCCCGTGGAAAAAGGATTGGAGATCATCCGGGGCTTGCGAGGGCACACCAGCGGCTATGCGGTGCCAACCTACGTGATCGACGCACCGGAGGGCGGGGGCAAGATTCCGTTGCTGCCCCACTACGTGGTTGGACGCGATGGAATGTATCTGCTTTTAAAAAACTACGAGGGGGATGTGTACCGTTACCCGGATTCCGCCGGTCTCATGGGCGGCCTGGACCGGGATAACGCGGAGCACACCACGCACTGAGGGAGGAATTGCCATGAAAGTCGGTATCACATACGACCTTCGCGATGAGTACCTGGCCGCGGGATACGGCGAGGATGAAACGGCTGAATTTGACCGTGGGGACACCATCGAGGCCATCGAACAAACCTTGCGGGAGCTGGGATACGAGACGGACCGCATCGGGAACGTCAGGAATCTCACACGGCGGCTTGCCGGGGGGGATCGATGGGATATGGTTTTCAACATCGCCGAGGGGCTGAAAGGGTTCGGCCGTGAGGCAGTGGTCCCTGCCTTGCTGGAGGCCTACGAAATCCCCTACACGTTCTCTGATCCAATGGTGCTTTCCCTCACGCTGCACAAGGCCATGGCCAAGCACGTGGTCCGGGACCTTGGCGTCCCGACGCCCTCCTTTTTCCTGGTGGAAAAGGGCTCCGACGTTGAGCGGATCGATCTCCCGCTGCCTCTCTTCGTCAAACCCGTTGCGGAGGGCACGGGGAAAGGAATCACCTCCGCGTCGAAAATCATGAGCTATGATCAGCTCCTGGTTGAGTGCACCAGGATGCTCGACACGTACCGTCAGCCTGCCCTGGTGGAGGAATTCCTTCCCGGTCGAGAGTTCACCGTCGGGATTGTCGGCACAGGAGAAGATGCCGTTCCCATCGGAGTCATGGAAGTGCTTTTGAAGGAAGAGGCGGAGCAGGACGTTTACTCTTACCTCAACAAAGAGAAGAGCGAAGAGTTGGTGGAATATCGAATCGTGAATGACAGGATGGCGGAAAAAGCCAAAGAGGTGGCTTTGAGGGCATGGCGCGGACTTGGATGCCGTGATGCGGGTCGTCTGGACCTGCGGGTGGACGCCCGTGGGACGCCCAACTTCATGGAAGTCAATCCTCTGGCGGGATTGCATCCTGAACACTCGGACCTTTGCATCATTGCCGGTTTAGTGGGGATGAGCTACCGAAATCTCATCAGCGCCATCATGTCCTCGGCCATAATTCGCCATGAGTCGGAGGAAAGGAGCCGTGCGAAAAAGGAAGATTGGAATCCTTTACAACAAACCCGTGTCCCGTGGGCAAGCTCACTGGGAAGCCTCAATGGACGTGCTTACGCAAGTGGAGGCCATTGAAGGTGCGCTGAGTGGATTGGGTCACGCGACGGCACGAATCCCTTTTACCAGGGAGCTCGACGGTTTCATCTCAGGAATAAGGGCGGAACGGGTAGATTTGGTCCTCAATTTGTGTGAAACGGTGGATGAAGACCCGACCCTGGCCTGGCATCCCGCGGCTGTACTGGAGCTGCTGGGAATTGCATTTTCCGGTTCACCATCCTCGGCGCTCATGCTCACGGCGGACAAGGTGCTTACCAAGCGGCTTCTCAAGGCCAGCCACATCGGGACACCGGACTACCGGGTTTATGAGGGCCTCAAAGGTTTCGAACCCGGGGGCCTGAAATTTCCGGTGATCGTGAAACCGCGATTTCAAGACGCGAGCATCGGCATCGACCAGGAATCGATCTTCGAGGATGAAAGATCCCTCCTTCGGGGGCTGGAACCATTCAGGGCACGCTTCGGCACCCTCCTGGTGGAGGAGTACATCCGAGGCAGGGAGTTTAACATCTCTGTTTTCGGTTACCCCACCCCCACGGTTTTACCCCTGGCAGAAATCGACTTCTCAGCCTTCCCACAAAAGCTCTATCACATCGTGGGATACCGTGCCAAATGGGAGAAGGGCTCCTTCGAATACCACAACACTCCGAGGAGTTTTCCCGACGACCTACCGTGGGGGCTTCGAAGCAGTCTGGAACGTACCGCCCTGGATTGCTTTTCTCTCTTCATGGTAAGAGATTACGGCCGCGTGGACATAAGGGTGGACGATCAGGGAAGGGTTTATGTTCTGGAGGTCAACGCCAATCCTTGTTTAAGTCCCGATGCGGGTCTTGCCGCGGCGTTCCGGAGGACCGGACTGGACTATCCTCAACTGGTTGCCAGTCTCACCGAGTTTGCTCAACAGAGGTTGCACGACGATGCTCATAAGGCCTGTGGTCTCGCAGGATAGGGAAAGTATCCTCCGTATCCTGAGGCAGAGGGATACCTTCAACGAGGAGGAGATTCGGGTGGCGATGGAAGTCCTGGATGAGGTTCTCAAGTGTCCGGACAGACAAGACTACCAGATTCTCTGTGCATCGGAAGGCACCGATGGGCTTTACGGCTACCTCTGTTTCGGACCCATCCCCATGACCGACGGGTGTTACGACCTTTACTGGATTGCCGTGGACGAAGGTTGTGCAAGAAAAGGCGTTGCAGCAGCGCTCCTGGGAAGGATGGAAGAATTCATGGCACGAAAGAAAGCGAGGCGCATCTACATTGATACCTCCTCCACATTCCCTTACACCCCTGCAAGAGCTTTCTATGAAAAACACGGCTTCAAGCTGGTCTCCACGCTGGAAGACTTTTACCGACTCGGGGATCACAAATTGATTTTCATGAAAGAGGTTCAAGCCATTGAAACGTAACAACCGCATGGTTTTATTGGAAAAGAATTACACGGCCATCGATGAGGCATTCCCCGAACATCTGGAAAGATGCCGGGCCTTCCTCAGGCAGAAAAGCGTCTCCGCCACAGGAGAGGGAATCCGGGAGACCGCGGAATGGGTTCGATCCTTCATCGAGGAAATCGGCGGAGAGGTTTCTCTCTGGGGAAACCCTTTCTCCCCCATTGTCTTCGGCCGACTTGACCGAGGCCACCCGAGGACCCTGATCATTTACGGCATGTATGACGTGCAGCCCGCCGAGGAACCCAATTGGATCAGCCCGCCTTTTGCCGCCGAAATCCACAACCTGCATTCCCTGGGAGAGTGTGTGGTGGCCCGAGGAGCGGTGAACTCAAAAGGAGCTCTTTGCGGCCTCTTCAACGCGCTCAAAACGATGAAGGAGGTGAATGACATCCCTTTGAACCTCCTCTTCACCATCGAAGGGGAGGAGGAAATCGGCAGTCCCCAATTCGAGGAATTCATCAATGTCCATCGCCAGGAGCTAAAAGGGGATGGGGTTGTGGACTTCGACTTTTCCCAGGACAGCAGGGGCAAAGTGGCCATGCACCTGGGCCTGAAGGGAATCGTATATTTGGACCTGATTTGCAGGGGAGGCAAGAAAGGGGGACCCATGGAATCCTCCCTCCATGGTTCGGTAAGCGCCTGGATTTCCTCGCCGGCGTGGCGACTCATTCATGCCCTGTCCGCGCTCACCGATAAAAAGGAAAATATCTCCATCCCCGGGTTCTACGAAAATGCAAAGCCTCCGGATAAGATCGATCTTTCGCTGCTAAAAAACCTCGAAAAGACCTTTGACGAAAAGGCCTTCCTGAGGGAGATGAAGAGCCTTTGCTTTAAATGTGACCGCCACGGGCTTGATCTTCTCAAGAGAGGGCTCTACCATCCCGTCATCAACATCAACGGGCTCCATGCCGGTTACAGCGGGGCCGGGACAAAAACCATCCTCCCAAGAAGAGCCACAGCGAAAGTCGACATCCGTTTTGGTCCCGATATGGAGCCTCAAGAGGTCACTGAAAAATTCCAGCGTCACCTCCGCGATCAGGGGTTTGACGACATCGAGGTGCAGGTGAGAGACAGCTACACCTGGTCAAAGACCGACTTTCGGGAGCCCATCGTCCAGAAGATGGTTAAGTCTTACCGCCTTCATGCCTTGGAGCCCGAAGTCTGGCCGATCGCCACCTGGGCCGCCCCCTATTTCGTTTTCTCCAGAAATCTCAAACTCCCAGTCGTATCCGGTGGACTCGGCCACGGAGGGAGACAGCACGTGGCCAATGAATACATGACGGTCCGGGGATTGCGGGATTTCGAGAAGTTCGTGGTCACGTTCCTTCACCTCACGGGTGCCGGAAACGGAGGAAGCCCTTTCGAAGGAACCCCCCGCTGATTCCACAAAACTTCTCCTCTCCGACACCCATCAACCGGTGAAAGGGAAGAGGCGACGCAGGGAAACCTCCAAACGAAAGAAAATTTCACATTCCACGTCGAAACCTTTCCCTTTCAATGTGATGGCCGCTGTCAATCCCGAAATTCCCCCGCCCGGAATTCTTGTGGTTCCCATGCGTTATAAGGTGCCTCCCCCATGGCAAGAAGCAAATCTCAGCTCACTTCGACCGGTTTTTGAGCGCAACAGGCATCATTCTTTTCTATGCCATCGCCGAACGGAAAACCTTGAACCGGGGACGATTATCCGTTATCTATAACAGGTAGTCATTGACCGGTTCAGGGCTTCAGGGTTGGAGATGGGGGTTGACCTGATGCAATGATCCTGTGATCACTTCCCCTAGAAAGGCATCCGAAACAATGGACACCCACACCGATTTAAATTCAACCAGGCCGAAGCCCCCAACCGATTCATCTGAAACAGGAAAAACCTCAAGCGGGTACTATCACTGGCTTGTGGTTGCCGCCTGCTTTGGTGTAACGATCACACTCGGGGAGACCTTCTGGTCTTTTGGGGTTTTTTTCAAGCCACTTGAGGGTGAATTCGGCTGGAGCCGTACCACAATCTCCTCAGCGTACACCGCATTTCTCATCGGCTATGCCATCTCGGTCATGGCCAGTGGGAGACTGGGTGACAGGTACAACGTCCGGCCTATCCTGCTCATAAGCGCCGTGCTTGCCGGTGCCGGGATCTCCCTCTGCAGTCATGTGCACGCGATCAATCAGCTTCGCCTCTATCTCTTCATCACCGGGTTGGGCGCCGGCGCTACCTGGTCTATCCCTGTGTCGGTCGTCCAAAGATGGTTCACCGGAAGAAGAGATTCCGCGATTGCGTTGGCTATCGTCACCGCCGGGGTGGGGGTCGGGGCCCTCGTTTTTGCCCCATTGATCAACCTTCTGATTTTGAAGTTCGGATGGAGAAATGCCTATTTGTTCGTCGGCATCATTTTCTTCCTGGTCATTTTCCTGTCATCCCTTGTGCTGAAGGCTCCTCCGGCACAGGGAAGCAGAGCCTCCCTCCAACAGAGTGGTTCCACAAATGTCGCCCCTTTCAGCGGCTGGTCCACCAGGGAAGTGCTCGCGAACCCAGCCTTTCTCACCATCATCGGTTCCGTCTGCGTTTCCGTTCTGGCTTTCCAAGTCATCTGCGTCCATCTGGTACCCCACGCAACGGACATGGGAATCTCATCCACCACCGCAGCAGCCGCCCTGGGTTTTATGGGCGGCTTTTCCATACCGGGCCGGATTACCTCGGGCATCCTCTCCGGCAAAACAGGCTGGCAGAAGATGCTGAGCTTTTCCCTTCTCGGGACGGGAGTGTCCTTATTGTGGCTCCTGTTTTTGAAATCCACCTGGATGCTTTACTGTTTCGTTTTTCTATATGGAATGTGTCACGGTTGTCGCATTCCCGCCAATTTCGGCATTCTCACAGAGTTTTTCGGATTGCGCTCCGTAGGGGAGCTCGTGGGCATCACATCCGCCACCGCCATGCTCGTGGGAGCCTTCGCCCCATACCTGGCCGGTTTCATTTACGACACCACAGGGAGTTATACAGCGGCTTTCACCGTTGTGATTGCCCTGCTTTGGAGCGCCTCGCTGATCATTGTTTTCATGAAAAAGCCTCCCACGCCTTCGAATTGAACTTCTTGTCCGCCTGGCAGGATGATTTCCCCCGGGTTTGCTCCCCGCTCTATTGACAACGATTCTCTCTTCCGCTGAACCCGTGCTGGCCTATTCTTCGAATTGTGGAGCAGAGCCTGGTCTTCTTTATCTTGGTGGTCTGGTAAAGATTCATCACACCAGGGGTCGCCTACCTCGACTGAACTACCTGATGTGGACTCGGCATCAGAAAACCCAAAGGTGGAAGCGGTGAACCGAAGAAAATTCGTTGATGATCTTCAATCTGCAGGCCCTGAGTCCCATTTGAAACATAGACTCTTAAGACTCTGCAACAGGGAATCGGAAATCACGCAAGCGAACCTTCGGACCGTCTCTGCGCTACTTCAAAATCCAATCACACGCGAGAGAGATCCGTGATACAAACTCCAGGAGCAAATCTGGAAAGTACCTCGGATCAGACATTAGCGGGACCCCCTATTAAAAAAGGAGATCATGTGCCAGTCGCGGGTTGCGCATTAGATTACTGTTTCCCCCCTAAATGCGACATCTCTCTAAAAAAGAAGCCATATGGGATTGTGGTCCAAACAGGACCTTTGTGAAAGACAAAGAAATGATCTTCTGTTGCCACGGAAGAGAAAAGTGAATGAATTAGCCCGATATCAGGAAATTCTTCACACCATCTTTTCGACAGGAAACGTACTGAATGATAAAAATTTGGTTCAGGCGCATCAAAGTTATTGACAAACAATTTCTTTTCAATCATTCTAATTTCATCTTATAAGAGGAGGGAAAAAGAATGGCAAAGAACCTGACAGAGATGGCTGTGGAAATTGCGACCGCACAGGCATCACATACGGCTATGTCGGCTGATGAAATGGGAGATTTTCTTACAAGAACCTTCCAGGCTTTGAAGCAAATGAAGGTTACAGAGGACATTGAAGCGGGCAAACCCACGGTCTCCGGACCCGAGGCTGAACCGCTGGAACCCTCAAAATCCATCCAGAGAAACAAGGTGATTTGCTTGGAGTGCCAAAAGGAATTTAAGTTGCTCACAAATCGGCACCTGAAAGAACATGGGATGGACCTGAAAGGATACCGGAAAAAATACGGATTTTCAGCCCGGCAGCCGCTGGCGGCGAAAACCCTCTCTGCAAAGCGAAGGAAGACGGCAAAGGACCTGGGCCTGGGCGGCAGGCTTCAAAAAGCGGTTAGGGCGAAGGCAGAGACAAAACTTGAGACGCCTGCCAGCAAGAGGAAAGTCATCAGAAGGAGAAAAAAACCTGAAACTGGCTCTGCGGAAGCAAAAGCCGCCTGATTTTTGCCACAAGCGTGCAATCGCATAAATGTTCCCAAAGGGCTGGCGACTCCTGGCAGAAAAACGTCGTCGAAGAGTGGTCTTCTCAGGACTTAATCTCTTCGTGCCCGGCGGAGCGGAAGTGAATCGGCTTTCTAGGGGGCGGGGAGATTTTTCGTTCCGAGAGATTCCCCGCTCCTGAAAATACCGAATGAGCCCATCGACCGAACTTTGGCAGGGCCCCCCGTCTACCGCGCAGCCGGACAAAAGGGGGCCATTTCCTCATCCAAACCCCTTAATCGAGAGAATCCATGGGCCGGCTCAATGGAATCGTTCTTTTCGTATGCTTTTCCCTGGCGCTCAGTCAAGCCGGGGCCTCATCCCTCGAACCGACCGATCTTCCTTCCTTGATTTCCTGCATCAGGATATCCGGACCCCTCACCTTCTGCAACGAGCGCGTCCCTTTGGAGGATCCGCAAGTTCGGGAAAGGCTTGAAAAGGAACTGCTGCTCTCCCTGTGGGACCGCCCTCAGGTGATTCTCTGGTTGAAGCGCTCCACTCGTTATCTGCCTCATATCGAGAAGATGCTTGGAGAGAGAGGGGTGCCGGATGATCTCAAATACGTGGCCGTCGCTGAGAGTGCCCTCAGGCCCCATGTGGGATCCGTAAAGGGCGCCATAGGATTCTGGCAATTTATGGCGTATACGGCCCGAAAGAACGGGTTGCGGGTCGACGCACGTGTCGACCAGCGAAGGAATCTTTTCTCTTCAACCGAAGCGGCCATAGGATTCCTCTCTCTGCTCCAGGGGAAGTTCGGGTCGTGGACCCTCGCCGTCGCCGCGTACAACATGGGGGAGGAAGGCCTGGCGTTTGAAATCTTGGAACAGGAGACGGAGGATTATTACCGGCTCTACCTTCCCCTTGAAACACAGCGATTCATATTCCGCATCCTTTCCGTAAAACTGATTTTTTCCGATCCCGAAAGATACGGTTTCAAGCTGGAAAGAGAGGATTACTACCCCCCATTGAAATTTGAACGGGTTCATGTGGATTGCCCACAGGAAATGCCGATCCGGGTCATCGCCAAGGCGGCACAAACCCACTTCAAGGAAATCAAAGACCTGAATCCTGAAATTCGCGGGCACTATCTCGCCCGGGGAACTCATGAACTTCTGATACCGAAAGGATCAAGCGAGGGTTTTCAGGACAGGTATGAAAACCTGGCAAAGGAGTTCATGGAGGCCCGGAGGGAACGGGTCTATGTGGTGAACAAAGGCGACAGTTTATCATCCATTGCCGGCAGGTTCAGTGTTCCTGTTGCAGCGCTCATTCTCTGGAACGGAATAGACCCGAGTCGTCCCATTCATCCGGGAGACCGCCTTGTGGTCTTTCGGAAGGAGTTGCAAGACAGGGATACGGAGACGGGGAAAGAAACGGAGAGTTCGGAGAATGGACCGCGCGATGAAAAGGATTGAGTCAACCCCTCAACATGCTCACCACCATCCAGAGGAGCATGAGCCCTGCCGCGCCCATCACACCTTTCCAGATGAGCGCCGTCACCCACATGGCGCTTCCGTAAGGGTTTTTGTCCCGGTACGGTTCATCGAGCCTGTCCGAAAGCTGACACAGCCTTTCAAACTGGTCTTCCAGCAGGGGAACCCGCATGAACTCTCTTACCCGTTCCCTCTCGTAAAGGAGCAACAGCAGCCCCAACAGAACTCCCATGACAATGATGATTGAGAGAAAAACATATTTGACAAGTCCTTCGAAGATAAGTCCCACGTAATACATCCCTGAACGAACCTCCTCTTTCCGGATCACGATGCACGCACCGTGGGCGTCACCAGTGCCCTGTCTTCCTCTCTTTATCGGCATTCGTGAGAGAAACTGAAGGGTGAAATCCTGTCCGGAGCAGGGGGTTCTGGAGCCTCTCCGTTTGGGAAAGAGATATGGCGTCCTTCGAAGGCCCGGGGAAATGCCAATCTTCAAAACCCGAATGGGAAATAGCAAGAGGCCCTCCGCATCAGCCAGTGAAGCTCCACGGGCTTCCACGGGGCAAGTCTGGATACCCACACTATCGAGAGATTGCGGAGAGGAGGTCCAGCTGAAGGATCTCCCGGCTCAGGTTTCCACCTTGCGCCTTGTAAAAAGCCACATGTTTCTTGAAGGTATCCAGCCGATCTCTCAGGCTCCGACCAAAGCCGTCCCCCAAGCTTAACTCGCTGGAAATCATCGCCATTTGACTTTCCAACATCTCCTGGGGATATCTTTGACTCTCTCTCACTCTGTCCATGTAAAAGTTCACAAAATGTGAAATGGCCGCATCAAGCATGCGCACCGTTTCCTTTGCTCTGAGTATGCCGTTATCCAGCGCCTCCAGGACTGAACGGGACACCGTTTCGGTTTTCATTTTCTCGAGTCTGTTGATTTCATGGGTTACCACTTCGCGCCGGAGAGCGTAATTGAGAAGGGACTCGGCCGTGAACAGGGCGCTTCGAATCACCCCTTTTACCGTTTCCACCTTTTGCTCCGCAAGCACCACGCTCTGCTGCCGGAGGACTTCCCGAAGATAGAGAAGATTCCTTTTCTCCTGTTCCTCCACAGAAACGGCCAGGAGCCTGTCGATCTCGCTGATAGGGTCTTTGCTCCGGTCCATCTCGATCCCCAACCCGGCGGATCTGAACCCCTCTTGTGCTTTAAAAAACGCCTCTCCAACTTCCGCCCACTGCCGATCAAGGGCTTCCCTTCGGTCCTCGGGTGTTACAATCCCGCTCAGCACCACTCGCAGGCCAAGATCGCTCCCTCGAAAAGCGCCTTCCCCCAGATAAAAAGGCTGCTCTTCGCGTCGACCGGGCATGATCTCGTCCTTCCCTTTAAGGTAGCTTCCGCCCTTGACCACAAAGCCCCCTGCGGTTCCGTGGAGTCGAAAACCCACTGAAAAACGAAAGGGTTCCAAAAGCATTTCAGCTGCATTTCCCGCCGTATCGAAGAGCCCCAGAGGATTGGGTTTCTTCGAACCGATCCACGCCATTTTCTCCGGTGGTTTTGTTCCTTCAAGATCCGTAAACACGGCGTATTCCCCCAGAGGCCGGTCGGTCACAGGGAAAAACTCCTCATCATTGAGCTGAGCTTCTGTGACAACATGTCCGCCCCGTGCCGCGTATTCCCATTCCCCTTCGGTAGGGAGACGAACGTAACCATAACGGTTGTTGGAGTAGGCGGGGAGCGAGTCCGGTGCGTTCCTCAATAGCCATTCCGTGTACCTGCGAGTGAACTCCATAGCCTCGAACCACGAGATCCCCGTCTTCGGGCGCGGATCGTCAATGGAAAGCTGATCCTCCCCTCCCGAACATCCCTTCTCCATCACCGCCCTCCACTGGTAGACGGATATCTCGTACTTCCCCACGAAGTAGTAAAACCCGGTCTTCGCCGCATCGCCAGGCTTGGGACATCGTCCATCTCCCCTCTCGGCCAACTCAGTAAGGACCTTACGCCACGACTCTGGCAAGTCCTCAAGCGTGAACGGTCCGGAAATCCCTTCCCGGCGCTTGCCATCCATGTAGCTTTGGTTCACGCGGCCACAGTCCTTGCATCCCAGGTGAGCCTGCAAATCCCCAAAATATCCGTCCGCTGGAACGCAAACGTGCCGGAGGACTAACTTGGCCCCACAGGGCATCGGCAGTTCCAAGTCCCCTTCCAAGGGATGAGGGTCGACCGCCTGCCGCACGCTGGGAACGATGGCATGAACCACGCGTCCCGGGGTAAGATCCTGCTGAACCTGAGCGTATGCAGGGATGAGGAATCCCGCGATCGAACACGTTGCCGGAGTGGCGGCCGCGACCCAAAGCAGAATTCGCCAAATAAAAGAATACCCCATTGCCACAAACCCTTTTTCTGTTTTCCCTCCTGAGCCCATGTTGTGCATTGGATTTTCTTCCCTCCCGGCTCACCCCTTCCCCGACCCCGAACGTATCGGAAGCGGACCGAAGCCGCTAGACATCCCGAATCACCTGCGAGGGCTCGATCCTCGATACTCGATAAGCCCCATAGGCAGACGCCAGCATAGAGAGCCCCACGGTCAGCCCCAGGGCGGAGAGCATATGCGACACGGACAGCCTGCAAACATACTCCCCCGCAGAGAGGTAGGCTCCAAATAGCCGGTTGATCATCACCTCCCCCACTCCATAAAGGCAAACGGCCGTTACGGTCCCAAGAATGCTCGTGACCACGGACTGCACGATGGGGTACCACACCACGCTCCCCGTGGAAAACCCCAGCAGGCGCACAACACCGAGGTGTCGGCTTTTCCGGTTTACGTTCGCCAAAATATTACTCGCCATGGAAGCAAAATAACCGAAAACCGCCACGAACGCGATAAGCCTGAATATGAGGGTGAATGAGCGATCCAGACTCTGGACCACCTCGATCTCCTCGGCCTTGGTGTAAATTTCCAGCCCCTGATCCGTCAGGATGTTTCGCAAAGCGGTCACATCGTAAATGGACCGGGCGTAGAGGCGGAAACTGGGGTATATCCTGGGGCCCTCGGGCCTCGGTTTTCCAGGCCAACCGAAAAGCTCAGATTCACGCCCATCCCGATAATCTTCCGTCGCCTCCAAAAGCTCCAGGCGAACAAAAGCGGCCTCCCGGGGAAAGGCCTCAAGAGGGAGGACGGCCACAACCCGCATCTCAACGCTCACCTGTTCTTTGACTCCTCCAACCGACCGCCCGACCCGACCAATGACCTGCTGCCCCGCTTCAACGCCCAATTTTCGAGCGGCAGGCTCCGAAAGGACTACGGAGTTTTTATCCGCCGGAATCAAACCCCATTTCCCCAGAAGGGGATCGCCTTCCGCCGTGGGAATAAGCGAAACGGCCACCGTTCGGGGATCTCCGGTCGCCCGGTTGTCCATAAGCATGCTTGCGGCAATGGATCGCGTCTGGGGGATAACAAAGGCCACATCGGGGCGTTCGGCCATCATCTTAAACCACTCCGCTCCATAACGGCCGCTACCCACAGGGGAAATCTCCCTCTTGCGGGGGTCTTCGATCAAGCGATCCGCCATGGTGTTGATGATGCCGCTCTTCACCCCAAAGAGCACCAGCAAAGGCGCCAGAACCGCTGCCAGGCCCAGAATTGCGCATGCGGAAAGCAAACGTTCGTGGAAATAATCCCTCAACGACAGGCGAATAACGGTTTCGAAACCGTGCATCCCGAGCCCTTTCCTAACCGAGCACCCTGGCGCACACGATGCCTTGATTCGGGTCCCGTTCGAAAAGGAATTCCACTCGGCGGAAAGCGCGCTGCTCCACCCGCCGCCAGTCATGGGTGGCCAGAACCAGGGTAAGCCCGTATTCACTCACCAGTTCAGTGAAAAGGGACATGATCTCCTCCGCGTTAATAGGGTCAAGGGAGGCGGTCGGCTCATCGGCGATCACCACCGAAGGCCGGTGGACCATGGCTCTTGCGATGGCCACTCTCTGCCTCTCTCCCACGGAGAGCTGGGAGGGAAATTTATCCAGGTGTCTGGATATGTTGAGGCGCTCGGCCATTGCATCCACCGCTTCTTTTGCCGGCAGACCCAGGCCGTGCCTAATAAGACCGATATTGTCACGGATACAAAGGAAGGGGAGTAACCCACCGGTCTGAAGCACATAACCCATATGGACCATTCGCGTTCGGGCAAGCCTGTCCAGCTTTTTTGCCCGCCAGGCTCCAAACACGTCCAGCGGTTGGCCCTCTCCTGAGGAAAACACGAAATGAGCGGCACTGTCCGGCCGCAAGACCATCGCAAGAAGGTCAAGGAGGGTGCTCTTGCCGCAACCGCTGGACCCTACAAGGGCAACCTTTTCTCCCCGACGGATAATCAGGTGGGGAACCGTAAGGGCAAAGCCATGTTCTCCAGGCCAACTTTTTGAAACCTTCTCAAGGCGGAAGACCTGGCTTTGCTCAACCGGCTGATCCCCTGGCGACGAGGAGTTCTCTTCCCTCTCGATCATCCGCCTTTCGACGCCTGCCACCAGAATATCCCCCAACACTACGGCATCAAACTCAAAGGTACCCGATAGACCGAATCCCCGGGATTCATCGCGCCAAAGGACACCCAATTGTCCACATCGTTGTGGATCTGATTGTATCTCCTGATCTTTGACTTCAAGTCATTGATGATGGCCTGTTGCTCTCCCACGCTCAGGCGGTACCAGTCCTCTTCGGTCAGCCGCATAATGCTGCTCCGATATGGCAGATCATCAAGGAATTCAGCCAGAACACCCAGTTCACCCAGGTTCTGATTGGGTTTTTTGCTGAACTGAGTGGGATCGCGAGAAGTCTGGGCAGCCGCAGAAAGAATGCTCTGGAAAAAATCCCTGGCTCCTGTTCTCTTCGTCCTTTGAGCCTCATCCAGGATCAATCGCAATCGTTGATGAAGATCGCTCAGTTGATTCTTCGTCAGAAGAACGGCTACCCGAAAGGTTGGGATCGCAGGTCTTGCCAGATCCATATCTGAAACCCATGCAGTCACCACCTCCGGGGCCTTTACACCACCGCGCCGTCCAAGGTACTCCAGTTGCATGGCGTATCCTAATATGGCCGCCTTACGAACGGCCTCCTCCGCCACATCCCTTGGCCTGGGAGAAAGCGGATCCGGGAGGGTCAACCGCTCACCGGCTGCCGTAGCCCGGACCAGTTCCACCATTTCCGAGGCGATCCCCTCCACCACTTTCCCAAATCCTCGGACACCCGCTTCCGGACGATCCGCCCGGATCGGGACATAGAGATCTCCGATCGTGGGATCCGGTTGTCCGGTGAGAATCCTGTACTGAGCTTCAGCGCTTGGGTGGTTATGATGTCTTTTCCCTGCCGGGGTTTTTAGATGGAGTGCAAAAACCTTCACGCCCTTTGCCTCGGCCATGTCCGCCATCTCCGCCTCGTTCAAACCCGTAGACGAATACGGATCGTCGTTCCGAATGGCCCCCGCATCGGTAATGAGGAAAGCAAGACGGGACTGATAGGGGGCCCAGTTCAACTTCTCAAGGGCCGTTTTGATGCCGGCGAAAGAGTCTTCGCTGAAGGAGTGGGTGGAGATCTTGGCTTCCTCCGTCCGGGCCAGAGCACTCTCGAACAGCTCACGCTCCCTCCCGTCACGAAGGTCCGATAGAACCCTTACCACGTATTCCACCCCCGGTGTGGCCTGTGGACTGTTTCGGAAGGCAACCAATCCAAATGCCACCTTATCGGCGAGACCCGCCTTTTCGATGGCATCATAGATTTTTCGCACGGCCTCCCTGCTCCGCTGGATATAAGGTCTCATGGAGACGGTCGTATCCATAACGAACGCAATGGCTGTGCGCAGCTCCATGTCCTTGGGCGGTTCCCCCGACCCGGGATCGATGGAACCCACCTTCAAAAACTTCACCCCCTCGAAAGCCTCCACAGTTTGAAAGATGGGCATCAAATAAAATCGCCTCTTTGAAATGGCTTCCTCTGCCGGTTCCATGGCGAGAACAGGAAAATCGTTCGACTGCGGGGTGCGCCTCTTTTGCATGGACAGAAATTGGGTGGTGAGTTCGCCCACCTCCTTGCCCGGAGAGGCGCTGCCGGCAACTTGTTCAAGGGAACGCAGGTCCTTAAAAAAGAGAACCGGCTTTCGCCCTGTTCTCTCTGTAAAGAGGAGCGTCATGGCCTGTAGCCATTCGGAGGCCATGGTTCCTTTGATCCAGCCGCCCGCCCCTTCGCTCGCTGAAAGCCCTACTTCGGCCCATTGGGCACCGTCCACCTCCTTGCGCTGGTACACATAGAAAACCGTGAACGGTCGGATATAGTATTCCAGCACTGGCGCTGAATCTGCCGGAAAGGAAAACAATTTGGCTCCCGGATGGGTCACCACTTTCTGAAACAAAGTGCGCTTACCTGGAAGGAGCAAGGGCCTGCGCTGCTGAGCCGTCGCTTCCGCCGCCCAACCGAGCGACAGAAAGACAAGCAGAACAGCCGCCAGCAGATCCGTGGCTGTCACCCACGCTGTGAGCTTGAAGATCGTTTTTCGCATCGCCAACCCTCCGTTCCCTATGGTCTAAAGCCAGTTGCGCAACAACTCCTGCGCTTGTGCAGAGCCTTTTGCCGCCTCTTTTTCCACCCAGCTTCTGAGCTTCTTCAGGTGCGCCTTAGCCTCGTTCTGTCCACCGGCCAAGGCCACTTGATAGTATTCATATGCCGCCGCGGGATCCTTTTGAATGGTGCCGCTGGAGCCCTCAAAGGTGGGATCATAGAAGCGAGCTACCTCCAGAGCGGCCTCCGCATTCCCGCTTTCAGCCGCGTATTCCAGCAAGATGAATGCTGCATCATCCCTCTCCGGCTGTTTGGGAAGGGATTTGGCCAAGGCTACCGCTCGGGCAGCATCGATTCCTTCTCTCAAAGCCTTCCTTGCCTGCTCCAGAAGAGGAGCGTCTGGCGGATAGGAAGGCGTCATCGGTTCCGGCCACGGCTTTTTGGGCGGCAGATTGGCCATCCGCGGGAGCGTTACCGGCTTGGTCACCTTTTCAGGTGGGCTTGCTCCCCCGCCGGCTCTCCAGATCAGGTATCCGGTGAAGACCAGAACTGCAACCACCAGAACTACAGCGATGATTAGGATCCATCGACGGTTTTCAACAGAATGGGTCACAAACTCCTCCTGCTCTCATCCCGCTCTCAAGTGACCGGCACCTGTTGAGCGGCGAACGATCGCCTCGCTATCCATGTACCAAGCTTTTCTCTATAGGATGTTCTGCGAGCTTCACCCGTAAAAGAGAATCATAGGAAATAGAGGTTGGAGTGTCAAGATGAAACCCAAATGCCGCATTCCCCGCCACATGACCACAAGATCCACAACGGAACAGACCTCCTCCCTCCCGTCCCGCTGAAAAGGCCTTAGCCACGCAACCTCAGCACTCCTTGCGAGGACACGCCTTTTCTCAACGCTCCCTCTCCTGCGCCAGGATTTGCCCTCCAAGAGATTCGATTCCTTAACTTCCTTGAATTCTATATAAATTTCGAGCTACCCACTAATTTTCCTCTATAGGCCTTTTGGCAAAGGGGCTCTGATCAATGACTCTAACAAAGGCTCACACTGCGGAATCCATTCACAACAAACCGGGCCTTCCAAGAAGCAGTTGTGTGCAGTTGCTTGAATCCGCTTTGGAGATCATGAAAGGAGCGCTCGCGAACGGGGAGGAGATTCTCATAAGCGGATTTGGAAAGTTTTCCGTCAAGGACAAGAAACAACGACGAGGCAGGAATCCACAAACCGGGCAAGACTTGATGCTTCAATCCAGAAAGACTCTGGTTTTCAAATGTTTCGGTCTTTTCGGAAACAAAATCAACGGTTGGGGACTAACCGGAAATGACCCGTCCACAAAAAGCACTCACTCCGAATGCGGCGCAGAAGGGAGCATTTATTGGAACTCCCTTGGGCTCCCGATAAGATCTACCAGGGAACCGCAGATCCTCGTTTTCTTATGCACCATTTGAAGCACGAATCCCCTGCATCCATCCGGCTGACCAATTCGAGGCGAAGGCGCCGGTTGTGAACCCCGAGCGCACCTTCCCACAAGCCGTTCCAGGCATCAAAGACAGCCGTGGACAGGAAGTCGAGCCCTGCCATGAGACGCCAGCCGCTCTGCTGAACAACAGCCTCGCCTCCATGAATCTCATAACGGACTTCCTCCTCCTGGGCTCGCCCCATCCGCAGCATGTATTCGGCGAAATCCGCGGCTCCCTCTCCTTTTATGTCCACCAGTGCGGCAGTTTGGTGGTAGAACTGCATCCCGATCAGTTGCCCCGTTAGCCTGCCCAGGGCGCCCCCCTCCGCCGGCCCGAAAATAGCCGCCATTTCAGGCAGCATGCAACGAATGTACTCCATGGCATAATTCCGCAGGATTTTTTGCAGTCGCTCCGCCGGCCAATCGGATCCTTCCACGCGCGGCGCTGAGGCCGGATCGAAATCGGGACCATCCTCCCCCGGCGAGAATCGAAGCCGTTCTTCCAGGGTCAGGTCGCGGTCGTATTCGAAGAAATACCCTTCCAGACCCGGCTGTCCGTCTGTGGTCTGTTTCGTACAGACAAAACCGAGCCTGGGATTGCCCAAGGTCACTCCGTTATACGCATGCCACCCGCGGAGCATGGCCCGGGAAATCTCGGTAGGCACCGCGCAGATGGCTGTTCCATCAAAGATCCACCGTGGCGGGACGTACCGAATCCAGGCCTTGCGATCGCTTTCAACCATGTATTCCACCTTGACTCCTCCGAGACGATTCGAAAGGTAGTGGTACTGTGCGCAGGCCACTGCGTCCGGCAGTTCTGTGAGACCGAGCTTCCTCAAACCAGGCAGGAATTTCTCCAGGTGCTGCCGTCGAAACGTGCGAAACACCAGCTCTGCAGCATCGGTGCGGGAGCGGTGAACCACCGTGGAAAGAATAAGACCGGTCAGGAACGCGTGGTAGATGGTCTCCACCGCCTGGTATTGCGTGGAGGTGACATTTTTTTCCGGCTTGGATGTCTTCATAAACCCCCCAGAGGTTCGAACATCATAGCCATGCTATCGTTGAAGATCAATGATTATCTTCACCATTGGTGGCTCAGCCAGGAGAGAATTAGAAAATTTGCACAGGAGGAAAAATCTCTTTGTGCGCATTTCCGTCCAGGACACCGGGGGCGGAATCGATAAGAAAATCCTGGAAAGGGTCTTTGATCCCTTCTTCACCACCAAGGAGACGGGGAGAGGATTGGGACTGGCCTCCGCATACGGGATTGTCAAAAACCACGGTGGTTTCATCCGCGTGGAAAGCTGGGAAGGTCAAGGGACGGTATTTCACCTCTATCTTCCCGCTGCACAAAAGGAAAACCCAGGAATTCAGGAAGCTCAAGTTTCAGACCGTCCCATCCGATAGAAGGATTACGGTCGCCTGGAAAACTCCGTGCAAAATCTTTGCGGGGACGGGGATTCCTATGAAGAGAGGGGAATGGAACAGTGGGAAAGCCCATAAAAATTGTTCATCTGCTCACCATCTTGATGTGCCTCTTCGGGCTTTTTGGAGAAGCCTGGACTTTGTACCTGGTGCACAGGCTCGGGGAGTCGGGCTACGAGGTTCCGGAAGTGAGAGATCTCATTTCCGGAACCAGGAAACCCTTGCAGGTGGTTTCGCAAGTGGGCGAAAAATGCCTTGAAGATCTCCCTGCAAACCGGTTGAAACGGGGCGAAAAAGGCGGCCTCCTGGCCGCAGCGAGGCCCTACCTTCCTATTGTGCGGGATGCAGCCATGAGGTACCGTGTCAAAGAGGAGTTGATCCTGGCCATCATAAAAGCGGAGTCTCAGTTTGATCACAGGGCCGTCTCCCCCAAGGGGGCGATGGGTTTGATGCAGTTGATGCCGGACACCGCCATCGAACTTGGAGTTTCGAATCCCTTCGACCCTTACGAAAATATCCTGGCCGGGACCAAATACCTGGCCCATTGCATCAGGAGGTTCAACAATGTGCCCTTGGCCCTGGCTGCGTATAACGCGGGTCCCGTGAGGGTCGCGCAGATGAAAAAGATCCCCCCATTCAGAGAGACAGAGGAATACGTTAGTGCCGTTTTGCATTATGAAAGGGCCTATGATCGGCTCATCCGGGCTTTCCGATCTCCATCCGGATGAGCACTTACCGGTGTGGAACCGGCAACGGAAAACCGATCCCGGCCCCGTCGAAAGGCCCGGGATGAGAAGGAAAAGCTACCAATCGGGCGATCGCCAAAGCACGCGATCCTTTTCAGAAGCCGGAGTTTCAAGTGCAGCAGGAATCAACAGGTCTCCCCAATTCGTTCGCTCCTTCATCTCCTTCTTGATCTCTTCGGGAACAAAATCCTGGCCTTTGCGGATCTCCCAGCCTCCCCCCAGCGCTTTGTACATACCGATCAGGTTGGTTAGAACGGAGCCGCGGGTGGACGTGAGGAAGTCTTGCGCTTGTGTTAGAAAACGCTGCGAGTCAATAACCCGCTGATAATCCACAAGACCTTCCCGGTACTGGGTCAAGGAAAGATCTACGGAACGTTTCGCTGCATCTGCGCTCTCGGACAGGTACTCCACTTCCTGCTGGGAACGGAGAAAAGCGACCATCGCGTCTTCTGCCTCCTGCGAAGCCCTGAGCACCGTGTTCTGGTAATTCACCACCAGTTGCTGGAATCGGGCGTCCTGGACACGGACCCGGTTCCTTAGGCGCCCGTAGTTCAGGATATCCCATGTGAATGCCGGGCCGCCGAAGAATTCAAGACTATCCGAATTCCAGATATCACTCAGGGAGCTTCCCCCAGGCCATCCCGCAGCCGTTATCGCTGCGTCCGAGGAGCGTAATCCAATGGAGCCGAAAAGCGAGAAATGGGGATAGAGATCCGCCTTGGCCACGCCGATAAGGGCACTCTGGGCAGCCAGTTGACGCTCTGCGAAACGAATATCCGGCCGCCGGCGCAGGAGTTCAGCCGGAACACCCACCGCCACCCCGGGAGGGGCTTTAGGAATCGGTCTCGGCCCGCCGAGCAGGCGCTCCACGCTGCCGGGAAGTATGCCCAGGAGCAAGGCCAGCCCGTTCTTGGCCCTGCGCAACTGGGCTTCGATACGGGGGATGGAAGCTTGCGTGTCTCCCAGAAGCGCCCTGGCCTGGGCCACATCCAATTCCGTCACCTCCCCCGCCTTGAAACGAACCTCGGCAATCTGAAGGGACCGCCCTTGAATTCTCGCGTTTTCCCGCGCGATCTCCAGGCGTGCTTCAAGGGTGCGAATCAACACGTAGGCACGGGCCACGTCCGCGGTGAGGGTGACCAGGATGTCATCGTAGCTCGCGACGGTGGCATCCAGGTTCCCCATGCCCGATTCCACCGCGCGCCGGAATTTCCCCCAGAAATCCAGCTCCCATGTAGCATCAAAACCAAGATCGGCTTCGCGGTAACGGAGATCGAGCGCGGGAGTGGAGTTCGCCTGATTTTCACCCGTACTCACAGACGACAACGAGCCCCTGGCCGCCTGGTATTGAGGGTATAGACTTCCAACCGCAACCCCCAACTGTGCCCGGGCTTCCAGGATTCGGATGCCCGCAATGCGAAGGGTCAGGTTCTGCCGATAGCCCTTCTCAATGAGGGCATCGAGCACGGGATCCTCCAACGTCTTCCACCACCGGCTCAAGTCGACCGGCTCACTCTTGATCTTCGGGTCCTCTCTCTCGAGCCATTCCCCCTGCTCCGGGGCTTGGGGCCTGATGTAATCAGGCCCCACGGCACAGCCGGCCACAAAGGCCAGGGCCATCGCCAAAGGCATGAGCCTTTGCCGGGAAACCATGATCCCATTGCGAATCCTAGAAGTCATCATCTCACCTCTCTCGTCCTATCCATTTCCGTCCTCGCCTGACAGTCCCTGTTCGGTCACCCCGCATTGGCTGGCCGCCGATCTTCCGTTCCTGCAAAGCCTTTTCGGTCATGCGCTGATCGCCGGCTATTTCTCCAGTATGGTCTCGACCCCCGTCCATTCGGGGGGAACACCGTTCACCATGTAGTTGGCGCACCGCTTCAGATAGATTCTGGCAGCCAGGTCTCCTGCATTTCTCTCCAGCACCTGGTTGAAATGAACGCTGGCCTCGGAGAATTTCTTGGCATAGTAGAGCTTAAGCCCGTTCTCGAAGGAGGGTTTGGTCTGTTCCTTAAGTTCGGCGATCGCCGCAGGATTTCCCTCGAACACTTCATAGACCGTCACCGCGTCCTCTCTTCCCTTGACCCGCACCTTGTCGATGAAGCGGTGCCTGTACTTGCTCGGATCCTTCATAGCAAAAAAGGTTTCATCACTCAAGCTCACATACGATCCGTACATCTTGTTCAAACCCTCGATGCGGGCCGCAAGGTTCACTGCATCCGCCACCACCGCACCCTGCATCCGGTCTTCACTTCCTATGATGCCCAGCATCAGATCGGCCAGATGGAGGCCGACCCCTATGCCGATGGGGTCGAATCCGTCTCTTGCCCTTTCCTTGTTATAATCGGCCACAGCGCTTTGCATGGACACGGCTGCCTTCACCGCATCGTCCGGAGGGCCGGGGAAAAGGGCCATGACGCCGTCGCCGTAATACTGATCAATGAAGCCGTTGCACTCTTTGATGATCGGGCTCACCCTCCTCAAGTAGGCATTGATGAATTTGAAGGCCTGCTGGGGAGTCATCTTTTCCAGCAATGTCGTCCATCCCCGGATGTCCGCAAACATGACGGTCATTTTCTGGCTCACCTGGTCTCCGAGATGGATCTCCAGAATGCTTTTCTTCTGCAGCAAATCAATGAACTCCCGTGGCACAAAACGCTCATAGATGCGATTCAACGAGGCCAACTCTGCGGTTCGTTCTTTCACCCTTTCTTCCAGACTTTCGCTGTAAGCCTGCAGTTCCTTGTTCTTTTCAGCGAGGTTCTGCTTCAAACGGTTCATGGTGAGGTGGGTGCTGACCCTCACATGAACCTCTTCAGGCTGAAAGGGCTTGGAGATATAGTCCACGGCGCCCGCAGAGAACCCCTTTACCTTGTTTCCCGTATCATCGAGGGCGGAAAGAAAAATAACCGGGATCTCCCGGGTTGCCGTATCCGCTTTTAATCTCCGGCACACCTCGAATCCGTCCATTCCAGGCATCATGATATCCAGGAGAATGATATCGGGTTGCGGATCGGCGAGTGCCATCCTCAGGGCCTTTTCCCCGTTGATGGCTGCCACAATGGCATACCGATCCCTTAGGGTGCCCATGAGCACCTGGATGTTTTCCGGTGTGTCATCCACAATAAGCACTTTAGGTTTCCTGGGACCTTCGACCATCTTGCTCTCCACTCACAACGCGATATCCAGAACTCTGCCTATGGTTTCAATGCTTTTGAGGGCACCGTCCGTATCGAAGCTCTCCACCTGTTTCTCAAGCCGCCTGCATTCCTCATGGGCGGATGAATGGGCCAAGTGCTGTCTCAAAGCCTCAAGTCGGTTCATGGCCTCTGTCAAGTCACTTTCCAGGAGCCGAGCCATGTCCTGAAGCAGGATTTTCACCGCTTCCTTGTCCACCGAAACACCTGTTGAAGTCCCAGGTTCTTTTTGACCGGCCAGGTTCGCCTCCAAAACCTTTATCCCATCCACGACGATCTTCAGCCGGGAGCCGAACTCCGTCAGAAAAGGATCCACCCTGTCTTTCCCTTCTTTTATCGATTTTTCCAATTCAGCCGCAGCGCGGTACAGGCTCTCCGCTCCCAGGTTTCCGGAGACCCCCTTGACCGTATGAGCTAGCCGGCTTGCGGTTTCCCTATCCCCTGACTCCAGAGCCGTCCTGATCTCCGCCGCCGCGTTCTCCTGACCCTCTCTGAACTTGCACAAGAGCTTCGCATAAAGCGGCTTGTTTCCGCCTACCCTGCCCAGGCCGGATGGTATGGAAATCCCAGGCAACTCAGGAGGGAAAAGGGTCTCCCCTTTCTCCTCCGGAATCCTCAGGCCACCTTGATCCTCCGGTACTTCTCTTTCACCCGGTTTGATCCATCTCACCAGGGCGGAGAAAAGCTCATCCGGGTCAATAGGCTTGGTCACATGATCATTCATCCCGGCTTCCAGGGTCTTCTCCCGATCTCCTGCCATGGCATGGGCGGTCATGGCGATGATCGGCAACGCCTTGAACCGGCTATCCCTCCTGATCTCCCGGGTCGCTTCCAACCCGTCCATGCCCGGCATTTGGATGTCCATGAGCACCGCATCATAGACCTCCGCTTTTACCCGCTGCACAGCCTCTTTCCCGTTGTTGGCAATGCCGACCACCAGCCCTGCCTTCTCCAACATCTCCTGAGCCACCTGCTGGTTGATTTCATTGTCCTCCGCCAGCAGCACCCTTGCCCCACGGATCTTTACCAGATCCTCCTCGATACCGCCCCTCCGGGGAACGGCACGGGCGCGATCCGGCACCTCCTTGTCAAAAGCCAGCATGATGGCATCAAAGAGCATGGACTGGCTCACAGGCTTCAAAAGAAACCCGTCCACACCCACCTTCTCTGATCTTCGCATCACCTCTTCCCGACCATAGGCCGTCACAATGATCACCTTGGGCTTAATCACAATCCCCGCATGCCTCTTAATCACCTCACACGCTTTGATCCCGTCCATACCAGGCATTTTCCAGTCCATCACAACCAGACTGTAAGGACGGCCTTTCCCCTCTTTCTCCAGCTCCGCGATCCCCTCTTCCGCAGAGGGTAATGCTGAAACCTCAAAGGTCATGCTTTCGAGCAGGGTCTGCAGGATCTCCCTGGAGGAGGCATTGTCCTCTACCACCAGAACCCGCATCCCTCTGAGGTTCAGGGAGGGTTCCATTTGCTTCCTCGCCGCTTTCCTCGATAAGCCGAATGAGGCGGTGAAAAAAAACTCGCTCCCTTTGCCCGGCTCGCTCTCCACCCAGATCTCCCCTCCCATCATTCCCACCAGGCGCCTGGATATGGTCAATCCGAGCCCGGTCCCGCCATATTTCCTGGTGGTGGACGTGTCGGCCTGGCTGAAGGCCTCGAAGAGCTTCCCCTTCTGCTCCTCGGTAAGCCCGATCCCTGTGTCTCGAACCGAGAACTGAAGCGTGACCGAGTTCTCATCTCTCTTCTTCACCCGGGTGGAAACGACAATCTCCCCTTCATCCGTGAACTTCACCGCGTTGTTGCAAAGGTTTATCAGGACCTGCCCCACCCTCAGGGGATCACCCACCAACGCCAGAGGCACATCCCTTGAAGTATTCAACAGGAACTCCACCTCTTTCTCATGGATCTTCACTCCAATCATCGTCGATACATTTTCAAGGACTTCGTCCAGGCTGAAATCCACGGATTCCAACTGCATTTTTCCCGCTTCGATCTTGGAAAAATCCAGGATGTCGTTGATGATCCCCAAAAGCGAATGCGCAGAGCGCTGGATCTTTTGAAGGTAGTCCTCCTGCTTGGGAGTCAATTCGGTTTGAAGGGCCAGGTGGGCCATGCCGATCACCGCGTTCATGGGGGTTCTGATCTCGTGGCTCATGTTGGCCAGGAAGTCGCTTTTGGCCTGGGTGGCGGTCTCAGCCGCCGCCTTGGCCCTTTGCAGTTCCTCCTCTGCCTCCTTGCGCTCGGTAATGTCGCGAATCGTCTCAATGGCGCCCACGACCTCTCCCTGCGAATTGTGCAGCGCAGAGGCGGTGGCATACAGGTAGCGGCCTCCCCCTTTCAGGGCAGGCGTGTAGGTTTCGCCGACCAACACCGAGCCCTTTCTCTCCAAGTGTGCGTACTTTCGTTGCAGTTCCTCACGGGGCAGAAGCACGAGATCGATCAGGATCGGCCGTCGCGCACCGTAAAACGCAACGGCATACTCGTAATTCCCTTTGCCCAACATCTCTTCTGCCCTCACTCCTGTCATCTCTTCGATGGCTCGGTTCCAGGCGATCACGCAGCCATCGGCGTCAATGACCAGCGTAGGATCGGGCAAGAAGTCGATGATATCGGTCAGCCGCCGTTGCGATTCCTGCGTGGCCGAGTACAAGCGGGCGTTGTCCAGGGCGACGGAAGCGAGCTGGGCAAATCGACTCAAGAGGTCCACTTCTTGCTCGCCGAAGGTTCCTTCGGATTCCGGGCCGTAAGCCAGACCGATGACGCCCACAACCTGAGAGCCGGACTTAAGCGGCACGCCCATGATGGCACCCAGGAGCCCCTGCTGGAATTTATCCGTCCGGCCCGGCCAGGTGTCGTGGTCGGCAACAGCCAGCGGCCGGCCTGTCTGCCAAATCTTGCCGGTCAGGCCCTCTCCCGGCTTTCTCCGGGAGCCGACCATCCGGCTCAGGACGCCTACACCGACCTTACATTCCATCTCGGTTTGCCCCGGTTCCAGCAGATAAATGAATCCGTGAGGCGCGTTTAACAGTTGCCCGGCCCGGGTGGTCAGGGTCTCCAGCAGATCCTTCACGTCCAGCCGGCTGATCAGCCCCACCGTGGTTTCGTGGAGCGCGGCCAGGTACTCGTTTTGGTGCACCAGGTCGGTGATGTCGAAATAGGTCAGCATGCGACCGCCGTTCGGCAGCACCTGCGCCTGATATCTGAGGATGCGGCCGTCACGACGCCGGAACTGGGTGGGCGGGATCTCACCGTGGCGGATCTCCTCAACGCGCTGCCCCACGTACGCTTCCCACTGGTCCTTTGGGACGTCGTAGAGCCCGGTGTCACGGTTAAAATGGATCAGATCGGCCAGCGTAGCCTTGTCCGTCAGCAAGGTTTCAGGCAGCCCCCACATCTCGCACAGCGCGTGATTGCCGAGGCGCACGTGCAGATCAGAACCCAGGAGCAAGACGCCGTAATCGATGGCATCGAGAACGGCCCGAATCTCGGCCAGCAGGGCGTCTTTCTCGCGGTCGGCCTGCGCGATCGCTCCAGCCGCTTCTTCCGCCCGGTGCGTGGCCGCAGCCAATTCGGTCGTGCGTTCTTCCACCCGGCGCTCAAGGGTCTGATACAGGCGGGCCCGGTCCACGGCACCCGCGACCTGGGCGCCGATGGTAAACAGCAAATCCTGCATCGCTTCGGGGATGGGACGCCCGGTAGGGGCGTTGTCCACTGCCAGCAAGCCCACGGGCCTGCCTTGTGTGAGCAGAGGAGAAGCCAGAAAAGCGCGCGTTTGAAGAGCTTCAAAGTATTTGCGGGCCTGCTGGTCGCTCACCTGTTCCGTATCTCGCACGAGAACCGGCTTGCCGGAGTGAACGATTTGGGCCAGGAACGAGTGCGGCGCTCTCAGCGAGACCTCCATCCCTTTGGTCAGAGCCGTCATCTCCGGTGTGCCGCCGATAAAGTGTCCGCCTTTCAACACAGGCCTTCCGTCGCGCTCCTCGACCAGCAGGATCATGGCACGGTCACAGGCCAGGTGGGCGGTGACGGCATGTAACGCCTTGTCCAAAAGCTCATCCAGGTCGAGCGTCGCGCTGAGGGCCAGGCCGAGCTCGTGGAGGGTCGTCAACTCGGAGAGTTTCTGATTGAGTGTGATGTTGGAGAGCTGCAGATCCGCGTTGGTCTTTTGAAAATCGTCAAATTGCTTCTCGGCGCTGTCGCGGGTCTCCAAGAGCAGACGTTCCGCCCGGTCGTGGCTGCATGCCAGCCTTCCAATGCGCCACAGGAGCCATCCGCACAATGCCGGAAACAGGGATGCGGCCGCCCCTGTCCATTCCCATCCCGGGAGCCGCCACACCGTATAGCCCAGCAAAGCCGCCGAAAGGATCGCACCACCCCAAACCTCCAGGCCGATCCGGGGCTGGGCTCTCTCCCAGGTAAACTCCCACTCGCAGTAGGAATCGCCCCATAACTTGCAGCGCAGCTCGTTGATCTTTGCCATCGGTAAACCGGAATGGACGCGCGGAATGCTGGCCAGTGCGCCTTGCGCCATCTGACAGGCCAGCTCGGTGAAGAGCGGACGGAGCGCCTCCGGAAGCCTGGCCAGATCCTTCTCGCTGTGCCACTGGACCACCGCACTTGTTGGTGTCACGGTCCCTACCCGCAGGTCGGTGTCCGCCAGCTTGGCCGTAAAGCGAGGCAGCATGCGATAGGTTTGGCTGAGGGAAAACGGGCGCGACAGCAGTGCCACTGAGGGGGGGATGCTCCTGGCGCCCCGGTTGAAGTGGAACCGCGCGTCCCCGGACAGCTCACGGCAGATGTGGCTAAGGAAGGTGTCGAACTCGACGGAGTAGACGTTGCCTTCGTTCATCAGATAGTCAACAGTGACGTGATAGCGCGGGTCAGGGATAGCCGCATTGAGACGATTTAAAAGCTGCTCCAGCGCCGCAGCCTTGGCTTGGGTCACTGTCTCCGTCGCCCGGTCGCCGCCTTCCGGCGCACCGATCTTCTCATACGGCGGTAGGGCTGAAAGGGTGCGCTGAGCGACACACTCCAGCATGTATTCCACGGTGGCGCGGATGAAGGAGCCCTTGGTGCGACCGACGGCTCGCCCTGCCTCGTCGGTGCCGAAGGGCCGGCCGACCATGGTCGCCGGCAAGGATCCCAGGCCGGATAAATCGGATGGGGAATTGGATCCAGGGTTCATCATGGTGTCGCCTTACCTTAGCGGAAACTGCGGGTCATGCCTGAGTTATGCTGGAATCAAGAGAAGTTTAGCCGCTTTCCGGAGAATGTCCAGATTTTTTATGTGCGTGATGCCACTGGGAAAATTGCTTCGTGGGTAAAGTTTCTCCTTAATGAGTCGCCGGGGGAAGAAGGCCGCCCTTCGCCAACATGGGCGGCACGGGGAAATACGGCACAGGAGGAAACCCATGTCAATCACGATCCGTAAAGGAGTGAGGTGCCCGTAAAGGAAGCACTCCGTAAAGGATCCATTGAGAACTCTACCCTGTTGGAGTGCTCTTGACCCCTAAAATCCCAACTCACTCCTGGTGCCGGCCCTCATATTTTATCCTGAAGAATATGGTGTAAAGGACGGGGACGAAGACCAGGGTCAGGACCGTGGCAAACCCCAGACCGAACATGATGGTGACCGCCATGGAAACAAAGAAGGCATCCTGCACAAGGGGCAGCATCCCGAGGATCGTGGTGAGCGCCGCCATGGACACAGGGATCAGGCGGCTCACACCCGAATCGATGACGGCCTGAAACGCCGCCTTGTCGCTTTTCAACTCCGCGTCGATCTGGTCGATCAGCACGATGGCGTTTTTGATGAGCATGCCGGAAAGGCTCATCAACCCCAAAAGCGCCATGAACCCGAAGGGTTGATTGAAGACCAGCAGCCCTACGGTCACCCCGATGATCGACAAGGGCACCGTGAACCAGATCACCAGGGTTTTCTTGATGGAGTTGAAAAGAAAAAGCACGATGAGCACCATGAGGCCGAAGAAGATGGGAATCGTACCGGCGAGGCGGGAATTGGCTTTTGCGGAGTCCTCCGCTTCCCCTCCCCACGCCATGTAGTAGCCGGGAAGCCCCTTGAGCGGCCACGTATCGGAATAGTGAACCTTGAGCGTGCTCGCATCGTAGCCTTCCTGAAAAGGGTCCCCTCCAGGGGCGAAACGCTTTCCGAGCACCCTGCCCACGTCCACATTGAGGGCTTTTTCGATCTCGGGCTTGACCCGCGCCATGATTTCACTCGGCAATCCTTCCCGGAGGTCAGCGTGGATCCTCAACATCCTGAATCGATCCCTACGCCACACATGGGCGTTTTCAAATTCCGTTTCGATCCCGCTGATGACCTGTCCCACAGGGATCATGGTCTGCGCGGCCGGGCTCCAAATCGGGATGGCGGTCATGCTGTCGAGGTCGGCTCGTTCCGCTTCCGGCGACCGGGCCACGATGGGAAGTAACTCGTCCCGTTCCTTGAACACCCCCACCTTGGTACCCTGAAAGGCGGATTCGAAGGTTTTGGCAATGTCGGGCCTTTCAATGCCCGTCCTCAGGGCCGGAACCTCTGCCATCTGGGGTCTCACCACCTTGACCATTTCCCTCCACTCGTTTCTCACGGCCTTGGCCTTGGGATCATTCAGGAGCACTGCCTCCGCCCTGGTTGCAAGCTCCCTCAAGACTTTCGAATCAGGCCCATAAAGGCGAAGCTGAATCTTGCCCCCGGTGGACGAACCGAGCACAAACAGCCTCACGCTGACGACCGCCTGGGGGAACATCCGGTCCAGGTCCCTCTGAATGGCTTGAGTCATCTTGGGGATGCGCTTGTAGTCGTCCACGTCCACCAAGATCTGGCCGAAGCTGGCATAGCTCTTCTCGGTGCTGAAGGTCAGGAGAAAACGCACCTGGTTTCCGCCGAGCATGGTCGTGAGGTGGGTCACGCCTTCCTGTTTCTCCAAGTATTTTTCAGCGCCCTTCACCTGGCGAAGGGTCTCACGGATGTCCGTTCCCTCGGGGAACCAGAAATCGATGTAGAACTGGGGCCGTGTCGAATCCGGGAAAAAGCTCTGTTTCACGGAACCAAAGCCGATGAGGGCGGCGACGAACAGGCCGACCACGACGAACGCGGTGATCCAGCGGAAGCGGATGCAGGCCGAAAGGAAGGTGCGGTACAGGGTGTAGAATTTGCCGCCGTAGGGGTCTTTCTCTCCGCTGGAGCCTTCCGCCCCTTCCGATTTACCTTTGAGAAAGGTCTTGCAGAGCAGGGGGGTGACGGTTACCGCGGTGATCCAGCTCATCAGCAACGAGATCAGGATGACATAGAAAAGGGAGCGGCAATACTCTCCTGTGCTGTCCTGGGACGTGCCGATCGCCGCGAAGGCGGCCACGGCCACAAAGGTGGCCCCGAGCAGGGGCACGCTCACCTGGCCCACAATGTCCCGGGCGGCTGTCAGGGCATCGGTCCCCCGCTGCATCTTCACCTTCATCCCGTCCGTCACCACAATGGCATTGTCCACCAGCATGCCCAGGGCAATGACCAAAGCGCCGAGGGAGATCCTCTCGAGGGTGACCTCTCCCATGAACATAACGATGAAGGTCCCCATGATGGTGACCAGGAGAACACCGCCGATGATGAGTCCGCTCCTGAGGCCCATGAAGATGAGGAGGACCACGATCACAATCACCACGGCTTCCACAAGGTTGATGAGAAAGCCGTTGATCGCCTCGATGACGGATCGGCTCTGGAGAGAGATAACGTGCAGGTCCATCCCGACGGGTCTCTGGGCTTCAAGCTCTTTGAACCTTTTCTCCAGAGACTCTCCCATGGTGACCACGTTCCCGCCCAGGACCGTCGAGATGCCCAGCCCGACGGCAGGTTTGCCGTCATAGCGCAGCAGGGTATCCGGAGGGTCCTTGTACCCCCGCTTGATTTCGGCCACGTCCTTGAGATAGACTGTACTCCTGGAATCCGGGCCCCGGCCCTTGATCAGCAAGTCTCCGATTTCCCGTTCAGAGGTAAATTCCCCGGTGGGGCTGATCGGGATGTACTCCTTGCCGAGAGGCAGGTACCCTCCGCTTGCCGGGATGTTCTTTGCCCGAAGGGCGGTATAAAGGTCTGCGGGTGCAACGCCGAACTGGGCCATTTTTTCGCGGCGCATCTCGATGTAGATGGTCTCCGGCTGCACCCCATAGAAAATGATCCGCTTCACGTCTTGAGCCTTGAGCAGTTCCCGCTGGAGGAACTTGGCGTATTCGTAGATTTCCTTGTAAGTATACCCCTCCCCGGTGATGGCCAGGAAAACGCCGTACACATCCCCGAAATCATCGTTGACGACCGACGGGCCCGCACCGGGGGGAAGCTGCCTCTGGTAGTCGTTGACCTTTCTCCGCAACTCGTCCCAGACCTGGGGCAGGGTAGCCTTGTCATACTTGTCCTTCATGGTCACCTGTACGATGGAAAGATCCCGTGAAGATCGGGACTCCAGCCTGTCGAGCTGCCCCATTTCCTGGCAGGCTTTCTCGATCACGTTGGTCACTTCCTGTTCCACTTCCGCTGCCGAGGCCCCAGGGTACGGGGTGATGACGACGGCGTCTTTAATAGTGAATTCAGGGTCTTCCAGACGACTCAGGTTGTTGAAAGCAATCCATCCCACCACCAGAAGAAGGATCGTCATCACCCAGGTGATCACGTTTTTCCGTATGCTCCACTCCGCAATGTTCATCGTCATGCTCCCAGGCCGGCCGTCAATAGGTGCCTTCAAAAGGCTTCACTTTCATGCCTTCCCTGAGCTGGCTCACCCCGCTCACCGCAATCATCTCCCCCGACTGAAGCCCCTCGGTGATCTGAATGCTCGCCTCACCGGTGAGATCTCCTGTGGTGACCTTGCGCCGCTCTACCGTCATCTTTTCCTTGTCCACCACCCACACGTTCGATTTTCCCTGATCATCGGCAAACACCGCAATGGCCGGAATGACGAAGAATCCCCCCCGCTCACCGCTCGCCGGTGGTTCAGCCACCACCGTGGCGGTCATGCCCGGCAGAATCAGCACATCCTTGGGCCGCTCCATTTGCAACACCACCTGGTAGGTCTGGGTTTTCGGATCGGCCCGGGTGGCAAACTCCTTGACCTTCAGGCGGTATTCTTTCCCCGGGGCTGCTGCAAACTCCGCGTGAGCGCTGGCCTCCGATCCAGTCTGCTTGTCCGACTCCCTGACGGAGGCCACCACGATCTCCGGAAGGTCCACCAGGATCTCAAGGGATGAGAGGTCATCCAGGCTCACAATGGCCTGCTTGGCACGGACTTCCTGAAAATTATCCACATGCCTCTTGGAAACGACTCCTCCAAAGGGAGCGCGCAGGGTCGTATAGCCCAGCTTGTCCTGGGCCGCATCCACCGCCGCCTGGGCGGATTTTATCTCCGCCCTGGCCTGGTCGACCGCTTCGCGCCGCTTCACCACCATGCTCTCGCTGGCCGCCCCGGGGTCCTGCTTCTGGATCCTGAGGATTCTGTCGTATTCGCTCTGGGCGCCCTCCAGGGCCGCTTTTACCCTCGCGAGCTGGCCTTGAGCATTGCGCAGGTTGTTCTCAAAATCCCTCTGGTCCAGTTGGGCGATGAGCTGGCCCTCCTTGACCTCCTGTCCTTCGTCCACAGGAAGCTGCCTTAAGGTTCCCTCCACCTGGAAGGAGAGATCCGCCCTCTTGGCTGCCCGCACCATGCCCGGGAATTTGCGCTGAAGCGCATCCGTGCTCGATGTGACCGTGATCATCTTCACCGGCCTGTCCACTTCGGGTTTGACCTCCTTCTCCTCTTTCCCGCTGCAAGAGGGAAAAAAGAGAAGCATGAGAACGCCCAGGAGGGCTGGGATCGGGTAAAGGCGGCCGATAGGGCAAGGCCATTCGCTCTTCATGATCATATCATCACCTCATCCTCGCTTCGCTCCTGCAACCTAGGTGGGAGCCTATGAGCTTTCAGACTGTCCATTTCCCTTTTCTTGATTTACCACCGGGGAAAGGAAACGCGATCAGCTTTTCCAAACACGGCTATCACAGATCTCATAGTATATTCAAACAGAAAATAGGGTGAACAACGCGAAATCTTTTGATCCTCCACCGAGATCCTCCTTAGATTGAACACCTATTTCGGCCCCAAGGATGTGTGGAGAACCTTTTCCGAACATCGGATCGATCTCCACTTCAGAAACCCTGCCCTCCTCCTGCGGGTGATTGACGGCCTGCTTCTCTACGTCCGAAACGGGGCGGACATCTTGAGGCTTGATGCGGTCAACTCCTCACGGGCCGAGCCCGGAACGGAGTGCGTGCAGCTTTCGGAAACCCACGACATCGTAAAGCTGATCAGGGACGCCATGAACCTGGTTGCACCAGGAGTGACCCTGCTGACTGAAACCAATGTGTCCCACAGAGACAATGTCTCCTACTTCGGCAAATGTGGCCAATAAAAAGCTTGACTTGCAGGTTTCCTTATCCAAGAGCGGTGTCAAATCCCCGAAATGGTATGACCTGATCGAGGTGAAGGAATATGAGGCCGCATCGGGAAGGCTCTCCATGACTCTCGAGCCTTACGATGTGATGTGGGTGAAAGAGACAAGGATTCCCCCATGAAACCTCCGACGGCTCGTCGGATGGCTGTATCGCATGTCGTTGCTCCTTGCTTTACTGCGCCAGGCCGGTGTACAAGAAGCTTTCGTGGGGGACGGCAGGGATTTGAATGCGCTCTCTGCTCAGTTCGTGATGGGGAAGCATCCCCATTATTTCAGGCTGTTTATCCGATCCGAACGACTCATGATTTCCGTGATGCGAATCCCGTACTTCTCTCTTTGAACCACCACCACTCCTCTCGCAACGAGACTCTCGTTCACTCGAATGTCCACAGGATCTTCCTCAAGTTTTGTGAGCTCTACAATGGCTCCTTTCCCGAGCTTGAGCACTTCCTGTATGGTCTTTTTTGATCGCCCGAGTTCAATGGACATTTCCAGGGGAATATCGAGAATGAAATCGATGTTTTTCTCCGAGACTCCTTCATCGCCGGAACCCTCCGCTACTCTCACCGGGCTTCCGGCAGCCGCGAAAGCCTGATGGATGCTCTTCTCTGAAGGCTCCCATGCTTCCTCGGGCGAGGATTTTCCATCAAAGGGTGATTCATCCGATCCTTTGAAACCCTCCTTCAGGCTCTCATCCCGTTCAGCGCTCTCCTTCTCCCCTCCACCAGAATCAGAGGACTCATGCTCCACGATCTCAGCCGGAATGGCCTCTGGGGCCTCTGTTCCCACGGCACGGGAACCTATCGTACCCTGTTCGTTTCGGGTGTCGTCCTGCCCATTGACCTGGTTTTGTTGACTTTCTCCCGCCTCCACACCCAATTCCACCACAATGGAGTGATCTTGGTACCTGAATTCGAGACGCTCAACCCTGTCCATTCGGAGGGCTTCGATTCTGAAGTCACTTCCAGTGGTAATGGAGGGCGGGGAGAGCTCACTGAAAAAACCCGCGTTATAAAAAACCGTTTTCAGGTTACCGCCGATCATGTTGGTTAGTTCACCCAGGACGTCTTGGATTTCCTCTTGACCCTGTATCTCTTCCGGTTCGATGCCCATCATGGCTGCGGCAAGCACACGCGCAGTGCGCTCTCCTGCATAGAGGTTAACGATTCCCATGACGTCTCCTGCGAAACTTACCGACCCCGCGAGCCGGACCTCTTGGAAAGAGGGGGCAGACTCCTCCCCTGAGAGCGCCATTTCCATGGAGAGCATCATTCGGAACACTTCGGTCACAATAGCGGTCACTTCGGCCTTCAGGTCGAGGGTGTGAATTTGTTCCACATCCACTTTCCCCGGTGCTTCTCGGAGCCCGGGGGTCTCGCCCTGTTCAGTCTCCGGAGTCTCTTTCAGGACGAGAGCTCCCTGACCCCGGGCGAATTGAATACCCAGTTCGAGGAACATCACGTGTCCCTCGTGGCGAAAAATAAGATACTCATATCTTTCCAGGTTGAGGGATTCAATCCTGAAGTCGGTACCCGTCCTGATGGCGGGTGGGGATAATTCGCTCAGCATGCCGACGTCGGTAAAAAAGCTTTTCAGGTTGCCTCCGATCATATTGCTCACTTCGCCGAGGACGTCGTGGATCTCTTCTTCATTCTCTACTTCCTCCAGGTCAATCCCCAACATGGCAGCGGTCATGTGCTGGGCAAAATCCCGAGTCACGTGAAGGCTGAGGATCCCCATGGCCTCGCCTGCAAAACTCACCGACGCCACGACTTTTTCGCTTTCATAGGATGGAACCGACGTCTCATCAGAGAGCTCCACATCCATTGAAAGCATCATGCGGAAGACTTCGACCACATTGTTTGAAACGAGACTCCTTAAATCCAATCCCTTTAGATCGACCATATTCATTTCCGTCCAACCCTAATGCATCCGATCAGCCAAGGACTGTGTTCAACATCGTGGAGAGCGCAGAAAGTGCATAGGGTTTTTTCAGGAACCCTTCAGCCCCTGCATCCAGGATTTCTTGGGCGGGTCCGTCAAGGTCATAGCCGCTGCACACGATCACTTTCATTTCAGGGCGGAACCCCATCAAAAGGGGATATACCTGCTTGCCTCCCATATCCGGCAGAACGATATCCAGAATAACCAAATCAATTCTCTTGGGATGGCTTTTTGCCGCCTGAACAGCCTCTGCGCCGGTTCTGGCTTCCAGAACCTCATAGCCGAGCCTTTCTAACATGGCTTTACACACTTCCATGACCGTTTCTTCATCCTCAACAACAAGAATCGTTCCGGTGCCGCGGAGCAGCGCTTTCTGAGGTTCTTCCACCTCTTGCACCCGCCGATGAACTGCGGGAAGGTAAACCTTCACAACCGTCCCCTTTTTCACCTCTGAATCGATGGATATGAAGCCATCATGGTTTCTTATGATTCCGTAAACCGCGGCCATTCCAAGGCCCCTTCCCTGAAATTTCGTGGTAAAGAAGGGTTCGAACACACGACTCATCGTCTCTTTGTCCATACCCCTGCCGTTGTCCTCAACGATGAGACAAACGTAAGGTTCCGGGCTTGCTTCAGGATGCTGTTTCGTAAATTCCCCGTCGAGTCTCTTCCTTCTCGTCATTATCCTAACATACCCTTCCCCTTCAATGGCCTCTGCCGCGTTGGCCACCAGGGCGGAAAGCACCATTTGCAGCTGCGTGAGGTCAACCTCCACAGTACAGATGTCGCTCGCCAAATCCGTCTCCACTCGAACGGGAGGGTCCACAGTGTGGGTGATCAATGGAAGTGTTCGAGTCACGAAATCATTTAAGGATATGATTTCAGGATGATATTTGCCCCCTCGGGCATACGCAAGCAATTGATTGGTCAAATTCGAAATCCTTTCGGCGGAGAGTTTCATTTTGCCCAGGTATTTTACCGCTCGAGCATTTTTGGGTGTATCCATCTGAAGCAAATAGAGATTGCCCATAATCCCGAAAAGCGCGTTGTTGAATTCATGGGCGATTCCTCCGGCCAGGGTGGCTATGGCCTCCATCTTCTGCACATGCTGTAGTTGTGCCTCGATTCTTTTTCTTTCAGTGATATCGTTTAGAATCACAACGATCGAATTCACTTGTCTTTCTTCAACGGGCAGTAAAGTTAATAAAACGAGACTATTATTTATGAGAACCGGGGAATCCTCATCAATAGACTGCGGCGTATTTCTCATTCCTTCCAGCAGATCCCTGATTCGCTTTCTATGAGGTTCTTCAAAAAGCTCCGTAAGCCTACTCCCTAATAGCTTTTCCTCCGGTATTCCGGTCAAAGAAATTGCGATCCTATTGGCAAAAATGATTTTCCAGTCGTTGGTAAGTTCCAGGATGCCTTCATTTACGTTGCTCAGAATGATTTCAAAATGTCTCTGTGTGACTAACAACTCCTTTGTGATTTCCCGTTGATATACATATTCCAGTCCATAGATCCTCCCCGGCGAATCCAGGTGCCCTCCCCGCTTTGCCTGCTCAAGGAGGGAGAGAACATGTTCTTTCATCTTGTCAAACGGCCCCTTGGCAATGCAGGCATCGGCACCAAACAGGGACACATCCGCTTTATCTTCGGAAGCAATCGCGGAAAGGATCACGATGAAGGAATCCCTCAGGTGCGGCAATCTACGAATGATTCGACATAGCTTTTCTCCCCCTATGTTGGGCATGACGAGGTCGATGAACATCACATCCGGCCTGCAGGATTCGAGAACGCTTAGGGCGGAAAGACCATCCTGGGCGACCCTCACCTCGTGCCCTTCCTTTTCGAGAAGATCCCTCATGTACTTCAAGATAACTGGATGGTTGTCGACAACCAACACCTTCAAGCCCATTTCAGCTTTTCCTTCTTATCCAGACTTTCATGGCGGTCTCGTTGCTATTTTCCGTCCACGCAATTCCGTGTCCACCCTTCTTCACGGTAACCAACCGCAGAGCAATGTCGAACCGAGGCCCCATACACGAATCTGCACCAAGCGATCAGGGGATAGCTGAATGTGATCACCCCTTGCTCGGTTGGGATCTTTAGCGTCGCTTTCCTTCGGTCCCTGCGTGGAAATCCGATTGGAAACTCACGGCAGTTCCCATTCCTGCAAATGGTTATTTCTCGATAGGCCTCACCTCCGCAATGGATTCCAGGTTCGCCCTGATGATTCGAACAAGCTCCCTTGCACCGGAAAGATCATGGCTGCGCCCTTTTGCCTCGAGTCTCCCGGCTGAATCACAGATCTCCGACAAACGGAGATTTGCTGAAGCTCCTTTCAAGGAGTGAGCAGCGGAGGCCACCTCTTCTGCCTTCCCTTCCTTGATGGCAAATTCGAGGTCATTCAGGTCAGACATTCCGATTTTCAAAAAAAGATCGATTAGTTCCAGATATTCTTCTTCATCCAGGCCTAACATCTCTGCTTGTCGCTTAGTATTCACCTGTCCTCCTTACCACCTTTCAAACATCTTCAAAGCTATTCCGGGCTCGGCTCAAGCCATCGGGAAATACAATCTTCCTCAAGAGGCATGGCCGCCCGAGACTCCATCTTCCCGTGTTTCGGTTCTCACCTCCCTCGAACCTGTCTCTTTTCCATCGAGGCGGTGAAACTTCCGCTCCAGTCGCATCATCATCCTGGCGCTGAGTTTTGCCACATGCAGGGCCTTGTATGAGAAAAGCAACGCAAGGCAAGAAAGAACCACACAGGACAATCTCACCAGAAGTCGCAGCAAAACCCTGATCTTATAATAGGGATCAAGACCCGCTGTTTTCTCCACGCTGCAAGACGCTTCATCCCTTATGGGTTCGGCAACGAGGGGATGCTCCCCCGTTGACGGGTAGTCTCCCATCTTTTTTTCGGACGCCCCCAGCTCGGTCCCATCGGTTACCGAGGAAGCTTCATCCACTGACAAAGGCCCCGCAACGTTTGCTTCCGCTCCGTTTGAGGGGAACGCCGTCGACCCTTGTTCCTCGGAAATTTTCTTGGTGTATTTTCCGTAAACCCACCCGCTCTCAGGGAACCTATCATCTTCGGGGACCACCTCATACCAGGTGCCATTCTGGGCGATAACCCTGACTTTGCTTCCCTTTGGCAAAACCGTGAGGATTTCTCCATCTGTGGTTGGAGATGTCCTCAAATTCACAAAAGCGGTCACTTCGGCAAGGGTGGATTCAAGGGCCGGGGTAGGCTCCACCCATCCCATGAACAGGCAGCCCATCAGGACAAAGAGCGCTTTTCCTTTTCCATTCCGTCCCATTGCCATCGCTCCGCCTCATAGGAGGGGTTTTTGTGATCCTCACGTCCTCCCTTGAATGGCGTCATTCACCGCCCGCGATACCGATCATTCCCAGCTCGCCTTTGTCCGGTCTTGCCCAGGAGAAGATCCGAGTTTTCTCCAAAACCGCTTTCTTCCCTGGATAGACTTTATCCCGGGGGAGCACCCTGCTTGTTTTGAAAAGGGGAAGCGTTCACGGGCGATCTGGGCCAACAAGGGAAACCTTTGCCGGCACAAAGGCCGCCATCGGACCTTGAAGCACAAATCATGCCGGACCGCCCAGGCTCAAGGCCAACATGGATACGGACGAAAGAGGCCATCCACAGGCGCAGGTTGCCCCTCAAGTGTTCTTCTCCTTTGGAGATCTTCATATTGCCGAAACGACAGGAAGGCGAAGAGTTCGCTGCGTCAAATCGTTGACTTGTTCCATGGGCTTCGAATCAGGCCGAGACGTTGATCAATTTGTAGCGGATCCCGGCTGGTCGTCATGGGGCTTTAACCCGATCGCTCCCCTCAAGTTTTTCCGTGGTAAACCCGATAGGAATGTCAAGCGCCACACCGCAGAAAAAGCGCAGACAAACATGAAAGGCACCCCCGATGTTAAAAAAATGCGTGCTCGGTTCCCTACTATTCAGCCTGCCGTTTTCAACTGTTCCTGCGTTCGCTTCCGATTACACCATCAATGTCTTCGGCGGATACTACGGAGAAAGCATGATTTTGGACAGTTTTTCTCCCTACCAGGTGTGGTGGGCCAAAACAGAATACGGGGCGAGAATCTTCGTACTGCGTAGCAAAACCAATGACGTGCTGGAACGAAATCACAGAGCATACCTGACGGAGCGCTTGAGAGAAAACTCCACGTTCACCCTGAGAATCCCTGCCGGGGAGGATCGGAGATTCCAGGAAATCTTGAAAGGGGAGAAGATCATTCGAGTGGATGTCCGGCAAATCCTGACCCGCAACTGAGCCCAATCAGTGCCTCCCCTCCCATGATCACAAACTACGACCGAACTCCAAAATCTTCTTCTGTATACTGATACCGAGACCCTGCTGGATCAATTCTCCGCCCGCACCTGTAAAGGGAAGGTACATCAGGAAGGATCCGTGGATCTCAAACCTGATCCTGGGGAGATGGGGATAAACGCTATTTTTATGGATAGCCGATGTCGCAAGAGTGAGCTTCATGGTCTGGGCAGCCTCGCTTCGCGGCAAGGTCACGGGATAGAGGGGTTTCTTCCCGATTCGTTCCGTGTGGTTAAATTCATCTTGAAAGAGGGTGTACTGGCGGGATAGGTCCAGAAAGACCTTGGGGCGTATCTTGAAGGCAGGGGTCCAGAAGCTCATGTTCTGGTTTTCCCACTTCTTCAAAACCGCTCTCGGTTGGTTTGTCACCCTGATGAAATCAGCGTAGCTATGGATGTCAATCTCTTTCGCCGCGGCAAAGATCTTCCAGAAGGGCAGGTAGAGCGTGTTTTCACGTTCACCTGGAACCGCACTGCAATCAACGGGGCGGAAACTTCCTCCTTCCACTTCCCAAGCAGTCTCGCAGTTCCTGCAGATCAAGACAACGCTGTCCCTTTCCCCTTCCAGGTTCCAGCCGCACTGCGGGCAGAGTGCGGAGACGAAGGTCAATGTCCAGCCGGCGGAGGCTCCGGAAGCGGCCTCCAGAATGCCGGGACTCTCTGAAAGGCCGCAGATTGCTCTGTCCAGTACGGCGTCATGGATCTTGTTCTTTTCCACGAACAAAGGGAGATAGATCAGGCTCAAAGTCTCGCCGATATAAGCACGATGATATAGTCGGTCGTTTGAGGAAGGGGAGGACAGATTGGCGGCCATGTTCAGAATTTGACTTGGCCTGAGGGAAAGACAGAGAAACCTGCCCCCAGTCTCGGGAGTCACGAATCTCATTTTCATGACCTGGGGTCGAAGACCCAGAGACGGCGGAATCCCTTTGAAATCCATACCCAGTCGTGTGATGTCCACGATGCGATGGTGGAGTGTTTGGCCCTGTACGGAAAACACGTTTCCCTTGAAACGCAAATAGGGCGCGTAGAGGATTTCCCTGCCGGTTGACTTGTGGGGTAGCGCGAAGCGAAAGTGGGAGGGGGTATAAAGAAAGCTTTTTACGTTGCAATAAGGACAGCAGAGCAAGTGATCCGTTTCATCCAGCACAAGGGGCGCCCCGCATTGAGGGCACTCCTGCTCGACTTTAAAGCCCATTTCACTCCAGCTTTTCCCCGCAATGATTGCAGAATGCGGAACCTGGAAGGTTTTCTGTCTTACAGTGGGGACAAACTCTGGCAACCGGCTTTTCGTCGGCGGGGTGACCACATTTGGAACAGAACCGGGCATTGGGAGCCAGGTTCTTTCCGCAGTTTGCACATTGATCGAAAATCAGCACCTGGTGTCCACAGTGGGGACAAAATCTGGAGTCCCTCCCAATGGGATAGTGACAATCAGGGCATTGCATTTCCGGGGAGGCCATGCCGCCGCCGGAGCCTGCGCCCGCCTGGGATCTAAACAGTTCAGAAAACATGCCCGGCATCATAAAGCCAAGCCCAAGGCCCAAACCCGACCCGGCGTCTCCCGTGGACTCGGCTGCTTTCTCCATGGCCATGGCCGCCTTGAGCTTGACCAATCTGTCCAAATCCTGAATCACGCTCAAACGGCTTTTGTCGTCAATGGCCTTCTGTACCTCGGGAGGAGGAGTGATGGATGTAATATAGAGATGTCTTAGGGCCAGGCCAAAATGACTGAAATCGTCCTTCAGGCGATTCTGAAGCGCCACTGAAAGTTCGTCATATTGCCCTGGCAAATTGAAGAGGCTGTCCAGGTTTTCTCCCAGATGATCGTTCAGCCGCGAGACGATCACCCGTCTCAAGTACTCCTCGATTTCCTCGGTCGTATATTTTCCCATGGTGCCTACAAGGCTGTTTATGAACAGGACCGGCTGCAACACCTGGATGTTAAAAACCCCATGGGCTCGAAGACGGATGAGTCCGAGTTCCGAATCCCTGAAAGCCACAGGATCTCTCGTTCCCCACTTGAGGTTGGCAAAAACTTTCATATTGGCGAAGTAGACTTCGGCGCGAAGAGGACTGGTCATGCCCCATGGCAGCGAGAGGATTTTTGTCAAAATTGGTATATTGGCGGTTTTCAAGGTATGCCGGCCGGGTCCAAAGGCGTGAACCGCCTTGCCTTTATAGAATAGAACACCGACTTGGCTCTCCCGAACGATCAGCTGCGCACCAAATTTGATTTCACCTGACCCTTTCTCCGGTATCCTGTGAACCAGTTCCTGTCCTGTTTCATCAAACCATTCTATGACCTCTAAAAAAACGACGTTGTCCGTCCCCATGATCTGTTCCTCTTTTTCCTCAGGGTCAACCGGTCGCTCGACTGGTCATGAAGCCGGTTGCAGCACGATTCCAAGAACCTGCCAGATATATCGACATGCCCACGGAAAACCTTTAAAAAAATCCTTCAACCCTTTGGCGGCCTTTCTCTACTCTTTTTGCCACCGATCGCCATGGGCTCTGATCTTGGCTTCGAGACCGAACGGGCTTCGCTCCTCCGATCCAGCGCCGTATTGACAAAAAGACGGAAGATCGGTAAACTAATACATTGAATTATAAAGTATTTCAGGGGGGGAGCATGAAAGCTAAGAGGTTAATGTTCTGGGCGTGCTTGGCAGGTGTTCTCTACTTTTTCCTCAGTTTTCACATTATCTTCGTGGGAAAGTCCATAAAACTTTTGAAGAAATCCAATCTCACGCTCAATTACACATTTTTTAGCACAACCGGAAAAAGCAACAAATATATCCTCGATATCGAAGAACTCCGAGAAGATGGGATCGCGGATATTCTCGTCGAGGTGGGAAAAATGACCGAGGAGCAAAAAGACGCGCTACTCTCCGTATACCAGGAATGAGATCATTGCACTTCGAAATCCACTCGGATCTTAAAGGTCTTCACCGCAGGAAGGCTTCGAACCTCCGTGACCCCCGTTTCCTCAGAAATCACTTTTAAAATCGCATGGATCGAGTCCATGTTCTCGGCGATAAAGGTAAACCACACGTTGTATGCGTGGTTTCGTAAATAATTATGGGTGACCCCGGGGTAACGGTTCACGACCTCCACGAAGTGTTCGATCTTCTCCTCCGGGACCTTGGCCGCACACAAAGTGCTCGTGTAATTGAGGTGGCGGCTGTGAAAATTGCCGCCGATTCTGCGAATGATTCCGTTCTCTTTCAGCTTCTTAACCCTCTCAATGACCTCCTGTTCAGATAGGTGAAGTCTTTTCCCGATTTCCCTGTAAGGTCTTGAGATGATCGGAAAATCCGACTGGATTTGGTTTAGGATATCCTTTTCCACCTCATCCATGGGTCGTGCTCCTGGATGGTTCATAGGCACAAAGCGGCTCTTCAGCCAGGAAATCTCCCGTGCTCTCGAAGGCCCTGGCCCTGCAACCCCCGCAGAACCGGATATACTCACATCGACCACATTTCCCCTTGTATAGAGAGAAGTTCCTTAGTTGATTGAAAATTCTCGCATCTCGCCATATGGATCCGAAATCGGCGGTCTTCAGATCTCCGCATGGGACCTCCAGGTAGCCGCAGGGCTGGACAATCCCGTCATGGGAGATGAAGGCGAACGAGGTGCCGGCCAGACACCCTCGGGTTACCGCATCGAGACCGTATGTCTCATAATTCACGACCTCTCCCCTCGAGCGTGCTTCCTGGCGCAAGATTCTATAATAGTGAGGGGCACAGGTGGCCTTCAAATGAAGGGGGACCTCTCCCCGCATGCGGTAGAACCAGCGCAGCAATCTTTCGTATTCCCCGGCATCGATCTCACGGTTCACCATTTCCCTGGCCCGACCCGTCGGGACCAGCAAAAACAGGTGGTGGGCCGCCGCTCCAATGCCGACGGCCAGATCAAGGATATCCTTCACCTGATGGACGTTCTCTTTGGACACGGTGGTATTGATCTGGAACTCCATACCAGCACTCTTGAGCAGCCCAATGCCCTCCACCGTCTTTTTGAACGCCCCGGGAACCTGCCTGAAGTTGTCATGGGTCCCTTCTTCGGCCCCGTCCAGGGACACGCTTACTCTCTTGATTCCAGAGTCCCTCATTCTCTCCAAGACGGAGGGCGTCAGCAAGGTTCCGTTGGTGGCCATAACCATATGGAGGCCTAACCGGGTTCCGGTCTCCGCCAGGTGAAAGATGTCCCCTCTCAACAGTGGCTCACCACCGGTCAAAATCACGATGGGCTTCCCCACCCGGCTGATCTGTCCGAGGATTTCCAGGCACTTGTCCGTATCCAGTTCCCCGGGGTACGGTCCCCGTCGGGAACCGGCCCTGCAATGAACACAATCCAGGTTACAACTCCTCGTGACCTCCCAGGCCACGAGTCTTGGGGCGCTGTATTTCGGCTCCGAGCTTTCCACCGTGCAAAACCGCCCTATAAAAACGAACCGAGCATTTTCGCCGCTTCCTTGGCAAAATACGTCAACAAAAGGTCGGCCCCGGCGCGTTTGATGGAAAGGAGCATCTCCATCATCACCCGCTCTCCATCGATCCATCCGTTTTGCGCTGCAGCCTTGACCATGGCATATTCGCCACTCACATTGTAGGCGGCGAGCGGAATCAGACTCACCTCCCGCACTCTCGAGATAATATCCAGATAAGGCAGCGCAGGCTTTACCATGATGATGTCCGCGCCTTCCTCCATGTCCAGCTCGGCTTCCTTCAAAGCTTCAAGCGTATTGCCCGGGTCCATTTGGTAGCTCTTTCGATCCCCGAACTGCGGGGCCGAATCAGCCGCCTCCCTGAAAGGCCCATAGAAAGACGAGGCGTATTTTACCGCGTAAGACAGGATTCCGGTATCCGGGAGGTTCTCCTCATCGAGCGCCTCTCTGATTGCGGCCACGCGGCCATCCATCATATCCGAAGGGGCAACGAAATCAGCGCCGGCCCTCGCGTGCGATACGGCCTGACGAGCAAGTAATTCGAGCGTGGCATCATTGTCCACATCCCCATTTTTGATCACTCCACAGTGCCCGTGGTCCGTGTATTCGCAAAGACACACATCCGTCATGATCACCATTTGCGGCAATCGATCTTTTATGGCGGACACGGCCTTTTGCACAACCCCGTCTTCAGCCCAGGATCTGCTTCCAATGGCGTCTTTCTTGTCCGGAAGGCCGAAAAGAATGACGGAAGGAACACCAAGGGACCATAACTGCTCAGCCTCTTTCACAACGATGTCAGGAGAGAAATGGTACTGCCCCGGCATGGAAGGGATGGGATCCATACTGCCTTTTCCATGTTTCACAAAAAGCGGTGCAATAAAATCTCTGACAGAAAGGGTGGTCTCCCTGACCATTTCCCTGATCGTGGCACTTTTCCTCAGTCTCCGGGGCCGTATCCTCATGTTCTTCCCTCCTTTCATGGACCGTAAACCTTCGCAATCCACGAACTCTACGAAAGGCCGATCTCGGCATCGGTGAGGTAGCAGGCGGGGTCAGGTGCCCAGAGATCGCCCGTTACCGCTTCCGACCGAACCCTGAAATTGCCTCCACAAATATCGAGAAAGCGGCATCTGGCACAACGGCCTTTCACGTGATTCTTCTTCTCCTTCAGCTTTGCCATCAACGGATTGGACAGATCCGTCCAGATCCGGCTAAACGGCCTTTCAAGCACGTTGCCGAAGCTGTAATGCCGCCAGAACTGATCTGCATGCACGGAGCCGTCCCAGCTGACGCATCCTATGCCTCGACCGGAGTTGTTTCCGCCGTTCATCCGAAGGAGTTGCAGCACCTCTTCGGATCGGGGATTGTTTTCCCTCACCATTCGGAGATAAAGATAGGGTCCGTCGGCATGGTTATCCACGGTCAAGACCTCTTTAGGGATACCTTTGCTGCTTAACTGTTTGGTCCTGTCCATGATAAGATCGACCACCTTACGGGTCCCATGGTGGTCGAGGTCTTGCTCGATCAGACCGGAACCCCTGCCCGCATACACCAGGTGGTAGAAGCAGACCCTGGGGACGTGGTATTGCTCCAGCATGTCAAAAATGGAGGGAATCTCATCCATGTTCATGCGGTTGATGGTGAAGCGAACCCCTACCTTGAGCCCCACTTCCTGGCAATTCAGGATTCCTTGAACGGCCTGCTGGAAGGACCCTCTTTTTCCCCTGAATCGATCATGCACCGTCTCCGTCCCGTCCAAGCTGACCCCCACATAGGAGAGGCCAATCGACTTCAACTCCCTGGCTTTCCCCGGCGTGATCAAGGTGCCGTTGGTGGAAACCACGGCCCTTATCCCCTTGTCCACGGCATAGCTGGCCAGTTCCACCAGATCCGGATGGAGAAGAGGCTCACCCCCGGAGAAGAGAATCACCGGCACACCGAATAGCGCAAGGTCGTCGATCATGGCAAGCCCTTGTTCTCTGTTCAGTTCCGCCTCATGTTTACATTCCACGGCCCGGGCATAGCAATGGACGCAGTGTAAATTGCAGGCCCTGGTCACGTTCCATACGACGACAGGTTTCTTGTCCGAGGCGAACTGAAGGAGGTGAGAAGGCAGGTCCCGGGACCGCCTGCCGTATCGGAGAGGATCCGATGCTTCTACGGCCCCGCAGTAGAGTTTAGAGATGCCGATCATTTCCCATTCCGATCATCTAATAGGCCGCCGCACCAAAAACCCTTCACCCATTCCCGGTTTGAAACGGAGAATGGGGCGAAACCCCGGCGCAGAAAGCGCAATCGGCGCGCTCATGTCGCCCTCTCCACCGCTTGCGCTTTCCCACCTATTCCACCTTTTCGCAGGCTGTTGGCTCTACCGTGTATTGATGGCGGTATACCTTCTTGATTAACCGATTGACGAATCCTTCCGGATCCTTGACTGCGTCTTCACTGATCGTAAAGCGCTCGATTCCCGATCGATCCTTGACAAGCTTCAGGCCGTATTCAAGGCTTTTTGCGAGCTGAAGCGCCAGAGAACCGGCACTTTCCCCGGTCTCCATTGCCTGGGTGATGATCTCATCCACCGCTCTATCGTCGTAAGAGATGCTTACGGCAAGCTTTTCATAAAGGGAAGCTTCCTGAAGCTTGATGTCGTTATACATCTCGTTGAAATCGTCGAAGGCGGTATTGATGTCGGAAACCATCCTCAGGTACAGTCTTGCAATGAGATCGATTCGTCCTTCGGAGAGCTCCAAGCCCGACTTCTGACGGAATTGATCCGCTCTTTGGGAGATATAACCCTTTATGTTTTCAATTTCTTTTTCCTTCGCCCGATCAAATCTCTCGTTACGGTGGGGGTTGTCTGGATCCTCCAACAGCAATTCCAGCTCCGCTTCCGGATGCTCGACCACTTCCGGAGTCACCAGGAATCGTTTGATTCCCGTAGAGGGAAGTTTCTTTTCAAATTGGATCAATACCTTTTCGATGGCGCTGACGAGCCCTCGGGCCCCGGTTTTTTCCGCAGCCGCCATCTCAGCGATCTTCTCCAGGGCTTCCTCTTCATATTGGATGTCAACCCCGTATGCACCGAAGTCGAGGCGCTTGCTCAGGGTAATGGGATTGTTGGGGTTCTTGAGAATCTCAACCAAGTCCTCCTTGCTCAGTTCATCGAAGACGACGATCACCGGCAACCGACCCACAAACTCTGATTCGAAGCCAAATTCCACAAGATCCTGAGCGCTTACCTGCTTCAGAATGTCCCAGGGGATCTCGGTGGGTCTGACGTCCGCCTCGAAACCGATTCCCTGACTCTGGAGTCTCTTCTTGATGATCTTTGCCAATTCGCCGAAAGCACCGCTCATAATGAAGAGAATGTTCTTGGTGTTCACCATTCTTCTTTCCTTCTTCCCGGTTCTTCGGTAATGTTCGATGGCCTGAATCTGAGAAATGGGATCATGGGGAACCTTCAAATCCACTTCCGTCTCCTCCATGGGTTTGAGCAGCGCTCTCTGAACGCCCGTCCTTGACACATCATGGCCGATTAAGTTATGCGTGGATGCAATCTTGTCGATCTCGTCGATATAGATGATCCCGTTTTCAGCAAGCTCAATGTCATCGTTCGCTTCATAGACGAGATCACGGACCAGATCTTCCACATCGCCGCCCACGTAACCGGTTTCGCTGAACTTCGTGGCATCTCCCTTCACGAAGGGAACCCCAAGTTTCTGTGCGATGAGCTTCACGATGTATGTCTTCCCTACCCCGGTCGGGCCAATCATCAGCACGTTGTTCTTGATCATACCGACTCCGGCCGTCTTATTCTTCCCCACTCCCGCTTTAGCGTGTTTGATCCGGTTGAAGTGGGTACAGACCTTGGTGGCCAAGACGGCCTTGGCCTGCGCCTGCTTGATCACAAAACTTTCCAGATGGGCCTCGAGTTCCTCCGGCATCATATTGAAATTGGGAACCCCCCCTTTGCCACTTCCCTCCTTCGTCTCATCGGTGGAAGCCTCCTCGGTCTTTGGAAAGACAAAGGGGGAAATAATCTTTACGCGATTCCCGTATTTCTTGGAGAGGTACTCCCCCAATTCTTTTTCGAGCTCTTTCTGGTTGGGAACTTTCCCGCCGCCATCATGTTCGTCGTAAATATCCATTTCGTTTTCCATCATTCTGATCCTGGATTACAATTTTTGGTAACGCCCGCTTCCGGGCGTAAGAGGAACTCCCCGTGCTTCCTCAAGGGACATCGACGCCGCGGCGAGTTAAAAATTTCAACCCAAATTGAACGCTGCAAAAACCCGCCTGCAAGGGCGTTACCCTTCGAGACTCATTCGGTATTCGAGCTTCGTCATCCAGAGGCTGTCTCCTTGCCCCTCGGTCTGCCCGACTTTTCAGGGAGTAAAGGTAGCGTCCTCGGATCACCCTTGATAGATAAATTAAGCACAAAAAGCAGAAACGGTCAAGCCGGTCCGCTGCAAGAATTCGGCCACACTGATAATATAGGGTCCGCCTTTCCTGATTTCAAGCAGATTGTTCCGAGGAAAGGGATGGATTGACTCCTTCCACCGATTCCATTATACTCTGCCGCGCAAAAAATTAGATCGTGACCGCCCAGGGATAAATGTGTCCATTTTTTCGGACTGCAGGGACTTGCATGGTTTCTAGACTGGAAATCAGGTTAAAAAAGGAACTCATGGATGCCGAAGGGCTCAGCATCCGGCGGAAAGCAAGGGAGTACTTCAACTTAGAAGTTGAAGATATCCGTGTGATCCGCGTGCTGACCATCGATGCCCATCTCAGAAATGATCAACTAAAACGGGCTCAACGGGAGATTTTCACCAATCCTGTGACGGAGGAGTCCTCCCTTTCCCCTCTGGCAGCGGATTTCGATTGGCTGATTTGGATCGGTCTGCGCCCGGGGGTGAGGGATACCGCAGGAAGTACGGCCATGGAAGCCGTGGAAGATCTCCTCGCCATTCGATTGAAACCCGGCGAGTGTATCTACACGTCGAAAATCTACGAAATCCGGGGAAACCTTCGTGAGGAACAGGTCCATAAAATCGCAACAGATTTACTTGCCAACGAAATCATCCAGCAATGGAGGATCTTCTCCAGGGAAGATTGGCATCCCCACGAGGGCATCGGATTCTTGGTTCCAAAGGTGATCCTGGATCACCAGCCCAAAGCCACAACCATCTCCATTGGAAGCGACCAGGAATTGAAGCGAATATCCAAAGAACGGAACCTTGCGCTGAATGACCGGGATATCCCTGTGATACGAGCCTATTTCTTGAGGGAGGATATTCTTCGTGAAAGGAAGGCGGTGGGCCTGGATCTTCCCACGGATGTGGAGCTGGAATATGTTTCCCAGGCCCGCAGCGATCATTGTAATCACAATACCTTTCGAGGTCTTTTTCGCTACCACGATCTTTCCACAGGATACCGGGAAACCGTGGACAACCCGTTCAAATCCTGTATCGAAGCTCCCACTCTTGAGATCCAGAAAAAAAAGGATTGGGTGATCTCTGTCTTGTGGGACAACGCAGGCGTGGGAAGGTTTGATGATAGCCATTACTACGTGATCACGGGCGAAACGCACAACAGCCCGTCGAACGTTGAAGCGTATGGCGGGGCGATTACAGGCATCGTCGGGATTTACAGGGATCCCATGGGCACCGGTAAGGGCTCAAAGTTGATCATGGGCACCTATGGCTACTGTGTAGGACATCGCGATTACGACGGAGAGCTCATGCCCCATCTTCATCCCAGGCGACTACTGGACGGGATCATCGAGGGGGTAAGGGACGGAGGAAATAAAAGCGGGATTCCAACGGCTTCCGGCCTGCTCCTTTTCGACGACACATACATGGGGAAATGCCTCGTTTTTGTGACCGCCATGGGAATCATGCCCGCTCGAATCGGTTCCCAATCGTCTCATGAGAAGACCACACAGCCGGGAGACCTCATCATCATGTCAGGCGGGAGAGTGGGCAAGGACGGCATCCATGGTGTCACCGCGGCTTCCGAAGGGTATAGCGAGCATACCCCGGCAGGCCATGTGCAGATAGGGGACCCGTACACTCAGAAGAAGATGCACGATTTTTTGTTGGAGGCCAGGGATGAAGGGCTCATATCCTTCATCACGGACAACGGAGGAGGAGGATTGTCTTCTTCCATCGGCGAGTCTTCACGGTATAGCAACGGCTGCCGCGTGGACCTGGACAAGGTCCCTCTGAAGTACGAAGGGCTCGACCAATGGGAAATCTGGGTTTCCGAATCCCAGGAACGAATGACGATCGCCGTTAAGCCGAAACATCTTCATCGGTTTATGGAATTGTCGGCCAAACACGCTGTGGAGAGCACCTGTATCGGGGAATACAATGACTCCGGGTTTCTGCGCCTGGATTACAGAGGGAAAACATGCGCCTATGTTCGGATGGATTTCCTGAAATCGGATTTTCCCCAGTGGGAGTTCGATGCGGAGTGGATTCCTCCTGAAATGAGGGGACTCACGGAGCCTGTTGTCACGGAGCCCAAGAACCATGGAGCCCTGCTCAAAACCATGCTGTCCCGGCCCAATCTCTGTGCCCGGGACTGGATTCAGAGGCAATACGATCATGAAGTTCAAGGGGGCAGCACGATCAAGCCCCTGGTAGGCAAGAGACGGGACGTACCGAGCGACGCCGTCGTAATGAGGCCCATCCTTGACTCCGCCAGAGGCATCGCCGTTTCCCAGGCTCTTGAGCCTCACTACTCCAGAATCGACCCCTATCACATGGTCGCAGCGACCGTCGACGAAGCGGTCCGGAGGATCCTTTCCGTGGGTGGGGACCCCATGCACATCGGTGGGGTTGATAACTTCTGCTGGCCCAATATTCAATACGACCCCACGAACAATCCGGATGGCAAATACAAGGCCGCCCAACTCGTGAGAGCCAACTGGGCCTTGAGGGACTGTTGCCTGGCATACGGCATACCGCTACTTTCCGGAAAGGACAGCATGTACATCGATGGCCACCTGGAGGGGCCTTTCGGGGAAAGGAGGAAAGTCTCCGGGTTGCCTACCCTGCTTTTCACGGCGTCGAGCGTCCTTCCCAATGTGGACAAATGTATCACCATGGATGCCAAATTCGCCGGGGATCTTGTCTATGTCCTGGGGGAGACAAAAAACGAACTGGGTGCCGGTGAGTATTACCAGATGATGGGCGCCACAGGCCTCCATGTTCCTCAAGTGAACGTGAAGGAGCTGTGGAGTTCCTATTTGGCTTTGAAGACCGCCATTGAGGAAGGGCTTGTTTCCTCCTGCCATGCGGTATCCAGAGGCGGGCTGGCTCCGCATCTCGCCATGGTCGCCATGGCAGGGGAGCTGGGGATGGAAATCGAGCTTTCCCTGGTTCCCGGGGCGGCCCGGCTCACTTCAACCCAGGTGCTCTACTCAGAGTCTTGCGGCCGGTTCGTCCTCACGGTGGCCCCCCACAGACGGGAGAGGTTTGAGAGAATATTCTCCGGCATGAGAATCGCCAGAGTGGGGGTGACCTCCGAGTCTCCCCTTTTCCTGATCAGGGGAGTCGATGGAAAACCCATGCTGGAGGAAGAGGTCATGGATCTCAAGGCATGCTGGAAAGTCCCTTTCGGAGACCTGATATGAGAGAGGTGAAGGCGCTGGTTTTTACGGGCTACGGGCTCAACTGTGACTATGAGACGGATTTTTCCTTGAAAGCGGCGGGGGCCCAATCCCACCGGGTTCATATCAACGAAGTGATCGACCGCGTAAGACACGATTCTGAAGCCGCTTTGGCCGACTACCACATCCTGGTTTTGGGAGGGGGTTTCAGCTGGGCCGATGACCACGGGGCCGGAGTGCTCATGGCCTCAAAGCTAAGGAATCACATGGGAAGGGAGATAGAACGGTTCATCAGGGAGGGCAAGCTCATCCTGGGGATCTGCAATGGATTTCAGGTCCTGGTGAACCTGGGGCTGTTGCCTGCTTTTGATCACCGCTACCACGAGAGACGGGCCGCTTTAACTTTCAACGACTCCGGAAATTTCATCGACCAATGGGTGCATCTCAAAGTCAATCCCCGGTCCCCGTGCATCTTCACCAGAGGGTTCTCCACGCTGGAACTCCCGGTCAGGCACGGGGAAGGGAAGTTCTATGCCCGGAGTGAGGATATCCAGAGACTCTTCCAAAACAACCAGGTGGTTTTGCAATATGCCGATGAAAGTGGAAATGAGGCCAACGGTCGCCGGCCCCAAAACCCCAACGGTTCCCTGAGGGATATTGCAGGGATTTGCGACCCCAGCGGCAGAATTTTCGGCCTGATGCCCCATCCGGAGGCGTTCAACCACTTCAGCAATCATCCTCACTGGACGCGTAAAAGAGAAGCCTCTGTCCGAAGGGGGGAACGGGAGATCCCCCACGAGGGCGAAGGAATCAGAATCTTCAGAAATGCCGTGGAGTATGTGAGGACATTGGGGTCGGAGTAGTCCTTTTTCGGATTCTCCCCCCGTTCCGGGTCCATCTATTGGTCATGTACCGGGGAATGGCTCCGTACATCAAACGGCTTTTCGCTTTTCGGGCCTTTGCTGCCAAAACAAGACTCGCTACCCAGGCAAAAATCCCCGGATTCGATTGCCGTCAGGATTTGCAGAGGGCGGTATGCTCCCCATAGATGGCGGACGCAGGTTTCCCTCTTGACAGAAGATCTTTATGAGAGTATAAAGTTTAGTTTTGTGGTCAAAGCGCTTTTTTTCCTTTTTTTCAACCGGGAAAAGCTCACAAAGCAGAGGTTGGTGAATATGTGTTGCCCTCTGTGAAGTCGCGGTTCACGTGTTTCATGAGGGCTGAAGGGAAGAGAAAAAATGGCATCCAAGTCAAAGAAAACGAAGAGAATCCGCGCCCGCAAGAAGAAGCCCAATAAGATCAATATGAAACAGGACCTGGCGCGGGTCCGGAGAAATGCCCAAATCCTGAGGGAATCAGCTTCCCAGGAGCACTCGTAGCCAATTGCTCAAAAAGATTGGAACAGCGATCCCTCACTCCAGAAAACTCGAAGCTTTCAACCTGCGACCGATCCGATACTCTATGTGAAGATCCAGAATGGGCCTGATCTCGCAGATCGATTCCTCGCTTAGAGGCAAGCCTGCCAGGCACTGTAGCGTCCCGTCAATCCCCTTTATTTCCCTCACGGCACCGGGTCCCAGCCCGGGCGAAAGCACGGATTCCTTTTCACACCCTTGACAGGCGATACCGCCCTTGCTCCTCTTGAACACGGCCCTTCCCTTCTCCCTATAAGGCCGGCCGCATTCGCAGCACTTCTCCAGATTGAGGCCATAGCCTCCCAGGGCCATGGCCTTGATCTCGAAAGCGACCCGAAGGATGTCCGTGCGCTTCCCCCCGTTCAGGGCCAGAAATGCATTCTTGAGCAGTTCGTACATCTCAGAATCCGCCACGCCCTCCGGAAAGAGGATCTCCGTGAGTTCGACCATGTAACTGGCCAGGGACAGGGATGAAAAATCAGAACGAAGCTCCGGAAATGGATTGAGAAGTCTGCAGGAATGAAGGAAATGAAGGCTCCCCCTTTTCTTCAGCTCATACTCCACGTTTGCCAGGCAGAAAAGGTCGAGACAGTTGGGAAAACGTCTCCGGCTTCTCCGCGCACCTTTTGCCACCCCCTTCAGGATCCCTCGATCCGCTGTAAAGAAAGTCACCACGAGATCCGACTCGCCGAATTCCCTGAACCGCATGATGATGGCAGGGGAAATGTGGGTGTTCATCGCCGATTCAACGTCTCACTTGGGGGCGCTGTGCACATCTGGAAATGAGTTTTTCCTTGAACGCTCCTCGGGTCCCTCAGACTGGTCGGAACGGGGCAACGAAATTAGACGACTACCTGCTAAAGCAGGGAGATTTCTGTTACGACTGAAAGTCATCTATTTTGAACCGCAGAACCGCAGAACAAGGAACCGCAGAATATCGAAGGAAACAACTCTGTCCCATAGCTTTAGACAACTTCTGCTGTTCGAAATTCCTTGTTCGATGTTCGATATTCAAAATGCAAAAAGCGCTATATCCCGCTCCGAGCGGGACTTAAAGGCGAAGGTTTCAAACCCGGCGAATGGAAAAATGAAGGCCCTTGAATCCCGATGACTCGCGAGTCGAGTGGGCTGCAGATGCAGGGAAACGGGCATTTCGCTCTATTCATGTACGCGCAATGCCCGTTGAGGAAACAGACCCGGTGCAATCGACCAGCCTTCACCTAAACCATGCCGGAGAAATCATCCCTTCCTCGTATCAGAACGCCGAGAAGAAAACCGGGACACCGTAAACCTCTCCGGCTCGCCTGTCTCTTATGGGTATTTGATGTTCACAGGAACGACCCTAACCACGCCGTCTGCCATGAAGGTGAAAGCTCCCTCTTTGAGCTCTATGGGGAAGGACATTTCCGGGAGCTCTGTCCACCATTTTTGGATTTTCTCCCAGGGCTTGTCTCCTCGCTCCATGGCGAGCTGTTTGCCCGCCAACAAGAACTTTGCGTAGGTAGAGAAAGGAGTGAGGGTGACGCTCAGGACCTTGGTATTGGTCTTTCCCGCAGGAATCCACATTGGATGGCTGTCATTTACCACCCGCAGTTCGTAGCCTTCAAAATAGATGAAAAATTGAGCCGAATCCAGCTTGATCGGGTAGTCATTGGGATTGGTCACTTCGAAGACGAAATCCAGGGTCACAGGTGAGGACCCTCCGCCCGCAGGGGCCTTGCCCATGCTGACTTGCGCTTTCCCATAGTACCAGAATCCCTCATAGTACGACAATTGAATGGAATTCAAGTGAAGTTGCGGGCTCTTGAAATTGGCTTCGGTCGGCTTGGTCTGCATCGTGGCGCAGGATGTGAATAGAAAACCTGCCGTAAAAAACAGGACGGTCATCAAAATCACCCTTTTCTTCATCGTAGAACCTCCCCTTTTTCGCAAACAAGGTTACGTTGCCTTGGCTGTGCGGGTACACCTTTTTCCAGAACCCTTGCGGAGAGGAGCCCCATGCACGCCTCGGTTACGAATCATTTAGATCAGGTCAGCCACCTTTTTCTTCGCTTATAATGCTTTACTTCTCGAAAGCTTTTTCTTTTCCCCTTTTCGCCCAAACCAAGGTAGAAATCCTTAATATCCTCGTTGTCCTTCAATTTCTCAGAGGGACCATCCATCACAATTCTTCCTGTCTCCATCACGTACGCGTAGGGCGCCACGTTCAGGGCCAGCTTGGCGTTCTGTTCCACCAGGAGGATGGAGATTCTCTCCTCCTGATTCAATCTCGTGACGATATTAAAGATTTCATGGATGAGCATCGGGGCTAAACCCATGGAAGGCTCGTCGAGCAACATCAATTTGGGTTCGGTCATCAGGGCTCTTCCCACAACGGTCATTTGCTGCTCGCCGCCGCTTACGAAGCCCGCCACTTCATTGCGTTTTTCACGCAGCCTGGGGAAGTAGCGATAAACCAGTTCCAGGCCTTCCCTCACGGATCCGGTCTTCCGCAGGTGGGCGCCCACCTTCAAGTTCTCCTCCACCGTCAGATGTTCGAACACCCTGCGGCCTTCGATGATCTGCACAATCCCCATTTTGGCGATTTTCGCCGCCGCTTCGCGGTGGATGGGTTGCCCTTGGTACTCGATGGCTCCATCAGTCACCGCGCCGTCTTCCGTCTTCAGCAACCCGGAGACAGCCTTCAGAGTTGTGCTTTTCCCGGCACCGTTTGCCCCAAGCAAAGCCACGATGCCCCCTCTGGGCACCTCAATGGAAACCCCTTTCAGCACCAAAATGACCTCATGATACTTGACTTCGATGTTGTTGATCTTCAGGATTGCCTCTGATGTTTCCAAAACCCTACCTCCAAGGGTCATGGATGGGTTCAGCCCATCGTTGCATTGCGGCTGAGCTTAGACCGGACGAGAGACCGCTTCCATAGGGCCGCGCACTTCTCCTACCATCCCAACCACTCTTTCTCCCATTTTTCCGGCCAACGCTGCTTCAAATCAACCCGTTCCACTTCCTGGAATTTCGCGTTTTTCCACTCCTGTACGAGACAGCCTGTGGTTGGCCTGTGATCGGTCGCGGTATATGTGATCGGGGATGCACCCAGTCCGATGTCATAATTTCTCAAGCTTTCAAATCCCTTTCTCATGATCCCCGGCCCTGTAAGATCATTCGCCTCGGAAGCCCGCTTTAGCGCCTCCCAGATCAGCAGGGCATTCCCCCAGGCCTGCACGGTCCGAATCAGCCGTTTATTTTGCGGCACGCCGGGATTGTACTTCTTCGCCGCAGCGACCACGATGTCCATGTTCTTATACTCTTGACCGTAAAACGCACAGGGGGTGGCTCCCATCACCCCTTCGGCCGCCTCACCGGCCAGCCGGGGCAAATTCTCGTCGTATCCCCAGTTGTTGATGATCCAGTCCGCTCCAAGGCCGAGCGCATAGGCGTCCCGGATGGTTGCCGAGACGGACATGGTCGTGTTCCCGTGCCAGACCACGTCCGGCTTGAATTCCTTCAACGCCATGATTTGACTTTTCGTATCCAGGGCGAAGAGGGATACGTCCTGGTCAGGTCCGATTTCGAAACCCAGGAGCTCCGCATGGTCTTTAACGGCCTTGATGGGTGCGCTGCAGTAAGGTGAAGCGAACATGTAGGCGCAGGCAAATCTTGGTTTTCTTTTCCCATAGTCCGATCTTGTAGGCCATTTCTTGTCAAACCACGCGGTCAGACACGCCCTGGCGTTGGTGGAGTAATCGGAAGAAAAAAAGAGGTTATAGGGTGTCTTCTTGGGATCGGTCAGGTGCGCTGAATAAGAAGCCGAAACATAGGGGATTTCGTCCTTGTTGATAGTGGGGGAGAGGGCCTCCGTATCCCCGGTTCCCCATCCCATGATCGCCACGGACTGCAGCCTCTTGAGAAGCTTGTACTTGGTGATCGCCTCAGGAATACGGTATCCGTAGTCGAACCACGTGTACTTGATCCTGGTTCCATTGACGCCTCCCTGCTCGTTGATCCACTTGAAGGCTTCGTCCATCCCGAGGGCGTAATCTTTTCCCACATCCGAGGTAGCCCCGGTGGTGTCCATAATCCCACCGATCTTGATCTCCTTCGCCGCTTCAGCCATGGAAAATCCCATCAGAAAAACCACGGCCAGAAACGGCAGCAAGATCCTGAAAACAATGCCTTTTTTCATAGCTTTCCCCCTTTTCTCTAATCATAAACAGATATTCAGCTCTGGCTTCAACCGCTACGAAACAATCGTGGAACGCGCCTCACCTCCTTTCTGGTCTAGTAGGAAAAAGGCCACAGGTTGAAGTAGTTCTTCACCTGCCACCATCGATACGCGAGCCCGTTGGGTTCATAGATCAAGAAAGCACAGATAGCCAAACCAAAGGCCATGTCCTTGATGTAGGCAAAGTCAATCAACAGCTTCGGGTAGTATTCCGAAAGAGGAATCACCGACATCTGCAAGAGTTCCATGATCACCACCATAAAGATGGCGCCGAAGATCGTCCCATGAATGGAACCCACCCCGCCGATGAGAATCACGCCCACCAGCCATAGGGACCAGAACCACGGGAAGTGTTCGGGACTGAGAGCGGCAGTGTTGCTCACCCAGAAGGCCCCGGTCAAGCCTGCAATGAATCCGGCCACGAAAAATGCGAGAAGCTTATACCAAACGATGTTGATGCCCAGAGTCTCCGCGGCGATGTCATTGTCCCTGATGGCCACCCATGCGCGGCCCGGCCTGGAGCGGAGGAGATTGGCAAGACCGATGACCATGAGGGTGAGAAGGACGGCCATGAGGTAGTATATCTTCACCTCCGTGTCAATGATCCAGGGTCCGATCTTGATGGTGCCCGGTGGCAGGGAAAAGGCCTGACCTCTCCCACCGATCTGGCTGACGTATTGTGTCAGGATGAAATCCACGGTAATGAACTGGGCGGCCATGGTGGTGAGGATCAAATAAAAGCCTTTCACCTTTGCGGACGGAAGCCCGAACAGCACGCTCCATAGACCGGCCGCGACCCCCCCCGCGATGAGGCTGATAGGATAGGCCATGCCCCAGTCCGAAATGAATTGAGGCCACGGAAACTGGAGAACCAGCATGGTGCTGGTATAAGCCCCCACGGCGATAAACGCGGCATGTCCAAGGGTAATCAATCCCGTGTAGCCAATGAGCAGCTGAACGCCCAGGGCACCCATGGCCGTATATCCCACCATGGTCCCCACACCGACCCAGTATTCAGGGGCCAACAGGGGGATACCGATAAAGACAAGAGCGAGCAAAAGAAGCATCTTCCCCTTGATGAAAGTGCTCTGCCACCATCCCTGGTCCTTTTCATAACTCTGGTGATAATCACCACAGGGCAACCACACGACGGACATGAGATGAACTCCTTAACAATTTTCCCCTACCTGCCGGAACAAGGTGACTTCGGTGACCGTGGAAAGGACTTCGTTTTAAGCCACAAAACCTCTGAAATACCCGCAGGCTATCGAAGGGAACAGCATGGTCTTCTTGCCTCAAAACCCCCAGCTCTCCGAAATTCCTTGTTCGACGTTCCCTATGACGACAGCCTGAATCCTTTTCCCTTGAATTCCCAGGCCTTCAAACCGTTATACCCTTTCGATTCTCTCCCACCCCCACAAGCCGTAAGGCTTGAACAGGAGAAAAACGGCCATGAAGGCATAGGGCACAATCTCTTTTACCCCACCCGGGAAGTATTGGTCCAGGTAACTCCCTGCGAAGTTCTGCAGGACGCCGATCAAGATTCCCCCAACGATGGCCCCGGGCACAGAGTTCAAACCCCCGAGGACAACGGCAGGCAACACCAGTAGACCGAGAGAGCCCACGGAGATATTGATTCCGTTGATGTTGCCGAGCAGGGCTCCCCCCACTCCCGCGCTCATGAACGCAATGGCCCAGGCAGCCGCATAGACAAAACGCGCGCTCACACCCAGGGAGAGTGCAGCAGTCTCGTCATCGGCCGTAGCCTGCATGGAAAGACCCCAGCGGGTGTATTTGAAGAAAGACACGAAGACAACGAGGAGCACGATGGCCAGGATGAAAGACCAAAGGTACACGGGAGATATCTTGAGCACCCCGACGTTGATTGGTTTGATGGAAAAAACAGCCGGGTGAAAGACCCTCGTATCCGTGCCCCAGAGGAATTCCACCAGTCCCTTGAAAAAGAAGGAAAGCCCCACCGTCACCATGATGACGGCCAAAATGGGCTCGCCGATCAGTTTGTCCAGGAATATCCGTTCCGTCAAGAAGCCCAGTGCGATGCCCACCAGCAGCGTCAAAACCACCGAAAGGATAAAAGGCGCCCCCATCTGGTAAAAAGTCAGGGTCACATACGCTCCGATGATCGTCAGCTCTCCCATGGCCAGGTTGAGAACGCCGGAGCATTTATAGATCAAGACCCATCCGAGGGCCACCAGGGCATAAATTCCACCCACCATGATCCCTGTGGTCAAAGACATGAAAAACAGTTCCATCCACACCCCCCTAGATATTCACCTTTTGGATGCGCAAATCGGTCTTTATGCGCTGCGCCCTCCCATCCTCATAGGTGATGGTGGTATCCATGTGGACCACGTCCGTATCCCTGTACAAGGCATCGACGATGTCTCTGTATCGATTCTCCACGAAACTCCTTCGCAGCTTGGAGGTTCTTGTCAGCTCCTCGTCATCCGCATCGAATACCTTGTAAAGGTTCACAAACTTCCGAATTCTTGCCGGTCCTGGAAGATCCTTGTTCGCTTCCTGAATCTGCTTCTGAACAAGATCGACCACCTCGGATTTCTGTGACAGCTCAGGGTAGCTGGTGTAAGTGATCTTTCTTTCGTCCGCCCATTTTCCCACCACGGCGTAATCGATACACATGACCGCGGTCACATATTCCCGCAGGTCCCCGATCACCCACGCCTCCTGGATGAAAGGGCTGAATTTGAGTCTTGTCTCCAGGTACTGGGGAGAGAATAGCCTTCCGTCGCTCAGGGTCATCACGTCCTTTGACCGGTCAAAGACCACCAGGTGTCCGTCTTCATCGATAAAACCCTTGTCCCCGGAGTAAAGCCATCCATCCACCAGAGTTTTCTTCGTGGCCTCCTCATTCTTGTAATATCCCTGGAACACGGAAGGACTCCTGGACAGAATTTCCCCCTCCTCGTTGATGCGCACTTCCGTTTCCGGGATAGGTGTTCCCACCGTGTCGAATTTAATCCCCCCGTCCCTGTGAACGATGGAGATGCCGGCAATTTCCGTCTGGCCGTAGATCTGCTTGAGGTTCACGCCAAGGGCATGGAAAAAACGGAAGTGGTCAGGACCCATGGCTGCGCCCCCCGTATAGGCATGCCGGAGACGCGACATTCCCAGGTGATCTTTGAGCTTTTTCTGCATGACGGTGTGGCCGATCCAATTCAAAATCCTGAGCTGCCAGGGGACCGGTTTCTTCTCAAATTTGAGGTTTGCCACCTTATACCCCACCCAGGTGGCGAATTCGTAGACCTTCCTCTTGATCCAGGTGGAGTCGATATACTTGACCTGGACCCTGCGGGTCATGCCTTCGTAGAGTCGAGGAGGCGCAAACATCACGTGGGGACCGATCTCTCTGATGTTCTCCTGGGCCGTATCCGGTTCCTCCGGAAAGTTCAGGGTATATCCCACCTGCAAGCCGCAGGATATGGACATCATCTGCTCGCCGATCCAGGCGAAGGGGAGATAGGAAACGAAGTCATCGGTATCGTAGCATGGGTCCACATCCATGAGATTCTTGCCCATGGTGAGCATATTCCAGTGGGTGAGGAGCGCTCCTTTGGGAAGGGCGGTGGTGCCCGAAGTATAAAAGAGGAGACACAGGTCATCCCCGTCTCCCTCTTGGATCAGCTTCTCGAAAAGGTGGGGCTCTTTCCTGTCCAACTCCCTTCCCAGTTCCTGCACCTTCTTTATGCTGATGAGACATTCCTGACCATAGCTTCGCATGCCTTTGGGATCATCCCAGAGAATCCATTGCAGTTTAGGGCAGGCCTCCTTGATGGAAAGGGCTTTATCCACTTCTTCCTGGGTTTCTCCCACGAAGAATTTGGCATCGGAATGGTCAATAATGTACTTGACCTCCTCCATCATGCAGTCCTGGAACAACCAGACGCCGATGCCTCCCGCACAGAGGGCGGCCATCTCCGCCCAAAGGCCCTCGGGGCGGTTGTCCCCGATCATGGCCACCTTATCTCCTCTTTTCAGTCCCAGGCTTACCATCCCCAGGCAAAGCGTTTTCACATTTTCATAGTAGTCCTGCCAGGTAAAGGGGATCCAGATGCCGAACTCCTTTTCCCTCATGGCGATCTTGTCCTTGCCGTACTTCTTGCACTGACTGAGAAAAAGCTTGGGAATCGTGAGGGCTCTTGTGATTTCTATCCCGGATCCAGCCATAACCCCTTCCTACCTCCTTGTGGCATACAAATCCTCTTCACCCAGATAGGCTTTTATCACCTCTGGATTTTTCTGGACCTCCTCCGGCGGCCCATCGACAATTTGATTCCCGAAATTCAGCACAAAGACGCGATGGGAGATATCCATGACCACCCCCATATCATGCTCCACCAGGATACAGGTGATTTTCCAGCGCTCCTCCTCGTTCAGGTCCAGAATGAAACGGGCCATGTCCTCCACTTCTTCGAGATTCAGGCCGGCCAGAGGCTCGTCAAGGAGAAGGAGTTCCGGATTCAAGGCGAGGGCTCTTCCCAGTTCCACCCGCTTTTGCAATCCATAGGGAAGCATGTGCACCACCTTATCCCGGATGCTTTCGATCTCCAGCAGATCGATGATTTCCTCTTCAATGAACTTCCGTGCCTCCAACTCTTCCCGCTTGGTTTTTCCCGCATAAATGGAACCGCTCCAGATGCCGGACTTCAGATGCACGTGCCTGCCAAGGCGAATATTGTCAAGAACCGTCATTCCACCAAAGAGTTCGATCTTCTGGAAGGTTCTTGATATGCCAAGCTTTGCCCGATGGTGGGGTTTCAGGTCATTGATTTTTCGACCTTTGTAGTAAATGCTCCCCTTCTGCGGCCTGTAGAGTCCGTTGATGCAGTTCATCATGACGGTCTTTCCAGCGCCGTTCGGACCGATAATGGAATGGATCTCGCCTTTCTTGATCTCCAGGGTGACGCCGGCCAAGGCAGCCACTTTTCCAAAATTCATATGGACATCTTCCAGCTTTAAGATGGTCTCGCTCTTCCTAATGTCATCAACCACCTTACAGGCCTCCAACGAACATGGTTCTTGTGAAAGTTCTCTTGAGAAACGACGGTTAAAAGAAGGATGGCTGAAATTGGATTTCCTGAAAGCTAAAAATTTGCTTTTAGACTTACTCGCTCCCCGCCTCCTTGTCAACCACATTTATGGGAAATGTTTCACAACACAAGAGAAATCCTTTCCCACATGCCCGTTCACGGCATTTGCCTATAGCGGTGGGGCCTGGATGGGGCCCTTCACGGCCAGAAAACGACTTCTTCGTCCTTGCTGCTTCCCGGGGCTCAAAACCGACTCAATCTTACCTGAGGAACAAGATGTTTTTGACACTGATTCAGGAAATATTCGTCGGTCATGCCGGCTATGAAATCACGGACAATGCCGGCCTTGGGCGTTTTCTCCCTGTAATGTTCCGACATTCCGTCCAAAAACTCAGTGAAGATATCCGACGACTCATTTCCTTTCTCAAGGTCCTCCACATACACCTGAAACAACAGCTCAAACATCAGCCGGATCTTAATTGTCTGCTCCTTCACCCTTGGACTCTCATAGATATATTCCTGGTTAAATCCTTTGAGCCGCTTGAGGGCCTCTCCCACTTCCTCACTGAAACTCACAGAGGGTTTTTCCAGACTGTGAGCGAGCACATCCTCAACGAGCGTATAAACGATGGTTCCATTGGTGTCGCCCAAGACCCGGGTGCATGCTTCAGGGATATCCCTACGTTGGATGAGGCGGAGGCGGATAGCGTCCTCAATGTCGCGGCCAACATAGCTAATCGTGTCCGCCATTCGAACCACACAACCTTCCAGGGTCATGGGTCGGATCTCGAGGGATGGATCTCCCGCCTTTCCTTTCATTTCTTCATCCAGAACCTCGAAACTTTTTCCACTAATGGGCTCCAAGGCCTGACTGTGCACCTCTCCATCGTGGCAGAGAATCCCGTCCAGCACCTGCAAGCTCAAGTTCCAACCTCTTCCCTTCCTTTCTATCTTCTCCAGGAACCTGACGCTCTGAATGTTGTGAAGAAACGGACCGATCCCATGGGCTTCACACAGGGAGGAGAGAAAGACTTCGCCATCGTGACCAAAAGGCGTGTGGCCGATATCATGCCCGATGGCGATGGCCTCGATCAGGTCCTCGTTTAGCCGAAGAAGCCGCCCCACGGTCCTCGCAATCTTCGAGACCAGCTGTACGTGTAAGACCCGATGTGTGATATGATCATTCTTGATGAGGTAGAAAACCTGTGTTTTGTCAATATAGCGCGAGTAGGCCAAAGAGTGCAGAATCCGATCGGTATCAACGGAAAAATTTTGCCGGTGCCCCCGGTCAATTTCCCCTTCGGCTTTCCGTCTTATCGCATGCCGACTCAGACAGGCCCATGGGGACAGGCGCCTAACTTCCCCGTCGTCCAACCGCTTTCTTATATCCAGCAACAGCTCCTTCTTTTTCACCCACTCGAATCCTCCCTTTTTCCCTCCTCTTTGAAGTAAACCCCCTTGAGCTGAGTCCAGACTCTTTTTCCCCTTCGCGCCAAGATCTCGTTTGCCCGGGAAGCAATCTCACGGGACTGCGCCTCTAGCTGATCATCCCCGGGGAGGGCTCTGCCTTCTTTCTTGTACCTCCAGCGCAACAAAGACTGCGCAACTTTCGTCTCAGCTCGCCGGGCAAGCTTCGTCACGCTTCGCTTCATCTCTTGGTCCATCGATCACTTCCTTGATTTGGTATTGGGGGCCACCGCGAACTTTTTCCTTGAAAAAGGCCGATAGAAATGTTAGTTAAACTTGTTTAACTCTTTTAGCCCTCGAAAGCAAATCCTGTTGACTCTTGGGGCGCGGCTACCTGTTCGGATCCAAAGGTAGCCGTACCTTTTGGCCCTTCACTATATCAGGGCTGACCAGGAAGCTCAAGGGGCTGTCGAAAAAACACAGGTTCAGGGTTTAGCCCGGTGCCCCGCATCAAAACGGGAAGGGTGCGAGACATCTCTGAACCAAGGAAAAACCGTGGCAAAGAGGTCTGAAGGGACCTCGGCAGAAGGAGGATTGGATGGCAACGATCAGCATGAAGGAACTATTGGAAGCGGGCGTACATTTCGGACACCAAACGCGCCGGTGGAATCCTAAAATGAAACCGTACTTGTTCGGGGCGCGCAATGGGATTCACATCATCGACCTTCAAAAGACGGTCAGACTTTTCAAAACGGCCTATGATTTCATTGTTCGGACGGTTTCGGATGGATATTCCATTTTGTTTCTTGGAACAAAAAAACAGGCCCATGATTCTATCGTGGAAGAGAGCGAGCGATGCGGAATGTTTTACGTGGTGAACCGATGGCTGGGCGGGACATTGACCAACTTTCAAACCATTCGAAAAAGCGTCAGCCGCCTCAAAGAACTCGAGACCATGAAAAAAGACGGCTCCATAAGTCGATACACCAAGAAGGAAATTCTAAAGATGGAGAAAGAGTTGGTCAAGCTGGAGAAAAATCTCGGTGGGATCAAAAACATGGATGAATTACCCGGAGCGATTTTCGTGGTGGATCCCAAAAGGGAAAGAATCGCGGTGAGAGAGGCGAGGAAACTTGGAATTCCTGTCGTTGCCATCGCAGACTCCAATTGCGACCCCGATGAGATCGATTTCATTATTCCCGGCAATGACGACGCAATACGTGCCATAAGGCTTATATGCTCAAAAATGGCTGATGCGTGCATCGAAGGACACCACTTGGCCGAGGAAAAACTGAGAGCCGAGGCGGAGCTGCGAAAAGACCAAGAAACCCGCTCGGAGGAGGGCGAGGAAAAAGGCCCGGAAGTGATCGTTCGCACCAGGACGGAGGAAGGGGCCCTTACGGGAAAAATAGATTCCGAGGATCTGGAATCGGAATGGGAGGAACGGGACACTACTCCCTAAAGAGCCGATTGGAGGGGTGGAAATTGGAAATATCTACGGCGTTGATCAAAGAGTTGAGAGAAAAGACCGGGGTGGGAATTCTGGATTGCAAGGCGGCCCTTCGGGAATCCAACGGGGATATGGACAAGGCCATCGAATTTCTCAGGAAGAAGGGACTTGCCACCGCAAAGAAAAGGGGAGGACGCGCCACCTCCCAAGGGCAAGTGCAGTCTTACATTCACGCAGGCGGGAAAATCGGGGTCCTGGTGGAAGTCAACTGTGAAACGGATTTCACTGCGAGGACCGAGGATTTCTCCATGCTCGTCAAGGACCTGGCAATGCAGATCGCAGCCACAAATCCGATGGCTATCGACCGTGAACAGCTTGGACAGGACATCCTGGACAAGGAGAAGGAGATCTATGCCATGCAGGCGAGAGAGTCGGGAAAGCCTGACAAGGTGATAGGAAAGATCGTCGAGGGCAAGCTCGAAAAGTTCTTCTCAGAGGCCTGTCTTGTGGAGCAGCCCTTTATTAAAAATCCCGATATCACCGTCCGTGATCTGTTGAATGAAGTCGTTGCCAAAACGGGGGAAAACATAGTGGTCAGAAGATTCGCCCGCTTTCAACTGGGAGAGACCGATGAATGAGATCCGCCCCTGTTATAAGCGGATCTTGTTAAAATTGAGCGGAGAGGCCCTGATGGGGGATCAGAACTTCGGGATCGATCCGGCCGTTTTGAAGACGGTGGCCACCGAAATCTCCAAGGTTCACAATCTTGGCGTTGAGATGGGGATTGTGGTGGGGGGAGGCAACATATTCAGGGGTCTCCACGCTGCCAGTTACGGTTTTGGTCGAGTGACTGCGGATCACATGGGGATGCTGGCGACCATCATCAACGCCCTCGCGTTGGCTGAAGCGTTGCAGCGCCTTGATTGCCAGACGAGAATCATGACCGCCGTTGACATGAGCAAAATCGCGGAGCCTTATGTGCGGGAACGGGCCATGAGCCACCTCAGAAAAAACCGGCTCGTTCTATTCGGGGCAGGAACCGGCAATCCGTTTTTTACCACCGATACCGCGGCAGCTCTCAGAGCGATAGAGATCAACGCACAGATCCTATTGAAAGGCACGAAAGTGGACGGCGTGTATGATGCGGATCCCGAGAAATATCCCTCCGCGGTGCCATTTGCCGAACTGACATACAGTGAAGTGCTGAGAAGGAATTTGAAGGTGATGGACCTCACCGCGATCTCTTTGGCCATGGACCAAAATCTGCCGATTGTTGTCTTCAACATCAAGAACGAAGGCAACATTGTCAATGCGGTCTCCGGAACCAGAGTAGGGACTTTGATAAGGGGAGTGGATTGATGAAGGACGAAATTCTTTCCGAACTGCGCCAGAATATGACCAACACTGCAGAGGCCCTGAAAAGAGATTTGAAGAGGATAAGGACCGGACGTGCCTCCACAGCTCTTCTGGAAGGCATTAAGGTTCATTGCTACGATACCCAAATGCCCCTGGAGCAGGTTGCCTCCATCTCCGCTCCGGAGAGTCGACTGTTAGCCATTCAGCCGTGGGATCAAACGATTATCGGAGAGATCGAGAAGAGCATCTTACGATCTGAACTGGGCCTGACGCCCATCAATGACGGCAAGATCATAAGGATATCCATCCCACCTCTGACCGAGGAGAGGCGCAGGGAGCTGGCAAAATTGGCCAGGAAAATGGGAGAGGAAAGCAAGGTAGCCATCCGCAACCATAGGCGAGAGGCAAACGAAATGTTCAAGGAGTTGAAAAACGACAAAGAAATCTCCGAGGACGACCTTTACAAGTACCAAGGCCAGGTGCAAAAAATAACAGACGACTTTATCAAGAAAATCGACGAAATCACCGCCGGGAAGGAGAAGGAAATCACTGAATTCTGAAAAGACTCCCCCGCAGCGACCGCCCCCGGTGCCTGGAATGCAAAGGTTCCGTGAACAAATTCCGGTGCTCGTTCTGAACTCCTAATCACCAAGTCTCTCCAGGTTCATCATCCGCATGGGAAGAGGGCATGTAGAAGATGGGGCTTTGTCGGGTTCCGGGTTCATTGTTGGAGACGGGGGCTCGACTCAAACCCGGACCGTTGAGGAACTTGCTCTGAAGGGAGAATCCCCGAGGATAGAACGATTGAGGGGATTGAGGCATGCCAGCCTTCAAGATCAGCGAAAGAAGGGAACCTTGAGCGGCGCGTGTGAACCGTGAACCTTCGAGCGCTGAACCTAAAACACAATTTTACATATTTCCACGTTCCAGTGACGACCAAAGACAATGATTAGAAGACACCCTGCGGTTTCCATAGACCCGACCAACTTGCCGAAACATGTGGCCATCATCATGGATGGAAACGGCAGATGGGCTAAGAAAAAAGGCATAAGCCGGGTTCTCGGACATGAGAAGGGGGCCGATGCCGTGAGGGAAATCGTCAGAACGAGTAGAGAGATCGGCATTCCCTGGCTTACCCTCTATGCCTTCTCAGAGGAAAACTGGAAAAGATCGCCACATGAGATTACCGCTCTCATGAAACTGCTCAATCGTTTCCTCAAAAGGGAGCTGAAGGAAATGCTGGAAAATGGCATACGGCTTCAGAGTATCGGAAGGATCGAGAAGCTTCCGGCAGCGACGAGACAAACCCTCGCGGAAACCATGAGAAAAACGGCGTCCAACAAGGACATGGTATTGACTCTGGCCCTTAGTTACGGTGGCAGACAGGAAATCGTCGATGCCGTGAGGAGCATTGGAAGAAAGATTCAAGACGGCCGGGTGAAGACGGAGGAGATCACGGATGAATTGATTGCGGATCATCTTTACACGGTTCAGATGCCGGATCCCGATTTGCTCATCAGAACCAGCGGCGAATCCAGAATCAGTAATTTCCTTCTCTGGCAAATCGCTTACGCGGAGATCTATATCACGCCCACCTTGTGGCCCGACTTCGGCAAAAACGAATACTTCATGGCCATAAAGGACTATCAGGGGAGGGAGAGAAGGTTCGGGGGCGCCCAGGAATGACCGTGGACGGGACTTCTCCGGCCGTCGGTGCCACATGCATTTGAAGCGATGGATCACAGGACTAGCCGCTGCTCCGATTCTCGTTTATCTTATTCTGGCAGCACCCAGGTGGCTCTTCTACAGCGTCATTTATCTCGTATCCGTGGCAGGCCTCGTGGAGTTTTACAGGATGACTGCTCCCCAGTTGCCCAGGGCAGTGCGGTGGTGCGTCCATCTCCTCACCCTGTGGTTGTTCTTGGCCAGCTACGCCGTCTTTGTGCGACATTTCCAACTCCTGCCGGTCATTGTTTTTTTGTGGGCGTCCTTGCCCATGGTTCTTTTCCTGTTCATGCAGCCCTCATCCAAGCATGAGAGAACTTCCCAAATGGGGATCGCGGCCCTCGGGCCGATCTATGTTGGACTTCCCCTCGTACTCATGGTGTTCATCGATCGATGTCCCACTGGAAACGGAAACCTGTGGATCGTCTTTTTACTTGTTGTGATTTTCGCCAGTGACACAGGGGCCTTTTATTTCGGCAGGCTTTTCGGCACGCACAAGCTTTACGAAGCAATCAGCCCCGGAAAGACCTGGGAGGGGGCCGTGGGAGGACTGTTCAGCAGCCTGATTGCCGCCGCGTTTTTCATGAAAGTTGTACGGCTCCAGCCGGTCAATCCGGAGATCCTCATCCTCGCTTTTGTTCTTTCCGTATCAGGCCAGGTGGGTGATTTGACAGAATCCATGCTAAAGAGAAACCACAACGTGAAGGACTCAGGCCAGTTGCTTCCGGGACATGGGGGAATCCTCGACAGGATTGACGGCCTTCTTTTTGCCATCCCGATCCTGTATGTGTATCTGTATTTGTGGATTGTATAGCTGGTTTCCATCCCGAAATGCCGAATCGCAAGGGCAACAGGCTTGGGGCCCAAGTTTTTGGGGGTGGGGAAAAAGTTCAAAGGGCCTTGCTTTTGACATATAATGATGGTGATGACGACCATGAAAAAAATAGCCGTAATGGGTTCAACGGGTTCCATAGGGCTTAGCACGCTGAAGGTCATTCAGGCAAACCCCGATAAGTATAAGGTCGTTACTTTGGCCGCCGGCAGGAAAATAGATCTTCTTGCGGAGCAGGTAAAGCGGTTTCGGCCTGCAGCTGTCGCCATCCTCAATGAAAAGCTTGCCTCTCGGTTGAAGGGTATTCTTCCAACTGGGGCATGTCCTCCGGTTTTTTTCGGGAGCGAAGGATTCGTGGAGGTGGCCACCATGGAGCAAATCGATACCGTGGTTTCAGCCATATCCGGCGCTGCAGGCCTTTTACCCACCTATGAAGCCATCCGGGCAGGGAAAAACGTCGCCTTGGCCAACAAAGAAACCCTGGTGATGGCAGGGGCCGTCGTGATGGCGGAGGCGGAAAAGCAGAGAATCCAAATCCTTCCCGTTGACAGCGAGCACAGTGCCATTTTGCAGTCTCTTCGGGGACATGCGAGAGAGGATGTGCGACGTGTGATCTTGACTGCTTCCGGAGGCCCTTTTCGAGGCCTTTCTCTCGAGGAGATGCGGAATGTAACTCCTGCACAAGCGCTGAAACATCCGAACTGGAACATGGGTCCAAAGATCAGTATTGATTCGGCTACCATGATGAATAAAGGCCTGGAGGTCATCGAAGCCAAATGGTTATACAACCTGGATATCGATCAAATTTCCATCTTCATTCATCCCCAGAGCATTGTTCACTCCATGGTGGAGTATGTGGACGGTTCCGTAATCGCTCAACTGGGCATCCCCGATATGACCATCCCCATCTCCTACGCATTGTCCTATCCTCGTCACGTGGGAAACACCCTGGTGCCTCTTGATTTGGATCGGATCGGAACTTTAAGCTTCGAAAAACCGGATCTGGAGAGATTCGTTTGTCTTAAACTGGCCCATGAGGCAGCGAGAGCCGGCATGAGCATGCCGGCGGTTTTGAACGGAGCGAATGAAATTGCGGTAGAATGCTTCCTGAAGGGTAAAATCGGCTTCCTCGACATTCCCGTCATCATAGAAAAAACCATGTGGGCCCATGAGCCGTTCGCGGTGGAAAACATCGATGCGGTCATAGAGGCCGATCGGTGGGCCCGCAAGACGGCCCGGTCATTGGTGAACAAAATTTGAATTTCTTCTCCTGACCATCTTTTGATAAAGCCAAATAGGGGGCACGGGATTCACCGGCGATTCCTAAGACGGACCCTTTGAAACCGTGTCTTGTTGTGTTATAGTGGTGATAGTGGAATACGGATTATTTGAAAGGATACCGGCTTCGAAATGCATTTTTTTCTTTACTACGTTTTGCCTTTTATCGTGGTCCTTGGGATTTTGATCTTCTTTCATGAAATGGGCCATTTTCTCATCGCAAAGTATTTTGGAGTGAAAGTCCTCAAGTTTTCCCTTGGCTTCGGGCCCAAGGTTTTGGGAAAGCGGATCGGAGAAACACAATATTTAATCTCCGCCGTCCCATTCGGGGGATATGTGAAAATGCTCGGAGAAAGCGACGGTGACTCCGAGCCTCTCACAGCCGAGGACGAGAAAAGATCCTTCAGCCACCAGCACGTCCTGAAGCGCATTGCCATCGTGGCGGCCGGCCCCCTTTTCAACCTCTTTCTCGCCCTGTTCATTTTTTGCATCTTTTACCTGGCAACCGGAGTGCAAGTCATGACCTCGGAAATTGGAGAGGTCAGGGAGAACTCGCCCGCCGAGAACGCCGGCCTTCGAAAAGGAGATGAGGTGGTCTCCATCGACGGTGCGGCGGTGAAGTCTTGGTCAGAGATCAAAGACATGGTGCAAAGGAGTTCGGAGAAGCCCCTTGTGGTCACGGTGAAAAGAGGAGAAGACTTTTTTACCGTGGAGGTAGTCCCTGAAGTTTCCTCCACTACGAACCTTTTCGGAGAGGAAATCAAGTCTCCCCTCATCGGTATCGTGTCTGCGGGAAAATTCATTCACGTGGACCTGGGTCCACTGGGAGCAATCAAGGAGGGCTTCAACAGAACCTGGGAAGTCACAAAGCTGACCTTCCTCACGATTCTCAAGCTTTTCCAACGAGTCATCCCCATCAAGACGCTGGGCGGCCCTCTTCTCATCGGACAGTTGACCGGGCAGTTGGCGGAGGAAAATCTCGCTTATCTCATTCCCTTCATGGCGGTCATCAGTATCAATCTGGGGATCCTGAATCTGCTCCCTGTTCCCATCCTCGACGGGGGCTTCATTCTCTTCCTGCTGATCGAACTGGTCCTTGGCAAACCCCTGAGCATCAAACGTCGCGAGTTGGCGCAAAAGGTGGGGCTTTTCCTCCTCATCCTTCTCATGGCGGTCGTGTTTTATAATGATGTGTCCCGGTTGCTTGAATAGTGCATTTCAGTTATAAATGATCCTTGTCATAAACACATCCACTCTGCAATTTGCTCTGGCCTTGATGGAGGAGAGCGGGGCGGTTCGAGCCGAGTACTGCATGTCCTCGGGACGTGGCCAGTTGAATCGTCTTATGCCCACGCTGCACTTCCTTCTTCAGTCAGCAGAGGTGGATGTCCGCCGGATAAAGGGGATCGTCGTTGCAACCGGCCCGGGCAGTTTCACAGGACTGAGGGTCGGTCTTTCGGTCGCAAAGGGATTGTGCCATGCCCTCGAAGCCTCCATCATCGGCATCTCCAGTCTCGAAGCCCTGGCAAGTCAGATCTTTTGTACACCCTTGCCTGTGACCCCCATCCTGTATTCCAGAAGAGGAGAGATATATATCTCCCAGTTCTCGTGGAGTGAACACGACAATCTTCTCAGGAGAAAGGAAGATGTTTCCATCAAGATAGAAGAACTGCCCGAGTTTTCCAGGGAGCAATCCGTTTTCATAGGAAATGATTTCCCGTCCCAGGCCCCTCAAATCACTTCACTGCTTGGACCCCGAGCGCTTCTGGCTCCCCCTCATTTATGGAACTTGAAAGCTTCCTCTCTTGGTTTTCTGGGTCTTAAACGGCTTCTGGCCGGGGACGTGGATCATCCCGCAACGCTCAGTCCCCGCTACCTGAGGCCACCCGATATCCGACCTAACCCTTTCAACCTGCACCGTTGAGACTTCCGGTGTCCTGCTGAGACGAACTTAGGCCCTCCCACAAAGCTCGGCAAATCCACAGAGCGAAAAGGAGTTGGCTTTTTGGGCACATGGACGTTGACAAATCCGAGCCAGCAAATATAATATTTTTCCAAATGTCCACCCCCGGCAAGTGGATTCTCAAATGACTTGGGAACCCGCGGTATGGAGCGATAAGAGCATTACTTTGGCAGATCCGCGAATTCAGAATAAATGGCCGTTGGCAAGGGAAGGACTTCCCTTTGTGCTCATCTTCTGCGCTTTGACGTTTTTTTTCCTCTACTTTGACCTCCACATCTTATCCATTGTTACAGGAGCCGTCGGCGTTTTTGTCCTTTTCTTTTTCAGGGACCCGGAAAGAAAGGGATTTGGTGATGCAAAGGCAGTGCTCACTCCTGCCGACGGGACTGTGGTGCAGATCCAGAATGTTAACGAAGAGGAAAGCCCCTTGGGAGAGCCCGCGGTGAAACTCGGCGTGTTCATGTCCATTTTTAACGTCCATGTAAACCGGATTCCCATGGAAGGCACAATCGAAAAAATCACCTACTGTCCGGGAAAATTCTTCTCGGCGAATCTGGACAAGGCCTCCAAGTATAACGAGAATAACAGAGTCACTTTACAGATTGCGGATTTGCGAAGAATTGTGATTGTTCAAATCGCCGGGATCATCGCCAGACGGATTTCATGCTGGGTGAAGGAGAACGACCATGTCCAAGCGGCCCAGCGTTTTGGGCTTATTCGATTCGGGTCCCGGTTGGAAGTCTACCTTCCCGCAGACAGCCGGGTGGTTGCCGGAATCGGTCAAAAAGTCCGCGCGGGAGAAAGCGTTCTTGCTTACTTGTCATGAGGATGCGGGTGAAAACGAAATCAATGACCCGTGGGAGGAAAGGGATCTACGTACTTCCAAACCTGCTCACCTCCGCAAGCCTGTTTGGAGGATTCTACGCCATCATCGCGGCCATCCAGCATCACCACGAGGCGGCTGCCGTCGCCGTATTGATCTCCTGCGTCCTTGATGCGCTGGACGGGAAGGTGGCCCGTTATACCCGGACCGCCAGCCACTTCGGGACGGAGTACGATTCCCTGTCCGATCTGGTCGCTTTTGGGATTGCTCCGGGGGTGCTCGCTTTTCAGTGGGCGCTGGAGCCTTTTGGTCGCCTGGGGTGGATGGCATCCTTCATATACGTGATATGCGGAGCACTACGGCTTGCACGATTCAACGTGGAGAGAAATGTGGAGATGAAGTATTTTAAAGGCCTTCCCATCCCTGTTGCGGCCAGTTTTGTGGCGTCCTCCATTCTTTTCTCCGTGGAAGTCCAAGGAGGATTTGAAACCAAACCTGCTTTGATCATCACAGTGATGTATGTGCTTTCTTTCTTGATGGTTAGTACCTTGGATTATTTCAGTTTCAAAGAGTTGAACCTGAAAAAGAGAAAACCTTTTAATTTGCTGGTATCGATTGTTCTCGTACTGGTCGTCATCGCGTACAAGCCGAGAATCATGATCTTTTTCATTTCAGCCCTTTATATCTTGTCAGGACTTGTCTTGACCGCAGTTCGGCATCAGAGAAGGCGATCTCTGGCAAACCAGTCTCACAAGGTGTCCATGCAGCAGGGAGGCAGTGATTGAGGGAATGAAGCAGCGGAGAGCCACGGCCATACGTGTCCTATGAGAATTACAGGCGGGCAAGAGAAAGGGCGACTCTTGGCGCCTGTCAGGGGATCAGGAATAAGACCTACCACGGACAAGGTGAGGGAAGCCATTTTCAACATCATCGGACAAGACCTGAAGGGACTGAATGTTCTCGATCTTTTTGCGGGCACCGGAAGTCTTGGCCTGGAAGCGTTGAGCAGAGGGGCCGCCCAGGCCGTGTTCATTGATGGTTCGAAGCAGGCCCATGACCTGGTACGCAGGAACCTGACTTTGTGCGGATACCAGGATCGCGGATTCGTTATAAAGTGGGATCTGAGAAAAGGTCTTCCCAGAAGTCACCCCCTGCTCAAAAGAGTTTTTGACTTGATATTTGTCGACCCGCCCTATGCCAAGAACCTCATTCCTCCCCTGCTCGAGGAACTGACTCTGACGAAATTGCTTTCTCCCGGTTCCCTTGTGATTGCAGAACTATCGAAGATGGAGAGGCTGTGGTCCAGCTTTGGAAATCTCCCAATGGCGGCTGATCGATTGTACGGGGATACGAGAATCCAAATCTATAGACGGGAGGATGAACCATGAGTTTAAAAACCGCGATTTACCCGGGAACCTTCGACCCGATCACCAATGGTCATTTGAGCATCGTGAATCGGGCACTGAAAATATTCGACAAGCTGGTTGTCACCATTTTGAACAACCCACAAAAAACGCCTCTGTTTACCCTTGAAGAAAGGGTCCATATGATCCAAGAAACGTTGAAAGGGGTACCGAATCTGGAGGTAGACACCTTTGACGGACTCCTGGTCGATTACGTCATCAAGAAGAAAACCAACGTGATTCTCAGGGGTTTGAGGGCGCTGTCCGATTTTGAATATGAGTTCCAGATGGCCCTCATGAACCGAAAACTGAATCGGGAGGTGCAATCCATTTTTTTGATGACCGATTACAAATGGTTTTACACGAGTTCCACAATCATCAAAGAGGCAGCAAGCCTTGGGGGAAACGTCAACGGCCTCGTTCCCACCATTGTAAACCAAAAACTAAAAGAGAAATTTTCTCAGTTAAAAAACACTTGACACGTTCTCCGGCATTGGCCATAGTTGCCTTTCGAAAATTCAGAGTGATTTGTCCTGAACAGGGGGGGATCACAGGTGGCTTTGACTAAAGAGAAAATCATTCACAGGGTGTACAATCAGGTCGGGCTGAGCAAGAGCCAGTCCCGCAACGTCATTGAAAGCCTTTTTGGGATCATCAAGAACACCCTTGAAAATGGAGAGGATATTCTGATCAGCGGCTTCGGAAAGTTCATGGTGAAAGACAAGGCTGCCAGGAAGGGCAGAAATCCTCAGACGACCGAAGATCTTCAGTTGAGACAACGAAGAGTGGTCGTGTTTAAGACTTCGAGCATCTTGCGCAAGATGATCAATCAAAGCTTCACAGACTCAAAATGAACAGGTCCTCAAACCCCATGCGCCTAAGCTTTCTTTCAACTTCACCCGCTTGGGCCAAGCTTTCGGACTTGGATACTCTCACGCGGTACATCCTTCCGTTTGCCACGTCATCAAACAGAGCCACTTCCACATAATCGAAAAGGACCCTGAGCCGATCGGCGAGTTTCAAGGCATTTTTCTTGTCTTTAAAGGCGCCTACCTGAACAGTGAATTCTCCTTCTCGGCCAGCCGCTACTTTCACGACGGGTTTGGGTCCCAGAGCCGATTGCAAAGTCCCCACTTCTTTGCCAAGGGCGACCACCTTAGCCTCCGCCACACCGGGATCCACTAATCCAATATCCCTGGCGGCAGCGTACGACAAGTCAATGATCCTTCCCTTCACAAAAGGGCCCCGGTCGTTAATTCTCACAACGGTCTGTTTGTTGTTGGTGAAATTGATCACTTTCACATAGGTCCCCATAGGAAGGGTTTTGTGAGCCGCCGTTTTTTGGTACATATCGTACACCTCGCCGCTGGACGTGCGCCGCCCGTGGAATTCTTTTCCATACCAGGAAGCCTTCCCGTACTCCACGAAGCCATCCGAATCTGGCAACGGGAAGTAGCGCTCTCCTTTGATCACATAGGGTCTGAGGGAAGGATCGAGGCTTGCGGGGGGAAGCACAAGAAGCTTTTCAGGAACGGGCTTTGGACGTCTGACCTGGTGGACCTCTCTGGCGCAGGCTGTAAGGAGAAACAACGCAAAAAGAAGATGGGAGAGCTTTCTCATGTCCTAAAACCGGATAAATGGAGCATGAAAACGGAAAGCATCCCTTAGACCTTCGACCTCATTTGCCGAAAGGACACTTGGGATAGGTGCACGACCGGCAGTTCAGGCAAAACCCGCCCTCCGCGATCCGTGCAAGGTCCCGCCTCGTGATGTCCACCCCCGCCAGCAGTCTGGGAAAAAGAAGATCAAAGCTGGTGGTCTTATAAAATAGCGCACAGGCAGGCACTCCAATGACCTGCACTTCCCCTATGCGAGCGAGCATCGTCATGGCGCCGGGCAGAATGGGAGCGCCGTAAAGGATATCGGTGGCTCCTGCATCCAGCAGTCCTCGGAGGGTCACGTCATCCGGGTCTACGGAAAGCCCCGCAGTGGTGACGATGAGATCCACGCCCCCATCAATCAGTGCCGCCACACTCTTGGAAATGGCCTTACGGTCGTCCGGGACGATGTCTGAGGCGACGACACGGCATGAGAGCCGTTCCGCCTTGCTTCTGATAATCGGAATGAACTTGTCTTCCACAAGCCCCGTGAATACTTCGGTTCCCGTAACCAAAATGCCGACCATGGCTTCACGCATGGGAAGGACCCGAAAGAGCGACCCGTTTTCCAGGGCCCTCAAAGCCCTCCCATAGTCCCTTCTCGAAAGGTAAAGAGGTATGGCCCTGCACCCTGCGATTTGTTTGCCCTCTTCCACCACGGAATAGCTCTGCCTGGATGCGCACATCACATTCGGCACCATGTTGAAACGTTCGAGCATTCCCGGCTCCACAACGAACAGACCTTGCCTGGCGGCTGTAAAGGTTATTTTTCCCTCCTTGGGAGGCAAGGAATAGCGGACCCCTTCCCCGGCCATGGCCTCTGCAAAACCCCTAACCGCATGGTTTTCGTGCAGCCATTCCTCACTCGGTTCATTCCCCTCCAGCACGTAAACCCGGCTTCGTCCCATCTGTTGGAGTCTGCAAAGATCACCCCCCTTGATCTCCTGACCTGCGGTAACGGCGGCTCCCTTGTGGCGGCCGGGAACGATCCGAGTCATATCATGCAGGGCGCTTTTCCCCACCGCTTCCTGCAGGGGGACAGCGACAAGCTCAGGACCCTCATAGAGTTCAAAGTCACCGTCGCCTTCCAGATAGCGGCCTTCTCCCTGACACTTCCTGCAAATGCTCCCGTCCCGGGAAGGGTAGGCCTCCCGGCAGACGGGGCAGATCGCAATGGAACCCCTATCTCGCCTGTCGAGAAGCTTCCTGGACACCTTGATGGGTTTGACGCCAAATATGGTTGAACCGGCACGACGTATTTCGTCCAGCAACAGGTCGGTCTGCTGTTCCCTCTTCGGTTTCAGTTTAAAACACCACGTCTTGATCTCCGGCCACCGGTCCAGCCGAGCCGGATCCAGGAAAACCCGGACTCCGTCACCCGTATACTTATCGTAGAGGCTAAGCGCATAGAGACCCCAGTTGACCACCTTCATTCGACCGTTGCCGGCACTGCAGAGGGTGAGCAGTTGGACGGCATCGGGGAGGCACTTGGGGGTTTCCACCAGGGCCTCGAACAGGGTTCCCTCCGGGAGGTGACCCTTGGCCAGTTCCACCATGAAGGCTCCGATCACGAGACCGGGCGCCGGGTAGCCATGGAATTCCGTGGCCCTGTCGAGAAACTCCTGAAATGTGTATCGACCAATATTCATCCCATTTCCTTATTCTTAACGCCGGTAGATCACCGGTCCTACTTTCCAATCGCCCGTCCGAGCCCGGGATACGAGCGATCGCTGGGTGCCGATCGGCAGGATGGGCCATGTGGACTTTTTTACGTTCCGGGGTTTGCGGGCCACGCCGCAAGGCGGCGGGATCTCCGACAGACCTTCCAGGAAAGCCCCATCATCCTGTGATCAGTGACATGGGAACTTCCTTACAATAATCATCCCAGTTAATCAATGGAATAGTCTTGTCCACAAAGACCCACAAACGCCAAATCTGCCCCCGATTTGCGGGGATCTCTTCCCCGGGGCAGGACCTCCTTTTCTCCAGCGTGGCGATTTCTGCTTTACTCCCAAGCACTGTTTCCCTCTCTCTGTGAACAGTTTTCCCCTTCCGCCGGGGCTCCATCGGCAGGGCCACCACGGTTCATCGGCGGGCAGATCCACTGCTCGGCCTTTTTCCAGGCGTTTCCTTCGGCGAACAGTGAAAGATTACGATCACTTGTCTCGAATTTCCTTGACAATGGGGACGGTTTTGTTTAATTTCACGAACGCGAATGTAATTATATTGTAACTATGATGTAACCATACTGCCATGGTTCTCTCCCGTCAGGCAGGCAACATTCCTGCTTTTGCTTCTTCTCTGCAAACCTCCAGAGCGAGCTCGAATCGTGGTCAACACAAGCTCGGAAAGGGGCCAATATCATGAGTTACCAGCATATCGAAGCGCAATTCAAGGATGGCCTGGGGACAATCACCCTGAACAGACCGCCCTTAAACGTCCTCAACATGGCCATGATGGAAGAAATCAATCAGGTATTGAAAGATTGGCAGGACAAAAAGGATCTGAAGGTGGTCCTTTTCAACGCCAAGGGAAAATGCTTTTCCGCGGGCGTGGACGTGGGCGAGCACATGGGCGACCTGGCCCCCAGGATGATCGAGGTTTTCCATGGCATGTTCCGCCTGATGCACAGACTCGGGATCCCCACCGCGGCTTCGGTTCATGGCTCATGCCTGGGTGGAGGATGTGAGCTTGCCGTCTTCTGCGATATGGCCGTGGCCGATGAAAGTGCCAAGTTCGGTCAGCCTGAAATCCAGGTGGGCGTCTTTCCCCCCATTGCCGCTCAAATCTTGCCCCGTTTCATCGGGCGAAAGGCTGCCATGGACTTGATTCTGTCCGGGAGAATCGTCTCCGCTGGGGAAGCGCTTCAAATGGGGCTCATCAACAAAGTGGTCCCCGGTGGAGAACTGCCCTCCGCCACCCTCGATTTTCTGAAACCTTACCTCCGGCTCAGTGCCGAGGTTTTAAGAAAAACGAAAAAGGCCCTCATGGCGGGCCTTATGGATGATTTCGAATCTTCTCTTCAGTCGATCGAGGATGTCTACCTCCATGAGTTGATGGAGACATTCGATGCCAACGAGGGGCTAAAGGCTTTCCTGGACAAGAGAACGCCCCAATGGAAAAATGAGTAGTCTCGTGTCATCCCCTCTTCAATTGGGACCCTCGCATTCGGTCTCAATCAGATGGTGACAGGTCTTCGGCAAGTTCCGGGCCTTCTCCCTTCCCTGTGCTTTTGTCGGGCGGAGAAAGCACGTGGTTCACTTTGGCCTCCAACTGCTCGATATCGAGAGGCTTCGTGAGATAGTCATAGGCTCCCAGCGTAATGGAAAGCTCTGCGGTCTTGACGGTGGGATACCCGGTGAGCATCACTGCCCTCGTGTCAGGTCGAATCTCCCTGAGGATGGACAAGACCTCGACCCCGGACATTTTCTTCAACTTGATATCCAGAATGGCCAGGTCCACTTCATGTTTCTTTATATACTCAATGGCCTCATCTTCTTCTGTGAAGCTGACGACCTCATGGGAAGAGCTCAACACTCTCTCTACGAGGTCACAAGCATCCTTTTCATCGTCCAAAACCAAGATTCGTGCCATGGGTTCTCCTCCCAATATCGATCCCATTGTTCAGTTTCAGACCGAGGCCGACCTGAAAGCCCGCACATGCCCTGCCATGGATATGGCCTTGATTTCCCGAGCGCATTGCGGACAGAGGCGGCGTTCCAGCTTCTGTGGCTGATCGGCGTCCGCGACCTTATTTACATAGTCGATATACTTTTTGGGGGCGTGATATCTGCCACAACTCTCGCACCGGGCCAGTTCCAGTCGAGCTAAAACGGTCCCACACTGGATCAAACGTCTTTCTCCTCCGTCATCAACGGCTTCAATGCAGCCACGGGGGCAGGCGTTCACACAACTGGCACAGCCAATGCAGTGTTCCCCGGGCCGAAGCAGATCCGTCAATACCACTCGATCATCCGTAACACCCATGCACTGCAAAGCCCCGACTCCCATCTGCGTGCGGCAAACCGCAGAACACTCGCCACACCCAATGCACAGGTCGCAACGAAGGCATCTTCGGGCCTCCTGTTGCGCTGTTTTTTCATCGAATCCCAGTTCCACCTGCTCAAAAGTTGTCTTCCGTTTTTCCAGGCTCAGAAAGGGAACCTGCTGCGGGGGAATCACCACTTTTTCTGACGCATCCATTTGGATCGGCTCCACACGCATCCGGGGAATGGGTTCGGGCGTGCTCTCCGGTAAGGACTCTCCCCTGAGATAAGCATCGATCGCCCTTGCGGCTTTCCTGCCCGCGCCAATGGCTTCCACAACCGTTGCCGGACCGGTGACCGCGTCCCCGCCAGCAAAGACATCTGCAATAGACGTTTGCATGGTGTGCGGGTTGACAACCAGCGTATGCCACCTGCTAATTTCAAGTCCGTCCTCCTCGCCCAGCCACAAGAGATCCGGGTGCTGGCCCACGGCCACAATTACCCCGTCGGCCTCCATGAACTGATCGCTCCCTCGCACCGGGATAGGCCTGCGGCGCCCCGATGCATCAGGTTCTCCCAGCTCAGCTTTCAGCCACTCCACCCCTACGACCTTTCCCTTTTCTCCCATAATCCGCACGGGTATCGCCAGGTAATGAAACTGCACTCCCTCCTCTTCTGATTCTCTTATTTCCTCATCCAGAGCCGGCATCTCTTGCCGGGTGCGGCGATAAAGGAGATGGACCCTTTCACTTCCCAGACGAACAGAATTGCGCGCCGCATCCATGGCTGCGTTACCGCCACCGATAACAACCACGTTATCTCCCGCCTTTTCTTTTTGGCCCAGGTACTGATGACCTAGGAAGGAAACCGCATCCCAAACCTGTGGGAAATCAGTCTCTCCGGGAATATTCAGTCTGTGACCCCGATGAGCCCCTATCCCGACAAAAAATGCCTTAAATCCTTCCCGGCGCAGGTGATCCATGGTGTAATCTCCACCGATGGGGGTATTGCACCGAATCACCGCTCCCATCTTTTCTATGCGCTCCACTTCCTTGTGAATCACATGGCGGGGAAGCCTGTATTCAGGAATGCCAACCGCCATCATACCCCCGGGTACCGGAAGCGCCTCAAATACTGTCACCTGATAGCCCTTTTCACATAAGTAGTAGGCAGCCGTGAGCCCTGCCGGCCCCGCGCCGATGATGGCGACCTTTTCCAGAAACCGGTCAGGTGGGCGGTAAACGGTCTCATCGATCATCTTATCCACATAGGCTGCGGCAAAGCCTTTTAGTGCTCTGATCGCGATGGGCTTATCCTGAAATCCGCGCACACAAGCCTGTTCGCAAGGGTGCGGACAAATGAGGCCACAAACCCAGGGAAAAGGGTTATCTTTGCGGATGAGTTCAACGGCCTCTCGATAGCGCCCGTGCCCGATGAGGGCTACATAGCTGGGCACATCAATGCCGGCAGGGCAGGCCAGCTGGCAAGGCGCAGCGATCAATTCCTGGTGTGCTCTCAGCATCTTTTACCGCTTCTCCCTTCTTCAACCGCTCCAGGGTTGAGGAAACCTCGGTCACCTTTCCACTCTCCAGCCTTCGGCGCCTATTCATGTGCGGTTCCACCCCTTGCCGAAGGCCGGATGACCGATTCCACTCATTCATCCGTTGGTGGATAGATTGAAACCATCCTTTCGTGCTGTTTGAGCCTCTCCGTGGGCATGAATTCCTTCTTTTCGAAGTATAGACATCCTGTGATACATTTCGTCACGCAGGCCGGTTGTAACCCACGGTCAACGCGATCCTTACACAGATCGCATTTGACCGCTTTGGAGCTTTCCGGGTTCCATTGAGGCACACCCCAGGGACAGGCATAAATGCACAGCTTGCAGCCAATACACTTTTCGGGATCCACGAAAACAATCCCATCCTCAGGCCTCTTCTGCATGGCGCCTGAGGGGCAGACAGGCACACACCAGGGCTTTTCGCAATGGAAGCAGGCAATAAAGGAAAAGGCCACTCTTGGCACTTTGTCAACCCATCTGGGACCGACCTGGTAGATCCGGCACAGGCGCGGTCCCTCCGGCAGATTTTTGTTCGCCTTACAGTGTACTTCGCATGAATAGCATCCGATGCACCGATCAATATCCTGTGAGAGGACGTACTGGCTCATGTTGCTGTCATCTCCTTTTCCGCTGCTTTCCTGACCCTCACGCAGGATTCCAGATAGGCGATTCCCCCGCCCGCGCGATCATATAGCTCCAGGCATCCCTTTGCCAGTCGTTGATCTGCAAAGCCTACTCCAAAGGCTCGCTTCAGGAGAGGCACGGTCCGGCCAAATCCATGGACGGTAAAAACGGCTTCCGGATGGATGAATGGCGTCACATAGGCCCTGACATTCACCCTGACGCCCCCTGCCGACAACTCTATGAAGTCCCCGCTTCTAACCTCCATTTTTTTGGCCACTTGTTCATTGATCCAGAGGGTATTCTCCGGAAAGATCTCGTGAAGCAGGGGATTGTTTTGAGTATGGCCGTGGGCATGGACAGCATGCCGTCCAAAGACCAGCCGAAACGTGCCTTCGGGCAGCGGTTCTTTTTCCTCATAGACCGCGAGGGATGGGAAGCCAGCTTGTTCAAGGGAAGGGGAGAAAAATTCTATTTTGCCTGAGGGCGTCTTGAATTTCAGCCCGGCTTTCCTGTCCAGAAAAACAGGTTCATCAGAGAGGTCCACAAAACCCTTTTCCTCAAAGTCACGAATGGTGAGACCCGTTCCCTCCAACTGAAAATCCCAAAGTTCTTCGATGCCTTCGTAGGGAAAGTACCGGCCCAGGCCAAGGCGTCTTGCCAGCTCCCTGAAAATCCACCACTCCGGCTTGCTCTCATAAACGGGCTCGATCGCCTTACGCCGCACGATGAAGCGTGGAATCTTACCCTTCTGGACGGCGATGGGACTGTCTTTTTCCAGATAACCCGAAAGGGGCAGAATCACATCACCATACCAGGCGGTTTCTCCGAACTTGGCATCAAGGGCCACAATCAGGTCCAGTTTGTTCAATCCTGCCCGCTGGGCCTCCCTGTCAGGAAACCCCGTGAGAGGATCGTGCCTGTAGGAGATGTAAGCCTTGACCGGGTAAGGATCTTCTTCCTGGATGGCCGAATAGAAGAGGTGGAAAAGGCCCGGACCTGGATCAAAGTGAGGGTATTTCCAGCCCACGCCATCGGCCCGTTTTTCGGCCACCTTGGGAACACGGCCCTCCAAGCTATGGAGGCCCGCTTTCTGGTAATCCCCGGGACCTTTCGCGATGATCTGGCCTCCCTCCACCTCCACGCTGCCCATCAGGATGTTGAGGATATGTGCGCTGCGGCTGGCGTAAAAAGAATCCAAATAGCGAGACAGCATCCAGCCGGGATGGAAGACCACCCTCGGCCTGTCCGCGCCAAGCTCCTGGACCAGCTCGAAGATTTCCCTTGCCGGAATCCCGGTTTGCTTCTCCGCCCACTGCGGACTATAGGGTTCAACGAACTCAGCAAGGCTGTCGAACGCGGAGGTCCATCTGTCAACGAATTCCTTGTCAAAGGCCTTTTCCTTGATCACCGCATGGATGATAGCCAGATTCAGGGCATAGTCACTTCCGGGGCGTACCATCCAGAACCGTGTTGCCTTGCTCCCTGTCACCGTCTGTCTGACGTCTACGTAGGTCAGCCGCATCCCTGAGGACAGGCCGTCCATCAGGTCCTTGGCCTCCTTCACCTTCAGTGATTCGAACATATTACGGCCATAGAGAACCAGGTGGCGGCATTTCTTCAAATCGTAGATGAAGTCCTTCCTTCCCAATCCGTAGAGGGACAGGCTGGCATGATGCACATTTCGGGCACACGAGGCATCGTGGTTGGTGAAGTTGGGGGAACCGAGGGACTTCAGGAAAGTCTTCGGCAAATCCAGGAAGGGGCCGCCCCTGCAGCTCAAAAAGACGCTGCGGCCTCCATGTTTGTCCATGATCCTGCTCAGGTTATCAGCCACATAGTCAAGGGCCGTTTCCCAGGTCACGCGCTTCCATTGTCCTCCTCCTCGAAGCCCCTGGCGTATCATGGGCCCCTGCGGCCTCTCTTCCTGATAATGAAAGGACAAGCCGGCCGAGCCTTTACCACAAAGCGAACCTGCCAGGATGTGAGGGTTCCCCTCAATCCATGTGGCCACTCCGTCTTCCACCTCCACTCGAATGGGGCAACGCACGGTGCACATCCCGCACATACTAAAGACACTCTTCCTCATGGAAATGACCTCATTATAGCAATGTTCTTGTTATATCTTTTATATGCATGAAATCCGGCATTGTCCATAAGAGCCTGCTTGGAGAGGACAATTTTAGCCCCCGAAGCGCCGGGAAAGGGTTTAACGGGCCCGATCCCTATTCTTCCCTTTCCAGGGGCAATCGGATGGCGAAGGTTGCGCCCCCTTCGGGACGATTTCTCGCTTCCAAGGATCCACCGTGATTGTGAACGATAGCTCGACTCACATTCAAACCGAGCCCCGTGCCGGAGCCCTCCATTTTGGTGGTAAAAAAAGGGCTGAAGATCTTCTCCATGAGATGGGGAGAGATGCCCGGCCCTGAATCCGAAATGGAGACAACGGCCTCTTTTCTAACCCCATCGAATTCGGTCTTGACAACGATCTCGCCGTTTTTGCCTATGGCTTGTGCCGCATTGTTCAACAGATTGAGGTAGACCTGCTTCATTTCATTGGCATCCATCATCACCGCTTCGATGTCCGCGGCGAATTCGCGAACGATCCGGATTCCATCGAGAGACAAGCGGTTTTCCACCAAATTCAATGTCTCTTCCAGATGGGAGTTCACGTCGTGGTATTCTTTTTTCCGGGCCATACTTCGCGTGTAGTCCAATAGTCCCGATGCAATGCGTTGACACTGCTTGGCATTTTTCTCAATTTTTTCAAGGTCATATCGAGTTCTCGATCCACTTGGGAACTCTCTCAGCAACAACTGGCTGTAACCCAAAACGATATTGAGGGCGTTGTTTAGCTCATGGGCTACCCCTGCGGTCAGCTCGCCGACAGCGGCCATCTTTTCCAGCTGGTACCAACGTTCTTCCCTTTCCGCACGCTCTCGTTGTTCCTGATCGACGCTTTCGCCGCGCACTTCGGAAGCGGCTACAATGTCCACGAGTTTCTCGCCGTCCACATAATCCTTGGTGGTATATTCGGTGATACGCGCCATTTGCTTTGTCAAGCCGCTCATCCTCTTCACATTGCGGATGATCGTATCCATTTCCCTTTGCACTGGATCTTTCGCTTCCAGGGATCGCTTCAGTAGCTGGGCATTGCCCAGGACAGCGAACATGGGTGTATTCAATTCATGGGCAACGGCCGAGGCCATCTCCACCACCCCCCTCAGCTTTTCCTGGGCGCGCTTCATCTCCTCCATCTTTACCTTGTCCGTGATGTCCGTCAGGGTTTCGATGACGTAGTCAGCCTCTCCATTGGACCCGAAGACCGGGGACGCAGAGATCTCGACGTGTCGTGATTCTCCTGTCCCAGGAAGGGAGTGAATATGGGTCATGAGGACCGGCTCTCTTCTTTCTCGAATTCTTTTCCAAGGACAAAAATGGTCTTCCTCATCGTCTTTCCGGCAATCCGTAACGGTTTCACAATACCGATGGAGGATCTCATAGCAAGGCATGCCCAAAACTTCGTCTCCGGTCATTCTGAAGTCATCCATGAATTTTTTGTTTACCATAACGATACGGTACAGTTGGTCAATCACCACAAGCTCGGTATTGAGGCTGTCCACGACCTTCTGCAGGAAGTCGCGGGTCCCCTGGAGGTCTTTCACGTAACTTTCTCTTTCCCGATCACGGGTCTCCTGGAGATTCCGAAAAATCCCGTAGTAGAAGGAGAGAGAAGCAATGATCACAAAAATAAGGGTGTTCGCGCCGCCGCTGATGGCCGAAAGGATATGCCACACATGCGCGTCTCCACGGTAGAGGAAAATATTCCTTAAGATATGTCCCGAGGCGCGACTCACCGCAAAGGTACCAAGGCTACAGGAGAGCAGGAATAAGTATAGGTGAAAGAAGCTGAGACGCCGCAGTTTGAATGCCTCATAAAAAATCCAGATCGCCAGCGCCAACATCGCCGCGGAACCAATGATGTCCACATAGTGAACATATATCAAGGGAAGCTTAAGACCCATCGCGTGAATGCGCTTCCGGAGCACCGAGTTTCTTTAGGCCGAGAGCGAGAAGCAAGGCGGCTGGAACACAAAGTAGGTGATCCATTTTTCCAAAGAAGAAAAAAATATCGGGGATGGACCGTGGAATGAAGTGGGAAGGGAGTGCTCCGATTTGCCCTTCAAATTGCTCAGGAGAAAGGGAGGCCTGCAGACCGTGAACGATGAAGGTATTGATATTCCACAATGCAAAGAAGACAAAGGAAAGCCTGATCAGTCTCCAACCGGATCCCTGGCGACCACTGGTTCTAAACCAGATATAGGCCATGGCGACCAAAAAGGCCACATGGGCGATCTGGTGTGCATACAGACCCTCGGGTTCCCCGTGGGTCTGTATGGCCAATGCAGAACGGGAAAACGCAAGATCCCAGACCCATAACGCCGAAACACAACAAATCCAAATTCGGAAAAAGAACTGCATCTAAGAAAGCCTCTCCACTTGGACTTTCACGTATTTTAGGAGAGGCGTTCCTCCCATGGGCTCCGTGGTATTAGGCGGCATGATCCCCGGGGTATTTGTACCGCCGTAGTGTGGATACTTCGGGTCGGCTTCAATGCCTCTCGCATGGCCGAAGCCGCCTGCGGAAGCCACGACTCCTTGACAGATGTCCCACGTAACCCTGGCCGGTAGGACCTTTTCTCCCCAGGGACTGCGAATGGCCACCAAATCTCCATCCTGGATCTGCCGCGCCTCAGCATCAATAGGGTTGATCCAAAGAGCGTTTTTCCCCTGAAGCTTCATTAGGTAGATGTTGTTGAATGTGGAGGAGTGTTCGTGCTCATACAGTCTGAAATTGCCAAATACAAGGGGGTATTGCTCGTCCGGCGCAAGGGAAGGGTCAGGCGCTTTGTAGTCCGGCAGTGGATCCACCCCCTTTTCCTCGGCAACCGGATTTTTGAAATTATACTTGCCGGTTTTTGTGCTCCCCGAAGAGCTATATCCATCCGGTGGGTTCAAGCTCCCCCATTTCTTGTACTTGAAGAATTCATGATCATCCGTGATGATATAGCCCTTCTCCTTCAGTTCCCCCAGCGACCAAGGGGTGCCTTTGAGCTGATTGCGTTGAGCTTCTTCGATGTCGATCCATGGAAAATATTTCCCCATTTCCATGCGTTTTGCCAAATCCACAAAAATCCACCAGCTCGACCGGCTGTCATAGAGAGGCTCCACCACCTTTTGCCAATAGCTGATGAAAGCATCGTACAACCAGTCCGCCTTGAGTTGACTTTGCTCCAAGTAGGTGGCATCCGGCAGCACCACATGGGAGGCCAAAGCCGTGTTTCCCATGAAAGCGTCAATGGAGACTGAAAATTCCAGCTCCTCAAAAGCCTTGGCCGTAGCCTCCTGGCTTCCCCATGAAAGGATCGGATCGCCAAAATAGTTGATCACAGCTGTGATTTTTCCCGCGTGCACATCGGCTGCAAAATAGGAGGGCGCCCAGCCGCTCCACATCTTCAGTTTGTTCAGTTTTTCCTTGGGAACGTTACTGGGTGGTTTGCTCTGACCGTCGCCCCAAGCGCTTTTGAGCTTTCTCTTAAAAGGCAGGCTGGGGCCCCCGGGAGCGTCGAAGGTCCCGAGAAGACCGTTCAAGGCCTGCACGGCCTGGGTGGCATGCATTCCGTTGGGCGTCTGGGCTACGCCTGTCCAACTCATTGCGCCTCTTTTCTTTGCATGGGCCATCTCAATGGCGAGCCTTTCGATGGTACGCGCCGGGACGGAGCTAATCTTCTCCGCCCATTCAGGCGTCCTCGCAATCCCATCCTCTTCACCCAGTAGGCGCCGCCTAAAATCTTCGAAACCGTAAGTCCATTCATCCACGAAAGACCTGACGTAAAGACCTCGTTTCACGAGGACATAACACATGGCCATGGCAACAGCCCCGTCGGTCCCAGGCTTTAGGGGAACCCATTCCGTGCCCGCAGCCGCCGTTTCTGAACGCCGTGGATCAAACACCACCAGCTTGGCTCCCCGCTCCAGAGCGGATTTCAACATGGCCGTTTTGCGCTGGCCATAACTGGTAGCCAGATCATTGTTCCCAAAAAGCACGATGTAATCGGAATCTCCGTAGTGGATCCAAGGGCGCTTGTCGTTCAGATTATGTTCGTTGGCCATGCGGTTGGAATTATCACACATGGGCCTGTGTGTGGTTTTGGGAGAGCCGTAGTGTTCAAATAAGGCCTCGTGCAGCCAGTTATTCCAGTCATTACCCCGCATGTACCCCACCTTGGAAGGCTCCAGCTCTTTGAGGCGAGCGGCGATTCTGTCCAAGGCCTCGTCCCACGAGGCCTTGCGAAAGCGACCGTCCTCCTTGATCAACGGTGCCTTCAGTCGATAGGCGCTGTAGACATGGTTGGCGGCCGAGGCCCCTTTGGGACACAAGCGCCCTCCCCCCTTGGGATCGCCCGGAAGCCCTCCGATGGAGACGATAATACCGTCCTTCACCCTAACGGTCTGCCCACAGAGCGCTCCACAGATATAACAGTGCGTTGGGAACTTCTTTTCGGGTTCTTCCTCTTTGATGCCCTCGGCCAGCGTAACATAGGATTCGTCCAGATGGAGGGTCTCAATCACTTCCGCAAGGCCCCTGAAAGACTCCACCAAAGCCACATTCGCCGGATTTCCTGATTGAAGATCAAAGGCCAGCATCCTCTCATGAAATAGGAAACTCATGGTCATTTCCGCAAGGCCCCTGTAAAAGTCAGAAGAGGCACTATTGGAAAGGACGGCACAAAATTCGATGACCCATCCCATCAGATGATCTCTCAAGAAATCGATCTGTTGTCTTTGGAATTCCAAAGCCTTTTCAGGCCTCTTTACTGCCTGTTGCAGGAGGTAGCGCAAGAACTCCAATTCTACGGCGATATGATCATCCAGGTCCTTGTATGCTTCGGATTTGTGCACACCCGCTTTTCGATAAGATCGGCGAACGGCAAGAACAGGCTCTCCCATAACGACCGGCTCTCGACTCACGTAAACGGACTCATAGGGAAAAGCCGGATTGACGCCGGCGTTCAAGAAAATCTCCGCGTACTCGTTGCAGAGGTCCTTGCGAATCACCTCGGGATCCTTGTTTCTGAAGTATCCGGCTAATTTTCTCAACCCGGAGTTCAAGTCGTTCAGGGAAGACCGGCCCGCGAACCTGTCCGTGGCCTCCTGGAACCTCCGCCTTGTCATGGAGTCGATTAAATCCTTCGAAGCCTCGTCCGCATAGAGCAAAGCAAGGAACTGATAGATCTTCGCTCTCTCAATAGCCAATGAATGCTCCGTCATCGGGCATACCCTCCACGCCGGTTCATCCGTCAAGTTGAATGGCACCTTTGGCCCGTTTCCGCTGAGCGCTCAGCACTCTTTTGACCTTTGCTTCAATCTCGTCAATATCAATGGGTTTAACCAAATACTCATGGGCACCCATCGTGATAGACTGGCGGGCAGTCTCCAGAGTCGGATAACCTGTCAGCATGATCGCTTTCAAGTTCGGGCTATTTTCTTTTAAGATGGCCAGCACCTCCACCCCGGACATCTCCTTCAACTTGATATCCAGGATGGCCAGATCAACTTGGTGATCCCGCGCAAAGTCTATGGCTGACCGCTCATCGGTAAAGGTCCTCACGTCATGCTCCCCAGAGAAAATCCTTTCTATGAGCTCACAAGCATCGGCCTCGTCGTCTAAAACCAAAATCTTAGCCATAATCTCCCCCCCCCCGGCCAGTGCTCCTGCCCACAGCCGATCACCCGACCGAACCACTGAGTTTTGGTTTTCCTTAGAAAAATGGATAGGATACGGACTCCTGCCGCCCTTCCTCTCTGCCGGATTTTGAGCACTCAACCTCATGTGATCTCTTTCACAGCAAAGCGGCACAATCTCTCCAGTCCTCTCTACACCTCACGAATAATTAGGGGCATCCTGATTCAATCACAACCACAGTTCATCGGCATTGCGGAGTATTACAACTTGCAGAATGGATTTGAAATCCTCAAAAACCACTTTTTGGCAGGTCAAAACATTACAGCGTATTCTTTCCGGCTCCTTTTCGTCAACGGGGCAAAGAAATTCTCCCGTTCGGCCTCTTCATTAATCGTCCCGGCATTCTTGCAAGGATACTTCTTTCCCCTTTGAAGATCAAGATAAATCCTGTCCGAAGAAGACCTTGATTGCTTGTCTGCGCCAACTTCTCCCCGGTAAGATGGCCGAAGACCCCTAGCAGATTTGACGCACTTTACTTCATTGCCACCTCTTGAACCCCTTTGAGTGTAAAAACCAATCTGTGACGGGTTTCATCCATTCCTTTTCTCCAATGAGTGACCCTAAGGTTGCTCAAGTAACCCGTTCACAGAGCCGATAATTCTCTCGAGATGCAAAAGCGAACGACCAAGGAGCTCATGACCGATTTTTCGAGACGCTCTTTCGCACGAATTCCGCACTCCAGCGAGATCCTTGGCCGGGTACTTTTGGCAGTTTTCGTCCGGAAATGGCCCTTTTTCCGCCTGAGCATTGATCTGCGCCAGGTTTTCCCGTGACTTTCCCGCCGAGTTGCGGGGCGTCCTATTGGGTTGCATGCCTCTGCGGAAACCCCTGCCCGCCAACCTCCGTGTGGCGAGCTTATGCGGTCCCCCGCCAAAAAACAGCGGGATTTCGAGTACTTGTTTTGCAAATCATGGTGCTCTACCGGCTCAAAGGGAAAACGCCTCATTTCCGAATTGGAAACGAACGCTCGGGCCTTTTTTCGAAAGGGTCATCTCTGGATTGGCACCTTTTAAGTAGGCGGAATTGTTGCCGTGACTGGATTTCAGCCTATGCAATTCGGCAAGTACATGCTCCTGGACAAAATCGCCGTGGGAGGGATGGCCGAGCTTTATAGAGCAAAGTTGACGGGAGCCCAGGGCTTTGAAAAGCTCACCGTCATAAAGAGGATTCTTCCCCACCTGGCGACCCAGGAGGAATTGGTGAAGTCCTTCATCGAGGAAGCAAAACTTGCCGCTTTTCTCCATCACAAGAATATCATTCATATCTATGACTTCGGAAGTATGGAAGGCACATACTTCATCGCCATGGAGTATCTCTTCGGCAAGGACCTCCAAATGTTGGGCGCAAAGTCCAGGCTCAACAATAGGCCCATAAGTTTGGAAAACGCCCTCTACATCTCGTCGCAAATCTGTTCCGGACTTGACTATGCCCACAACCTGAAGGATTTCCAAGGTAAGCCCATACACATCATCCACAGGGACATGAGTCCCCAGAACGTCTTTCTCACCTATGAAGGCGACGTGAAGATCGTGGATTTCGGCATTGCCAAAGCCGCCGGGCAAAACACCATGACACCGGCCGGAAAAATTAAGGGGAAGGTCTCGTACATGTCCCCGGAGCAGGCGGAGGGGAAAGACATCGATCACCGATCAGATATCTTCTCCACGGGGATCCTTCTCTACGAAATGCTAACCGGCACCCGCATGTTTGAGGGTTCCACCTTCGAGGCTCTCTCCAAGGTAAGGAAAGCCAAGTTTACGAAGCCCGAAGAGCTGGTGAAGGACCTCCCCTCCAGGCTCTATAGAATCATGCAAAAGGCGCTCAAGAAAGACCCAAAGCAAAGATACCAGTCTTGCGGGGAAATGCTGGCGGAAATTGAAAAGGTGATGTCCCAACTTCCATCGCGCCCAACCGCTTCTTCCCTCTCCCAGTATATGAAAGAGCTCTTCTCCGAAGAAATTGCCGCCGAAGAGATGACCATGCGTGAAGTTACAAAGATCCATATCGTCTCGGAACCGCTCCAGGAAGAAAAAACGAAAGTCCTGAATTCTCCGGAGACCTCGGTTCGGAGAAGAAAAAAGGAACTTTGGGTTGCAGCCTTGGCCATGGCCGTCATGCTTACTGGCTCGGGTCTTGCATTTGTGCTGACAAAAAACCAGGCTTCCAAAGGCACGAACCCTGTTGCGGCCAGCCCCGAAAAGGTTGAATCCTTCAAGATGAGAGCGGGGCTGGAGGCTCTAAGAAGGGAACGTTTCGCGGATGCGGCCAGGCTCTTTGAAGAGCTGTTGAGCCACGATCCCGCATTGAAAGAGAAGATCTCGGTGCCGTACGCACAGGCTTTGCAGGGGCAGGCTTCCCGAGTTTCCAAAACAGATCCCGGCAAGGCCAAGGGTTTTCTCCTCAAAGCAGTAGAACTGGACCCCCGAAGTGTACAAAGGCATTTTCAACTAGGACTTATTTACGTGAAACTTGAAGATTATTCAAATGCGATCAGGACCTATGAAAAAGCGGCTCAACTGGACCCAGAGTTCCCTGACACCTTTTTTAACCTCGGGTACGTGTATGCGGTCACCGATGAATACGCCAAAGCAGAGCGGATGTACATGCGGGTGGTGGAACTGGCGCCTCCTTTCCTTGACGAAGCCCTCTTTAACCTGGCAATCGTCCAGAAAAAGCTCGGAAAACGGGAGAAGTGTCTGACAAACCTGGAAAAGGCGGTCAAAGCCAATCCAAAGAACGAACTGGCCAGGAAGTATCTTCACCAATTGAAGCCGAGTTGATGGAAAGCATGAAACGGATCCCAAGAAAAGGACTTTTAGCGGCTCTCGCAGGGAGCATTTTTGTCCTTGCGTTCACCGGGTGCAGCTACCTTCCCGAACTCCCAGACCTGCCTGATCTGCTTCCATGCCTCAGTAAAGACGAAAACCATCGTACCGAAAAAACCGTAACCGCGCCCCAAAGCACAATGGAAGCCAAGCCCAAACTCGCCTCCACTTCCCCGAAACCTGTCGCCGCAAAAGAGCCCACGCTCCAGGGACAATCCTCCTTTCTTGTGCACACAGTCAAATGGCCCAGGGAAACGCTGTCCATCATAGCGAAATGGTACACAGGGGATTTCGATCACTGGAAGGAATTGGGCGAGGCCAATCCCCACATCGTTCCCCATCGCATCCATGTGAACGACAGGATTCTCATCCCGGAAAACCTCCTGAAGACCCGAAACTCCATGCCACAAAGCTTCGTGGACAAATATACTCCTCGACCTGCGAAAAAACCTGCTGTTTCTAAAAAACCATCTCCCCAAAAGCCGACTTCTCAAACCTCCACCGCGATGACCGGTTCCGGCGGGCCCGAACCCAAGGCTGAAACAAAACAGCCCGAACCGAAAGAACCGGAGCTTTTCGGCCCCAAGGAATATTCAGGCAGATAACCGTTCACCGTTCTAGGCCGGGGGAAAGCTTTCGAATCCGGTCCCTGAAGCTGCCAGGGGAGGGGGCTTCTCACCCCCCTCTGTCCTCTTTTTTCGAACCGGTCCGCATCCTCTCTTTCATAAGCTGAATGGTTTTTGCGTAATCTTCACTGTAAAATATAGCGGAACCGGCAACGAAGACGTTGGCACCCGCCTCTGAGACCAAGCCGATGGTGTCAGGATTTATGCCTCCGTCCACCTCGACCTCCAAGCACAGTCCCAGCCTATCGACCGTTTCCTTCAGTTTCTTTATTTTCGGGATGACCTCCGGAATGAATTCCTGGCCTTCAAATCCGGGATTTACAGTCATCAGAAGCACCATATCCAGCTTTTGAAGGATATACTCCAGGACGTTCAACGGGGTGGCGGGATTCAAGGAGACACTGGCTTTGACTCCCCGATCCTTGACGTATTGAATCGTCCTGTGGAGATGAGTGGCGCTTTCCGCATGGACGGTGATGTTGGTCGCTCCTGCCTCGACAAACCCATCAATGAAGCTATCCGGGTTTGAAATCATGAGATGAACGTCCAGGGGCAAATCGGTCACGCGGCGGGCAGCCTTTACGATCATAGGCCCAATGGTAATGTTCGGCACGAAGTGACCGTCCATCACGTCGATATGGATATAATCCGCCCCTGCCCTCTCCACCGCCTTGATTTCTTCACCAAGGCGGGTAAAATCAGCCGAAAGAATTGAAGGTGCAATTTTCCCCATCCAAACCCTCTCTGTAAAAGTGCGGGTGACTTGAAAAACAAGCCTCCAATTTCAACGTATAGAGATCCTTCGGATTTTGGCCTTTTACATGTTCACACCCTTTGGCATTTGACCCTCCACATTCAGAGTTCACTTCCTGTATCTCTCTTTGTAAAAAGGGCCGCGAAAAAGCCATCCAATCCGTGGACATGAGGGGATGGCTTGAAAAAGCCTCCCTCGTCAATGAGCTCCTGTGCCCAGGAAGGAGCATGATCTTTAAGATCTTCGAGAGCCATGGACCTTTCTCTCTCCAAGAAGCTCGCCACCACGCGCTCATTCTCCTCCTTTGAAATGGTACAGGTCACATAAAGCATTCTCCCTCCCCGGCGAAGCAAGGGCGCGGCTTCCTGCAATATTTTTCTCTGAAGCTGCGCTAACCGCCTGATATCGCTCTCATCCCTGAACCACTTTCCGTCCGGATGCCTGGACAGTATGCCCAAGGCAGAGCAAGGGGCATCCACCAGGATTCTGTGGAACGTCCCTTTGAAGAGAGACGACAGGCGCCTGGAGGCATCGGCCGCCACCGGCATGATGGAGCACATTCCGAGACGTCGAGAATTTTCCCGGAGGCTTACCAGCCTCTTCGGGCTCATGTCAAGGGCGATGATCCAGCCCTGGTCCCTCATCAACTGGGAGATATGGGTGGATTTTCCCCCTAAACCGGCACACAGATCCAGCACCCTTTCCCCCGGTCTCGGACAGAGCAAATGGGAACAGATCTGGGCGGCCTCGCTCTGGGGCTGAAAGAGCCCCTTTTTGAAAGCAACAAGGCTCGGAATCGATCTTATGGGACCCTCAAAACATACTCCGTCAGGGGAGTAGGGGGTGGGCTTCCCCTTCACCCCTTCCTCTGCCAACTGGTGGATCAAACTCGACCGCTGAGCCCTGAGAGAATTCACCCTCACCACGGGACCGGGAATCCGGTTTTGGGCTTCGAGCAGGCGCTCTGCGGCATCATTTCCCAGTTCCCTGATCCATTTTCTCACGAGCCATTGGGGATAGGAATAATAGACAGACAGGTAAGCCACCCATTCTTTCACAGGATCGGGGAAGGCAATCTGATCTTTTCTGCGACAGATCTCTCTCAAAATCCCATTGACAAATTTCCCCAGATGTCTCCGCCCAAGTCTCCTGGTCTGTTTCACCGCTTCGTCGACGGCAGCGGATTCCGGAACTCGATCCATAAAAAAGATCTGATAAAGGGCAACACGGAGGATATTGAGTGTCTGAGGCTCGATCTTTGAAAAAGGGAAGTGCGCACTGTGTTCGATGATCCAGTCAAGCCTGAGGCGCCATCGGAGGACCCCCTGAATCAGATGAAAAGTAAAGGCCCGGTCCCGGTCATCCAGCCTCGGAGCCAGATTGAAGGCACGCTCCAGGTGGCGCTCCGCGAACCCCCCCCCACGGTCAATTTTTTCCAACGCTGCGAGTGCCAGATCCCTCGGTGTCACTGACTTGAAGATCCAAAAAGGTGGTGATCCCCTTTTCAACCAGGGCCAAATCCACGTCCGTATCATAGCAGGGTCCGAAAGGCCTCTTGTTCAATATGCCAAAAACGGGAATCGGATAGGTGTCTTGAATCCCGCTGGTGAGGTCCCGGTCACATGCTACTCCGATAATGACTTCCGGCTTTTTGTCCACCACGATTTTTCTAGCCAGGGTTCCACCCGTAGCCACAGCCGCGGGCACGCGGTACTTCTTGGACAGCGCAACCAGCTCTTTGATCTTGCAGTTCCCGCAACCCTTGCAGTTTTCCACGTCTCCGATAATCCTGACCTTACAATCGTGGTGCTGAAGGCAGTGGGGAAGAAGGAGAAGCAATTTTTCCGGCTTGACCCTCTTGGCCTCGGCCAGGACCAATTGATTATTGATGGCAATGAAGGATCTGCGGATCTCCTCCTTGCGGATGCCCAAACATCTGCCCACTCCTATCAGGAGTGGGAATAGAATCCGAATCACCACGCCGCGAATACGGCGGTTGAAGAAAAGATTTTTGCCTCGAAGTATGGTACAAATAAGGGTTAGAGCCCCACCCAGTCCAAAGAGGACGAATGCCGCGAAAACCGCTGCAAGGATCAGAGGAAGGCTCGGATGAATATTGGCGAGACCCACATAGGGGACCCACCACAGAACGAAGGCGAGGATCACCAGGACCACGCACGACACGAGCAACAACAGGATAAAGACTCTTTTTCTCGGTTCCACGACCCGTTCAAGGGTCTCGAACGGACCTGCATCAGCCGATAGCGAGAAATGGACATGAGCCATTGTTTTCACTTCGCCCGAGGGAGCCAGGCTTTTCATTTCATCTCCCCAATATGGTTCCTTTGTCCAGTGAAAATCCCCTGATAAACTCGCTTGCAGGCAATCTCCTTTTGCCTGGAACCTGGAGTTCTTTCACTCCAACGAGGCCTTTACCGGCTTCCACCCAGATCATCCCATCTGAATACCCGAGAACTCTCCCGGGGACAGGGTCTCTTCGTTCTCTTTCGTCGACGGCCGGCGAGAACAATTTAATCTCCCTGTCTCCCAGACCGGTGCAAGCACCTGGCGAAGGATCGAGCGCTCTTATAAGCGCGGAGACCTGACCAGAGTCTCTATCCCATTGAATCAACGACAAGCTTCGGTCAATTTTCGGTGCGTAAACGGCCTCATCGAGGTTCTGCGCCTTCTCCCCCAGCCGGTTTTCCGCCAACCCCTGAAGTGTCTCCACTAAAAGCTCCCCTGCTACTCGGGCGAGCCTGTCATGAAGCTGTCCTGCCGTCTCACAGGGACCAATGGGGGTTTCCTTCTGCAAGAGAATAGGCCCCGTATCGAGCCCTTCATCCATGCGCATCGCTGTCACACCCGTCTTGGCTTCGTTTTTCAGGATCGCCCACTGAATGGGTGCCGCACCTCGATACTTGGGTAAGAGAGAAGCATGCATGTTCAATGCCCCCCATCGAGGAAGTTCAAGCAGGTCTTTTTTCAGGATTTGGCCAAAAGCAACAACGATCAGGATATCTGGATCATAGGTCCGAAGGAGCTCAAGGAACTGAGGATGAGAGGCTTTTTCGGGCTGCAAAACCTTCAGTCCGTAATTTTCGGCTACCTGTTTGACAGGGGAGTGAGCCATCTTCCTTCCTCTTCCCCTGGGTCGATCAGGCTGGGTCACCACGGCCAGGACTTGATGCCCGTGCTCAACAAGATTCCGGAGGGAAGGCGTGGAAAAATCAGGTGTGCCCATAAAAATGATTCGCGGGCGGAGGGGCAAAATGTATCTCTCAAGATTTTCCATGAATCTTGCTGTCTGATTCTTTTTCTTTCAGTCTCTTTTTCAACCTTTTCTTGTACATGGCCCTTTTCAGACTGCTGATACGATCAATGAACAGGATCCCGTTTAAATGATCGATCTCGTGCTGAAGACACCTGGCCAGGAGGTCCTCAGCATCAATAGCCACAGGATTGCCGTGGCGATCCGCACCCCGGACGTGAACCCTGGCACTTCGGTTCACTTCGGCGGAAAAATCGACGACGCTAAGGCAGGCTTCCTCCCGGCAAATGAGCCCCTCGTCCTCTACAATCTCAGGATTGATGAGAACCGCCGGATTTCTCCCCACCTCCCGTGGACTCAGGTCAAATACAACGACCCTCCGTGCCACCCCCACCTGGTTTGCGGCGAGTCCGATACCGGGGGCCGCATACATCGTCTCGATCATCCTGTCGATCAGGTGCTGAAGATCGTCGTCGATGTTTTCAATCGCTTCGGCGGGTGATTTCAAAACCTCGTCCGGGTAAGTATATATTTTCAGCCCGTTCATAGGATCACGAAAACTCTCTGGTTTCTATCCGGCGATGGCCGTTTTCCCGATTGGAAGCTGCAGCCAGCGTCCATCCTTCCGAATTCTCATTTCCGGATGCGGACTATCAAGCAGACCCGTACTCCTACCTCGACGCTTTTGCATCTGAAGGGAAATTGGATCGTCCACAATGATTATAGTAACCAATAAGGGAAAATAAATCAAGGAAACAACCCGAGGAAAAGAACCTTGACATTTTCCCGGCCCCTGCCTAGTTTCCTTCCCGTAAGGCGTAAGAGGCAAGGCGTAACACCCAGCAGCCAAAAGGGAAACCATTCGGTTGAAAGAGGCGGGAGCTTTCCTGAGCCAGATGCCGCCCTCTTGCAAGACACCGAGCTGGAGACCAAAGGAACAGGTCGGGAAGGGACCATGAAAAACATCGTGAGATTCCTTTTTGAAGTCGGCATGCTAAAGAAGACGCCTCGAACCGGGTACCAATTCCTCGGTTCGGGCGCTGAATCGGTAGCGGACCATTCCTTCCGTACGGCTGTCATTGGTTACATTCTTGCCTCTCATGAACCCAAGGCTGACCGTAACAAGGTGGTTCTGATGTGCATTTTCCATGACCTTGCCGAGGCAAGGACCGGAGATCACAACTACGTGAACAAGAGATACGTCAAAGTGGATGAGCACGAGGCACTCAGAGATCAGGTGAGGGAGTTGTCCCTGGGGGAAGAGATCCTTTCTCTTGTCACCGAGTTCAATGGATCTGGAACTCTGGAAGCTCGTATAGCCAAAGATGCAGATCAAATGGACCTGATCCTGGAACTGAAGGAACAGCTCGATTCTGGAAATCCCAACGCCCGAGATTGGCTGTTTTTTGCTGTCAAAAGGCTCTCCACAAAAACCGCCAAAAAAATGGCAGAGGAAGCCCTGACAAGCCACAGCACCGATTGGTGGTTCGAAAAAAAGACGGATTGGTGGATCAATGGCGCAAACAGGCAACCCCCCAAAAAGTAGACTCGTCCCTTTCGGATTCCCGTTGAAACGAAAGCAGCCTAAAGGGGTTGAAACAATTTTGTGCCGATTTTCTCTTCAGTCTGATCATTTGGATTGCTCCGTCCTTTCTTCCAGTATGGAAGCCTGGCCTACAAAGTCCGGCAATGAACGAGACCCGGCCCCAGGACCTGACCCTCTCTCGGCCGGGTGAAGGCGGTCTCAAATTTGCAGGCAGACTGCTTTTCGTGGACTGTTTGCTTTTCTGAAGCCTCGGAATTCAGGATTCCATCTTCTTCAAATAAAGCGCAGGGGCCAAAAAACTGGGAAAAGGGTTCGTCCGAAGAGAATTCCTCATTGCTTGACGGGGAGTGTGCTTTCCCCGATGATGCGTTTGTGTGATAAGGATTCTATTTTTACCCGGTGAGGAGAAAAGTTGGAATGAAAAAGAAGGGGGCAAAATCTCATGCCTCTAAGGAATCTCGCGATTTGCAGGCAGTCGTTACGCCGCAAGCCTACGAGGAACTGGTGATGGAAAACCAGGCCCTGCTCTCCGAGCTGGAGCTGGCCTATACCAATATGGAAATGATCCTGGAGGAGTCCAGCAAGGAAAAGAAGATTGCTTATGATGAATTGCAGAAGAAATTTGAGGCATTAGAGGAGCTGTACAATCAACTGTCCAAAAAGGAAAATATGTTGATCCATTTGGAAAAGCTCTCCTCCATCGGACAGTTCATCACCGAGTTAATCCATGAGCTAAGAAGTCCCCTGACGGCCATCAGTTTTCATGCTCAGCTTGGAAAAATGAAGGATGTTGCGGAGGATATCAAAGAATCTTTCAGGGTCATTGAAAATCATGTGGACGGAATGTCCAATCTCTTGGATCGTTTCAGAGCGATGGCTTACAAGGGAAAAGAGGATTTTCAGATTTTCGACTTGAATGGAAATTTGGTAAAATGTATTGAAACAATTGAAATTATTAAACCAAAAGGGATGAATATCCGTCTCGATTTATGCGACCAGAAGCTTATGGTGAAAGGCGATCCTTATCAAATTACCCAAATTTTTTTAAATATTGCCAAAAATGCTTTCGACGCGATGAAAGACCATGGCAATGAGTTGATCGTGAAAACGGAGAAAATCCATTCCGAGTTTGCTCGTGAGAGTGAAAAAATAGGATGCATTCATTGTCAACAAAACAAAGAGTGGAATAAAATTTTGAACCGCACAAGCCATCTCGCCTTGGCTCATTTTATCGACCACGGCAAGGGGATGCCTCAGGAGTTATTGAAGCAGGTTTTTGAACCTTTTTTCACGACAAAGGGCCGTGGTGAAGGCACCGGACTCGGTCTTTCCATTTGCAGCGACATTGCGCTTCGCCACGGCGGGAACCTTGCCATAAAATCCGAGGAAGGAAAGGGTTGCACTTTTCAGTTCCTGATTCCTCTCGAGGTAGAGCAATCAAAGTGAGTCATAATCAGGGGATTGACCGGTTCGGTTTAGCCAAGAAGATCGTTTGCGGGAGGAAGCATGGATCGCTGTCCAAAATGTAATCGAATCGCCCAGCCCGGGGATCTCTTTTGCGGGTACTGCGGCCATCGTATCGAGCAAAAGAAAAAATCCATCGATTCTACGGTGGATTCCCTGAAGTTGAGCGATGTTCAACTCAGCTTGGGAATTGTCTACCTTAAGAAGAGACAGTATTCCAAGGCCATAGAGAAAATCGAAAAAATCCTCGAAAAGAACCCGGAAGATGAGCGAGCACAAAAGCTGCTGGCCATGGCCAGAGGTGCTTTGGATCAGGCCACGAAGACTTCCGAATGAAAAGGATTTCCGGAATCGGAGGACGCTGAATGGGAAATCTCTGTCCCA